>OBEQ011338948.1_pt1 | contig 11260 bp, 15 predicted proteins | sample 1670901 | NCBI WGS metagenome assembly OBEQ01 (sample SAMEA104232315, study PRJEB22302) | groundwater metagenome | biome: forest; feature: aquifer; material: groundwater | place: USA | collected 2011-08-07 | depth 5.4 m | reverse complement strand
GTTGCCATTTTGTTTTAGCGTTTAATGATGCCAGACATCAACGACGTAAAGCCTAGATCCAGGGCGCCGATGTAAAGGGCGACAAACAGACTGACAAAAACAACGAGGCTGGTCAGCCTGATTGTTTCCTGGCGGGTAGGCCATTTAACAGATGCTAATTCTACTCTAATTGAGCGTAAGAATTCAACTGGCGCGATAAGACCGGTCTTTTTTTCAGACATTGGGTATATTTTAACAGATAGGGATCTAGAGGCCATATCCTGATAGGGGGCTGTTGCCGATGCGGATACGGGGGAGGGTCAGGCGAGCGCCGCGGCAAAGAAGGCGGCCGTTGACTGTAGTAAAGGCGAGGTTGTAGCCAGAGTCGCGCAGGAAACCAATCGCTTCCTTACTGATGGTGCCGTAGGGATAGACAAAGACTTTGCTGACGTTTAGACCATGTTCCTTGAGCTGGGTATCGGCGGTAGTGATTTCCTTTTTATCCACCTCGAGGTTGGCGTTCATGGAACGGTGGGACCAGGTGTGGTTGCCAAAGTAGATGCCTTGTCCGGCCAGTGATGAGATGGCGCTCCACTGGAGGTAACCAGGATTTTCAACCAGACCGGTAGGAAGATACATCGAGCCCTTGATAGCGTATTGGGAGAGGAGGGGGGCGGCGTAGGTAGCGAAGTCATCATAACCATCGTCGAAAGTAAGCATTACTGGTTTTTTGGGTAAAGATATTCCACTATCAAAAAAGGCGATTAACTGTGCTGGATCAATGGATGTATAACCACGATTGCTTAAATAGGCGAGTTGTTTTTGGAAAGTGTCTGGGGTAACGGTTAGACCGGAATAACCGCCAGTCTTGGCGACGTCATATTGCTGGATGTGGTGATACATTAAGACGGGTAAATTGATACAGGGACCAGTAGGACGAGGGGTAGGGGCGCCGCCCAGAAGGCTCTGCCCGGCGGGGGTAGGGGCGCCGCCCAGAAGGCTCTGCCCGGCGGGGGTAGGGGTTGGCATTGGAGTTGGAATGGGCGTAGGAGCAGGGCTGAGACTAGGATACTTAGCGGCTGGTTGAATTTGGGTAGAGATGAAATAGACCAGAACAATAATGACGATGGCGGCGGGGATGACAAGAAGTGGTAAGTGTCGAGTTGGGGCTGAAAAAGCCATGAAATAATATTACACTTATTATTAGATCAAATGAAACCAGCAACAAAATGGGTTGTACCGGCGATCGCGATTTTTGTTTTTACCTCAGGACTATTGAACGTTGTCTCGGCAATTGGATTGGGATCAAGGCTGCGAATCAGGCTGCTCGAGTATATTTTGCCGTGGTCCGTACTTTCGGCATCCCGTTCTTTGACCTTGATTGCCGGGGTTTTCCTGATTTTCTTGGCCGGAGGTTTGTGGCAGAGAAAAAAGAGGGCGATGAGGCTTTCCTTGGGACTACTATCGTTTTCGTTAGTACTGCATCTACTCAAAGGATTGGATTTTGAGGAGGCCTTGGTTTTGCTCATCCCGATTAACCTGTTGTTCGTTTTTAATGATGAATTTATGGTGGAGAGTTCTGGTTTGAAATTTTTTGAGGCAATGAGGAACTCGCTGGTCGTTTTGGTCTTGCTTTTTGTCTACGCTTTTTTCGGCTTTTACCTTTTCCAGGGTCAGTTTCGCCAGCCGGTGACGACGACGGTGATTGTGGCAGACTACGAATACTCGGTTTTTGGAGTTGGCAGTGACGCCTTAATTCCGAGAACAAGGGGCGCTGAATGGTTTGGTGAGTCGGTTACTTTTGTGGGCGCGGCGGCCTTGATATTTATTTTTGCCAATTTGTTTGCACCGGCACTTCGCTTGGGCGAGGTAAGTAAGGAGGATCGCGACTGGGTGCGCGAGTTGATATCAAGGTATGGAGAAAATAGTGTGGATTATTTTGCCTTGATGTCTGATAAAAGCTATTTTTTCAGTCCGAGTCGAAAGTCAGTAATTGCCTATAAAGTGGCGACGGGTGTGGTGGTCGCGTTGTCCGGGCCGATTGGAGTTTCTGAAGATAAGATGTCGTGTCTTTCCGAGTTCGTGGTCCAGATGAAGAGGCGGGGCTTGTCTATCCTGTTTTATAATCTGACGGAAGAAGGGAGGCGGTTGGCCGCGGAAGCGGGTTTGAAAACAATTAAGATAGGGGAGCAGGCGGTAATTAAAACAGGGGATTTTGTACTTTCAGAAAGTGCTTTTTCAGAGATTCGCCACGCCGTGACTAGGGTGGAGCGTGAGGGGGTGGTTTTCAAGGTATCGAGCTTTGCGCAAGCCTCTTTGGCGATGGCGACGGACCTGGCCAATCTGCATCAGGAATGGCTATCTACTAAAAAAATACCGCCAATTACTTTCTCGTCAGATTATTTTCCTTTGCCGGTTGAGTCCGAGGCCTTTTTGGTGATGGCATACAACAAGGAGGGGAAATTGCTCGCGGCGCTGTCGTTTCTACCTTACAAAGCAGGCAAGGGGCTGGTGCTGGACTTGATGCTACGGTCTGCTGACGCCTTTAATGGTTTGATGGAGGGGGTGATTGCTTACTCAGTGGAGTACTTCAAGAATATGGGGAAGACGGAAGTGTCGTTGTCGATGGCCCCACTAGCCAACGTAGGATACGAGAAGATTTTCCGGCATTTCAGTTCTTTATATCGGTATCAACCCCTGTTGGCCTTCAAGAAGAAATTCAACCCCGATTGGGAGCCTGCCTATCTGGCCTATGAGCAAGGGACGGCCTTACCACGAGTGTCTTTGGCCCTTTTACGGGTTAGTTTGAAGTCAAAGGAGCCCTAGGATGCCGAAGGAAGAGAGGACTGAAATAGGAACAATTTGGTTTAGGGGGAACGAGTTTGACAAGATTACCCATTTTTATCCAGAACCAGAATGGTACCGAATAGTGGATTATTGGGGCAGGGCTGGTTGGGTGGTGGGTTACCGCGATTGGGTGGAGGGACTTTATCCGAAAACTGGTTTTGGAGGACAGGTGATGATCCTTTATGACAGTGACAATACGGTTTGTGGTTTGGAGAAGTGCATGGTCGAGAAGATCTAGGTTTTTTGGAAGACTTTGAGGTGGAGTTGTTTGTCGACGTCGAGAACGAAGTAAAGGGAGATGTTTGGTCCAAAAAGTTCTTCAACCAGAGGGCGGTATTGGGCTTCGAGGATTTCGTGAGCCTGTCCGAAGATGATTGGTGAAATAGTTCCGTCGGCGGATTCGAGATAGAGGCTGGAGGCTGGCTCGTAGGTTCCTGGAAGAGCCAAGTCGATCAGTGTTTGAGGAGCGGATTCAGATAGCGACTCTGGGTCCGGACTGGTCGCGGTTCGAAGGTCAGATTGTTTAATCGGAGTAATGGACTCACAAGAAACGACACGGATGTTGCGTCTGGTAAGTTCGGTGATTATTTTTGTTTCCAGCTCAGTCGTTTGTTTCATATAGATATAAGTATTATAGTGGCCCGGCAGCCACCCGTCTGCCGGGCCACTTGGGTGGTTAGAGGAGGTCGAGACCTTCCCCGAGGCCGCAATCTTCCAGCTCATCCAGGTAGGCTTGGAGAAAGCCTCGTTCGGTTTGGTTTAAGGTTGTCCCCCTTGGTAGGTAGGGGGCCTCGAGAGGCAGGAGCAGGGCCCCCTGCAGGCGGCGCGCCTTGGCGCTGATGTTGAAACCAGTGGTTTTGGGCCCCTGATATTCGATGACGCCGTATCTGTCGTTCCGCGTCAAGAGAATTCCGCTCGCAGTGATGGCGTATTTCTTGCCCGCGAAGGCGATCGTGTCTTCGGTGTCTGCCGCAACGGGAACAAGGCCAAAACCTTCTTTGACCTTGACCTTTTGGTCGGGGGAAAGATTAAACAAGGTGGACATACTTCCTCCTTCTTTTTTCAAGTGCGTGGTGGGTGGTGGACTTGTATTATATGGGCCCGATGCGATATAAACAAATCATGGTAGGACGAGAACCTTTTGTCTACCAAGAGAGGTCAATTGATGGCTGGTGTGGGCCGGCGGCTTTGGTGATGGCTTTGGTGGCGCTTGGCTACCAGGTCACCCAAGAGGAGCTAGCGAAGATTGCCCCGTATGATCCAGACTGGGGAACGGATCATGCCTCGATGTTGAATGGAGCACGTCATTATGTTCCAGAGGCATATGAGCTGGTTGGATCAACACTAGAAAAATTGGCGGAAATTGCCAGAACAGATGCAGTCATTCTCAACTTTATGGATACAGAGATTGGTCACGAGCCGTCCTTTGGCACTGGGAATGGTGAAGATGGACATTATGTACTACTTAGCGGTTTGACACAGAGTGATCTACTTGTTATGGACTCAAATCCAATTTCGCCGGTCGATGGAGGTCTTCGGATGATCAAGCGTGGCTGGTTTGAGAGGCATTTCTGGGATATCGATAGGGGTTGGAAGACAGTCGAAAGGTGGGCATTGGTGATACCGGCAGTTTGAGTTGATTTTCTTGTTAGAATGAAGAAGTGAGATTTAGGGACCGCCAAGAAGCGGGAGTATTGCTTTCCCAGAAGTTAGTGAAATATAGAGGTGCTGGGATGGTGGTCTATGCTGTGCCGCGGGGCGGGGTGGTCTTAGGGGTAGAGATAGCGAAAGCGTTACAAGCGCCGCTTGATCTAGTGATTACGAGAAAGATAGGACACCCAAGTAACCCGGAGTACGCGGTCTGTGTCGTGGCCGAGGATCATCATCTGATTTGTAACCCCGCCGAGAAGACAGCTTTGGAGCCGAAGTGGCTGGCCGAAGCGATGGAGAAGGAACGGCAGGAGGCGATCAGAAGAAGGAAGGTCTATCTAGGTGAGAAAAAACGGCCAAGTGTTGCCGGAAAAACGGCGATCGTGGTGGACGATGGGGTGGCCACGGGGATGACCTTTTTGATGGCCCTCAAGGAAGTCCGGCACCTGAAGCCGGCAAAACTAGTGGCGGCAGTGCCAGTGTTACCGGCAGAGATGCTCGCCAAACTGAAAGAGGAGGCGGATGAAGTGGTTTACTTGGAGGCGCCAGGGGACTTTGCCGGGGCGGTCGGAGCGTATTATGACAATTTCCTACAGGTTGAGGATGAGGAGGTGGTCAGGTTGTTAAAAGAGGCTTGATGGCGTCGGCGAGGAGGTTTTCGATTGGCAGGACGGTGATTTTTTCGCTTAGTTTGACTTCGGTGGGGACGGGAATCGAGTTGGTGATAAAGATTTTCTTAATGTTCGAATCGTTGGTGAGTGCTTCAAGGGCGCCAGCGGAATAAACGAAGTGAGTGGCGGCGATATAAATATCCGCGGCGCCGTTTTGCTTCAAGGCACTGGCGGCGGTAAGGAGAGTTTTTCCAGTTTGAATCATATCGTCGATAAGGATGACGTTCTTTCCGGAAACATCACCGTTAATTTTGACTACTTTTGTTTCGTCATCGGCGGGGCGGTATTTTTCAATGACAACAACATCGTTCATACCCAGATCCTTGGCGTAGGTGGTGGCCCGCTCGAAGCCACCCTGATCGGGAGTGGCGACGGTGAGGTTGGTCAGGCCGAGTAATTGGAGATGTTTGGCAAAAAGATTAACGGCAGTCAGTTCTTGATGCGGCACACGGAAATAGCGGGAGAGATGAGGGCTGTGAAGGTCTAAGGTAATGAATTGGTCGGCCCCAGCCATCTCGAGAGCTTGAATAAAAAGGCGGGCGTTCACTGGAATGTTTGGCCGATCGAGACGATCTGATTTACCATAGCCGAGGTAGGGAATAATCGCCACGATCTTGGCGACGCCATTGATGTGGAGGGTATTGATGAGGGTAAGGAGTTCGAGCAGATTTTCGGCGGGGGGATAGAAGCTACCGATGACGAAGGCAATCTTTAGAGCGACGGGCGAGTCAAGACGAAGTGAGATTTCGCCGTCAGCAAAGCGGCCAAGGCGGTAGTTGGCGAGGGTCAGGCCAGTTAATTTTCTGATTTCCTCGACCAGGTCCTGATTACTGTTGGTGGCAAAGAGCAGGTTTTGATCCACGTCTTCATGTTAGCATGTCAGAATAGGAACGGTTTCGTCAGCTAGCTTTTCGGCCAATTCTTCTGAGAACTTCATCGTAGAACTCGACGCAGTTGGTGCTGTCTTGGTAGGTCAGCTGTTCTAGGACACGGGCAAGCTCGCGATCTTCGAGGAGCCTGTCAATTGCTTTTTGGCCGGGGTAGCGATAGTAAATCTCAACCATCCCGAGAATAGTTTGCTCTCTGGCGTGGGCCATTTGTTCGGGGGTGGCCTGGTATTTTTTGGTGGCTTCGTCGGCCATATACGAGTAGATTGTAACGGATTATTGGGGGCATGAAAAAGCCGCCCTTTTGAGGTGGCGGCTTTTTTCTCTTACATATTGCTAATCAAAGCTGATTCGAAAGCCAGCCCAGCTGACGGATAGGCTCATGATTTCAAAGACCCAGCCGAAGGCAAAGGCCAGAGCGCCGAGGAGGAGGTGACCAGACGATATCAGATTGATGCCGGCAAGGAGAGGGATGTTGTTTAGGAGCCACAATATTGCCAGAGTCGGCAGCATGATCACCCAAGTGAGAAGGTAGTGTTTTAAGGCCGCTGTCGGTTCCTTCTTCCGCCTGCCATTGCGGTAGGCGCTGATGAGGATTTGGAAGACAAAAACCAGCGCCATAATTGATGCCAAGACCAAGATCCACCACCAGTAGAAATCGAGGGCATTGGCTGAGGCTACTTGAATTGACTGACCAGCGGCAATGCCAACTAAAGTCACCATGAGCATGATAGTGAAGCCAAGCATTCCAAGCATTCGTACCTCCTTTTTTAGATACGGATTAGAGTATTAGGTGCAAGAGACTGGCCATAATTTAGCACAAGGGGGAAATAAAAGCAACCTTATGGGATATTTGGCAGGCCTGCTAGGATTCGAACCTAGAAAAAAGGTTTTGGAGACCTTTATGATACCGTTTCATCACAGGCCTATCAGCCATGATTTTACCAGGAAATGGAGTTGTTGTGAGAGGTATTTCAGCTTGCTGACTTCCTTGTGGGCTGTAAGCTTCCGACAAGTGCGACAGTGTTTGATCAAGGCTAATTTCTCGGGAGTTTCAGTCTTGTTCCGCTCGGTGATGTAGTTGAAGTTGCCACAAACAGAGCATTTCAAGCCTAGATGCTGTCTGGGTCCTTTTTTTGCCATGACAGGTATTTTAGCATAAAATCATTGCTATGCCACCTTAGCTCAGCTGGTTAGAGCACTTCTTTTGTAAAGAAGGGGTCCTGAGTTCGAATCTCAGAGGTGGCTCCAACAGCCTTGAAAATGGGCCTATAAGAGAGTATACTGCCAGCCATGGTTGATTTGAGGAAGTTAGACCCAACGAAGGCGAATCTCGATCACGAGAAATCGCGGATCAGGTGGGTGAACGCCAATGACTTTGAGGAAAAGAAACGTCTGTGGGAGATCGAAACGGATTCGTTGGTGGCCAAATTTGTCGAGGACCTAAGTAAGACTGAATATGAAATGGCTGAGTTTACGACTTTGGAGAGAGACTACCTAGTACTGGCGGTTGAGGGCAAGGCTGGTCATGTCGAGGAGGCGGAGGTGGGCAAACTGCAGGGCTGGATTACGGTTTATCCGGAAGAAAAGCGAAGACTTGCCAGGTTACAGAAGCACGGATTGGTGGATCTACTGAAGGAGGGTTTGCGAGTCTTGGAGATTGGTTTTGCCAAGCATCCGAAGGCAAAACCGGGCCAGATGGCCAGCGCGGTCCGCCAAGCGTTGGGAATGCTCCGTGAGGAACACAAGAAGGATGGGGAACATGAATTGGCAATCACTGCTTATGCTGACGAGGCGAATGAAGCCTCAATGAGAGTTCTCACGGCGGCGGGTTTTGCCAGGAAAGGCAAGGTCAAGTATCACTTGAAGAATACTGGTCACGACTACCTATTCGTTTGGCGGCTCTTTTAGGGGCATTACAGAAGCTTTCGAGTTTGGGACCGGAAATATCTCCAGTTTTTAGACCTATAATCGAAATAAGGCCAGTAAGTTTGGTAAAGAATGGTAAAAACATATGGACTTCTAGTATGTGTTGTAGTCTGAGAATATAAGTCTTATTGGTGATATAGATATAGTATTTATTTAGGCCATGAAAGCATACAACTGTTCTGTTATAGTGATGCAGTTTAACATTGTACAAAGTTGTAATAATTGGTAATTTATTAAGAAAATGTGGCTTTGACTCATTAAAATCCGGTTGCCGGAAAAAACCTAAAAGGAGAGTTGTTTCGTTGTTATGGGCCGAATAAGTGGTGAATTTTCCTGGTAATTTCAAAACGGGGAATAATTCTATTGTTGAGTTACTATTGTTCAGTGTTTTGTTTGGTTATTGGTTGAATTGTATTCATTTTTCGAGTAAATAATATGTCCGAAAATTTTGTTGCCTCAGTCTTTTTTACCAAGCTTACCAGTTTCTTGACTTGTTTTCGCGCTAGTTATGGGTTTCTTTGATGATACATTGCGACCATGATTTAATGCTATGATGTTTTTATGGAAGCTATAGTATTTATGCCTTTGGTAGCCGCTTTTAGCGTTTTCCCGATTTGGATTGTGGAACAGTACTTACCTGTGCCATGGCTGGTCGAGGAGCTCGTGAAGTTCGTCATGGTGCTCTATGTGGCTAGGTTAAAGTCAATTAAAGGTTTGGTATGGGTAGTTGCATCTGGACTGGCTTATGGGGTATCCGAGGCATTTTTCTACCTCTTTAATCTACTTTCGGCAGGGTCGATAGCGCCTCTTGTCTGGAGGCTGGCCCTGACTTTACCAATGCAGCTTATGACCTTCTTAGTCCTTTATTACGGTGCGCTGGGGGGATGGCTAAGGAAGTCTGTGGCCTTGATCCTGGCTTTTGTGATCCACTTTCTATTTAACCTTATTATTTGAGGAAGTTTTCGTTGACCCAGACCTTATCTTGGTCGTTCTTGGAAAGTCCGATTTGAGCATAGCCGTTCAGTCGCTTAAAGACAAAGACGCTGAGCTTCTCTTTGAAGGTGGCGGCAATCGGTGCGGTGATGAGGGGATCGGTTCTGGCATGGATATTGGAGTTTGGCGGGATATTCAAGGTGGCTGTCTGCGGATAGACTCGATCTGTTGAGGCGCCCAGGGTTTGCAGGCCGGACTTAATTGGGCTTAAGAGAGGGGCCCTTTTGTTGTAGGAGGAGATGGCGATGGAGGATAACAGGCTACCAAAGCCGGTGGCTAGAAGAGCGGCAATGACGAGCATGGTGGCTTTGTGGGCCCGGCGATTTTTGGTGGGTTGATGACGATGACGGAGGGGGATGTTTTGGGCGATTCTTTCGAATAGTGAACCGGTTGGTTTGGACGGGGTGGTGGCAGAGTTAACAACCTCCAGGCGGAGAGCACGCATATAAAGGGAGAGGAAAACGAAACCGCCGATGACGACGATGATTAGACCCCAGACGGTGATGGCTTGGACGCCGCCGACGAAGCCGAAAATACTGGTACTGGCGGTGGCCTGGTTGGTAAGTTGTTTGAGACCGTTGATTTTTTCTTGGATGCCCACCATTTCCAGCTGACTTTCACGATAGGTGCGGATCCTATTTTCGGGCGTGGTTGCCTGTTTTTGGTGGGACATTATTTTTGTCAGAGCCACGTTGACGTCACTTTCGAGGGCTAAGGCTTGGGAGTAGAAGCTAGTTCCCCTTACGGCGGTGACCAACTTTCCGGCTTGATCTTTGAGGCTCTTGATCTCTTCGTCGTTGTACCTCCAGATGTCTTCAACCTCAACCAGGAAGGTTCTGGTTTCCCTGGGAGCAAGATCAATCTCAGCGGCCGCAAAAAGGGCGTTTTGGGTGGTATCAAAGTCTATGGTTAGGGCCGGGTCAGCCTTAATAATTTGTTCCCTTTTGATTTCCGGGGGGAGGAAAATCTTGACGGCGACCTTCTGGCTGATGGTGAAACTTGGATTACTAGCAACGGCGCGGAAAATGATACTGCCTTCGACGAGCCAGATATTCTTGATAACTTGACCGGTTTTGCCGGCAAGAAGCAAACGGTTGGTGTCGATTAGGGCTAAGAGGCCAAGAATTTTGTTCTGGCGGTTATTTTTTTCGTTTTTGACCGGGTTTTCCAATAGGGAGCTGGCTGAAGGAAGCTGATTGCTGGCTAGGACTTGTCCGGTGAGAGAGTTGATGCTTTTATCGATATCTGACGGGGTATCACCAGCCAACTGTTCTAGGATCTTGTTGCCTGTCTCGGTTTGTTTGTCAAAAACTGTGGCTAAAGCCGAAACTTGTTTGAGATAACCGAAGAGGTTGATATCTGATGCGGCGGCAAAAGAGGTACCGAGAAGTCGGTTGAGATTTTCGATATGGCTGAGGGCAGATTTGAAGGCGATAGGTGAACCCTTTTTGCCGTATAGAGTAAGATCGTTGATCAAATTTTTTTCTTCCAGTAGTTCCAAAATTTACACACATCCTACAATGAGCCTGTTATGGGCCTTATGTCTGAATCGATAAATTAAAGATCTAATATTGATCGTGAGTTTTTATTTCATAATAGTAATTTGGAAACTGTCAAAACGATCTAAGGTGCAATTCATAAAAATAGTTTTGAATTTTATTCTTTTTTTATTAGTAAACTGAGAGTTTTATTCTCTCCATCAAGAGTAAAAGATTAGGTTTCATTTTCTTTTCCATGAAATCCAAATTAAAAGTCCAACACCGGTAAAAAGTATAGCGATTATGACGAAGTTAAGAGATAATGTGTATTCACCTATTGGAAGATAGCCATGTCCAATTTGTTGTTCAAGGTATTGCCATTCCTGTTCAGCATAAATTTGATCAATATACTTGCCATCAGTATCTGGAATTTCACCTTTTATGAGATAATACATACGGACATTATCATGTGCAGGATCTTTGTGTATCCATTCATCAAAAGTACCATTTTCCATAGCATCTAACATTTCTTGTTTGTTATGTTCCATCCATTCTGAGCCCTTGTAATCATAGTATAGTGCCCATTTTTCTTTTAGATAATCTAATGTACAGCCTCCTGGGCAATAAGGTGCGTTTGGCCATTCATTTGGTGATGGTGGTGCATAAACTAATTGGATTGGAATCAACACTAAAACAGATATGATTATCAGTAGTCTAGTTTTCATTTTCTTTTTCTCCAGATAACAATTCCTGCAATACTAGCAAAAATTCCCACTACAAACAGGACACTCATCAAAATAGGATTAAGAGGAAGTGCGTTGTTTAG
>OBEQ012618698.1_pt1 | contig 11264 bp, 11 predicted proteins | sample 1670901 | NCBI WGS metagenome assembly OBEQ01 (sample SAMEA104232315, study PRJEB22302) | groundwater metagenome | biome: forest; feature: aquifer; material: groundwater | place: USA | collected 2011-08-07 | depth 5.4 m | reverse complement strand
ATATCAAAAAGAACAACAGGTTTTTTTGATTGCATTTTTATAATTCCATTCTATATACATTCGTGTCGCGTTTCTTAAAACCTAAATGCTGGTAGAGTTTATTCGCCGCAATTCTTCTGGGATTGGAGGTGAGATCAATACACGTAGTCCCTTCTTTCCGTGCCTCACTTATCGCACATGAAATGAGTTTTGTGCCGATCCCTTTTCCCCGATATTCCTTATCAACAACCACATCTTCAATTATCCCTTTTTTTGTAAATGCTGATTGGAACACAATCAGCGTTATCATTCCAACTATTTTTTTATTGCCTGATTCTTTCGCGACAAAGAATTTGTTTGCCGATGATGCAATCATATTTTTGACATCTTGATCTGTAAGAGCAACCGCAGCTTCGTTTAATTGCACTAATAATCTATTGATTGCTTCGGTTAAACCTATTGAATAATCTTTAACTTTTTCAATATAAATTTCCATACAATTAATTTTTAAGCGTAAAAAATAATCTCTGTGCTTCTTTAAGCTCCTTCGGTGTATTTATTCCTCGCCATGCAATTTTTCCTGCTTTTACAGCCTCTAATTTTTCATTATTCATAATAGCTATATCTATAAGATTTGTCAGATAATATTCGCCTGTTATTTTGCTCTTTTCAATTTTTTTCAGATACTTATTCAAGAAGTCTACTGAAATTATATAACAGGCTGGGTTAATTTCTTTTATTTTCTTATCTATCTCTGTCGCATCTTTTTCTTCTATAACTGAGAGTAATTTGTCGTTTTTATCTCTTTTGATTCTTCCAAGCCCTGCCGGATTATCTACCTCTATTGTTAAAAATGTGAAAGCTGCTTTTGAAAGCAAATGAAGATCTATGAGTTTTACTATTGTTTCCTCTTTATAAAGAGCTGAATCATCTCCCTGTAAAATCAGAACATCGCTTACATTTTTAGGTAATTTTTCAAGAGCACATGAAGCTGCATGTGCTGTACCTAACCTTTTTTTCTGAATCGCATATATAACTCTATTTTTCAGCACATCCATTACTGATTTTTTAGCAAAGCCAACAACAACAATTTTGATTTTAATTTTTAATTTGTCCAATAAATCAACCGTATGCACTATCATATGCTTATCAGCCAATTTAAAAACAACTTTATTGTGTTTTAAAGTCTTCATTCTTTTTCCACGACCGCCTGCCAAAATTATTGCTGCAATTTTTTTCATTTGATTATTCCTTAACTCTTTTTATATTTGCACCCAGTGACTTTAAACCTTCGTCTAATTTTTCGTATCCTCTGTCCAAATGTTCTACTCCAAAAATAACACTTTCTCCTGCTGCCGATAATGCTGCCAATACCAAAGTTGCTCCCGCTCTTAAATCGGAGACTTTAACAACGCCATTATGTAATCTAGTTGGTCCCTTTATCCTAATTGCATGGAAATAAGAAGGATTGTTATCGGATAGATTAAAATTATAAATTTTTTGCGGATTTTCAATATCCGGATTAAACAAAGATATATTTGCTCCCATTTTTTTCAACTCCTCCACGTATCCGAATCTATTTTCGTAAACTGTTTCATGAATTACAGCTACGCCTGCAGCTTGAGTCATTAATATTGACCATGGACCCTGCCAATCTGTCATAAATCCGGGGTAAGTAGAAGTTTCAACATCAACACTTACCAATTCTCCTTTATGGTAAAATCTGATTCCCTCTTTTTTCTGTTCCACTCCTCCTCCGGCTAATTCCAGTCTTTGAATAAATGGGGATAAATCAACACTTTGTGCGCCTTTAATCAGAATGTCACCTTTTGTAACAATTGCTGCAATTGCCAAGGTGACAATTTCATTTCTATCCGGACCTATTGTAAATTCAGTTCCGGTTAATTTTTCAACTCCTTCAATAACTATTGTACGTTCTTCTGTCCTTAAAATCTTAGCACCCATTTGATTTAAGAGATTTATCAATTCATCAATCTCGGGCTCGCTTGCCGCATTTTTAAGCGTTATTTTGGTACCTTTTAAAAGCGAGGCAACCATAATGAGTGTTTCCGTGCCTGTATGGGTACTTTTTTCAAATCTATAAACAATCTCCCGTTGCTTAAAGTTGCTCTTTTTTTTAAGATAAAAAAATCCATCTCTGCTCCTGTATAATGCTGAAAATCCTATTTCTTCAAGCCCTTTTATAGTTCTATCTATCGGACGTGCGCCAATTCGGCATCCTCCGGGATTGGGAATAATTGCCTTACCCATACGGGCCAAAAGAGGAGAGAGAAACATAGCGGATGTTCGTATTTTGGCTGCTTCTTCCAGCGAAATTTTCTCTTTTCTAAATTTCTTCATGTGAACGTGGGCCACATGATCAACGATTTTTACCTTTCCTCCCAACTCTCGTATTATCTCAACCATTACCATGAAATCCGATATAAGGGGAATATTTTTTATTACTACTTCCTCTTGAGTCAAACACGCGGCAACTAAAGCCTTGAGTGCCACATTTTTAGCACCGGAAACAAAAATACTGCCGGTTAATTTTTTCCCGCCTTTTATAACTATTTTTTGCATAATTTATTTTTGCAGTTCCAGCTTTTCACTTATTTTATAGACGTCTCCAGCTCCCATGGTGATAAGGACAACATTATTTCCGTAGCCTTGATCATTTATGTATTTTACCACATCACTCAATTTAGGCAAAAATAAAGCTTTTTTCCCAATTTTTCCGGCCAAATCTTCCATAGAGATGGTTAGGTCGGGTTTCTCACGAAGTGAAGAATAAATATTTGTTAGAATAACAGTATTAACGTCTTTAAACGAATCACTAAACTGTTCGAACAATGATTTTGTTCTAGAATACGTGTGTGGCTGGAAAACACAAACTATTTGTGAATTGGGAAACCTTTCTCTAAATGCTTTTAATGTTTTTTGAATTTCTGTAGGATGATGTGCATAATCATCGAAGAGTAATGCACCCGATCTTAAAGTGCCAATAAACTCTGACCTACGCTTTGATCCCTCAAATATTGATAGTCCTTTCTTGATCTGTTCTTTAGATAAGCCAACTTCCAGACCAACAATAAAAGACGCAGTTGCGTTCAATTGATTATGCTCGCCAAAAACCGAAAGCTTAACGTCTTTCAAAACATCACGCAGGACAAAATCATTGTCGTTTGATGTTCCATAGGTTATTCTCCTACCTTTAAACTCAGAGAGCAGCTTTTTTACCTGCGGGTCATCTCCGCAAGTAATTAAAACTCCCTGATCTGGCAATTGATTTGCAAATTTAAGAAACTCTTCTCTAGTATTTTCCAATGAATCGTAGGCATCAGGATGATCAAACTCAATATTGGTAATGACTGCAATTTTTGGATGCTGCCACATATGCTTTATAGTCCTGTCGAAAGTAGGTTCCGTCATATATTCATCTGCTTCGGCCACGAAAAAATCTCCTTTGCCATAATGTCCTGGCGCACCCAAAGAAACTGCATCTGCTGTTCCAATCAGAAATGAAGGGTCAAAATTATTTATCTTAAGTAAGGTTGCAATCATTGCAGTTGTAGTTGTTTTTCCATGAGTTCCGGTTACGGAAATGCCTGTAAATGTTCTGCCAAAAATGCTGCCTTCCATAAAAACTCCAACTGCCTCGCCCTGTGTAATTACCCTTATGTTTTTACTTTTTGCTCCCAATACTTCAATGTTATTAAATCCTCCATGTGCGCCGGTCGTAATAACAAGATCGGGATTTGATATGTGATTCTTCGAAAAACCAATAAGAGGAGTTATTCCTGCTTTTTTAAGGACAACATCTGTAATAAACTCGTCAGGGATATCTGAACCGGAAACATTTATGCCCGCTTCTTTTGCGATAATCGCCAAAGGCGTCATACCGACTCCCTTAATCCCTACAAAATGAATGCTCTTTATCTTTGAGCGAAGCCGAAGGGCCTCTTTTGCCACTTCGTATTCATCCCACGGTTCTTCTCCATACCCGTAATTCATAGATTTTTCATGAGATTTACCTGTCAATAGGACAAAATCTCCTTTTTTAGCCATTTTAATTGCAGTTTCAATCGCCTTTTTACGATCTTCAACTCTGTACAATGTCCCATTTTTAATTCTGACTTCTGAATTCTGAATTCCAGAAGTGATATCATCCATGATAGCCGAAACCTTTTCTGAACGTGGATCTTCCGCTGTCAAAATAACAATATCAGCGTATTTTGAGGATAATTCTCCCATCAAAGGCCGTTTTGTCACATCTCTTGCTCCGGCAGAACCGAATAAGTGAATAATTTTACCCTTTACATCCGGCCTTATTGATTTAAGAATTTGCTCAATTGCATTTGGAGTGTGTGCAAAATCAATCATTACCGTAAAATCAGCTTGCTCTGAGCCTGCCGAAGGGTAAATAATGTCTTCTCTGCCTTTTGGAGGCACAAAGCTTTCTATACCTTTTCTGATTGCCTTTTCTGATATTCCAAGGGCTTTACACGCGCTTATTGCAGCCAAAACATTATACTTATTAAATTCCCCAATAAGATTAGTTTTAAACGGAAATGTTTTGGGATTAATATCAGCATTCTTATCCATTCCATACGTTCTCAACTTAGAAATTAGAAATTTGAAATTAGAAATTAGTTTGTATGATCCGTCGTCCTTGTTTACAATTGCAGTTTTACTCATTTTAAGGAGTTTTGCCTTTGTTTTTACGTAGTTTTCGTAGGTTTTGTGATAGTCCAAATGCTCATGTGTAACATTTGTTAACACTCCAGCCTCATACTTAACTCCAAAAACTCTATATTGATCTAATGCATGGGAAGTAGTTTCCAAAACAAGGAATTTTGAGCCTGAATCTACTGCCTTTTTTATAAATCTCTGAATTGCAAAAGATGAGGGAGTTGTGATATGAAAACCAACATCATAACTTTTGCCTCCAATTACTGCTCCCACTGAAGTTACCATGGAAGCATTAAAACCGGCTGAGTTTAAGATATGATAAATAAGATTTGCTGTGGTTGTTTTTCCATCAGTACCGGTTACGCCTATTATTCTCAGCTTTTGGGAAGGAAAGGAGTAAAAAACATTTGCTAGAATAGCAATTCCCAAATGGTAAATATTCTTAATTTTCTTCCACATAGCTTTATCCAGCACCTTTCAAAACTCCGTAGCTTACTGCATGAGCTAACGATATTCCTTTTTCCGCGGAGTTAATATACACCGTGGGAAAAAGGTGCTGGATTTATATTATACCTCTTATTGCTCTCTATCTCAACGAAGCTGTCACTCTGAAGGAGGAATACCGTAGTAGCTTAATAAATCGCGGGCTATGTCGAAAAATACAGGAGCGGCTGTCTCCGCTGCATAAATAGATGCTGTAGGTTTATTCAAAATTACTAACATTATAAATTTAGGCTTTTGGGACGGAGCAAAACCTATAAAAGAGGTAATTGTACTATTGGGATCATAATGTCCTTTCACAGGAATTGAGGCTGTGCCTGTTTTTCCTGCAATTCTATATCCTTTAAGCTTTGTCCATTGAGCTTCTCCTTTTTCAACAGCATTTACCAAAATTTCCGTCATAACTTTAGCTGTTTTTTCAGAAATTGGTATTCCTTTAATTTTAGTCGGTATTTTAAGCACCTCTCCATTTGCGTTCTCAAAAGCAGTCACAACGCGAGGCTGAATCAATTTGCCTCCGTTTGCCAAAACCGAGAAAGCAGTCAAAAGCTCAATTGGAGTAATCGAAATTCCCTGTCCAAAGCCTGTCGTAGCCAGATCAACATCATACCAGGCGTTTCTTGGCTTGAAAGAAGGCGCTGTTTCACCTTGAAGGTCTATATCTGTTAACTTTCCTATACCAAATTTAGTAAGATACTCTATCATTCTATCCACTCCGAGTTTTTGCGCTACAAAAACCATACCTGTATTGTCTGAGTGCTGTATAACCTCAATCATGTTGGTGTCCTTGTAATACTTGTCATTCCATGTATGCAATTCATACCCGCTCACTGAAATAGGACCACTACAGATATTGCACTTAGCTTGAGGCGTAATAAGTCCTGCATCCATTGCTGAGGCCATAATGATAGGCTTAATAGTAGATCCGGGCTCGTAAGTATTTGTAATAAATGGATTTTTATACAAACTTTCGTCCGACTCCCAATATTTTTGAGGCGAAAAAGATGGGCTGGAAGCCATTGCGATAATATTGCCTGTTTGCGGATCCATTATTCCAATCATTCCGCCTGACGCTCCATACTTTTTTATGCCATCTTTAAGCTTTTGTTCTGTCAAAAATTGTACTGACCTATCCAAGCTCAAAAAAAGATTGCCTCCATCCGAACCGCTGGTCATTGGCGTTCTCTTGGATATAATTGGTCTTCCTAACGCATCGTGAAGTTCTATCGCATATCCCTCTTTACCTTTCAAAAGCCTATCGTAGAAGCTCTCGAGACCAACATAACCCTTATCCGCTCCTGATTCTGTTTTACCAACGAAGCCGACAAGGTGCGCAGCAACTGATCCTTCCGGATAAAAACGCGTATAATGCTCTTCAAATCCCACCCCGGGAAGCTGCATTTTCTCTATTTCTTCTTTTTTCTTGGCATCAATCCCCGATTTTATACTAACCCACAATCTATCCGGCAATAACTGGGCGCTTATGGATGCTTTTGTGATGTCTAAAAGAGAAGAAAGCATCAGAATTGTTTGGTTTTTATCTTTAATTTCTGTAGGATTAATAAACAACAGATAGGAAACTTTATTCGTTGCTATTGGAAACCCATCGGATGTTTTTATTTCGCCCCTTTTGGGTGAGACTTTTATAAGACCGCTGTATTGAGATTGTGCCAGTTCGGAGAGCATTTCAGCCTTCACTACCTGCCAATAAAACAAACGGCCTATTATGAGTACGAACAGCAAAATGAGAATTGTAAATACAAAAGTGTAGCGCCACTTCATACAAGGATTATCTCCTAACAGCCAATGGCCTTGATGTTTTAAGAGCCATTAAGGTATTTTCAGCAGTAAATCCTGATTCTTGTGCTTTTTGCGTAATATTTGTAAGAGAAGACGCTGTTAACAGCTCCTCTGATAAAATAGCATTCTGTGTTTTATAAAAATTCATTTCCTTCTCAACTTTACTGACAAAAATTCCAGATGTAGACAGCATATTGTGCAGCACTGCCTTTGCCATAGACAGAGTAACAATTAGTCCTAGTAAAAATATAATTATAATATAAGATTTTTTCATGTTAATTTTTTTCAAATATTCTTAATTTTGCGCTTCTTGATCTTTTATTTCTCTCTACTTCTTCAGCTGTGGGACTAATTGGTTTTTGTGTAATAATCCTTCCCAGTTTTTTCCCTTCAAATTCTAAAAATTTTCTCTTTACAATTCTATCTTCTAGGGAATGGAATGAGATTACACATAATCTTCCATTTTCCCCTAAAAGTTCCAATGCTTTCGGTAGAGCTTCCATAATTGCATTCAGCTCGTCATTTACTGCAATCCTTAACGCTTGAAAGATTTTTTTGCTTTGTCCGGCTATTGTAAAAGCTATTTTTGCCAAATCCGTTGTCGTTTCAATCGGTTTTACACCACGGGCCCTGACAATAGCGTCACTAATGGCCCAAGCACGATTCTCTTCACCAAATTTAGTAAATATTTCATAAAGCTCTCCTTTCGTTAGAATCTTTATTAGATCAAGGGCCCTAACTCCTAATTCCTGATCCATTCTCATATCCAGCGGGCCCTCATTCTGGAAACTGAATCCACGCGTGGGCAAATCTATCTGATGACTGGATACACCAAGGTCGAAAATTATTCCAGCCACTTTCTCAAAATTTGTATCAGCTGCGATTTTGTCTATATCTCTAAAATTCCCCCTTACTATTGTTAAGTTTTCCGGTTTTTTGTTCTGCTCAATATGTACGACTGCGTCTTTATCAACGTCTATTCCTAAAACAACTCCCTGCATTCTTAAAATCCCAAAACTGTGTCCTCCTCCCCCAAGTGTCGCATCAATGTACTTTTTATTTTTTTCAACTCTTAATCCTTCTATTGCTTCTTTTAAAAGTACACTCGTGTGAAAGTTCTTCATTTATCCTTAGCGTCTTTATCAATGAGTTTCTCCGAAATTTTATCAATGTTTTTTTCAAGATCAAGTCTGTAGGTTTCCCAAAGCGCTTTATCCCACAGCTCAACGTATCGTGACAATCCTAGGAATACAACTTTTCCTTTAATCTTTGCAAAGCGTCGTAAGTAGTCAGGTATAACAAACCTTCCTTTAATATCAAGCTCAATGAATGTTGCTCCTCCAAGAAGGTAACGCTGAGTCTCTCGGGCTGGCTTCTGAATAAATGGTCTGCCTTCTGTTCCTTCGAGAAGTGCCTTCCAGCCTGCTTCCGATACGATAATAAGCGAGTTTTCATATCCTAGTGTTATTATTAACTTACTTCCGATAATTTCTCTTAATTTTTTAGGAAGAGCAATTCTGCTCTTCTCTCCGACAATTCCTTCGTACTGTCCTAATAACATTTTGTCTCCTGCCTGCCGCTTCATATTGACTTAATTATGTTTATGTCTTACCTGTCCGCCCTTGTCTCGCTGCTGCTCGCAAGCGGACTCCTTCACTTCCGTTCAGTCCGTCCCACCTTTTCCCACTTTATCCCACTTATTATCATTTTGGCCCACTTTTTCCCACTTGTCAAGAGACCAAATGGGCACAATAGTGCTTTGCAAAGCAGAATACGCAAGGGGTAGTTGTTAAAGTCAGGAAGTTAGGAGTAAGAAGTTAGAAGTTAAAGTTCGAGGGGTTTTTCTACCTTGGATGTTGTGCCATCTGTTTTTGCAACTTTTAGAATTAATTTTATGTTTGAAACGTCTTGATCATAATGGCAAACATCCGAGCAGGTTCCCAGAGTAATTTCTTGAGTTACTGGTTTACCGGCTACTTTTATATCTATATGTCCAATTACACCCCTTGGAATATTTCCTTTTGAGGTATAAGATAGCTCATAATCCAATCCTGAAATATCTTTTGTATTGGCAACTTCAAGAATCACTTTTCTATTATTACTCGATGCTGTCAAGCTTAATCCTATGTCTTCAGGCTTCATGGTCGTTACTTTCTCTTCCTGCGGAACTTGCTCAACCACCGGCTCTGCTTTTTTGTTGGAAGATAAAATTAAAACGCCTGCTCCAATCAAAATAACCAAACCAACAACTAAAAATATAATCAAATTCTTATTTTTCATTATCTATATTAATTCTAGCAATACTAACTTTTTTGTCAAGAAAGAATATAATCTATTTCTCGACTCCATTAACCGAAGTGGGATTAGTTGTCCTAATTATTAATTGTTCTCTTTCCGCAACCAATCTGCGCATTTCGGTCGCTAAAGAATCTAGAGAACCGCCAAAAATATCTGACATATTAACCTCCTTACTCATTCTAGCAACTCTTGCATCTAGTTCACCTATTCGTGCCTTATAAACGATTTTGGTTTGCGGATCTGCCCCTAATCTATTTACAATATCAGCCAAAACCAAAATTGCCTGAAGATCTTGACCAAGTTCAGTTAAGTGCGTACCTGGTCCCAAAAATATTTGATCTGGATTCAATTCTAATCGTGGACTTTCTGCAACATCAACCGCCTTCAATGACGGTCCTCCTTGTCCCGTAGCGATGGATTCAACTCCCATTATTAAATAATTACAAATTTATTGTACTATACAATACTTATGCTTTGTCAATATGGCAAATTAGATCATGATATTTTCTTTTGAACATATGATAAAATCTCATCAATTTTTATCCTTTTTTGTTTCATTGTGTCCCGAATCCGAATGGTAACTGTATCGTTTTCCAAAGTTTCAAAATCAACTGTAATGCAAAATGGAGTACCGATTTCATCCTGAGCAAAATAACGCTTACCAATATTTCCCCGTCCATCAAAAACTGTCACAAAATGTTTACTTAAATCTTTGTAGATTTTTTTCGCTTTTTCAACCAATTCCGGCTTATTTGCCAGAAGCGGAAAAACAGCAACTTTGTAAGGAGCAAGTTTTGGATGAAGTTTAAGTACTACGCGTTTTTCATCTTCAAAGTACGAATCTATCAAAAAGAATAAGGTTGATCTGTCAACTCCCCCAGATGTTTCAATAACCCAAGGCGTAAATTCTTTTCCAGTTTCTTCATCCTTATAGTTAAGTTTATGTCTAGACAAATCCCAATCGCCCCTATTGTGTACGCCTTCAAACTCCGACCAACCAAATGGCGCTTCGTACTCAATATCTTCTGCCGCTTTTGCATAGTGAGCAAGTTCTGTATCGCCGTGTTTTCTAAATCGAAGTTTTTTTTCATCCATTCCAAGCGATACATACCATCTCATCCGTTCTGCTTTCCATTTCGTAAACCATCTTTCCGCCTCTTTCTCATGTGCTTCAACAAAAAATTCAAGCTCCATTTGTTCGAATTCGCGGGATCTAAAAGTAAAATTTCCCGGAGTTATTTCATTCCTAAATGCTTTCCCAATCTGTGCGATTCCAAAAGGAATTTTAATCCTTGTCGAATCAACAACATTCTTAAAATTCACAAAAGCTCCTTGCGTAATTTCCCCACGAAGATAAACTTCGGACTGTTTACCTTCCAAAACTCCAAGATAAGCTTTTACAAGAAGATTAAATTGTCTAGGCTCTGTCCAGGGCGGAAAATGTGCGCCCGTCTTTTTAATTTCTTCTGCCTTATGAGCAGCCATTTCCTTTTCATTGTCTACTCTAAATCTCCTATGACAGACTGTACACTCTACCAATTGATCTGTAAAAGCATCTACATGTCCTGATGCTTTCCAAACCTCTGGATTCATTATAATTGCCGCATCAACTCCTACCACATCATCTCTCTGGTAAACCATGCTCTTCCACCACTCTTTTTTAATGTTATTTTTCAGTTCAACTCCAAGTGGTCCATAGTCCCAAAATCCAGTAATCCCTCCATAAATTTCACTACCGGGATAAATAAAACCGCGTCTTTTGCAAAGCGCTACAATTTTGTCCATTATATTTGTATCCACTTTTAAATTATAGCATAATAGAAAGACATGCAAAATAAAAAACAAAAATTACTCGACCGGCTTAAATTTTTTTACCTTTTTATCTTTGTACTAACAATAATCCTTGTCGCTCCTACCCACTTTTTTCCTCCTCCAACTTTTATGTATGCGAGATTTCCGCATTATTTGGAAATGATGGGACCTTTTTTGGGAGT
>OBEQ011383272.1_pt1 | contig 11264 bp, 8 predicted proteins | sample 1670901 | NCBI WGS metagenome assembly OBEQ01 (sample SAMEA104232315, study PRJEB22302) | groundwater metagenome | biome: forest; feature: aquifer; material: groundwater | place: USA | collected 2011-08-07 | depth 5.4 m | reverse complement strand
GTGGGAAAAACACCCTTCGGGTCCTGCCTGGAAAAAAATGGTTTCAGAGGGAGCCGGTGTCTGCATTTCGATTTCGGCAACGAGTTGCGTACTCTCGTTCAGCAGGAGGCCACGCCGGAGGGATTCAGCCGTCGGGAGCATGTCTTTATCAGGGATGTGCTCGAAAAAGGGCTGCTTCTCGAAAATGAGCATTTCCCCATAGCAGCGAAGGTTATCGCTGCATTTATGCGCAGGAGCGGCTGCGGCCGGGACGATATTCTGGTGCTCAACGGGCTGCCGCGGCATGAGGACCAGGCGAGAGACATAGACCGTAAAATGACGATAATGAGTCTCATCGTTCTCGAATGTGCCGTTGAAGACATTTTCAAAAGGATCAGGCGCAACACCGGCGGAGACCGCCTTGGAAGGTCTGATGACGGGATCGAAATGGTGCGGAAAAAACTCGACATATTCCATGCGCGTACGGCGCCTCTCGTGAATCATTATATGAAGGCCGGCAGGGACGTCTTCAGATTAAAGGTCGGGTCTTCTTCGACCTCAGAGGATCTTTATTCGGATTTCTTGTCCCTTGAGGGTAAGCCTCCGCTCTAGACAGCTTCGGTCATGAACCGGTCATCCCTGTCTGACAATTTCTCAAACTTAGTACGTTTTTATGATAGACTCTATCCTAGTAAGCTTGTTTTTTGACGCACCCTGAGCCCCGAAGAAAAAGGGTCCGAAAAGGAGAAGAAGAGAATAATATGCGAGGATTGGTGATATCTCTATCGCTGGCTTTTTTTTTGTTCATGCCTGTGATCTCATCGGGAATGGACCCTATGCCGGTCAATGACCTTTCCGTCCGCTTCGACCTGGAGCGCCACACGCTCAGGGGTGTGTCGAAGATATCCCTTCCTGCGGAAAAAAAATATGAAATCGATCTTTTCGGTATCAAGATACTGTCTGTGAAGGTAAATGGCGGCGTGTTGAAGACCGGACCCGACACGAAGGTGATCACTTTGGGGCCGGCCGGGTCTGCAGATACTGTGGAGATAGAATACGAGATCGAGTTGACATCCGCACCGCGGACAGACACCGGAAAGAACCCCGGAGTTGTTTATGGGAATAATATTGACACATCCGGCATAGTCCTCATGGGAGGATGGTACCCGTCTGTGGGGGGCATCTCGGTCTTCAATTTCAGGGCACTTCTTCCTGAGGGATTTGAAGGGATATCGGAGGCCGATGAGATCTCGGTGAAAGAAACGGCCGACGGATCCAGAGAGTATATTTTTTCATTTCCCCACCCGGTAGGCGGGATCACCTTTGTAGCAGGCAATTACATTGTACAGAAGGACTCCCAGGGCGGGACAGACATCGACGCCTATTTTTTGCGGGATGACGCAGGGCTGTCGAAAACCTATATTGAATATACGAAAAAATATATCGCTATGTATGAAGCACTGATCGGTAAATATCCGTTCAGGAGGTTTGCCGTCGTGGAAAACGTGCTGCCGACGGGATATTCCCTCCCGACTTATACGCTCCTCGGCAGGGACGTTGTGAGACTGCCCTTTATTGTGGATACCTCTTTGGGGCACGAGATCCTTCATCAGTGGTTCGGCAACAGTGTCTACGTCGATTACGGGGGCGGCAATTGGTCCGAGGGCCTGACTACGTATCTGGCCGACCACAGGTATGATGAACTCAAAGGAAAGGGCTGGCAATACAGGAAAGACATCATGATTTCATTTCAGAGTTATGTGACTCCCGAAAACGACTTCCCTCTTACCTCGTTCACCGGGAGGACCGACTATGCATCGAGGGCTATAGGATACGGCAAGGCGGCAATGGTTTTTCACATGCTCAAGACCATGGTCGGAGAGGAGATGTTTTATCGCTCTATCAGGTCTTTTGTCGAAAAGAACAGGTTCAGGTCCGCCTCCTGGAACGATATCAAGGCCGCCTTCGAGATATCCTCAGGACGAGACCTATCATGGTTTTTCACACAGTGGGTTGAAGGGAAGGGGGCGCCGGAGATCGAGATAAGGAACCCCTCGCTGGAGTATCGCGGTTCTAAAGCCGCTGTTTCTTTTGAAGTTGTGCAAAAGGGCGATGATCTGAGATTGTCTCTCCCGGTAATGGTGAAGCGTAAGGAGGGCGAAACACGAGAAATCGTTGAGATACAAAAGAAGACGACGGAGTCGGAAATCGAAACTGAGGGGTCGCCGGTCCGACTGATCCTGGATGATAATTACGACGTATTCAGACGGCTTTCAAGTGACGAATTCCCGCCGACCATATCCAGGCTGTTCGGTGACGACAAGAAGATATTCGTTTTCCCAAAAGGAAAGGATGACGAATATGCCGCTGCAGCAGGGTATCTGAAGGGGAAAGGTTTTTCCGGCAAGAAGGAAGATGAAGTGAAGTATGACGACCTGAAGACATCCTCGGCCCTTATATTCGGTCCTGATACCCCTCTTGCGAAGGGTCTCTTCGGCGAGATTAAAAAGAACGATCTGGACTTCTCTTTTACAGTGAGAGAAAACCCTTATAATAGCAGGGGGGTCATTGCGGTCGTCGACAGCCCTCTTGCGGACGACATCGAGGGATATATGCGCAGGATCACACACTATAGCAAGTACAGCAGTCTCTCATTTAAGGACGGGAAAAATGTGCTTAAGGCGACGGGGGAGAGCCGAAGGGGGATCGGTGTAATACTGGCCGAGGACGTCCCCGGGGTCGAGATCCCGCGTCTCGTCGACATCACCGATATCGCCGAAAAGGTGAGAGGCAAGAAGATAGTCTATGTAGGAGAGGTCCACGACAAATTCGAACACCACCGCGCGCAGTACGAGATCTTGCGGGAACTGTACAAGAGAAACAAGAATATCGTAATCGGGATGGAGATGTTCCAGAGACCTTTTCAGAAGGCCCTCGACGACTATATATCCGGAACAACAGACGAAAAAGAATTTCTGAAGAGGTCCGAGTATTTCAAACGATGGGGATATGACTATCCTTTGTACAGGGAGATTCTTCTTTTTGCGCGGGAGTATAAAATACCGGTCGCAGCCCTGAACATACGCAATGAGATAGTGTCGAAGGTCTCGAAAGAGGGACTCTTATCTCTGACGGCGGATGAGGGGAAGGAGGTCCCTCAGGATATGGACCTTTCCGATATGGCGTATAAGGCAAGGCTGAAAGAGCTGTTCGAGGGACACAGAAATTCCGAAAGCAGGAACTTCGACTTTTTTTACGAGGCACAGGTCCTGTGGGATGAGTCGATGGCGCATAACCTGGACGCATTTATGCGGGAAAATCCCGGGCGCCAGGCGGTTGTCATCGTCGGACTTGGACATCTTGCCTTCGGCTCCGGCATTCCTAAACGCGCGCACAGGCTGAATGGCGATGATTACTCGGTGATCATCAACGATGGGGATATCGAAAAGAGCATCTCTGATTTCATGCTTTTCCCTTCCCCGATCAGGACGCCCGCAACACCGAAGCTTATGGTGGTCCTGAAAGAAGAAGACGGGAAGGTCAAGGTCCAGAATTTTGCGCCGAATAGTGTGTCGGAAAAGGCGGGCCTAAAAAGAGGCGACATCATCCTGGCCATGGATGATACGAAGATTGCAAGTGTCGATGATCTGAAGATATTCCTTCTCTACAAGAAAAAAGGCGATACGATCACAGTAAAAGTAATGCGCGAGAGATTTCTCTTTGGGCCCGTAGAGAAGACGGTCATGATAACCTTCTGAATCGGTCAGCGAGCGCATTCCCCGTAGCTTGCTGCGGGGTTAGCGAGCAAATATGATTAAGGAGAATTCCTTGCGGTAAGATACCCTGCGGTCTTGCCGCAGGATTCTTCATTGGAGAATTCAGTGAACAATAAAAAAGGGCTCGTAAAGAGCCCTTTTTTATTGTTCAAAAATGTACCGGATGCAATTATTTGCCGGCAGGTGCAGCAGGAGCCGGTGCCGGAGCAGGAGCTTCAGCAGGCTTCTCACCGCCAGGAGCCGGAGCAGGAGCCGGCGCCGGTGCCGGAGCTTCAGCAGGCTTCGGGGCCTCCTCTTTCTTCTGGCATCCAATGGTAAGCGCTAAGGACAGGACCATTATTAAAGTAAGCATTAAAGCCAAGAATTTCTTCATTATCTTAAACACCTCCTTTCGTCGTAAAATTCATCTTATTTGCCCATTTACAGATGACCCAAATATTGTGAAAATATTATACCTTTATTTTGTTTCTGTCAACAAAAAATATCAGGACAAAACATAATTACATACCAAAATTATTAAAATATGCACATCCTGTGCCATTACGATCCTTGCGATATTATAGCACACGCGATGACCTCCAATTCCCTTTTGAGAAAAATATTTCCCTATTAAAGGAATGTAGCGTCTCCTCATCAGCACGGAGTGACGTCAGTCCTTGTGAATATTTTTTTAGCCGCGGTATAATTCATACATGATAATGTGCATGTCCATAGCGGGTTCCGATCCTTCCGGGGGAGCAGGAATTCAGCAAGACCTTAAGGTTTTTCGCGCCTTTGGCATATATGGTCTTTCGGTTGTTTCTTCTCTTACCGCCCAGAACTCAAAAGGGGTCGAAGGCGTTATGCCCGTGCCCCGTGCATTTGTGGAAAGACAGTTGGAGACATTGCTGTCTGACATGACACCGGCGGCGACTAAAACAGGCATGGTCTATACCGCGGCAAACGTTTTAGCTGTCGTGTCGGCGATCAGGAGGCATTCTCTGAAGAACGTAGTTGTCGATCCAATCATGCTTTCTTCATCGGGCAGAATCCTTTGTGAGAGGGACGTGCCGGCTGTTGTGAAAACAAAGCTGTTGCCTCTTTGCACCGCCGTCACCCCCAATATCCATGAGGCATCTGTGCTGAGCGGGGTAAAGATCGCGACCGTCCACGACATGGAGAAGGCGGCGATGAGTCTGGCCGATCTGGGTGCAACGAACGTGATTATAACAGGAGGACATCTTGAGGGGACGGCAACAGACCTTCTGTATGACGGCCGGTTCCATTACCTGAAGGGGGAGAAGGTGGACGGTGAATTTCACGGCACGGGCTGCACATTTTCGGCCGCCCTTGCCGCAGAGTTGGCAAAGGGAAGCGGGGTTCTGAAAGCCGCTTTGTCGGCGAAAAGATTTATGAAACGAATGTTCAGAAAAACGTTCAGCGCTGGGAAGGGGATGGGATTTTTTAACATATAAGCCGCGCGCATGCCGTCACATAAAGACGATATTGAAGAGATCATCTCTGCCTGAGGCTGAAGCCCGGTCTTTACGGGTCGGGTTCCTGCATTTCGTCTATGTTATAATACCCGGGCATCTTGCGCAAAACGATAATTAGCGCCGGATTGGCCTGGAGGTATCATTGTTGGAAGAGAGATACGACCCCAAGAGAGTTGAGCCCAAGTGGCAGAAATACTGGGACGAAAAAAACCTTTATAAGACCCTATATGATAAATCCCGGGAGAAATTTTATTGTCTCGAGATGTTCCCCTATCCTTCGGGGAAGATTCATATGGGCCATGTCAGAAATTATGCCATAGGCGACGTTATTGCGCGATATAAGAGAATGAGGGGCTATAATGTGCTCCACCCCATGGGCTGGGACGCCTTCGGGCTGCCTGCTGAAAACGCTGCGATCAAACACGGCATTCATCCTTCGAAGTGGACCTACGAGAATATCAGCTACATGAAGGGCCAGCTGAACAAACTCGGCCTGAGCTATGACTGGGAGCGCGAAGTAACTACCTGCAGTCCCGAATACTACCGCTGGAACCAATGGTTCTTTGTAAGGATGCTCGAAAAAGGGCTCGCCTACAGGAAATCCTCTTATGTCAACTGGTGCCCTTCCTGCCGGACGGTCCTTGCGAACGAGCAGGTCATTGATTCGAAATGCTGGAGGTGCGACAGCGTCGTCTTCCAGAAGGAGCTGTTTCAGTGGTTCCTCAGGATTACTCAGTATGCGGAAGAACTTCTTGCCGGCTGTGACGGGCTGACAGGCTGGCCGGACAAGGTCGTGCTGATGCAGAAGAATTGGATAGGGAAGAGCCACGGCGTCGAGGCCGATTTCCGGATCGACGGTACCGATGAGAGCATAAGGATCTTTACCACAAGGCCCGATACTCTCTTCGGGGTGTCCTTTGTGTGCCTATCCCCGCCGCATCCCCTTTCCGAGCGATTGGTCCGGGACAAGGCTGAACTTGCCAAGGTAACCGCACAGTACGGCAAGGTCGACGAGAAGCTGGGCCTTTTTACAGGCCGTTATTGTATCAACCCGGTGAACGAAGAAAAGGTCCCCATATACATTGCAAACTTCGTCCTCATGGAATACGGCACCGGGGCGATCATGTCCGTGCCTGCCCACGACCAGAGGGACTTCGATTTCGCCGTGAAGTATGGTCTTCCGATAAAAGTGGTGATAATGCCCGAACAGCAGTCAGCGCTCAGCGCTCAGCTTTCAGCACCATTGGATGAGGCCTACGAAGATGAGGGCATGCTGGTCAATTCGGGACAGTTCAGCGGGCTTAAAAGCAGTGAGGCCAGGGACGCAATAGCAATATATCTCGAAGACAAAGGACTCGGCCGCAAGGTTATTAACTATAAGCTCAGGGACTGGGGCATATCGAGACAGCGTTACTGGGGAACGCCGATCCCGGTCGTCTATTGCGACAGATGCGGCATAATTCCGGTTCCTGAAAAAGACCTGCCTGTAATACTTCCCGAGGACGTCAGGTTTACGGGGAAGGGCGGCTCGCCGCTTCTTGAATCCCCGTCTTTTCTCGATACCGGTTGTCCTTCCTGCGGGGGGAAGGCGAGGCGCGAGACGGACACCATGGACACCTTCATGGATTCTTCCTGGTATTTTATCCGGTACTGTTTCGCGAAGGACGACCCAGGTATCGATTCGAAACTGAAGTCCATGAGCCCTGAACTTGGCTACTGGATGCCTGTCGACCAGTACATCGGTGGCGTTGAACACGCGGTGCTTCACCTTCTGTATTCGCGTTTTTTCACGCGGGTTCTGCGCGACCTCGGAATCATCGGCTACAGTGAACCCTTCAAGAACCTTCTTACCCAGGGTATGGTCATAAAAGACGGGGCGAAGATGTCAAAGTCGAAGGGCAATGTTGTCGATCCCGACTACCTCATAGAACGATACGGCTCGGACACGTCACGGCTCTTTTCCCTTTTTGCAGCGCCGCCGGAGAAGGACCTGGAGTGGTCCGACAAGGGCGTCGAAGGCGCTTACCGGTTTCTGTCCCGGGTGTGGAACGTCGTTTACAAAAATCTGGATGCGCTGAAGAGCGGTACCCCGGCCGCTTCTCGTAGCGGCGATGCCCAGGATATGCCGGAAGAGGGCCGTTCGTTGCTGAGGAAGACACATCAGACGATCAAAAAAGTAACGGCCGACATAGAAAAGGAATATCACTTCAATACGGCGATCTCCGCATTGATGGAGCTCGTAAATGAAATGACAGGCTTCGAACCCCATGACAAGAAGGAACGGGAAGTCCTCAGGGTTGCAGTTGAAAGCACCCTTCTCCTCCTCGCACCGTTTACTCCGCATATTGCAGAGGAACTATGGGAGGCTATCGGCAACGGACCTTTCATCTCGGGGAAAGGATGGCCGGCATGGGACGAGGAACTCACAAAGGACGAGGAGGTAGAACTCGTCATCCAGGTCAACGGAAAAGTAAGGGGGAAGTTGATGATCCCCATAGGCCTTTCCGAAGAAGAGATAAAGAAGCTCGCGCTCGGCGACCGGAAGACCGCTGAATTTATAGGTCAAAAGAGTATAAGAAAGGTGATCGTGGTCAAGGGAAGGCTTGTGAATATCGTGGCCGGTTAGAGAACAGATGAGAATAAAAAAAATACAAGGTATCCTATTCAACATCATCTTCATCTCTATCGCCGTGCTCGCCTGCGGCGGCTGCGGATATAGCATCCACCCTCAGTCGGCGCTGCCCGCGAAGGAGGTCGAAATCGGTCTGATCGAGAACATGACAGTAGAGCCGAAACTTCAGGACAAACTTCAAAGGGCTCTTACTGAAGAATTCATGAAACAGGGCATCAGGGTTGGTCGGGGGGCGGAGTATAGAATTACCGGGGTAGTGAATAGCTTTGACATGGTGAGCCTTTCTGAAAAAGGGGGCGTCACTATTGAATACCGGGTTGCAGTGAGCGCGGAATTCAGACTTTTCGACCGCCAGGGCCGGGTGGTGACAACGAAGAAAGTAAGCTCTCCCTTTATCGTTTCGCTGACCAACCTGGGAGATCTCGGCAATCTCCTTGCTATGAAGGATACCGCTGAGGAGCGGGCAATGTCCGACATAGCCATGGAGATAGTCGGCGCCTTAATATTCAGATGAGTTACCGCAATTTTCTTGAAGAGCTGGAAAAAGGACTTCCTGCAAAGGCGTATGTCCTTGTGGCCTCCGACCCTTTCCTCCATACTGAGGCTATGTCGTTAATAAAGATGCTCGTCCCTGAGGGGGAAAGGGATTTTAATCTTCAGACGTTCGACGTTATCAGTGCGAAAGAGAGTGATACACCGCTCGACCGGATCATCGATGTCCTGAATACGGTGCCTTTTTTTTCGGGCAGGAAGTTCGTGGTTATCGAAAATGTCCATAAGCTCCTGAAGAAGGACCTTAAGAAGCTTGGCCAGTATCTTCTCGCTCCGTCTGAAAGTTCGGTCCTGGTCCTTTTACATGCAGGGGCATTAAAGAAGGAAGCAAAGGAAGCCTTGACGGGTCTTAAACAGATAACCCTGGATATAAGCGGACGGGAGATACCCGCCTGGCTCAAGACAAAGGCGAAGACGAGGGGGGTCGGGTTGTCGGACGACGCTGTCGACTACATGCTCGGGACGATAGGACCGGACCTCGGACTTCTCTCTTCGGAACTCGACAAATGCGCCCTGATTGGGAAGTCGCAAATAAAGAAAGAGGACCTGGCCGAGATAATAGAGGGCAATAGGACCTTCAGTGCCTTTGCGCTCGTCGATGCCCTGAGGACGGGGGATAAAGAAGAGACGTTCAGGATATACAGGGTGTTAAGAGATACCGAAGAGCCATATAGCCTTCTCGGAGCGCTCAACTGGCAGTATGGCAGGTTCTTTGCGGAAAAAAATACCCAGTCGGAACGGAACTATTTCAACCGGGTCTTTGGTCTAATGAGCGAAGCTGATGTGGATATAAAAAGTTCCGGAAGCGCGTATCCGATGGAGCTTCTTCTGCTCAGACTGCTTAGGCTTGCGAAACTGCGTTGACCTTCCTGGTCAGCCTCGATATCTTCCTGGATGCGTTATTTTTATGAATGATCCCCTTGGATCGCGCGCTGATGATGACCTTTGTCGCGCTGAGAAGTACGCTTTTTGCCGCCTCTTTGTCGCTGCCTTTGACAGCGGCCTCTACTGACTTCATCACGCTTTTTATCTTGGAACGCTCGACCCTGTTCCGTTCATTTCTTTTTTCAGCCTGTCTCGCCCTCTTTATCGCTGAAAGGTTTTTCTTTACCGGTGCTTTTGCCGCCAAATTGAATTCCTCCTTCAAAAAGTATCTTATTTTTTAACATAAAATGGGATTTTAAATCAAGTAAGTATGTGTTAAAATCACTCATGAAGAAATACAGGCCCCTTTCTCTGAAGTCCGTCAAGACGTATTCTCTTTGTGCGAGGGCCAGCAAGGTCACGGTAAGATCTTTTTCCAGACCGCCCGTAAAGGGCGACAGCGTGAAGGCCTTTGTCGAAAAGTTGCCGGATGCCTTTGCCGCCAGAGACTTTAGGTCTGTGGTAAAGGCGATAGTCTCAGCGAGGCACAAAGGCAGACCCGTGATATTGGGCATGGGCGCCCATCCCATAAAACTCGGGCTTGCGCCGGTTATCAACGAGTTGATGAATAGGGATGTGATTTCGGCCGTAGCCACAAACGGCGCATCTACGGTGCACGACTTTGAGATAGCACTTGTAGGGCATACCTCGGAAGATGTCGGGGCGGAGCTCTGTCGGGGTTCCTTCGGCATGGCGCAGGAGACGGGGAGGGGAGTTAATCTCGCGATAAAAAGGGGCACAAAAAAGGGATATGGGATCGGCAGGTCCCTCGGTGAATATATCCACAAAGGAGAGTTTGCCTATAAATCCAAGAGCATATTTTCCAATGCTTACGAACTCGGCATACCGGCCATGGTCCACGTCGCCATAGGGACTGATATTATCCATATGCACCCGGAGGCCGACGGTGCCGCAATAGGCAAAGGGAGCATGAACGACTTCAAATTACTCGCCGCGGTCGTTGCAGACCTGGAGGGAGGGGTATATATCAACCTCGGTTCCGCCGTCGTACTGCCGGAGGTATTTCTTAAGGCGCTCAATGTGGCCAGGAACCTCGGCAATAAGGTCGAAGACATAACTACCGTCAATATGGACTTCATGCAGCATTACAGGCCGAAGGAGAACGTGCTGAAGAGGCCTACGGCGATGAAGGGCCGCAATTTTGCACTGACCGGTCATCATGAAATTATGTTCCCGCTTTTGGCCGCAGCGGTCATAGAGGAATTGGGATGAAGGTCATTGTGGATCAAGATACATGCATCGGGTGCGGCAGGTGCGAGGAGATCTGTCCAGCTGTCTTTCACCTCGACGAAGTGACAGGGAAGTCCGAGGTGATAGATGCCGATGCCTGTGAGTTCGTAGGCTGCTGTGAGGCTGCCGAGGAGAACTGCCCGGTCGACGCGATTACGGTAGAAGAATAGTAGGTGTCATTTGTGCGGCGACCGCATTCTCTCTCATTCTCGGTCCCGAAAGCCTTCGGGACCCCCGAGGCACCGGCGCGCATCACCAAAAGGGTGATGCAATACGCGCCGCTGAAACCGCTCGAATGCATCACCGCACAAATTTAACGGTGGATTCTGGTCTGTGGCTCTCTGATTATTTTTTCCCAAAAAAAATAAGGCCCTCTGGCGAGGGCCTGTGTCCTGAGGACTGGGGATCGGGGATAACCCTCAGGACACCTATGCGAGCTGGAGGGTAGAATGCCCGCATAGGTAGATCACTAAATTATATGAACAGGCTTATGTTCGCATCGAGTGCAAAGTCCAGGAACTCTGCGGCGCCTGCGACGACCGCTCCATCGACGAGGTCTTCTTTCTTGACCCCGGTCATTTCCAGTGTCGGGGTGCAGACGATAAGCTTCACGTCCATCTCCTTGCAGGCATCGACGAGTTCAGGGATAGAAGGCCAGTTGATCTTCTTGATCAT
>OBEQ012018093.1_pt1 | contig 11265 bp, 14 predicted proteins | sample 1670901 | NCBI WGS metagenome assembly OBEQ01 (sample SAMEA104232315, study PRJEB22302) | groundwater metagenome | biome: forest; feature: aquifer; material: groundwater | place: USA | collected 2011-08-07 | depth 5.4 m | reverse complement strand
GTCTTTGTACTTACCACATACGCGATCGCGCGGGTAAGTTTTCTTCCCGCAACCGCGTCCTCAACAATGTTTTTGAAATTTACTCGCGCGCCGTAGAGATTGCGCGCCGAGTAATACATGTTCTGCGTGTCAATAAAAACTGCGACACGTTGTTCCGGATGTTTATGCATAAAAAATTACAACTTGAGTTTTCTCTTTAACTCTTCCGCGCGCTCGGCCTTCTCCCCTTCTAAATATTTAAGAAGACGGCGACGCTCGGAAACTTTTCTTAAAAGCCCTCGACGGGATGAAAAATCTTTTTTATGATCTCTCAAGTGTTCCTGAAGCTCCTCTATCTCGGCGGAGAGCAGGGCGACTTGCACTTCGGGAGAACCCGTATCTCCGGCATGGGTCGCGAATTTTTTAATAACGGCCTCCTTTTTTTTCTTTTCCAACATAATGGTTTTGGCACGCGTATCCAAGTCTACCGTCGTTGGCTTCGGCAAACCGAGAAATGCGTCAAATAAAAGGATTAAAAGCGATTTCAACAGTATATCATACCTATTGAGACGTGACAAGGGGGGGTAGGGCACTGCACAATAAAAGATACAGTGACTTGATAAAAATCCTAAAGTATGGTAAAGTACAAATACTCTGTTTTCATTTTCTTAGCCCCTGTAGTTCAATGGATAGAACAGGGCTCTTCTAAGGCCTTGATGGGGGTTCGATTCCCTCCGGGGGCAAAATCAAAACTAGCAAGAAATACGGTGCCCATAGTTCAATGGCAGAACACTGCTCTGTGGCAGCAGTTACGAGAGTTCGATCCTCTCTGGGCACCCCAACAGAAAACGAGGCATAAAACCTCGTTTTCTGTTATACTGAAACCACATGACGATCAAAAAATTTCAACACATTATTTGGCAACATTACGAACAATTCGGACGTGATCTTCCATGGCGGCGAACGCACGATCCGTACCGCATTCTCGTTTCTGAAATAATGCTCCAGCAAACGCAAGTTTCCCGCGTGCTAAAAAAATATCCGGAATTTCTTCGCGCGTTTCCGAATTTTTCCGTACTTTCCCGCGCGCCGCTTTTGCGGGTATTAAAAGTTTGGCAAGGCATGGGATATAATCGCCGCGCCATTGCACTTAAAAAAATCGCGCAGATTGTAATGCACAAATACCGCGGGCGGTTGCCGCGCGACCCGGAGGCGCTTGCGCGCATGCCCGGAATCGGCCGCCATACCGCCGGCTCCATCGCCGCGTTTGCATTTAACGTACCCGCGATTTTCATTGAAACAAACATCCGCCGGACTTTTATCCACCATTTCTTCCCGCGCGGAAAAAGTGTTGCCGATGCAGAAATTGAAACGTTGGCAGTAAAAACATTGGACCTAACTCGTCCCCGCGAGTGGTACTTTGCGCTTATGGACTACGGCGCGCATCTCGCACACACCGTTCCGAATGCAAATCGCAAAAGTGCGCACTATAAAACGCAATCAAAATTTGAAGGCTCAAATCGGCAGATGCGCGGAGTGATTATAAAGATGCTTATCACACATGGGACGATGAATGCACATCAAATCATGGAGTCCATGCGAAAGCATGGCAATTGGCCAACCTTTCGGTTGGACTCCAACGCGCGTGTAATACAAATCCTCACCGCGCTTATCAAAGAAGGCTTTATAAAAAAACACGGCTCTCTATACCGCCTGCGCTAACAATGGTATCCTCACATAGTATGAAGGTCAGCGTTATCATCCCCACCTACAACGAACGCGGAAATATCAAAGAACTCGTAGCGCAAATTTTCGCGCTCGGAATTTCCGACCTTGAAGTTATTATTGTTGATGATTCCTCCGGCGACGGAACAACCGCGGTGGTACGCACGCTTCGAAAACGCTTCCCTGTTACGCTTATCTTGCGGCCAAAAAAAATGGGACTTGGAAGCGCACTTAAAGACGGCTTAAGCCTTGCTGTATTGCATGGCGCGCAGATTGCCATAACCATGGACGCAGATTTTTCTCATGATCCGGCTATGCTCAAAACCATGATTGAAAAAAGCGATCAAGGAAACGATCTTGTAATAGGCTCACGCAGAATTCAGGGCGGGGAAATAATCGGCTGGGGGACAATGCGAACGCTTATGAGCCGGTCGGCGATGGAAATTTCCCGCAGAATACTCGGGATAAAAGCGCATGACGTTACTTCCGGATTTCGAGCATACCGCCGGCGCATACTTGAAACCGTAAACCTATCCCGCGTATCAAGTACCGGCTATGCATTCCAAGAAGAGATGCTCTATCGAACACAACGCGCGGGATTCAATATCACAGAAATTCCCATCATATTCCACGATCGCAAACATGGGAAATCAAAGTTGGGAATAAAGGATATTATGGAGTTTTTTTGGACAGTAATACGGTTAAAAATTCACCTAATTACCTAATTTCTAATTCACCTAATAAAAGTTTAAATAAGCAAAATGTCAGATTAGTTTTTTCCTTTGACCTTTGGACTTTTATTAGAAATTAGGTGAATTAGATGAGTTAGGTGAATTGTATCCGAGTTAATTTTATGAAACGTCATTGGCTCATACTATTCGCCATCATCCTGCTTGGCCTTGCCTTGCGCCTTTTTATCCTCTCTTATCGCGGGTCTCTTTGGTTTGACGAAGCATTCTCCGTGCATTTTGCGTCCATGGATATCGGCCGCATGCTCTCATATTTACGATTTGAGAATAATCCGCCGCTGTATTTTATTCTGCTCCATTTTTGGATGCGCATATTCGGAAACTCCGAACTCGCCGTACGCATGCCTTCGATGATCTTCGGGGTCGCAGGAATTCCTCTTGTCTACGCGCTTGGAAAACGCCTGCACAATTCGACTGCAGGCATGTTCGCCGCGTTTCTTACTGCAATCTCCTCTTTCCAAGTTTTCTACTCAACCGAAACACGGATGTATAGTTTGTATATGTTTCTTGCAATTCTCCTCGCATATCTTTTTATTTCAGAAAAGAAAAATCGGCCCCTGCCCCCTTCTCTTTTCCTCTCGCTTTCTATTTTTTTCACCATGTCTGCCCTTGTATGGGTTCATACCACCGCCTGGCTCATTGTCGGCGCGTTTGTTCTCTACCTCTTATGGCACGAGCATTTTAATTTTAAACAATTCTTCATTCTTCATTCGTCATTCGTCATTTCAACCGCCCTCTCCGCTCTCCTTTTCCTTCCTTGGGGCTTGTACTTTTTTATCACAAAAATAGTTACGCCGGTTTCTCAAGGCTGGATATTCTTTCTCCCTCCGGACAAAAATTTCTTCTTTAGCATACTTCAGTCGTTCATCTCCTTCGGCGAAGAAAGTGCCTTTATTGTTACGCTTTTAAGCGTACTCATACTTGGACTTCTCATCTGCGCACTTCGAAAATCTGAAAAGGCAACTGTGTTTCTTTTATTTTGGCTGTTTACTCCGCTTATGGTCGGCTTTGCATTCAATAGCGGCGTACTCCGTTACTTTATTGCGTGCTCGCCTGCGCTGTATCTGCTATTAGGCATCGGTTTCGCGCGACTGAGGGAGACCAGAAAATTGCCCGCATGGCCGATCCCTTTTCTTTTTTTCTTTCTCATTGTCCCGAGCTATGTGTTGCTGTCCTGGTCCGCGCACCACTCCTGGGATAGCCTGGCGCGCTGGATAGAACAACACTCTGCTGTGAACTGTGAACTATCGTCGGTGAACTGCCTCATCTTGGTCAATCCTCACAGCGAAATGCTCCCGCTCGAACGTTACTATCACGGAACGCTTCCGCTCAAAGGTTTTTATCCGCGAGAAGATTCCGATAACCGCGATTTAAGAATCGTAAAAACAAACTGGCGCGCGATTGTAACAAAAGAAAATATCCGCGCGCTGGCGGACTATACAAAAGGCTTCAATCGAGTATTTTTAGTAAGCGGCGAAATAGATCTTATAAGCCGCAATGTTGTACCGCTTTGGTTTTGGGAGCATGGCTGGGAGCGTATCGCATCCCAAGAATTCGGACGAAATAACGTTATGTTGCTTGAAAGGTAGCGGCTCCTCGTGGCCAGGCCACGGCGAAAAGTGCCCTGGCCACTCCCGCCGCCGCTTGTCAATCAAAACCCAAACGCACTTTCGATTTGCGAGCGTTCGCGATCAACGCAGGACTTCCACGCGTCGTATTCTCGGCCGCCGCACTGTTGCGGAAGAGATCCGCGTCCTCCGGTTGCGCTCCAACCTTGAAACGGCAAACACTGTTCATTGTACGCTTGCCCCCATGCATCTCCGCATTGACTCCACGTACTTGCACCTTGACACACGCCTGGAACACGGGTCGTGGCGCTCTGAAAACTGTTCCATTCCTGACAACACGTAGCCTGACCGTTCTGAGTCGAGCAACTTTGCACTTGGGTAATCATGTTTTCAAACGTAAGGCGTACGATCCTGCGCTGGACAAACACCGCAATCCCGTACGACATCATAATAACCGCGACGGCGATGGTTGATTGCACTAAGATCCCTTTTGCTTTCTCGATTTTTTCCTCGCTTCCGCTTGCGGTCATCCAAAGAAATCCCGCGTACACAAGGAGCGCAATAAAAATCAGTCCCACAAATCCGAGCGCCCCGCGAACCAACTGCATTGCGTATGCCCGCGCGTCCAAAAATGTAAGCGCGCGATCGCCAAGCCCGACTGCCGCGGCGCTCCGCGCGACTCCTATTATTTCATCGCGAAGACCGGGCTGGATCGGACTATTGGGGATCTGCGCCTGCGCCGCGGGAATAAGATTGATCTGAAATTGCACCGTTCCTCCGCGCCCGTGTACCGGACCAAACGCGGCGTTCAATACAAACTGCGTAATAATCCAAGACCCGAGTATAATTGCAACTCCAATGGTCGCCCTTACAATCCGCGTTTTTGCTTTTTCAATATTTTCTTCGTTCCCGCCTGCCATCATCCACTGAATTCCCGAGTATACCGTAATCATCAAAAACACAACTCCCAAAAGCATGAGCATCGTATTGAAAACAACTCCGACCCGAAGTGCAAGCGGCACTGCGCCGTTTTCAATTACATATCCGGAATTATGAAAAAGACGGCCTACCGACGCGCCAATACCTGTTTGTAACTGTAACCGCTGTTCGTTTACTGCAAGAAGTGAGAACATAACGAAATGTTTATGTGGCTAGGCCACCAACGCTTGGTGGCCTAGCCACATTATCTCTTTTGTCGAACCTTCAATAAATCCAACAATAAACCTCGTAATAATAAGCGCGCAAAGCGTAATCACAAACCCGACAACCGCATCGCGAATCATTTTTTGCCCGCGCGAGACCTGCTCCTCGTTTCCTTGCGCCATAAGCCAAAGATACCCGCCGTATAAAATCATGAGAAAAAATAACACCCCGACAACCGTAAGCGCGGATTGTACAAGCCCTGCAAGAAAAATCCGAATGTCGCCATGGGTCGGACTAAATACCGTATATCCTGCGGCGTTGAGAAAATCTTGTAAAGGCATAGCAATTAATTATTTCCGAAGTACTCCCACCCCTCCTAACCTATCTCGCTTGCCCGCCTTGGGCGGGGGCAGGGGAGGAAATCGTTTGTCAATTTCTCCCCCTTTCCGAGGGGGAGTTAGAGGGGGTGTGTGCAATCTCACTGCACCACAACCGCCCGCGAAAGGAATCCTGTAATAAATTGTGTCATTGCTCCGGCAAATAAGACGATCACCAAACCGATTGCCGCGCGAATCAAAACCGCTTTTGCTTTTTTCACCTGCTCTTCGTTGCCTCCGGCGGTAAGAAACAGCGACCCGCCGAAAATGGTAAGGACCAAAAATATCACTCCCAAAAGCACCAGCGCGGCCCTTACAATTCTCCCTGCAAGCGTCGCGGCGGATACGGTCGGAAACCCAACCCCGCGTTCTGCGATATTAGCAAGTTTATCCCGTACTGCCTGCGCGCCGGTGTCCGGACCTGCAGGAGCAACAGGAGTATTGGGCTCAGTACATGTTCCGCTTAAACAACTTCCGCCGTTCACGCAATACCTGGTGCACTCCTCTTGACTGCTAACCATTATGCCTCCGCTCGGCGCGCGCTCGGTATTATTACACCCGATACACGCACAAGTACACGCGGCCAGGGCTGGCGGCGCGGTTGAGATAAAAAATACAGAACTCAAAACCAATGTCATTGCGAGGCCTGCCAAAACAGGCCGAAGCAATCTCATGCCGTTGTGAGATCGCCGCGTTCGCCTCGGGCGAACTCGCGATGACGAATTGTTGATTTGCGATTTTTTATTCAACATAACGCTTGCGTTACACGTTACCCCAGCACCAGAGCAGAGCTCGGTGCGGGGCCCAGCATGTTACACGCTACACCCGCTACTGAAACGCCGCGCCAATCACCCTATCCACCACAAAGTTCGTAATTGCGTACGCGGCCATGACGAGAATAAACCCGATAACCGAGTTTTGAAGAATCGAAATCGCTTTTGTTACCATCTCCTCGTTTCCCCGCGCCGTCATCCATAAAAATCCCGCGTAGATAATCAAAATTCCAAAAATCACGCCGATCACAAGAATAAGGCCTTGGATAATCTGCCCTGCAACAATCTCCGGCGAAGTTTGCTGACCGACAAAACCGGCTTTTTCTTTTGCAATGTTAAAAATATCAAACGCCCCGCGAAGCCCTTTCGCGGCAGATTCTTCTTCGGTGGAAGATGCGTTACTGGATTGACCGCTATTTGCGGAACATGCCCTATCGGCCTCTACCGAATGGTCAGGGCAGGTCGCTACATTCATGCAAGTGCCTGCATTAGCACAGTCGCTAGCAGTACAACAGGCCAAACCAGCATCACACGAGTCTGCATCATTGGACTGTCGACAACTACTACCAACCCCAACTGCATGAACCGCGGGAATTGCAATTAAAAATGTAAAATTAAAAATTGACACGAGCACGGCGAGTGTCATCCCGAGCCGAGCGAGGGATCTCACACCTTTAAATTCTGAATTCTGCATTTTGCATTCTGCATTCATAATTTTACCCCGCTACGCTTGTAAGCCTTACAAGAACGAAATTTGTAATGACATAGGAAAGGAAAATGATTATCATTCCGATAATTGCGGACTTTATCAAGTCTTGCGCCTTGGTTACTTGTTCTTCGTTTCCCCGCGCCGTCATCCAGAGAAATCCGGCATACAACATAAGCACAAAAAAGATCACCCCTACAAACGCAAGGCCATACCCGATAATCGTTCCTGCAAGCGCTCCGGGTCCGGAAACTGGCGTGCTAGGGAACAAGCCGGCTTTTTTCGCGGTTTCGTCAAGCCCCAATTGCGCATGCGCCGCAATTGGAAGCAGTACAGAAAACGTAGTAACTAGTAAGTATTTAAATTTTGAGGTCATAGGTTTTATAGTATAGTGTCCAAACGAGAGAATACTCAACAACTTTGTCATTTCGACCGACCCCGATCGCAATCGGGGGAGCGGAGAAATCTCTTTACCATGCACGGTGTAGAGATCTCTCGACTACGCTGCGGCTTCGCTCGAGATGACGACGGTATCATTCTCTCGCCTGGACACCAGTCCAGACGTTTTAACCGGTTAAAACTTTTAGAATCCCGGAGCTCCTGTTGCTTTGCCCAAACTCGTGATCACGAAGCTTGAGATTGCATATGCGGAAAGAACGATTGCTAAACCGATAATTCCTGCAATAATGCGCTTCTTCGCGCTCTCCACATTTTCCTCGTTTCCCCCTGCTGTCATCCACGTAAAACCTCCGATAAGAATAATCACGACCGCAACGATTCCCAAAAGCGACAACGCAACGTTGATAATCGAAGCGATTGTTTCTCGAAGACCGTTTGTTCCCAACGTCGATCCAAGGATCGGCTGGATAACTGCCGTTCCGTACTGATCCTGCGCAAACACGGCAAGCGGAAGCGCCCAAAGCGCCGCCATCACTGCTCCTTTTAATACTTTTTTTGTAGTCATCTCATACCACCCCCTTTCGTTTTGAAATTCCAAGTTACAAATTCCAAATTACAAACGCGTGAAGTTCGCGGTTTGGCATTTATTTGTAATTTGAAATTTTTCATTTGTGATTTCTTACTGTTATGGCCCGATTGTCGCGCGCTCAAGCGAGCGTATAACAAACGTGGCAATCGCGTACGCGGAAAGAACAATCGCAAGTCCAACCACTCCCCCGAATATCAGCCCCTTTGCCTTTTCAACTTTTTCCTCGCTCCCGGCAGAAGTCATCCAAAAAAATCCGCCCGCGATAATAACCGCAACCGTAATAATGCCGAGAAATCCAAGCGCAACAGTAATAAGCGTTGCGACCGTCTCGCGCACCTCGCGCGTTCCAAGGCCTGTCAAACTCCCATACTCAATTCCCAAATCAAGCCGCGCGCCTTGAGCATGCACTATGATTGGTATAATTATAAATGCCAAACACCCAACCACCGTCATTGCGAGCGACTCGAGGGAGCGCGGCAATCTCTTACCATGGTGTGAGATCGCCACGTCGTCCCCCGAAGGCGTTCGGGGAACTCCTCGCGATGACGGATTGTTGTGTTTGAATTTTTCATTCAACATAGTGCTTGCGTTACACGCTACAGGTTACACGTTACACTCGCTACAGCGTCCCGGTCCCCCTCGTTACCGCGGTAATAATGTACCGCGCTACGATGTACGAGCTAAACATTATCACAAGTCCAAGAGTTGCCCAAAGAAGCAAATCCTGTCCTTTCTTTATTCTTTCAGGATTACCAAACGAAGTCAACCAGATAAATCCGCCATAGACAAACATCAAAAGCCCGATCCCGCCTGCAAAACCGTTAAATGTTTTAATAATCCGGCCGATAATCACATGCGCATCCGAAGTTCCCAAGGGATTGGGAAGGCCAACCCCCGGCGAGGTGGGCCCTGCCGGAGCCGCCGCAGGTGCAGGTTCAGGGCCGAATTCAGGCCTAGTATCGGGGATATTACATGCGGCTGAAGTACACCCGGGGTCCCATGTGCCATTCGATGCGGTTGTACATGCATCTTGAGAGATATAATTACCTTGACATGCACCTACTATTACACAGCATGGCGGGGTAAAAGCCTGCGCCGCGGGGATTGAAATTAAGAATCCTATGACAAGCACAACAATGGTCATCCCGAGTGTAGCGAGGGATCTCTTCGTATTCTGCATTCTTAATTCTGCATTCATAATTCTTACGATGCCGGCTTTAGCCTGCAACACTGGTTATAATTCCCTCCCGGACAAATATCCTTGATGCATTCAAGCTTTTCAGGACCCCATTCTGCTCGTTCTTTTGTAGTTACACAGCCTCCATCGTAACAGGTATAGTCCGTGCCCCCATTCACATTGCAATCCTCTGGCTTGTCCTTGTCACACACCAATGGCCTGCAGAAATACCCTTGCGGCCCTTTTTGATCCTGACACTGGGATATGCATGTTTTATTCACACACGCGTAATGATCTCCGCCGCAGTCAGTTACCGGATCATTGCACGCAGTTCCCACATCAATCAAGAGTTCCCGGCCAATTTTTCCGTCAGGCAACACGAGCTTCGCCACAAACTGAATAAGAAACCCTGACCCTACTATCAGCATAAACCCTATAAAGGCCGCTGTCAAAATGCCTTTTGCTTTTTGTATAGCTTCCGGGTTGCCCATTGAGGTAAAAAACGAGTACCCGCCGTAGGCAAAAAACAAGAGCGTAAGCGATCCGGTAATGCCAACAATAAAGAGTGCGACCCGTACTGCCGCGGAAATCAGGTCTTCAAGTGTGTAATTGCATGGAAGCAAAATCGCTTTCATTTCCGCGGTGGGGGTTTGTCCGTCCGGAACACACTTGCCCTGCGTGCAGGTTGTGGGCCCTGAACCTTGCGGGCAAATCGCTTTACGGCATTCTTTCCTTTGCGCGTCGTCTTTCAATAACTCGCAACTTCCGCCGGGCGTTGGCACAATTTGCGCTTGCGCCGGCGCGCCATAAAGCATGGAACATAGAACATAGAGCACTACGCCCATTGTGATTCGTTTGAAATAGGAATGTTTACCCATACAACCAATGTTTCATGCTCCATGTTATGTGCTCCATGACATTACCTCAACGTCTGGTTAACTTTTTGCACCCCGAGCCGAAGGGCGTCGCGCGGATCTTTTACCGCGCCGGTAACGACTGCATCAATCGTATCTCCAAGCGCTTGATCCGCCGCGGTAGAATCGCTTCCTCGATACCAACTTTTTGCCGTTAAGACCTCCGAGGCAAAAACCCCCATGTCCCGATCTGAAGCTTGCGTTTCAACAAGCGCGCGAAGTGCTGTCGGTTTGCCGGTCGCGGTATATTTCCCCGCTTGCGCCGCTGAAGTTGCAAACCGCAAGAAATCCCAAGCCCATTTTTGATTGAGACTTTTTTTCGAAACCGTTTCAAGCCAGTAGTTTGCAAAATTCACCGTCGGATTTCCATCAACCTGCGGCGCGGGCGCAATCCCAAGATTCATTCGCGGCGCGCGAAGACGCACTTGTGGCAGATGATAAGCATAGCCTAACATCATCGCAGTCTTGCCGTTTGCAAACGCGGCAAGAGACGGCGGAAGCGTCTCGTTCCATGTGTAAACTTCTTTCAAAGGATTTGCAAAATCCGTATAGAATGTCAGTGCTTCCTCCCCTGGAGGAACTGCCTTGTCTTTAAGTGCTTCAGGGGTCCGATCAAATACCGCGGAGCCGTCAGGGCTGATCATTTCCGCGCCGTCTTGCATCATCAAAAGCGCGAGAATATCCGAGGAACGTTCGATATTTCGGGAAGATCCGAGCGCGGCGCCGGATACAAGCACATTGCCCTTGTCATCAAGTTTGGTAATTTTTTTCACGGCAACTTGAAGCTCGCCCCATGTTTTCGGAGGCTCGGGAATTCCGGCGAGATTCAGCATGTCGCGATTGTAATAGAGCGCAAGTGTGTCAAGCGAAAGAGGGAGTCCGTAGATGGATTCTTGAACCTGTCCCTGCTGTGCGCCTCGAGTGGTAATTACCGCGTCTTGATAGACCGTATCAACGTATTGATTTTGCAACTGCGTAAGACTCAACATCGGCACGGTCTTGAGCGTCGTAACCACTTCTTTTTTAAGACTGCCTTGCAATTCTTGAAACGGGAGCACTACACTCGAAGGCATGGGTGCGAGTTTCGATTGAAATCCGCGAATCCATGTATTGTGAAGCGAGATAATATCCGGGCCGCGGTCCTCCGCAAGCGCATTGAGAAGCTC
>OBEQ012949741.1_pt1 | contig 11267 bp, 10 predicted proteins | sample 1670901 | NCBI WGS metagenome assembly OBEQ01 (sample SAMEA104232315, study PRJEB22302) | groundwater metagenome | biome: forest; feature: aquifer; material: groundwater | place: USA | collected 2011-08-07 | depth 5.4 m | reverse complement strand
GGGCCGCTGGTCCTGCACCAATACCACCCACTCCTCCAACAGCGCCCACTCCGCCGACTAACCGACCCACTCCTCCCACTGCCCCAATTCCCCCGACACCACCAGAGTTTCATTTCTCGGTTTGCCCAACATTTGGCCCGGATTTTGCCCATTGTCAGGCCAAGTTTGTGGCTTCCGATAGCAAAGGTAAGCCCCGGGTTAATCCTGGCCCCGTGGGTTATGGCCCCATTGATTTTCAAACTGCCTATAAATTTGCCAGCCAAAGTGCCTCTGGTCGCACCCTGGCCATCGTCGATGCCTATGATCACCCCAACATCAAGTCAGATTTAGATATATATAATAGTACATTTGGTTTGCCGCCGGCCCCGAGTTTTACTAAGATCGATCAAAATGGCGGGACCAATTATCCCAAAGTGGATTCTGGCTGGGCGCTAGAGATTGCTCTCGACGTGGAAATCGCCCACGCCGCTTGCCCTGATTGTAAACTACTTTTGGTCGAAGCCAATTCTAATTCCTACAACGATTTGATGGCGGCCGTCGATCGGGCGGTGACCCTTGGGGCCAGTGTGGTATCCAATTCTTACGGCTCCAACGAGTTTTCCCGCGAGACCAGTTTTGACTTTCATTTCAATCATCCCGGAGTCGCCTTTACTTTTAGTTCCGGCGACTCTGGCTATGGCGTCGAATATCCAGCGGCCTCACGCTATGTTACCGCGGTCGGTGGCACCAGTTTGTTTTTAAATCCCGACCATTCTTATAGCACCGAAACCGCTTGGAGCGGAGCGGGCAGTGGCTGCAGTAGTTATGAGTCTAAACCAAGTTTTCAAAAAGATACCGGCTGTTTTCATCGCACCGTGGCCGATGTCTCCGCCGATGCCGATCCCAATACCGGGGCGGCAATTTATGACAGCGTTGCCTATTTTGGTCAAACCGGCTGGTTCCAAGTGGGCGGCACTTCACTCGCTGCGCCGCTAGTTGCCGCCGCCTATGCTCTAGGGGGCATTGGACCCACAATCCAAGCCAATTCTCTTCCCTATACTCATATCTCATCACTTCATGACATTACCGTTGGCAACAATGGCCATTGTCGTCGTAGTTCTTATCTTTGTACCGCTGTCCCGGGCTTTGATGGCCCGACTGGACTTGGTAGCCCATTTGGTATAATCGCCTTCTAGTATATGGATATCATTTTTACTGCCGTCATCGTTGCTCTTGTCGCCGTGGCAATTTTTACTGGTAAAGCTAGCAGCCCAGAAAAGAAAGACAATATTAAAATGGAAAACAATCAACCACCATCAACACCTAGTGGTCAAATTGCTACTCCGGCGCCGACTCCCATTGTGCCGGCTCCCCGGCCAACTCCCCCAATCCAGGTAGTTTCGACTGGAATTAATATCAATGATTTTCGTTATCCCAATTCATCAGTTTCCTCATCTAGCGATGGCCATCTAATATTGCAAAGCTCTGACAGCGCCGATGCCATTACCGACTGGTATAAACAAAAAATAATTGCTACTGGGGCCAACGTCAAATCGTTTGTCACCACCAAAACCAATGACAATGTTTTAAATAGTCTGTCTGGAGCCACTGGAAAAGCCAATATTTCTGTCAAGATTAATAAGCCCAGTGGCGAGGCTTCGGTTTCCATTGATGTGACAATCTCTTCCTCTTGACACCTCGACTTTCTCGGTGTTAATATCGCCCTAACCTAAATCTGCCCCGATGTGGGGATTTTTTATTCCCCTCAATACAACTTAATGAGAAGTGCCAGATCACAATCACCGGAAATAACTTTACATCTATCGCTCCCGTTGTTTATCCCCGAATTGGTAAAGCAATTAAAAGAACTTCCGGAACTACTTTTTTCTAGCATTAAAACAAAAATTGCCACTTTGCCAAAGTTTAACTTCAATGGAAAATTTTCTTTGGAAGGCTTAAAGGCAAAATTGCCAGTTTTGATTTTACTCGCGGTTGTGGTTTTGGCCGTGATGGCTCTGGTCAAAGCATTTGGTACCACCTCTTCTTCAGACACTAGGATGACGGTCAAAGCGGCTCGGGCGATCCAGGTTTTAAATAAAGACATGTCTGTCCCGATAAAAGATGCCAGCGGCAAAGAAGTCACCCGCGCCAAGTTTCTTTTTGACAATGTCGAGCTACGTGACGAGATTATCATTAACGGCCAAAAAGCGATGACTGTCAAAGGGAAAACCTTTTTGATTTTAAACGTCAAGATTACCAACGACTATGACAAGGCCTTTGATTTAAATGTCCGAGACTTTGTCCGCCTGTCAATAAATGGCAATGACAAAGAATGGCTGGCGGCCGATATTCATAATGACCCAGTGAGTGTTCGCCCCACTTCTACCAAAACCACCCGGTTGGGTTTTCCCATTAACGAAACAGACAAAAATTTGATCCTACGCCTGGGTGAGGTTGACGGCGACAAGCAGACAGTCGCATTGAATTTCAATAAGTAAATGCTAAATATTTCCACTAAGCAAATTACTCAACCACTTTTGGATGAACTGACCCATGCTTTTGACATGGTAAAAACTTTTGGCAGCATCGAACTTTATATTCAGGGCGGCAAAGTAACCCAAATCACCGCTCGAGCGATTAAAAAATTAGAGTTAGATGGCCGAAACGGTAAGGCTATAAGGGAGGTCAAGAGGTAGGATAGCCCACTAAATCAGGGTATTGACAAAGGTATTAGAAAATTATAAAACTATCTCTAGACACTTATAGAAGTTACTATACATAAATCTTCTGCCTGACAAGTGAATAACTGCCCCAAAATTTAAGCTGACCGCAAGCGGAGGCTTCTAGATCTATTGCAACATTCGATTGTATCGCTGTTGAATTATGGGTCCGGAAGCCTCCGTTTTTTATGTCCGATGTCTATCGGACCTAGAAGCGGAGAAGTGCACCCAAAATTTTGGGGGAATTTTTAAAATGAAGGGAGGTGAAAATAGAATGACAAATTTTAAGAAACAATTAATTGGTGCTCTGTCCACCGGCCTTCTGGTGGCAAATCTTTTGACTCCAGCTTTGGCTTTGGGGGCAGACGGAGGAACCACCCTAGTGATCACTGGTAATGGTGAAGACTCAAAAAATAAGTTAGACATTACGTCTAACAACACCACGACCGTGACCCAAAACAACACGGCAAATGTAACCAACAATGTCGACGCAAAAGCCGACAGCGGCGGAAACACAGCCAAAGGCGTCACTGGCGGAAACGTGTCAATTGACACGGGTAATGCTATGTCCGACGTCAAAGTCGACAACGTTTTGAACAAAAACGTCGCCGATGTTAAATGTTGCCAAGGTGGTGACACTCAAGTTCTCATCAGCGGAAATGGTGAGAAGTCCAAGAACAAAGTTGACCTCGATCAGACAAGCACAAATTCTGTTTTCCAGAATAATGATGCTTATGTCACAAACAACGTTGACAGCAAGGCTAATAGTGGCAAAAACAAAGTTGATTCCACTACTGGCGGCAACGTAGAGATCACAACTGGAGATGCCACAGCGAAAGCTAAGGTTTCCACAACGGCCAACGCCAATTGGGCGGAGATCGGTGGAGATGGCAGCAAAGGTGGATCAATAACCTTGATCGAGAGCGGCAATGGCGAATTAAGCAAAAACAAGATCGACCTTGACCTAACAAAAGCAAACACTATCACACAAGATAACTATGCTAAGGTCGATAACGATGTTGATGCTTCAGCCAAAACTGGCGACAACAAAGCAAAAAGCATCACTGGTGGCGATGTCACAATCGACACTGGCAATGCCGACGCTTCTGCTGATGTCAGCAATTTGCTAAATCTCAACGCCGCCTTCACAAATTGTGATTGCGTCGGAGATATCTTTGCCAAAGAGTCCGGCAATGGTGAAAAATCGAAGAATAAGATCGATGCTGATTTGACTTCTACTACGGAAATATTCCAAGGTGGAAAGGATAACGGCAACAACGCTGATCTTTACAACGATGTTGATGCCAGCGCCAAGAGTGGGAAAAACAAAGTCGAATCAACAGTGGGCGTTCCTCACACGGACGATCCAGTAACGGTTACGACTGGTGATTCCAACTCGATGACTACTGTGTCTAACAAAGCAAACGAGAACATATACGGTTCTGCCGTTTTGCCAATTGTTTGGCCAGATCTTGGTAGCAGTTTCAGCTTAGAGATGGATTTTTTCCATCTTTGGTTGGCTCACTAAGTCTCTTTTAGGTTTGTAGGGCGGTCCCGCCTCGCACTTCGGCGAGACCCCCTACAACCAAAGGGGGACACGACAATAACCAATTACCAATAATCAAATGAAAAAACTTTTCGGGAAATTACTGACAATACTATTAGTAATCTATTTGGCATTCGCCCCGGTCGGGCGGGTTTTGGCGTTGGATGCTCCGACCCCTCCCGATGCGCCTTCTGCTCCTACGGCACCGACCGCGCCAACTATTACTGCTCCGACCCCCCCGACTCCTCCGACCCCACCCACGGCTCCAGTGGCCCCTTCATTCTCAGGAAGTCCGACCGGTAGCCCAAGTAACACTAGTAATTCTACTGATGACAATGCCCCCAAGCACCATCACAACAGCGATAATAATAGTGATAGCAGTAACAATTCCCCGGCTCCTGCTCCCACTGTAGCTTCGGCTGCTTCTGGCGGAGCAACTGGGAATCAATCCGGTGGCCAAAGTGATAACGGCGCCACTGGCGGAACGGCGGCGGTAACCACCGGCGATGCCACGAACAATGCCGGAGTGGTGACTACCGGCAACAGTAATTTATCTAGCGACGGGACTGGTTCATCTGGGGGGACGGGAGTGGTTAACTCTGGCAACGGAGATGGATCAAATAACAACGGCACCGTAGACACGACTAACAATAACACCAATTTACAAAACAATTCCGCTTCGGTGAGTAATAATTTGAATCAGGATACGGTAACTGGCCGTAACTCTGCCTCCCATAACACCGGGGCTGATTCATTAGTAAAATCTGGCAATGCCAACACCTCGGGAACTGTCATTACCGCGGTCAACACCAACGTCGCCGGTGTCGCCGTATCCGAGTTTAACGTCAACGACAATCATACCGGGGATATTGTGCTAAATTTTACTGCTAATTGCACTTCGGGTTGCGGTTCTGGACCAACCACTGTGGCCAATAAAGGTAACGGGGCCGGTTCTAATAATACCGCGGGCACAAATCAAACGACCAATAATAATAATTTCCAAACCAACGATGCCACTGTCGGCAATGATCTTAACCTCTCTGCTAATTCTGGGAATAATGCCGCTAGCCACAACACCGATGGCACAAATAGCATTACTACCGGAGATGCCAATGTGTCGGCCAATGTGTTGACTTTTGCCAACAATAATATCGCGGGCAACGTGGTTTATGGAGTCGTAAACATTTACGGCGACCTCAAAGGCGACATCATTTTCCCCGAAGAACAACTATCCGCTTGTTGCCCCAACGGGCCGACCACAGTGGCCAACAAAGGAAATGGTGATAATTCCAATAATACCGCTACTGCCAGTGCCACCACCAACAACAACACGTATCAAACCAATGTCGGCAACATCACTAATAACCTTGATATGGCCGCCACTTCTGGCACCAATGACACCAGTCACAACACGGGGGGAAATAATGCGGTTAAAACTGGTGACACTTCTGCTACCGCTCAAGTCTTAAACGTGGCGAACACCAATCTCGCGGGCGGCAATATGTGGTTGGTCATTATCAATCAGGCCGGTCAATGGATTGGCAAGTTGGTTGGTGGGGGTAGCAACAATGGCAATGTGGCCGCCTCTGATGGCACCATTTTAACCGTGGCTCCCGATGGCTCGATTACGGCCGGCAATTCTGGCAATGGTAGCGGTTCCACCAATAATGCTAGTGCCAATCAAACCACCAACAACACCACCAGCCAAACTAATACCGCCAACATTGTCAACAACGTTAAATTAAATGCTAACACCGGAAACAATGACGCGAGCCACAATACGGGCGGTGGTTCTAATATTCAAACCGGCAACGCCAAAATCATTGCCAGCATGGTCAACTTTGTCAACAACAACATCGCTGGCAGCGGGAAGCTCTTTGTGACTGTCGTCAATGTCTTTGGTAGCTGGATGGGGGATTTTATTACTCCCGGAAGTCATAAAGAAACTGCCGCTGCATCCAATAGTGATTCTCATGGGGGAATCGGTGGCGATCCCGGAAATTCCAACAACCAGGGTAGCTCATCAACTACCCCGCCCGCTACTCCCCCGGTAGTTCAAATCAATGTTGGCGGATCTGGTGGCGGGACCCAGTTTAACGGGGTATTAAGTGGCGGATCCATAAAAATTCTTGGAGACAATACTGTTAAATCCCCTGGTGCAATTGACACCGGAAAGCAAAAAACGGCCATTAATCTTGCCCCCTTGATATTGCTTTTGCCCTTTGCTATACTCTGGATATTAAGAAAGAGATTGTCAAAAATTTACACAACTTTTATCTCCTTCTTATTCTAAATCCGCAATCTGGCGGACTGCCCCAAAATACCTGCCCCAAAAAATTGTGATGAACCTGAGAAAAATCACTAGTTTTATTTTCCTGTTAGTCGCCGTAGTTTTACTTAGCCGCGGTCTGGCCTATGCCCAGGATTATGTTATTTCCGGTAACGGCGAAGGATCAAATAACTCCATCAACGTCCAACAAAACAACAATACCAACGTCCAACAAAACAACAATGCCAATATCAATAACAATGCCAATGCCAATTCCGACACCGGCGGCAATTCTATAAATGGTGGCACTGGGGGATCCGGAAACATTACCACTGGCAACGCTACTTCTAACGTCACTATCGATAATCAAGTGAATTTAAATAATGCTCATATCGGTGGCTGTTGCCCAGACGGACAGACCCCACCCCCATCTTTCCCTCCCCCTCCTGGTGGTGGCGATGGTGGAACTGGTGGCGGCGGTAATAGTTCTTCGGGCGGTAGTGGGGGGTCAAGTAGTAGTGGTGGCACTGGTGGGGGGAGTTCAGCGGTTCTAGGAATGTCAGCGACCGCGGGACCAGAAGATTATATTAATCTTTTCTACGTTGGAGGTGTGCTATGCCTCGGCGCCGGATTAAAACTTCTCGCAAAAAATCGGGCTTTCGTCTAAAGCCAATATATCTTCTTATTTTAGGGCTAGTGTTTCTAGCTTTTCCCAAAGCCTATCAATATGTTTCCAATCATCCTGCCGGGTTAGCGCGCCAGCTTTCCCCAACGGTTCAAAAAGTTGCTTCCAACAGTGCCGACACGGGGCCAATCCAAATCGACCCCACCCTTTTGGGGGGACAAGAAGCTACTCAACCACCAGAGCGTATTGTCATCCCCACGCTTTCCATTGACCTATCGGTCGTCGAGGCCAACGTCGTCAATGGTTATTGGGAGCTATCAGAAACGACGGCCTCTCATGGCGTCGGTTCTGCCAACCCGGGAGAAAATGGCAACATCATTGTTTTTGCCCACGCCCGGGAAGGTCTGTTTATGCCTTTACGTAATATTAAAACTGGTGATACTGTCTATATATTAACTAAAGATCGCTGGCACCGGTATTCAGTTTCCCAAACCCAAGAAGTGGCGCCAACCGAGACCCAGGTAATTTCTCCAACCACTAGTGAAACCCTAACTCTTTACACTTGTTCGGGATTTCTGGACTCAAAGAGACTCATTGTTACTGCTAAGCCACAAAAATAATTGCATCAGTTATCAGTCCTCAGTTTTCAGTTGTCAGAATTTTGTTAGCCAGTTTTCGGTTAATCAGCTAAATTTTTGCCACGAGGTGAGTAATTTATTTAGTTTTTTAGAAAGAATTTTATATCTTTCAATTAAGCTATCACAATCTTCTGGATTAATTCGAGAGTAGTTTCTTGCAATTATCTTAATTTCTCTTATATGAGTGATAACCTCATCTGATGATCCTAATGCCATTGACAGGAATCTACAAAATTCTCTTGGAGAGCGTTTTTTGCCAAAGCCTTCAGCAATTTGGGGTGGAATTTTTTCTCCGGATTCGTTAGCTTGATATTTAACTTTTCTATGGTCTGGCGGTATAAGACTTGTTAGTTTATAAAGTGGATCTAAAAGTTCTAGGGCAAGATTATAAACTTCTAGGTCGGTTACATCTTTGATCACTCATTTAAGTATATCTGGTTAACTGATGACTGACAAACTTTAATCTGAAAACCGAAAACAGAAAACAGATAACAGGTCTTTTCATAACAAAGCCCCGCCCGGGGCTTTGCACTTCTCGCCTTCGGGCAGGACTTTGTAAAAACACCATCACCCTATGGTAATGTGTTCGTTGATCCACTCACTGTGGCGGTTACATCGGTGGTTGCAACACCAGTGGTAACATCCACAGTTCCGCCAGTATTGCTACTTGCGGTATTGTCACCAGTTTTTGCCTTGACCTTGACTTTAGCCTTCACCTTGACCTTATTTTTCTGGGTTACGGTCTTAGTGTTAGTCTTGGTAGACGTCTGAGTGTTAATCGAACTATCGCCGTTGTCTGTTATTGAAACATCAACCGCTGGGGCAGTATCACAGCCACAGCAAGGGCTAGTCTCAATAGAATTAGAACTGCCGGTAACAGAAAGACCAACCGTTGAAGAAGCATCTCCAGTGGTAATTGTTACCCCACTGCCAGTGTTAGAACTGGCGGTGTTGCTACCTGTATCTGAAGTTGCCTTAAGATTTGCCTTGACGGTGGTTTTATTTTTTTGGGTCACCGTACAATTATTGGTCACCGTTGCGGTGATAGTATTGTTGGAACTCACTCCGTTTCCAGAGATCGTCAAAGTATCATCAGCCAACACCATTGGTGCCAAAAGAGTAGCAATCAGGCTTACAGAAGCTACTCCAACCCCAATTTTCGAAATTAATTTATTCATTATTTTTCACCTCCTCTAGAAACTGTTTACGAGCTCCTAAGCGAGTATTTACAGTTTCTTTAGCCCGCCCTAATCGCAGCTTGCGACGTCCCGATGTCCATCGGGGGAAAGTCGCAAACTAAGAGCTGGCGGGCCTTTTACATCAAAAACCCAGCCCAAATGAAAATAAACTTGGCTGGCAAATATATTTTAGGCAGGTTCATAGGCAGATAAAGAATTGTCTGCCTCCGGGAGCGGTCGGCAAGAAATCTATATAAGTGTTAACGACTCAAATAATTCATTACAATTCACAATGAGTTTTAATTCCGCCAATACAAGTGTCGGTTCCGTTTCCCCCATCAACAGTGCTGGTTGCCGAAGTAGTAATGGTGTCGTTGCCATTACCCCCTTTAATTTTGTTTGTCCCGGTGCCGGTGGTGATGGCGTCATTTCCGTTCCCGCCATCAATCGTATTGTTTCCGTTACCAGCCGTGATCTGATCAGTATCATTGCCACCCAAAATATTATTAATTCCATTTCCCACTTTGATGGTGTCGCTGCCATTTCCCCCATCGATAGTGTTGTTTCCATTACCCGCCACAATGACGTCATTCTGGTTTCCGCCGTTAACGTGGTTATTTCCGTTTCCGGTGACGATGCAATCCTTGCCATTTCCTCCATCAATGGTGTCATTGCCCTCTAGGCCAAAGATTAAATCGTTGCCGTTGCCGCCATTAATTTTGTCATTACCCGCGGTGCCAAAAATTGTCTTGGTATATTGACTGGGATCACCACAAGCGGCGGGAATGGGAATAGAAATGCCAATTTTCAAATCAAACACCACGTTGGCATTTTGAAATGCGTTACCCGAGCTGGGTTTAAAAGTTACTTTAAATGTATAAGTGGTAGTGGCCCCAGAAGCCAGGAGAGATAAAGAAATTCCGTCCGGGCTGGTGCTATCTAGCATAAACTGAGCTAGGGTGCCGGCGTAACGATTTATTAGTCCTTCAGAAATGACAATATCGAGTGTTGAAGACAAATTGTTTGGATCGCTGGTTAAAATCCCGCGCACTCCCACTGGTCGGGAAGTCGGGGCCCCATTGGTCACTTGAACCGTCCGACTCTCGCTTTGCCCCGGGGCAAAGTTAACGACCGTAAAAATTGGGTTCCCCTCTGGTACCCCCCAATTGACTGTCAAATCGCCCACGGCATAAGCGGTTGGGGATTGAAAAAGAGAACTGATCCCCCCATGGAAATAAACCACTGCCCCAATAATAATCGCCAAAATCGTCGTGCTAATAATCCTTTTTTTCATAATGCGTTTGCAACTCCCACAGTCGGTGTGGAATCTAAAGCCCAATCTCCTGCCACATTGGTATCAACACCATTAGGAATTCTTGCCAGTGATTGACCAGTACCTTGCGCTGCGGCTGCAGGGTTTAAAATAGTTATGTCAGTACCCCAACTCAAAGAGTCGATTATTGTTGCAGATGGTTGTGCAGTAAGAGTCAATCTATCACCAGAAGTACTCAGGCCTCCCCCAATTGGTCCAGAAAGAACAATACTCAAAGCCGATCCTGGAATTGAGACAGTACTCGAGGGAGCAACTATCACAGCAAACCCATTAGCTGGTATGACAGTTGAGGCCGGGATAGTATCACTACTGGTGTTGTCTTTAATAGTCCAACCACTTATATCTTTGGGTGACGAAGTTTTGTTTAGTAGCTCTACCCATTCAGTTGTACTTGATCCGCCAGCAAATACTTCATTTATTACAACATCGCCAGGATTTGGCCCGAACGATTGAGCGGCGACAAAGACATTGTTTGTAGATTGCCCGGAATTCGAGAAAAAGGAATAGGTGGTGGCGTAAGAGGACATGAACATAACAGATGCCAATATGGCAACGCCAGTGGAAATCCCGAGTTTACTTTTTAATTTCTTTTCAATTTGGATCTCGAGTTCTTTCTTAATGGAAAGAATTTCCAGTGCAATAAAAACAAATGAAGGAAGGATGATCAAAAACAAAAAGCCAAGCGGCGTTTTCATCAAAACTGACAGCTTGCCAATAAACGGAATCATCAAAAATTCCTTTCCGATAATTTGAGATAGCAATACTGGCTTTGAGTCCGGGTCTTTATTGGCATCACCTTTAAGTTCAAATGAGTCATTATTTGATCCCAGTGTTTTATTTATTCTGTGCGTCACGGTGACACCATTTTCTTGCACAGCAACCACCTGCCCAAGGGAATAATTTGGCTGCTTGATGGTGTAAATTACTGAGCCTACCGGCAGGGCTGGTGCCATGCTTCCGGAGGCTACTGTAAAGCTCC
>OBEQ012262825.1_pt1 | contig 11267 bp, 8 predicted proteins | sample 1670901 | NCBI WGS metagenome assembly OBEQ01 (sample SAMEA104232315, study PRJEB22302) | groundwater metagenome | biome: forest; feature: aquifer; material: groundwater | place: USA | collected 2011-08-07 | depth 5.4 m | reverse complement strand
CGGCGGCGGCGGGGCGGCGGGGGGGCGGCCCCCCCGCCGCAGGACAGTCGTTGTCGTTGTGGCAGAACTGCAGCGTCAGGCCCATGCACGAGGTCTGCGTCGAGCACTCGGCGCTCGCGGTCATGCCGCTGAACGTCCCGCAGCAGGCCTTGCCGCCGCAATCTTCGGGGCCGTCGCAGGTCACCGCCGCACCCTGGCAAGTGCCCGGAGCAACGCAGGCGAACTGCGCACCACCGTCGGCGGGCGTGACGCAGCACTCGTCGGTGCCGGTACAGGTCATGGTGTCGCAGGTGACGCCGACCGAACCGTCGGGGTTGTGGTTGTTCATGGGGCGGGCATCGGGAGTACCGGGCGGCGACGAGTCGGGCACGGCGCTGTCGAAGACGACCATCGCGGCGTCGATGTTGCCAGCGGGAGCGCCGTCGTCACCGCAGGCGGCCAGCGACAGCGAGAGTGAAGTTCCGACGAGATAGACGAACCACGCGAGTCGCTTCATGCAGCACCTCCAGGCTAGGCACAGGCCGAGTTGGGGCGAGCATAGCAGCTGGCTGCATGCGAACCTGCATGCAGCCAGCCGTCGTTAGAAGGTGGGACTACGCCGCGGCAGACGCCGGGGTGGCGGGGGTGGCGGACAGGAGCGGGGCCACCAGCTGCACGGGCAGGGGTCGCACGAACACGGCCGCCTCGAGCGCCGGACCGAGCACGTCGGCGACGTTGCCGGCGAAGCGGATGTCCAGCTCGTTACGGACCTCCTCGGGGATGTCGAGGACGTCCTTGCGGTTGCGCTCGGGCAAGACGACCGTCTTCACGCCCGCGCGGTGCGCGGCCAGGACCTTCTCCTTGATGCCGCCGACGGGCAGGACCCGTCCGCGCAGCGTCACCTCGCCGGTCATGGCCAGGTCGGGGTGCACGCGCCGTCCGGTCAGGAGCGACACGACCGTGGTCACGAGCGTGACGCCTGCCGACGGACCGTCCTTGGGCACGCCACCCGCGGGCACGTGGATGTGGATGTCCGAGTTCTCGAAGATGCTCGGATCCAGGCCCAGCTCGGCCGCGTGCGAGCGGGTGTACGACACCGCCGCCTGCGCCGACTCCTTCATGACGTCGCCCAGCTGGCCGGTGAGCACCAGCTTGCCGTGGCCGGGCATGCGCGTGGCCTCGACGAAGAGGACCTCGCCGCCGCTCGGCGTCCAGGCCAGACCGGTGGCCACTCCCGGCTCGGAGTCACGCTCGGGGAGCGTGGCCTCGAAGCGCGGCGGCCCGAGCACCTCGTGGACGCGCTTGCGGTCGAGCGGCCGGGGCGTCTCGCCCGCGGCGATGTCGACCGCGATCGAGCGGCACACCGTGGCCAGCTGGCGCTCGAGGTCGCGCACGCCGGCCTCGCGCGTGTAGCCCTCGATGAGCGCGGTGAGCGCCTCGTCCGACAGCCCGGCCTGCTCGGCGGTGACGCCGTGCTCGCCCAGCTGCTTGGGCACCAGGTGCCGGCGCGCGATCTCCTTCTTCTCGGTGCGCGTGTAACCGGGTACCTCGATGACCTCGAGGCGATCGCGCAGCGCCGGCGGGATGGTGTCCAGCTGGTTGGCGGTGGCGATGAACATCACCTTGGACAGGTCGAACGGCACCTCCAGGTAATGGTCGGAGAAGCTCGAGTTCTGCTCGGGATCGAGCACCTCGAGCAGCGCCGACGCCGGGTCGCCGCGGAAGTCGGAGGCCAGCTTGTCCAGCTCATCGAGCACGAAGACGGGGTTGTTGGTGCCCGCGCGCTTGAGCCCCTGCACGATACGGCCGGGCAGGGCGCCCACGTAGGTGCGCCGGTGACCGCGGATCTCCGCCTCGTCGCGCACGCCGCCCAGCGACACGCGCACCATCTCGCGCCCCAGGGTGCGAGCGATCGAGCGGCCGAGCGAGGTCTTGCCCACGCCCGGCGGACCGACCAGGCACAGGATGGGGCCCTTCTTGCTGGGTGCCAGCTTGCGCACGGCCAGGAACTCGAGCACGCGCTTCTTCACCTTGGCCAGACCATGGTGATCGGCGTCGAGCACCTCGCGCGCCGCGGCCAGGTCGATCTTGTCCTCGGTCTGCTTCGACCAGGGCAGGTCGGCCAGCCACTCCAGGTACGTGCGCGCCACCTGGTACTCGCCCGCGCCCGGCTGCATGCCCTTCAGGCGCGCCAGCTGCTGCTTGGCCACCTTGGCTGCCTCCTCCGACAGGCCGACAGTGTCCAGGCGCTTGGCCAGCTCGTCGAGCTCCTCGCCGCCGTCCTCGCCTTCACCCAGCTCCTCCTGGATGGCCTTCATGCGCTGGCGCAGCAGGTACTCGCGCTGGTTCTTGCCGATGTCCTTCTGCACCTGCGAGTCGATGTCGCTCTTGACCTTGAGCACCTCGATCTGGCGCGAGATGAGCGGCACGAGCGCGCGCAGACGCTCGGTCACATCGGTGGTCTCGAGCAGACGCAGCCGGTCGGCGACGTCCATCTCGACGTGTGCGGCAGCCGCGTCGGCGAGCGCGCCGTGGCTGGGAATCTGGTCGATGACCTGGGCCGCCTCTTCGGGCAGCTCGGGGTGCACGGCGATGAGCTGCTTGGCCAGCTGCCGCACCGAGAGCGCGAGCGCGTCGGTCTCCACGCCCTCGAAGCGGACGTCGGGCAGGTCGCGCACTTCCATGACCAGGTAGGGTTCGGTTCGAATCTCGTCACCGAGGCGCACGCGCTGCTCGCCGCGCGCGATCACGGTGGCGCCGGCGTCGCCACGCCGGAGGACCTTCACCAGCGAGGCTTCCACGCCCACGGGCAGGAGTGTGCCGTCTGCACGGCGCACACCCACGACGAAGCGCTTGCCTTCGTTGCTGGAGACTTGCGAGAGAAACTGCCGGGCCGCGGACCCATCGATGGCGATCGGTGCGACCACGCCCGGGAACAGAACGATTCCCTGCGGAACGACAACGGGTAGCTCACGGTTGGACATGGGATCTCCGGTAAGCACGCACGCGCAGCTGCGAAAGGGGTGGCGCGCAAATTGTTCGCGCGCAATTGAAATGACCTGCATCACGTTGTGGCAGGGAACGATTCCCTGCACGACGGCATCGGCGTCCGGGCCAGAATGGACGCCATGCAGGTCGGGAATGTGAAGGAACGGCGGCTTTTGACGCCACTCGTGGCCGCGGTCACGATGCTCTTGCTGCTGCTGAGCGGCTGCTTCTATTCGAGTAGCATGAGTCAGTGGAAAACGCCCGCTGGCGCCCAGCGCAGCGTGGCCATGACGTACCTGCCCGCCGAGCTCGAGATTCCCGGCGCCTACCACGGGGCCCGGCCGCGTCACTTCCGCGCGCGCGTCTATGTCGACCAGGACTACCGCCAGCGGCCGCACTGGAAGGACCACGCGGCCAACCTGATTCGCGCCGCCAATTCGTACACCGCGGCCGCCTACGGCGTCATGCTCGACGTGCAGTTCGTCGACTGGAAGCGCACCTCGCCGGGCGAGAGCCTGGGCGTCATCCTGGGCGAGCTGGCCCGGCTGGACGAAGGCATGGACGTCGACTGGGTCATCGGCCTGGTCGCGGCGCCGGCGACGTTCACCACCTCGCACCACGAGCTGGGCATGGCCGAGATGCTGGGCCGGCACTTCGTCGTGCGTGACATGAACGACGCCATGGAGGCGCGTCAGATCGCCAAGGTCTACGACCAGATGTCCGAGCAGGCGCGCCTGCACCTCTACGCCGCGCGCAAGGCGCACAAGGAGCTGGTGGTCTTCCTGCACGAGTGGGGACACACCCTGGGCGCGCTGCACGAGCGCGGCGAGGCGCGCATCATGGGCCCGTTCTACGACCGGCAGGCGTCGACGTTCTCGGAGGCCGACGCCGGCGTCATCGAGCGCGGCCTGCGCCTGCGCGTCATCGTGGGCGACTCGCCCGAGGCGCGCAAGGCGCGCGCTGCGGCGGAGGCCGAGCTGCTCACCTTCGTGCGCGCCAACGCCACCTGGGACGAGTGGCTGGTGGAGGAGAAGCAGAACCTGGTGGCCATCCTGGGCGGCGAGTCGCTGGTCTCGGGCGGCGCGGGCGCGAGCAGCCCGGGCGGCGTCGTGGGTGGCGGCGCGCCCGGCACGGGCGAGCAGACCGTGCGTGTCAACCTGCCGCACGCGGCCGTGCTGGCCTACAATAACGCGGTCGAGGCGCTGCGTGACGGCGACTACGCCGCGGCCTGGAGCGAGCTCGAGCCCATCGTCAGCGCCTTCCCGCAGACCGCCGAGGTGCAGACCCTGGCCTGCCGGCTGGCGGCCCACAAGGTCGGCGGCGAGGAAGCGGTGGCGGCGTGCCCGCGCGCCATGCGTCTCGACGCCAACGACAGCGATCTGCCCATGTGGAACGCGCTGGTGCTGGCGCAGTCGGATGCGCCCGACGACGCCAAGGTGCACGCCCTGCTCGACGAGGCCGAGGCGCGGCTGGCACGCAAGCACGGCCCCGACGCCGACGTGGGCTGGCTGGAGCTGGCGCGCTTCTCCTGGACCATCGGCGCGCTGAGCCGGGCCGAGCGCGCCCTGGGCAAGACCAAGGGCGGCACCGAGGCGGCCAGGCTGGGCGAGCAGGTGCTCGAGGCGCGCCGGCTGTGGGGCCTGCCGCCCGACGGTGCACGGGTGGGCGTGCCGGCCGAGCGCGAGCCGGCCTACTACCGCACCTTCAAGGTCGCGTACGACAAGTTCATGAATTCGGAGCCGCGCTTCGCGCGCGAGCTGGTGACCACGCAGCTGGACAAGTTCCCCGACGCGCCCGGGCTGCTCGCGCTGGCCTGCGGCGTCGACGCCTACGCGCACAAGCAGGCGCCCGCGCGCAAGCTGTGCGGGCGCGCCTTGAAGGGCTGGGACGAGACCGTGCTGGCGCACTACTTCCTGGCCCAGGTGGCGGCCAGGCCGGCCGAGGCCATCGCGCACCTCGAGCGGGTCATCGCGCTCGATCCCGACCAGCGCGGCGCCTGGATCAACCTGGGCGGGCTCTACGACGAGACCAGCGCCGAGGACAAGAAGCGCGACCTGCTGCACGCCTACAAGGAGCGCTTCGGCGAGACCTTGCCGACGCCGTGAGCCTGACGCCGCGCCGCTACTTGCGCGCCTTCACTGGCGCACGCCTGGAGAACTCGCGCAGTGCCTCGCGCGCCTTGTCGTCGATGTCCTTGGGCACGGCGATCTGCGTGACCACGTACAGGTCGCCCTGGCCCTGGTAACCCTTGCCGCGCAGGCGCATCTTCTTGCCGCTCGAGGTGCCGGGCGGAATGGTCATGGTCACCTTGCCCGACAGCGTGGGCACCTCGACCTTGGCGCCGTTGACCGCCTCCTCGATGGTCAGGGGCACGTCGAGGTAGAGATCGTCGCCGCGGCGCACGAACTCGTGCCCGTCCGCCGTGCGCAGCACCTGCTCGACGTTGGGCGGCGGCTCGGGCGGCTCGGCGTGCGTGCGCGCGCGCCGGCCGCCGCGTGGCATGTCCTGCTCGAAGATCACCCGTCGCGTCGAGCCGCGCCCGGTGCCGCCCACGCCGCCGCCGAAGCTGCCCCCGAACATCTGCGAGAGGATGTCCTCCAGGCCGGCGCCGCCCATGCCGCCCACGCTGCCGGGCGGGAAGCCCTCGAAGCCGCCGCTGAAGGCCGAGCCGTCGCCGCCGCCCAACCCGACGCCACCGTGGCGCATGGCGTCGTACTGGGCGCGCTTCTTGGGATCCGACAGCACCTCGTACGCGGCGCTCATGTCCTTGAACTTGGACTCCTTGCCCTTGTCGCCGCCCGTCTTGTCCGGGTGGAACTTCTTGGCAGCGTCGCGGTACGCTTTCTTGATCTCGTCGTCGGAGGCTGACTCCTTCACCCCGAGAAGCGAGTACAGGTCTTTCGGCGGCATGTGGCCCCTACCTTACGCGGCCTCCGACTTGGGTACACGGCGGAAGACCAGCTCGCCGCCCTCGAGGTCGGCCTCGACGCGATCGCCGGGCTTGATCTCGCCCGCGAGCAGCTTGAGCGCGAGCGGATCCTGCAGCAGCTTCTGGATGGCGCGCTTGAGCGGCCTGGCGCCGTACTGTGGATCCCAGCCGCGCTCGGCGATGAGCTCGCGCGCCGACGGGGTCAGCTGCAGCTCGACGTCGCGCCCGGCCAGCAGCTTGCGCAGGTGCGCCAGCTGCAGGTCGACGATGCGGCCCAGATCCTCGCGTCCCAGCGAGCGGAAGACGATCTGGTCGTCGATGCGGTTCAAGAACTCGGGCCTGAACACCACGCGCAGCTGCGCCGGGTCGACGTTCGAGGTCATGATGATGATCGTGTTCCTGAAGTCGACCGTGCGGCCCTGCCCGTCGGTCAGACGACCGTCGTCGAGCACCTGCAAGAGCACGTTGAACACGTCGTGGTGCGCCTTCTCGACCTCGTCGAGCAGGACGACCGCGTAGGGACGCCGCCTGACCGCCTCGGTCAGCTGGCCGCCCTCCTCGTAGCCGACGTAGCCGGGCGGCGCGCCGATGAGACGCGACACCGAGTGCTTCTCCATGTACTCCGACATGTCGATGCGGATCATGGCGTGCTCGTCGTCGAACATGAACTCGGCCAGCGCGCGCGCCAGCTCGGTCTTGCCCACGCCGGTCGGGCCCATGAACAGGAACGAGCCGATGGGCTTGTGGGGATCGGCGAGGCCGGAGCGCGAGCGGCGCACCGCGTTGGCGACCGCGGTCACCGCCTCGTCCTGGCCGACCACGCGCTGGCGTAGCCGGTCCTCCATCCTGGTCAGCTTCTCCATGTCGCCTTCGAGCATCTTGGTCACCGGGATGCCGGTCCAGCGCGCGACCACGCCGGCGATGTCTTCCTCGGTCACTTCCTCGCGCAGGAACGAGCCGCCTGCCTCCTGCAGGCGCTTGAGCTCGGCCTCCACCGCGCCCAGCTGGCGCTCCTGATCGGGCACGCGCCCGTAGCGCAGCTCCGACGCCTTGGTGAAGTCGCCCGCGCGCTGGGCGCGCTCGGCCTCGCCGCGTGCCTGCTCGATGTTCTCGCGCAGCGCGCGGATCTGCTTGATGAGCTCGCGCTCGGCCTGCCAGGTGGTGCGCAGCGCCTTCACGTCTTCCTGCAGGCTGGCGATCTCGCGCTCGACCACGGGCAGGCGCGCCTTGGATGCCTTGTCGCGCTCCTTGGCCAGCGCCGCGCGCTCGACCTCGAGCCCCTGGATGCGTCGCTCGAGCGTGTCGATGGGCGTGGGCGTCGACTCGATCTCCATCTTCAGGCGCGAGGCCGCCTCGTCGACCAGGTCGATGGCCTTGTCGGGCAGCTGCCGGCCGGTGATGTAGCGGCTGGACAGACGCGCCGCGGCGATGAGCGCGGAGTCGCGGATCTTGATGCCGTGGTGGACCTCGTAGCGCTCCTTGAGCCCGCGCAGGATGGCCACGGTGTCCTCCACCGACGGCTCGCCCACGTAGACCGGCTGGAAGCGGCGCTCGAGCGCGGCGTCCTTCTCGATGTGCTTGCGGAACTCGTCGAGCGTGGTCGCGCCCATGCAGCGCAGCTCGCCACGCGCCAGCGCCGGCTTCAACAAATTAGACGCGTCCATCGCGCCCTCGCCCGCGCCCGCGCCCACCAGCGTGTGCAGCTCGTCGATGAACAGGATGACCGTGCCTTCGGCGGCGGTGATCTCCTTGAGCACGGCCTTCAGGCGATCCTCGAACTCGCCCCGGTACTTGGTGCCGGCGATGAGCGAGCCGAGGTCGAGCGCGAGCAGCTTGCGATCACGCAGCGACTCGGGCACGTCGCCCTGGGCGATGCGCTGGGCGATGCCTTCCACGATGGCGGTCTTGCCCACGCCCGCCTCGCCCACCAGCACCGGGTTGTTCTTGGTGCGCCGGGCCAGGATCTGCATGCTGCGGCGGATCTCCTCGTCGCGGCCGATGACCGGGTCGAGCTTGCCCTTGCGCGCGGCCTCGGTCAGGTCGCGGCAGTACTTGTCGAGCGCCTGGTACTTGCCCTCGGGATCCGGGTCGGTGATGCGCTGCGTGCCGCGCACGTCGCCCAGTGCCTTCATCACCGTCTCGTAGTCGAGACCGTGCTGGCGCAGCACCTTGCTGGCCGGGAAGACGTCGTTGACGAGCAGGGCGAGCAGGAAGTGCTCGCTCGAGATGTACTCGTCCTTGAACTTGCCCGCCTCCTTGGCGGCGGACTCGTAGAGCGCCTTCAGGCTGCGGCCGATGCCGACGTCGACGCCGGCGCCGCGCACCACGGGCAGGTTCTCCAGCTCCTTCTCCAGCGCCGTCGCGACCGCCTTGGCATCCGCGCCCGCGCGCGCGGCCACGCGCGGCACGACGCCTTCGTCCTGGGCGAACAGCGCGAGTGCCAGGTGCTCGGCGGTGACCTCGGGGTGGCCCTTGCTGGCGGCCAGATCGCGAGCGTCAGAGAGTGCTTCCTGCGCCTTGATGGTCAGCTTGTCTGTGCGCATGGGTTCTCCAGGTCTGGTCCTTCTCGGTCTTACAGTTGCACGGCCTGCAGGCGACGGATGCGCTCTTCGACCGGGGGGTGCGTGTGGAAGAGGCCGGCCAGCGAACGGCCCAGGCTGGCCACCGGCGCCACGATGTACAGGTGCGAGGTGGCCGGGTCGGCCGAGCGCATGGGCACGCGGCGCGCGTAGGCGTCGAGCTTGCGCAGCGCGCTGGCCAGGCCGCGCGCCGAGCCGGCCAGGCGCGCGCCCGAGGCGTCGGCGCCGAGCTCGCGGCTACGCGACACCGCCAGCTGCAGGAGCAGGGCGATGAGCGGCGCGACGAGGATCATGAGCAGCGCGGCCACCGGGTTGGTGCCGTGCTCGTCGTCGCTCGAGCGGCCGCCGCCCAGCATGAAGGCCCAGCCGGCCGCGCGCGCCACCAGGGAGATCGCGCCCGCCATGGTCGCGGCGATGGTCGACACCAGGGTGTCGCGGTGGAGCACGTGCGCCAGCTCGTGGGCGACGACGCCTTCGATCTCGTCGCGGTCGAGGACCTCGACCACGCCGGTGGTCACCGCGATCATCGCGTGCTCGGGGTTGCGTCCGGTCGCGAAGGCGTTGGGCGCGGGATCGTTCACGATCATGATCCGGGGCGTGGGAATGCCGGCGCGCGCGGCCAGCCGCCCGACCATGTCGTGCAGCCAGGGCGCCTCGCTCTCGCTGAGGGGGCGCGCGTGGTGCATCGCCGCGACGATCCGGTCGGAGAACCACCACGAGCCGAGGTTGAGCACGGCCATGACGGCGAGCGCCATGACGGCCCAGCTGGTACCACCTACCGCGTGCGCCACGACCACGACCAGCGCGGTGAGCGCGCCGAGGAGCAGGGTGGTGCGCGCGTAGTTGCGCACTCCCGCCAAGCTCCAGTGTCCATTGGTCATTCGAACCGTTTGCATGGCGACGAACGTAACCATGGCCGACGGGCCGTCAATGGCACTATCCTTGCGCCAGTGCAAGCTGGTGCCAACACCGCCGCCGTCCGTCGCGTGGTGCTGCTCATCATGGTGCTCAACCTGCTGGTGGCCGCGGCCAAGGGCGGGTACGCCGCCTGGTCGGGCTCGCTGGCCATCGCGACCGACGCGGTGCACTCGCTGCTCGACGCGTCGTCGAACATCGTCGGCATCATCGCGCTGCGCCTGGCGCACAGCCCGCCCGACGCCGAGCATCCCTACGGCCACCACAAGATCGAGATCCTGGCCGCGGCCGGCATCGGGGTTCTGATCGGTGGCGCGACCTTCCAGTTCGCCTCGTCAGCCATCTCGGCGCTGGTGCACGGCGCCAGGTCGCCCATCGGCAGCACCCTCGGCTTCGTCGTGGTCGGCAGCACGCTGATCGCCAACGTGTTCGTCGCCACCTACGAGCACCGGCGCGGCAGACAGCTGGGCAGCGCCTTCCTGGTCGCCGACGCCATGCACACCGCGTCGGACGTGCTGGTGACCCTCGCGGTGCTGTTCTCCATGATCGCGACGCGCTTCTTCGGCATCACCTGGGCCGATCCGGCCGCAGCGCTCGCGGTCACCGTGGTCATCGGACGCGTGGCCTGGAGCATCCTGGCCGAGAACCTGGGCATCCTGCTCGACCGCGCCGTGCTGCCCGCCGGCGACGTGAAGGACATCGCCCTGGCCACGCCGGGCGTGGTCGGCTGCCACCGCGTGCGCTCGCGCGGCGTCGCGGGCGCCTACCAGGTCGATCTACACGTGCAGGTGGACGGTGGGCTGCCGCTGTCGCGCGCGCACGAGATCAGCCACGCCGTCGAGGCGCGGCTGAAGGCAGCATTCGATGGACTGGGCGACGTGACCATCCACGTCGAGCCCGACGACGACGAGGAAGAGCCTATTTAGCCGGCGCGTGCGCTGGCAGCTGTCGGCCGGGGAGGCGGGGCAGCTTGTCGTCGTGGTGCCGCTCGGCGGCGCCACCTTGCTGGATCGACCAGGCCAGAAAGATCGGCAAGGCGACCAACGCGATCGGGGCGATGAAGATCGCCGTCATCAGGACCACTGGCGCGATGAGGGCGAACAGGATCAGCTCGCCAATCAGTCGGAAGCCGTGAAACTCGCTCCGTCCGGCCATATGACCACCTCCGTGGCTTACCTCGCCTGAGGATGCTCCCGTCAGACGTGGGTGGCAAGTGGGCGCAGAAAGGTAAGGCCTGGGACAGGGTTACGGTGTCGAGTCGGAGACATTGACCGCCGCGCTGGCGCTGGCCGTGCCGCCCATGTCGTCGGTGACGCTGAGGGTCACCTGGTACAGGCCGGGCGCGGCGAAGGTGTGCATCGCGGTGAGCGTGCTGCCCTCGAGCGCGGGCGAGCCGTCGGCGAAGACGAAGCGGTAGGCCACGATGACGCCGTCGCTGTCGATGGAGCCGCCGGCAGAAAGCGTCACCGCCTGGCCGACGGTGACCAGCTCGGGCGTCGCGGTCAGCATGGCCGTGGGCAGGACGTTGTCGGTCGGCGTCGGATCGGCGCCGCCGCAGGAGGACGCGAGCGCGAGCAGGAGGGTGGCGAGCGCGGTCGGTCGAGCGTCCATGGTCACCAGCGTCGCTGCGAACGGCGCGCGCGGCAAGCCTCGTCGGTCACAGCCTCGTGGCCAGGGCCTCGGCGGCCGGGTCCTTGGGTCCGCGCGCGGCCAGCACCGCCTTGACCGCGGCCAGCGGCGGCCCGGGCGGCATGCACAGACGCTTGGCGGCGTTGACCAGCGCGGTCTCGTCGCCGGGGCGGCGCGCGCGTCCCTCGGCGAGCGCGGCGGCGAGCGGTCCGGCACCCGCGGGTCCGAGCGCGCGCGCCACCGCGGCG
>OBEQ010885178.1_pt1 | contig 11267 bp, 10 predicted proteins | sample 1670901 | NCBI WGS metagenome assembly OBEQ01 (sample SAMEA104232315, study PRJEB22302) | groundwater metagenome | biome: forest; feature: aquifer; material: groundwater | place: USA | collected 2011-08-07 | depth 5.4 m | reverse complement strand
TTTAACTTCTTTTTTTTCCATATAATTAGTATGCTTCCTATAACTGCTCCTGTCAAGAAAGCAAGATAAAAAGCGGCTGCAATTTTAGGAAATCCCAAAATTATACCTAACAAAAATGCCAGCTTTACATCTCCAAAACCCATCCCTTTACCTCGGGTTATGAGATATAAAATTAGAAAAAATGCGAAAGAAGCTAGTCCCGAAAGAAACTTATTCACAAACATCTCGAAGGTGGCAGGCTGAAGCGGAAACGAAAGCCATGACTCCTTCGAGATGAAAAACAAAAGGAAGATAGAAATAATTATCGCCGGGTAAATTATTTTATCTGGAATAATTCCGTATTTTAGATCGGTAAAGAAAATAACTATAAAAGAGGAGAGGATAAAAAGATAATATAAGTAGCTTAAAATAATTTCTAAATTCAAAATCCCAAACATCAAATAATTTCCAAATTCTAAATTCAAAAGTCTCAAATTGCTCAAATACAAAAATATCAAAACAAACATTACGCCTGTGATAAGCTCAACTAGGGGATAGTAAAATGAAATATGAACTCTGCAGTATTTACATTTGCCTTTTAAATACAAATACGAAATTAGCGGAACTAAATCGTACCATTTCAAAGTTTTTTTGCACTTATCGCAATATGATCTTCCGGCAAGAGGAGATTGCCCTTGTGGAATTCTATCTATCAAGACATTCAAAAAACTCCCAATCGCGAGACCAAGAATGAATAACAAAAACACAAGCATGGTATTAGAATATCACAAAACACGATACCGGCAATACCGATAAATAAAACCACGCCGCGGATCCCACCTTAGAGGTGGGACAGCTAAGACACCTCGGGGTTTTGTTAACGCTGAGGTGAATGTAGCTGTTCTAAGATCCACATCCTTGCAAGAGTAGTGGGGCCAATACCTTTTTCTTTTGCTTCATTGCGTAGTTCTATTAACGCATCTGGGTCTAGCCGAATATGAAGTCCCTCCGATAAATTTTTCGCAAAACGAGCCTTGACTGTTTTAAATTCATTTTGATAATCAACAAGATTATGAGTCTCCCACCACTTTGCCTCTGCATCATAACTTGAAAACTCCGGAATTCGACTCCTGGCTTTATTTGTTGTTTTCTTTTGTGTTTGTTTCATTTTTCTTCACCCCCTTTCAATCTTTTGTAAAGTTTTATATCTTTAGCGCTTGCAGCATAAGCAGTTATAACATAATACATTCCTTTTCCACGCCCCTCAAGGACAATATTTAACAATCTCTCATCATAAGTTGGACCAAGCAGAACAATCCTATTCTTTATTGTTCCGCGTTGGATAATAGGTTGTTTACGACATACTTCCTCGACCTCCTTAGGACCAATAGAATGTCGTTCAATATGAGAAATGTTGCGTTGATCCCAAAGTAGTTTTCGGATAAACAGCATACAAATAATGTAGCACAATGTGCTACAGATTGCAAGTTATTCTTGTGGAATGTCTCGAGACTAGCTCACCCCCGAGGTGGCGAAGCATAAAAAATGGCATCTAAATACCCGCATGGTTATGCTATTATTAAGAAATGTACTACCCAAGAGTAACTATAGTTATGCTCAATTTTAATGGTCTTTCAGATACTATTACATGTATCAAAAGTCTTCTGAAAACAAAATATCCAAATTTTAAAGCAATTATTGCCGATAACGGTTCGAGAATAGATGAGGCAAAAATTCTTTCGGAAGAATTTAAAGATAAGAGGTTAAAATTTGTAAGATTTCCTAAGAATTTGGGGTTCTCCGGAGGGAATAATAAAATCTTAAGAAAATTAAAAGATAAGTACGTAGTATTATTAAATAATGATACAGAAGTAACTCCAAATTGGCTTAGCCCGCTAATTAAAATTTTAGAGAATAATTCAAAAATAGCAATCGTACAACCCAAAATACTATGGTTAACTAATAAAAAATATTTTGATTATGCCGGGGCTTGTGGGGGATTTATAGATATTTTTGGGTATCCCTTTACTAGGGGTAGAATATTTGACACGAAGGAACGCGATAGGGGACAGTATGACACAATTACTGATATTTTTTGGGCAAGCGGCGCTGCTATGGCTATAAGAAGAAGTATTTTTGACAAAGTGGGGTACCTTGATGAGCGTTTTTTTAATTATATGGAGGAAATTGACTTATGTTTTAGGATTCATCGAACCGGTTTTCGGGTGGTCTGTAATCCAAAATCTGTTATATATCATAAAGGAGCGGCATCTTCGGCAGGGAATCAGATGAAGAAAAGATATTGGGAGCACAAAAACAGTCTTCTGCTTTTGGCAAAAAACTATCCTATCAGCAAATTAATATACATTTTACCTATAAGAATTTTTCTTGAGTATGTAAGTCTTGTGTATTACTTATTTAACATGCAATTTTCTTATGCACTTTCAGTTGTTCTTAGTCAGATATCTTTATTAAGAATCACTCCATCAATTATCTTTAAAAATAACATAAGTGATAAACAAATTGTAAATAGGGATTTAATTCTTAACAAGAGCATAGTACTCGACTACTTTATATTTAATAAAAATAAATTTTCTCAACTTAAAATTCTATAGAATGTCTGTAGTTAAGAAAAAACTCTCAATAGCTTATATAATCTTCCGTACAAGAGAAAACACTGGAAGTAAAGTTGTTTTTAATCAGGCTACTGAGCTGATGAAGAAGGAGCATTCTGTTAAAATCTATACACTTTTTGGAAAAACCGCTCCCTGGTTTCCAAAAAACATACAAGCGATTTCGATTTTTAAATTCTTTTTCTCTTCATCACCTGATGTTTTAATTGCAACGTTTTGGCCCACTGCATATGTTATGTTATTTTTACCTGCAAAAAAGAAATTTCATTTAGTACAGGCGTGGGAAGAAGATTTTTATACAAATAAAATTTTGCGAACGCTTGTGAGATGGACATATAAACTACCAATTAGGAAAATCGTTATAAGTAATTACCTTAAAAAAAGAATTCAAAAATATAATAAAAGAAATTTAGAAATTTATAAAATTAATGTATGGTCGCTAAGCTCAAATTTTATAAGTCATGTGAAAAAACCTTCGAATAAAAATTCGCAAGAAGTTAAAATTTTATCCGTTATCTCCTGGTATAATCGGGCAAAAGGTCCGGATTCACTTGTTAAGGCCATAAAACATCTAAAGAATAACCATCCAGAATTTGTCTTTACTCTTATATCGCGAGAGGAAAAAACATATTCACCTTTAATAGATCATTTTATTTCAAATCCAACTCTCGAAAAGCTTGCTAAAATTTATCAAGAATCAGATATTCTCCTTGTAACAAGCAGGTCTGAAGGATTTTATATACCAGGGCTAGAAGCAATGGCATGCGGATGTCCTGTTATAACAACGAATTCTGGGGGAATATTAGAGTATGCAAAAAACAATATTAGTGCGATAGTGCTTAAAAATTTAGATGATTTATGGGAAAAAGACATAATTGATAAATTTCTTAAAAATAATCAATTGAAAAAAAAATTAATCTCTAATGGATATAAAGAAGCACATAAGTATCAGCTCTATTCATGGGACAAAGTAGCTAACGATCTTGAAAGAATATTTTTTACTTAGTAAAGCTTATTATGGCTTACGTCATACCATTAATAAAAAATCCTTTTTATAAAAATTTAATAACAAAAAGAATGCTAGCAGAATTCGTTTCAACAACGAATACTTTTAGTATGGGCTTAAACTGCGCTAAATTTGGAAATAAATTTAGTGATTTTCAGAAAAGGAAATATACAATTCTTTTTAATAGTGGTAGCTCCGCAAATTTTGCTCTGATACAAGCTTTATTGAATTTAGAGATATTAAAACCAGGTAATAATATCGGTTTCACTTCTATCGGGTGGCCTACTACCGTTATGCCCTTAATGCAATTAGGATTAATTCCTGTCCAGATAGACATAGATCTAAAATGTTTAAATTCAACGCTTGAAACAATTCGCAAAGTATCGTCTGAGTTACAAATTAAAGGAAAAAAGCTTAAAGCAATATTTATTACAAATGTTCTAGGCTTTTGCGGAGATATTGATGCTATAAAAAAATATTGCCGGGATAATAATATATTATTATTGGAAGATAACTGTGAATCTTTAGGTAGTGAATATAAGGGAACAAAACTTGGAAATTTTGGATTCGCTTCAACTTTCTCATTCTTCGTTGGACATCATTTCTCGTGTATCGAAGGCGGGGCAGTCTGTACAAACGACAAAAGACTTTCAGATATGCTCACCATGGTTCGATCTCATGGTTGGGACAGAAATTTAGATCATAAAAGTCAGAGAAAACTAAGAAAACAGTATGAAGTTGATGATTTTGATGCAAAATACACATTTTATACAATTGGAATGAATATAAGACCTACCGAAATTACAGGATTTCTTGGTTTGACGCAATTAAAGTATCTTAATAAGATAATAAAAAGAAGAAATGAAAATTATCAACTCTATTTAGATGCTGTCTCAAAAAAATTTTATAAGATACTTAACGTATATCAAAACAGAAACATAACAATTAATTCAAACTTCGCTTTTCCTTTAATCTTTAAAGAAAAGAAGGATACAGAAGAGGCAAAAAAAATCTTTTTTAATTCAGGGATAGAAATAAGACCGATAATTGGGCGTAATCTAACAGAACAGCCATTTTTTAAGAAAAGCAAAAAATATAATTTTCAAGTACCAAATGCGCAGTTAGCATCAAGGCATGGATTCTATTTTGGGAATGACCCAAGCTTTACAAGAAACGAATTGAATCATATTATTGATACAATAAACAAAATTTAAGTAATATTATCTGAAATAATTTTTGTAACTTTATCCCACGTATAATCATTTAAAATTCTTTTTCTGCCAGCCCTGCCCATTTCTTTTGCCTTGGCTTGATTCCTTATTAAATAGATTATTTTTTTTGAAACTTCATCAGGGTCTCGAGTATCGACCAGATATCCAGAAATCCCATGCTCAACATCTTCTTTTGTAATATTTGATCTTATTGCAGGCGTTTCGCAAGCAAGTGCTTCTTTTACCGGCAAATTACTTGATGTTGTCCCAAGCATTTCATCATAGGAGCAAGAAAGATAACACAAAGATGCAGAATAATAAAGCGGTAATTCCTTATAAGGCACGATATCTAGAAAAACAACATTCTTTTGTAGCCTAAGGCGTTTTACAAGCTCTATGTATTTCTTTTTGTTTGGCGATTGCGGTTGGGTTGAAGTAATAAGTAAAGCTACATTAGGATAAACTTTAGCAACTTTTTGTATCGTATGTATCGCTAAGTCAGTTCTTTTCATAATAGAATAATCTGTAGAGTGGGAGATGATTATTTTATTCTTATATAAAGATTTTACCTTATTGTTCTTATACGCCTTAAAATGGATTAAGTCCACGCCCATAAAAGTAACTAGTGAGTTAAGATTATAAGTTTTTTTTATCATTTTTTTTGTAATTTGATTAAGAGTGAAAATTTTGTCGGCTCTTTTTACTGCAAATTTGTCTGTCCAAGCATATAAATACGAAAATATTAGAATTTGGATTCTCTTTAATAAAGTGTGGTCAGAAGTAAACTTTTTATTATGCAGATAGGGATACGGCTCATAACAATAATAAAAATATTTTTTTTTAAAAAGGGCACAGAAAAGAGCAGCCAGAAGATTCGAAGGAAACATTGTTGCAAAAATATAATCAGCCTTTGTAAACAATTTTGATACTGCAATAAAGTCCCAAAAAAGAAAAAACGGCATAAATGCCCAATAGAAATTTGAGTTTGCAGATAATATTGAGATCGTTTTTATGTGTATGCCATTAGCAACAAAATCATTAATTATCTTTCTATCACCAACGTTACATATAATGATAACTTTGTATCTATTACTCAATCTTTTTGCCACTTCAAACAAGAACTTAGTACCACCTCCTTCAAGTAATAAATGTGGGTATATCCAATAAATTGTTTTTTTCATTAGTTTAATCTCCTTAGTATACGAATTTAATAATTTCCTAGCAATAGCCTGAAGAAATTATTGTATAATTAGGTATGCCAAGAAAAACCAAAGAAAAAAGAAGCTCAACTATATTAAACTTGAGAAAATATCTTCTTTCAGTTGATTTTGTTGTTCCGTTTCTTCTTTTTATTGGGGTATTTCTAGTTTACCTTCATAACCTCTCTCCAAGTATCTTTGGCTATGACTCAGGAGATTTTGCAACCGCAATTATCACAAAAGGAGTCCCGCACCCATCCGGATATCCCTTATACACAATGCTAGGAATATTATTTAATCTACTTCCATTCCAAACAGTTGCTTGGAAAATCGGTCTTGTTTCAGTTTTTTCTTCGGCATTTGCGGTATTATTTTCTTATTTTATAATTTTGGAGCTTATCAGAAATAAAACAGCAGCCGTATTTGGTGCTTTATCAATAGCGTTCTTTTATCCCTTCTGGCTTTATGCAGAAGTTGTTGAAGTTTTGTCTCTCAATAGTTTTTTTGTCGTTCTCCTTATATTTTTGGCAATAAAGTTTCATAAAACAAAAAAAATAATTTTTGCTTATCTTTTATCTTTCTCTGCAGGACTTTCCCTGACAAATAATGAAGTCATAATCCTATTGTTCCCTGCTTTAGGAATAGTATTCTTCTCAAATTGGAAACAAATTTTAAAGCTCAAAGCGATACTCTTATGTATTTTGTTTTTCATCCTTGGATTACTTCCTTATATTTATATTCCGATTGCCGCATCCTTTCATCCAATAATAAATACAGGAGACGGATCCAATCTTAAAAATTTTCTGAATATAATTCTACGGCGAGCATATGGGTGGGGAATAGTATCAAAGACGCCACAATCGTTTAATTATAACATCTTCAATTTCTATTTCCTGTCTATCGTAAAAGAAACCGGTATTTTCTTTCTTGTCCTCTCTTTTTTTGGCGCAATTTATTTAATTATTAAGAAAAATTTTGTGATTCTTGGAATACTTGTCATAGGTATTATTCTTACGGGTCCTTTCTTTTTTCTTTACTCCCGCACTCCTTTGGCTGATTATTTTCAGCTTGGAATTTTTGAGAGATTTATTATATCATCCTACATTTTGTTTGGTATATTATTTTATATTGGAGTCTATTTTATTGCTTATTCAACAGATAAGCTGGTGTATTTACTTTTACACAGAATAAATCCAGAAAATTCAAAAATTCCCCTTATCACTATTGTCCTTCTTATCTTTTGTTTGTATCCATTCCATCTTTTTTCTACCCACTTTGTAAGTACGGACTTGCATAATACTTTTATTGGGGATAATTTGGCAAAAGATATATTAAATCCACTTCCCAAAAATTCCATTATAATCCAAATCCATGACACATCTGTATATAATACAAGATACTCTCAAATTGCATATGATACGCGGACAGATATACTTGCACCTATTTCTTACAAAGACTATCTAAGTTATGCAGAAGATAATGGATTAATTTCTTTCCAAAATCTGCTTATAAATAAAGATAGGGAATTAAAACATAAAAGCACAGCAACCATTGTACTTATGGGACTTAATTCTATAAAGCAGAAAACGCCAGTGTTTTTCTTATATCCCCCTGATTTTGATAAAAATAAATATAATGATATTAAATTTATACCTTACGGCCTTCTTCAAAAGCTTGCAAATGATAAAGATCTTGGGCTGACTAAAGAAGAGTTTATAAAACAACAGGAGAATATTCTAAATAAAACGCAAGCTCAGGATTTTATAAAAGACAGGAGTCTTGTTTTGACAAATTATAACTTTATATCTATTTCATCTATCTACTTTGCGGCATACCTTAATACATCAAAATATTTATTCGTCCATTATCATGACACAAAAGCCGCAAACATTTATCTTGATAAGGCACAAAGACTTGATCCATTAGGAAACAGTAATTATCATCTTCAATAGGCAGATACTCCCTTACGCCTTGTCAAACTTATTTAGCAAAATCAAAGCAAACAACTAATATAGTGACGACTAAGATAAGAATAAAGCGGGATAAAAGTATCTAAGGGGTTGATACGAATACCTGGGTTCCAGGTGTTGCGTCAGTGTTTGCGCCTGTAGGCAAGCACGTCACACCGAATCTGGCATCTGCTGATGAAAAGACGCCCACTGCAACCGATGCTGTTGTTCCACATTTATTGTTATACAGATTTGATTCCAGTCTTGCATATACAACTGCGTTGTATGCGGGTCCAACACCTACTTGGTAACAATACTGTCCTCCATTTGGAAGTGGAGTCGGTAGAGTATCTGCATATCCTGTGGTACAGTTACTAGTTGCTGGAGTAGTTCCCCAAGCCGGATTACCCGGTCTTACCTTCAAATCATTGCTAGTAATAAGCGGAGCCATCCAATCAATTGCTGTCCCTGCGGCTCCTTGCGGCAATAATGATAATGATCCTCCTGCAGCAGTAAAATAAGACTGTACAGCTCTTCCAAGTTGAGTAACTGCCGCAATTCTGCTTGTGTCCCGCGCTCTTGCTAGTTGTTCTCCCGGGTTTACTGCAAGAAGAACTATTGTTGCTAAAACTCCCAAAACCGCAATGACGACGAGAAGTTCGATTAGAGTAAAACCTTTTTGGAGAGAATTCTTAAATAAATTCTTGAGCAGTTTTTTCATGTATGTATTAATTACAACAGAATAAAAACCGCTTGTCAAGGGGGCAAAATAAGGCTATTTAATACTAGAGATCAAGCTATAAATCGGCGTAATTACCGAAATCATTAAAAAAGCAACACCAACTCCTAAGGTCACCATAATAAGCGGTTCAAGAGCTGTTGTTAGTGTTTTAACCAATTGCTCTGTTTCTCTTTCGAAATATTCGGATGCCTTTAGAAGAGTTTCATCGAGCTTTCCTGTTTCCTCTCCTATTTTTATAAGCTGTACCAAAAGAGGAGGGAAAAGACTGTAGGAAGACATAGCATCTCCTATGGTTACCCCATTCTCCACTTTTTTTGCAACATCCGCAACTGCATTTTTATAATGGATATTTCCAAGAGTATCGGAAGTTTGAATAAGAGAATCTACTACCAAACTTCCGCTTCCTACGAGAACCCCTAAAGTTCTGGCCAGTTCCGTAAGAATGACTTTTTTAATAAGATTTCCAAAAACCGGAATTTTAAGCGTAAAATTATCTATAATAAGCCTACCTGTTTCTGTTTTATACCATCTTTTATATAAAAATATCGATAGAACGGTTAAACCAATGATAAGCGGCCAAAAAACCACAAAGAATCCGGAAACGGAAATAATAATTTTGGTAGGCAAAGGAAGCTCCACATTAAGGCCCTTATAAAGATTAGCCAGCTGAGGAATAACAAAAGTCATCATTATAAAAACTACAACCACCATAAGCAAAACAACAATTGCAGGATATGTAAGCGCTGCTTTTATAGTACCTCTTAACTTTTCCTCTTTCTCTAAATTATCCGAAAGTCTTAAAAGTGCTCTATCTAAAAGTCCCGAAGATTCTGCGGATTTTATAATAGACACATAAATTGGAGAAAAAATATCCGGGAATTTTGAGATTGCAGAAGAGAAAGTTTTTCCTTCTTCGATATCGGTTATAATGCTAGTAGTTGCTTCCAGCATTACCTCATTAGTAAATTGTTCTTTAAGAATTTCCAAAGATCTAATAAGAGTAAGACCCGAGGAAAGCATAGAAGATAGCTGTCTTGTAAAAATAACTAGGTCGGATTTTTTAATCTTGCCTAAAAACGGCAAGTTTTTCAATATGCTATTCTGCGCCTCTTGGGTAATAGTTATTGGCACAAGATTTTTATTTCTAAGATAAGAGGCTGCTTCACTTATATCTTTTGCATCAACTAAACCGCGAATAATTTTGTTATCCCTGGTAATTGCTTTATACCGTAACCTCATATACTACCCGATAAGTCTTAACAGCTCCTCCTGACGCAAGGCATAGCTTTTGGCTGTCTCAAGACTAATTGCTCCGGATAAAACTAAAGAGGCTAAAGATGATTCAAGAGGAATCATTCCGACATCTTGAGAATTTTGAATAATTGAATCTATGAGATGAGTTTTTCCTTCTCTAATATTACTCGAAACAGCAGGTGTTCCGATTAAAAGCTCAACGGCCGGAATCCTACCTCCTGAAATTTGCGGCAAAAGGCGCTGGGACACGATTCCTTTTAAAGTCGCTGCGAGCTGAATTTTTATTTGAGATTGTTGATTTGGAGGAAACGCATCAATGATTCTGTCTATACTTTGGGCCGCCGAATTAGTATGAAGGGTTGAAAAAACCAAATGACCTGTTTCGGCAATTGTGATTGTTGATGAAATTGTCTCAGGATCCCTCATTTCTCCTACCAAAACCACATCCGGATCTTCTCTTAAGGCCGACCTGAGTGCTGCGGCCCAGGAATTCGTATCAAGTCCCATCTCTCTTTGAGAAATTAAGCCTTTTGCGGAAGGATAAACATACTCGATTGGATCCTCAACGGTTAAGATATGGACAGCTTTGTTAAGATTAATTTCGTTTATGATTGAGGCAAGCGTTGTTGATTTTCCATGACCGGTTGGTCCTGTAATTAAGATAAATCCCTGTTTTAAGTTAGAAAAATTATGGATAATTTTAGGCAGATTAAGCTCCTCTATGGTTCTTATCCGCGGTTCCAAAAACCTGAATTCTGCGCATATAAAACCGCGCTGATAATAAACATTTCCTCTAAATCTGCCTAAGTCCCCATTTATTCCTCCCCCAAAACCAAAAGAGAAATCAAGCTCTTTATCTTTTAAAAAACGTTCGCGCTGACTTGGATTAAGAAGGGACAAAATCATCGCCTCTGCGGAATCTTTTGTTAAAGGCGGATAATTTGAGACGTAATTTAATACTCCATCGATTCTGACTGACGGCGGAACACCCGGTAAGAGATGAAGATCCGATGCCTTATTTGTAACTGTTAAATGTAATAATTGTTGAATATCCATACTATTCCTGTGCGACTCTTATGACTTCCTCAGGAGTTGTAATTCCCTGTAAAACTTTTAAATATCCGTCTTGTTTCATTGTAATCATTCCCTCTAAGATTGCCTCTTTCTCCAAAGTTTGGCTATCGGGATGCTCAAGTATTAAATTGGCAATTTTTCCGGATACCGGCAAAACCTCAAATATTCCGATTCTTCCCAGATAGACCGATCCTGCACATTTTTCGAAGCCTTTTCCCCT
>OBEQ012422222.1_pt1 | contig 11269 bp, 6 predicted proteins | sample 1670901 | NCBI WGS metagenome assembly OBEQ01 (sample SAMEA104232315, study PRJEB22302) | groundwater metagenome | biome: forest; feature: aquifer; material: groundwater | place: USA | collected 2011-08-07 | depth 5.4 m | reverse complement strand
CGAGCCGGGGGCGGACCTCGACCCCATCATGACAGCCGTCATCGACAAGCTCGTCATCGATCTCTCGAAAAAGCTCAACATCACGTCCATCGTCGTCACGCACGACATGAAGTCGGTCTTCCGCGTCGCGGACCGGATCGCGATGCTGCACAAGGGCGAGGTCCAGCAGGTCGGGACCCCCGCGGAGATCGAAAAATCCTCGAACCCCATCATCCGGCAGTTCGTCGCGGGCGAAGTCGAAGGCCCGATCCAGTTTTTCCAGCAGGGCGATAATTATCTTGAACACTTAACCGGTGAAATCTAAACAGGAGCGCTATTCATCATGAAAATGTCCAACGAACTCAAAACCGGCGCGGTGATATTTCTCGCCCTTTTGATCCTGGTCGTGATGCTGTACAAGACCGGGGACCTCGACCTCGGCAAGCACGGTTACACGGTCACCACGCGCCTCGAACGCGCGGACGGGATCAAAAAGTTTTCTCCCGTGCGCCTGGAGGGCGTCGAGGTCGGCGAGGTGAAGGACCTCAAGTTCATCTATGACGCGGACAAAACAGCGATCGAGGCCACAATCTGGGTGACCGGCGACACGAAACTCCGCAAGGACTCGCTCGCCATCGTCTCGAACCTGGGCTTGATGGGCGAAAAATACATCGAGATCAAGTCCGGCACGTCGCCCGAGTTCGCCGAGCCGGGCGCGGCGATCGAGTCGAAGACCCCTGTCAGCATGGACGAGATCTTCGAGCTCGCGAAGGGCACGCTGACCGACGTGCGCAAGTTCGTCAACAACATCAACGACGTCGTCGGGGACAACAAAGACAAGCTCGGCCGCATCATGGACAACCTCGAGATCACCACCGAGTACTTCAGCGAGTTCGCCGAGGACGTGCGTTACCATCCCTGGAAAGTCCTCTCCAAGGGCCCCGAAAAAACCCCCGCGGAGCTCGAAAAGCTCCGCGCCGAGCGCCAGGCAAAGAAACTGGGACTCAAGGTCGAGGCCCCCGCCGCCCCTGCGAAGAAGTAGCGCACTTCGCGCGGCGCGTCGCGGGCGTCTCCCGGTGAACGGATGAGTTTTATTAAGTCCCGGATCGCCCCGATCGCCGCGCGCTCGATTCCCGTCGCCGTCGCGCTCCTCATTCTCGCCGGTTCCTGGCTCCGCTGGTTTGACGTCTACGAATACCAAACCTACGACTGGCGGTTCCATCTCAAGCCCAAACCTCCCGTTTCCGATAAGATCGTCATCATCGAGATTTGGGACGACACGCTCGAGCAGCTCGGCCGGTGGCCCATCGACCGCGGGTACCACGCCCTGCTCACGGAAGCGCTCAAAGCGAACGGCGCGCGGATGGCCGGCTTCGATATTCTGTTCGTCGAACCGGGCGACGGGGACGAAGAGCTGACGAAAGCCGCCCAATCCTTCGGTGCCGTATATTTCAGCGAAGTATTTGCGTCCATCCGCTCCGACGGCAGGGGACGGACGTCCGCCGAAAAAATCCAGGCCCCGCTTCTCCCCAAGCTCCGGCCGGCGGCCAAGGGCATCGGCCACGTCAACGCGGTGATCGACATGGACGGCAAACGGCGGCGCATCATGCCGTTCGTCACCGCTCCCGGAGGCGAATCGCGCTGGCATCTGGGTATCCGCATGGCCGCCGATTACCTCGGCATTCCCGAGGGGTCCATGGGATATGACGCCGCGGGGCGCCTCAAGGTGGGGGACATCCGGCTTCCGGTGGGCGCTTCCGGCGACCTGCTCGTGGACTTTTCGGGCCGATGGAGCGAGACCTTCACGCGCCTTTCTTACGTCGACGTTTTGAAATCGTACCAGCAGATGCAGGACGGTGAAAAACCCCGCATCGATCTCTCCGTTCTGAAGGACAAAGTGTGCTTCATCGGCCTCACGGCCACCGGAACCCACGACATCAATCCGATACCGCTCGAAAGCGCCTATCCCCAGGTCGGCATTCATGCCGACGTCTTCAACATGATGCTGAACCGGTCCTTTATCATCCGCCTCGGGCGGGTCGAAAACCTGATTATTCTGATCCTGCTCGGGTGGCTCGCCATTTCGCTCACGCACATCCCGAAGCTTCCGGCGAGCGCCGGCGCCTATCTCGCCACCGGACTCTCTTTTATCGCCGCGGCGGCGGCCCTCTTCGCTTTTTTCCGCATCTGGGCGGACCTTTTTTATCCGGTCGCGGCCTCCGGGCTGATCTTCCTCTCAGGCATGGTGCAAAGAACGATGGCCGAGAAGCAGAAGCGCGAGCTCATCGAGGCGGAGCTCGTCATCGCGAGCAATATCCAGAAGAGTTTCCTTCCGTCGTCGATCCCCGAGTTCCCGGCCCTCGATCTTGCGGTCTTCATGAAGCCGGCCAAGCAGGTCGGCGGGGACCTCTACACGCTCTTCAAGATCGACGACAACCGATACGGCCTCATGCTCGGCGACGTGTCGGGAAAGGGCACGCCGGCGGCGCTTTTCATGGCCAAGGCGGTCTCGGAGTTCAAGTTTCACGCGCGCGGCGTTCACGATCCCGCGAAGGCGCTCGAGGCCTTGAACGACAGCCTCTCGAGCGAGGAGTCCGGGGGCCTTTTTGTGACGATGTCGTTCGCGGTCTTTCAACTCGACACCCGGTCGCTCCGCATGTCGAGCGGGGGGCATCTGCCGCTCTTGCGCGTCCGGCGCGACGGCACGCACCAGTATCTCAACTCCGAAGGGGGAATGCCCCTTGCCCTCATGCCGGGGATCGAGTTCGCCAATATCGACATCCCGCTCGAAGACGGAGACATCTTCATCCTCTATTCGGACGGGATCCAGGAAGCCAAGAACATCCGCCGTCAGGATTTCGAACTCGACCGGCTGGCGGACTCCGTAAAGCGGGTCCGGGACCTCTCGTCCAGGGAGGTGTTGGACCACATCCTGCGGGACATCCACCAATTCGTGCGGAACGCCCCTCAACACGATGACATGACGCTCGTCATCGCCAAAGTCGTGGTCCCGGCTTGATCTTCGGGCGGCAGTCAAGCATACTACCCTAGAATACATACTTAACTAATATTTAGCATCTGTCAGCGCCAGTAAATCCTTAAAAACGGGAGTAATATGGCGGGTCTTCGAAAAGTACTGGTCTGTACGCCGGACGCTGAGTTCTACGCGGAACTCTCCCAAAATGAAGCGTCCAAGAAATACGCCCTTCTTTCGATGAACGAGACCATCGGCCTCGTCCAGAAGGTCTATGACGAGATGCCTCACCTCGTGATCCTGGACATCCGGTCTTCCGACGTGGCCGCCTTCGACATGTGCGGGCAGATGAAATACGACATCATTCTCTGCCACATCCCCGTCATCCTTCTGACGGACGCGAGTCCCCTCGGCAACAAGATCGACTGCGGCGCGGACCTTTATCTCTACAAACCCATCCTTTTTGACGAGCTTTTTTATCACGTGGACCGCATCATCGCGCAGACGATCGATGAGCTCGACATCAATCCGCTGACCCATCTGCCGGGAAACCGCTCGAGCGTCCAGCGCATGGAGGCCTCCCTCGCCGCGAAGAAGCCCTTCGCGCTGTGCTGCCTCGACTTGAAAAATCTCCATGTTTACAACGAGGCTTACGGCGTCCATCGGGGCGATTTTCTCATCCGCGAAACCGCGAACATCATCCGGGAGGTGATCGCCGGCGACGGGTCGCCCGACGCGTTCATCGGCCATCTCGGCGGAGACGACTTCGTCATTCTGGCGGCCCCCGCGGCGGCCTCGGCCCTTGCCGAGAAGATCATCGAGTTCTTCGACAAGTCCGTCCACCGCTTTTACGAGAAGATCGACCGGGAACGCGGCTACATGGTGATCCGGGCCGCGGACGGCAAATTCAACCACCATTCCTTCGTCAGCCTTTCGATCGCCATCATCACGAACGAGTTCATTCCCTACGCGGACGTCGCCGAAATGGCCAAGACCGCGAGCCAGATCCAGCGCTACCTGAAGCGCTTCCCCGCGAGCGCGTATCTCCGCGACCGGCGCTCGGACGTCCGACAGCCCCTTTCGCCGCTGGATCTTCCGCCCACGGTCGTCCGGAAATACCAGACCGGGCAGGTCCGCAAGGAGGGCGGGATGCCGGCCCAGCACGCCGAAATCATCGAGGCGGTGGCGCACTTTTTGAAGACGGGCGATTTTGAAACGTATGTCCAGCCGATAGTGAACATGAAGGACCGGGTCGTCCACGGTTACGAGGCGCTCTCGCGCTTCCGGAAGGGCGGGGGCCAATTCTGGGACCCTGCCGCGATTTTTCATGCCGCGCGAGAGGCGAATCTGATCAAGGAATTCGACGTCATGTGCGCGAAGAAGGCTCTCGCCACGAACCGCGGCCTGCCCGCCTACCAGAAGCTTTTTATCAATCTCAACCGCGAAACGCTCATCGACGCGGCGTGCCTGAGCGACATCCTGGCCGTCTCGTCCATCGGCCTGGACCAGATCGTCATCGAGCTCACCGAGCAGTCGCTCCTCTCGGAAATTGACCAGGTGCTGGTCGCCTTCGAGGAGCTGAGGGTGCGGGGCATCCATTTTGCGATCGATGACATGGGCGGCGGGCAGGTTTCCTTGCGCGAAACGGCCAATCTCCGGCCGCATTACATCAAGTTCGACCGCTCGCTGATCCGCGACATCGACAAGCAGGAAAACAAGCAGAAGATCCTTTTTTCGCTCCTCGTTTTTGCACGCGGAATCAATGCCCGCGTGACCGCCGAGGGCATCGAAACCAAGGCCGAAATGGACTATCTCGAGAAGTCCGGCATCGATTACGGCCAGGGTTTCTACATTGCCCGCCCCCAGAAGCTCAACTTCCAACCTGCTTAATCGATAAAAATCTTAGTTATTTTAGCCGGGTCTTGAAATGCATTTGGACCTGGGGTATACTATCGGCGTTCTTGCTATCATATTTCTCTTATTCACGGGCCGCTCGAGTCGCATAATGGAACTAAAATGACTCTAATCATAAAAACCCCACAGTACCACGTCGTGAACTACATGGAAGAGCTCGTCAACATCACGTTGCGGGGTCTCATGTCGCAGATGGATAAGCCCGAACGCCCGGACGACCGCCTTCAAGCGGACATCAAGGCGCTGGCGCTGAACCGCCTGTGGCCGATGTATGTCACGACCGAAAAGGGCAAGCGTTTCGTCCAAAAAGACATCGTGACCGACAAAATCGATCGCGACGTTACACGGGAAATCCGAGCCGCGATTGATCTCGTGGCCCGTAACCCGAAGCGCTGAAGCCCGTTCTAAAATAGGTTTGCCAAAGAGGGACGTCCTCCGGACGTCCCTTCTTTTTTGTATAATGCCCTTATGGCAAGGCCGCGCGTTCTCCAGCTTCTCACCGGCAGGGCCGGTTCGGGCAAGACGGCCCGGTGTCTCGCGCTTTTTCGTGAACGGATCCTCGAATCACCCGACGCGGGCCTCCGCCAGCCTTCCTATTTTATTCTGCCGAATCGAGAACACGCGGGCCGCATTCACGCTCTGCTCCTCCGAGATCCCCGCTTTAAGGGAGTGCTCAATCTCCACGTCACCACGATCAACGAATTTATCCGGCTCAAAGTAAAGTCAGGCGCCCGGACCCTGTCTCATTTCGACCGCGCGCGTCTTTCCTCCGAAATCCTCGCCGACGGGGAGTGGCCCTGGCTGGGCGGGGCAAGGGACACCAAGGGTTTGGCGTACGCTCTGGCGGACTTTCTGCGGGAGGTGAAGCAGAGCGTGACGGACACGGGGGCGTTCCAGCGCGAGTCGGAAACGCTGGCCCGAAACGACCCCTATTACGCCCGGAAACACGCCGATCTCTCCAGGTTCGTTGAGCGCTACGACGCGGCATGCGTGGAAGAGGGCTTCCGCGATCCTGAGGACGAGGTAAGGGCCTTCGCCGATTCGGTCCGAGAGGGCCGCGAGAAGCCCGTGCTCGATCTCGTCGTCTTCGACGGCTTCTTTTCCTTCACCGGCGTCCAGCAGCTCTTCGTTGAGGCCGTCGCGGGGCGGGCCGCACGGACCATCGTGACGCTCACGCTGGATCCGCGCCCGGGGCGTGCGGATGCGTTCCGGTTCCCGCTCCGGACGCGTGAGCGCTTGCTCGCCGCGGGCTTCGTCGAAAAGCGGATGGCCGCCAAAAATTTCAGGTTCAAGTCGCCCGGCCTCGCGCGGCTCGAGAACTCGATTTTCTGCGACGGTCCCCCTCTTATCAAAGCGCCTTCTGCCGGCGTCACGTTCATCGAGGCGGCCAACGCCGCCCGCGAGGTCGAGGGGATCGCGCGCGAGGTGCGCCGCTTGGTCCGAGAAGAAGGCCACCATTGGAGCGACATCATGGTCGTTCTTCGCGACATTGGGCCCCGGCGGGAGGCCTTCGAGCGGGCTTTCCGCGAGCTCGAAGTGCCTTGCGAGGTTCACGAGCGCAAACGACTTTCCGAAAGCCCCGTCATTCGTTTCGTAATCGGCTGGACCTCGCTTTGGTCGGCGCGTCCCGATCGATGGATCGCCTGGCTTCGGAGCGAGTTCCTCGGCTTCGACCCGCGCGCGATCGATGAGATCGAAAGCGTGCTCGAGCCGGCGGCTGAAGGCGCGTTCCCCGGCGTTTACGGCGGCGTCAAGCTCACAGAGACCGCTGCAGCCGTTTTGCGCGAGGCTCGCGGGCGCTGGGATGCGTACCGCGCCTCCTCGGACGCCGCTGGTTTCCGCCGCTTCTTCGAGCAACTCCTGGCGAGCCACGTCGCAGCCGAAGATGAGGCCGGAATCCGGGAGGCCCTCCGCGGCGTTCTCGAAGAGATCGTTACCGACGCGGCCCGCGCGGAGTTTTCGCTGCATCGTACGAATGATCGCCTCGCGTCCCAGCTCGAGCACGGCCTCTACTCGCCGCCCACACCCGAAAAAAACCGCGTCCAGATCTACGACGTCTCGCTTGCCCTGCAAAAGGAATACCGCGCCGTGTTCGTTTCGGGGCTGGAAGACGGCGTTTTTCCGCGGCCGCCCCAGTCCGAGCCGGTCCTAAAAAGCGCCGAGCGCGAGCATTTCAACGGAGCCGGGATGCATTTCGACACGCGTGCGATCCGGGCCTCAGGCGAACGGTTTTACTTTTACATGGCTGCGACTCGAGCATCCGAGCGGCTTTATCTCACGCGCGCCGCCGCCGACGCGGACGGCCGCCGGATCCCCGCCTCGGTTTTTTTCAAAGAAGCCCGTCGCGCGCTTCCCGGCGCCGGTCTTCTCGATGCGCCGCGGGAAGCGGTGCCTGCATCCGGCGCTGCCGTCACGCCGCGCGACTTCGTGCGGATTTTTGCCGCGGCGGCCGGAAGAGGGGACAGCCGCGTCGTGGAGAGCTCCGCGGAGGTGCTTCGTGCCCGGCCGGGTACGGAAGACGGCCGCAGCGCTCTAGCCGCGCGTTTCCGCGCGCTGAAGCGTCCCTGCGTTCTCAAGGCCGATGACGTACTCGCCGAGCTCGCCGCGTTCTCGCGCCCCTTTTCTGCCCACCGGATCGCAGACCTTTCCAACTGTGGTTATAAGCACTTCGCTGGGTACCTTTTGAGCCTGAGAGACGATAAATTGAGGAAGGCCCGGGTCCAGGACGGGAAGATACGACACGCTGTTCTCGAGAAAGCCTACAAAAAATTGTTCGGGCCAGGCAGCGTAGGCGTCCCGTCCGCGGACGAGATCCGTGAGGCATTCCGCCGCGAGTTCGACGAGGTTTTCGCAGCTCATCCGGTCGATCGCGAACGGCCACACCGGAGGGAGTGGAGACGCTCTGCGCTCATGGCCGAACTTGACGACTTCGCGAATGTGGAAGCTGAACGCTTTGTCCGGAGGCCGGGTTATCGACCGGAGAAGTTTGAATGGGAATTCCATTTCCCGATGACCATAGGGTCTGAAATGATCCTCCTTGAAGGCCGGATTGACCGCGTGGACATCGACCGCATCAAAAGCCGCGCACTGATCCTGGATTACAAATCGAGCAAAGAGGGTCTGACGCACACAGGTATGGCCAAGGGCGAGCACCCACAGGTTCCGGTGTACCTTTGGGCCGTCGGTCAGGGTCTCGGCGTTGCGGCTGTTGGGGTCGAGCTTGTTCCGGTTAAAGGTGAAGAGAAGCCTTCACGCTTCGCTGTCTATCTTCCGGACGAAAAGCGGGAGCCCGGGGGGCGCGGCTGGCATGATCCGGACGAATTCAACGACGCGCTGAACGAAATGAAGAAGGGCATCGGCGAGAGTGTCCGCAAACTGAAAAGCGGGGATATCCGCGCTCTGCCGGGAACATGCGCCTACTGTGACTACCGCCCGCTCTGCCGCTTCGAGGGCCGGAGCCCGTCATGAAGCCTCCGTACCCCCCATCCGAAGAACAGCTAGCCGCCGTTGCATGTGACAAGACTCGGGTGCTGGTGAGCGCCGCGGCCGGATCCGGAAAGACAGGCGTTATCGTCGAGCGGTTCATGCGTGCCGTGATGGAGAAGACGCCCGTCGAGCGGATCGTCTGCATCACTTACACGCGAAACGCGGCGCGTGAGCTTCAGATCGAGATCGCCGACCGGCTGGAAAAAGACGGAAAGCTCGAGGACGTCGGAAAGCTTCAGAACGTGACCACGATTCACGGTTTTTGCAGGAGCCTGCTCGCGGAATACGCGATCGACGCCGGGACGGACCCGGGATTCGTCGTTCTCGACGAGGACGTCGCGCGCCTCCTCCAATCGGAAGCCGCGGAACGCGCCTTCGAGAAGGCGTCCTCCGATGCCTCCATGACGAAGCTCTTTGAAATGCGTCCGTTCGACGGGCGCACGGGCCTGGCGAAGAATCTACGGGCGCTTTATGGGCGGTGGCGCTCCTCGCCGGGAGAACCGAGCGCGGAGCCCGGTAGTGTGGCCGACGCCTTTCTCCGTCTCTTTCGTCATTATCACGCCGAATATTCAGCGATGAAGCGCGAACGCTCAGCGCTCGACCATGACGACCTCATCCGTTCGGCGGCGGATGCGCTCGAGCGCGATCCCGTGCTGGCGGCGCGAGTGGCAGGTTCGTTCGATCTCGTTCTCGTGGACGAGTACCAGGACGTGAACCCGCTTCAGGCCCGGCTCCTCGATCTCGTGTCCGTTTCGGGGAAGGCCTTCGTCGTCGGCGACGTGCGGCAATCCATCTACGCTTTTCGTCACGCGGACTGCCGCGAATTTTTGCGCAGGGCCGCCGTATGGCCCGTCAAACCACTCATGACCAATTACCGATCTTCGCCGCATATCATCACCTGCGTGAACAGGCTTTTTGCCGGTGAGAGGATCGCGGACGGCGAGATCTGCGGTCCGATGAGTCCGGACCCCACCCGGAAAGATGATCAGGGCGCAGAGGTCCGCATTCTGGCTGCGGACCCGACTGGAGGAGGCCCGAAGAGCATAGAGGTGATGCGGGAGAGGGAGGCCGCCGAGATCGCTTCCGAGATCGTTCGGCTTCAGCGGGACGAGAACTTTCCTCTCAAAGGGATCGCCGTTCTCCTGCGCGCTGGTACGAAGCTTAACATTTACGAGGAGGCGCTGAAGCAGGCAGGCGTTCGTTATCACCTGCACAAAGGCAGGGGATTCTACGACCAACCCGAAATCGAGGACGTTCTACGTATCTTGCGCGCCCTTGCGAGACGGGACGATGACATTGCGTTTGCCTCGGCCCTCAAATCGCCGATGGCGGGGCTTTCGGACGATGCGTTGTACCTCATCCGTAGCCGGGCGGAAGGTACGTTCGCCGACGCCGCCCGTGTTGCCGCGAGCTCGGGAACGCTCCCGGCGCCGGACTCGGACAGGCTCGCACGCTTTCTCGCTTGGTTCGATCCGCTCGCGGAAGGCCGGAAGAGCTTTTCGCCGGACGCCATAATTGACGCTGTCTTCGAGGCCACGGAATACGACGCGGTGGTTCTCGCCGGGCGCGACGGCCGGCGGTGCCACGCGAACCTGATGAAGCTCCGGGAAAAGGCTGCCGCGTACGCCCGGACCGAAGGCGGAAGCCTCGAGCGCTTCGTGGGCTACGTCCGCGACCTCAAGCTGGATCAGGCCCAAGAGGCAGAAGCGGCGGTTGACTCCGAAGAGGACGACGCAGTGAAGGTGATGACCGTCCACGCGGCGAAAGGGCTCGAATTCGAGGCCGTGTTCGTGGCAGACCTCGGAAATAAGGGCGGCGGCGAGGGCGGCTTTATCTTCTCTGATTCGCTCGAAGTCCTGCCGCCGCTGGAGAAGGGAGCTCCGGAATGCGAAGCCCACAGCCGGGCGAGGGCAGAAATCAAAAGACGGGAAGAGGAGGAAGAGTTTCGCATCCTCTACGTAGCGCTCACGCGAGCCAAGCGCCGCCTGTATCTCACGGGCGCGCGGTCCGTGAATCGCGAGTCCTCGAAGACGTGGATGGATTGGCTCGAAGCCAAGTGGGATCCCGCAGCCATCAAGCTGCTCCCGGCTGCGGAATCCGCCGTTGCGGCCGAAACCGACGAAGGCGCGGAGCTCGCACGGCATGCTGCGATGCTGGAGGGGCCTGTGCCCGCCAAGCCGAGCGAAGCGGCTCGCGCTGCGCTGGCGCGCTTTGCAGCGCGGGACAAAGGTTATTTCGAGACGGTCGACCTCCGGGTGACGGAAGTATCCGAATTCGCTCTGTCGGGTTCAATCCCGCGCGCGGAAGGCACGCTGGCCGAGTCCGACGAGGGACGCGGCGCTGCCGCGGCCGCTGAATTTGGAACGCTCTATCACCGCATCCTTCAGTCAGCCGACTTTTCCGCGAGACCGGCGGAAGAGATCACGAGGCTCACGGCGCTCTTCTCACCGCACCTCGGCGAAGCCGACGCACGCCGGATGAAGTCCGGCCTCGAGCGCTTCTTCGCGTCGCCGCACGCCGCAGCGCTCGCACGCGCTAAGACGCCCTTTTACCGCGAACTGCCGTTTCTCTTCCGCGTCACCGACGGCGGGCATGACTTGGGCTTTTTGTCAGGCCAGGCCGACCTTCTCTACCGCGGTGAGGACGGGTGGGTGCTGGTGGACTACAAAACGGGGAAACCGTCGGACGCACACGGCGAGCAGATCCGGCTTTACGCTCACTGCATAGGGACGCTTCTCGGCGGAGCCGTATCGCAGGCCGAGGCTTGGTACGCAGAGGAGGGCGTTTCGAGGCCCGTGGACCTCGCCGAGCTTCGCAGCGGCGGCTTCGAACGGCGTATCGTGCCTCTCTACGCGCGCTTGCGTGAAGAGACGCTCCACCGCCGGATGGCGTGCTAAAATACCGCCCATGAAGGGG
>OBEQ010598898.1_pt1 | contig 11271 bp, 6 predicted proteins | sample 1670901 | NCBI WGS metagenome assembly OBEQ01 (sample SAMEA104232315, study PRJEB22302) | groundwater metagenome | biome: forest; feature: aquifer; material: groundwater | place: USA | collected 2011-08-07 | depth 5.4 m | reverse complement strand
TTCGTAGCAGCCGAGGTAACGAGGCTCATTCTGAAACGGAAGGAAGTCAGAGCCTCCTCACGTCGGCTGCTACGAAGGGACGATGGACGCCCGCCGCCGGCACGTTTGGCGGCTGGCCGAAGACGGCCAAGGAACTCAAGTGCCTCGACCCGTGCATGGGCAGCGGGCATTTCGTGGTGGCGATGTTCGACCGTCTCGTGGCGCTGCGCAGGGCGGAGGAAGGATTGAGCGAAGCGGCGGCGGTCGAGGCGGTCATCCGCGACAACCTCTACGGGCTGGAGATCGACCCGCGCTGCACGCAGATTGGCGCGTTCAACCTGGCGCTGGCCGCATGGCGGCGCGTGGGCCACTGCAAGTTGCCGGCGATGAACCTGGCCTGCTCCGGCCTCGCGCCGAACACCCGCGAAGCCGACTGGCTGGCGATTGCCGGCGACAACCAGAAACTCCAGCGCGGCATGGAGCGGCTTTACCGGCTGTTCCAAAAGGCGGCGGTGCTGGGCAGCCTCATCAACCCGCGCGCCGGCGAGGGCGATTTGCTGGTGGCCGGGTTCCACGAACTCCAGCCGCTACTGGAAAAGGCGCTGGCGTGGGAGGCCAAGGACGACACCGCGCATGAAATGGCCGTGACCGCGCGCGGCCTAGCCAAGGCGGCGGAAATTCTCGCTGGTCAGTTCACGCTCGTCGCGACCAACGTGCCTTATCTGGGACGTGGCAAACAAGACGCAATGCTGATGGATTACTGTGAGCGTGTGCATCCAGAAGCGAAGGCTGACCTGGCGACGTGCTTCATAGAACGATGCTTAGCATTTTGTGCAAAAGATAGCAGCACTGTTTTGGTCACTCCTCAAAGCTGGCTGTTCGGCGGCGGCTTCATGAAGCTTAGACTACGACTGCTTAAGGATAGCCGTTGGGATGGGGTGGCTCGACTCGGAGAACATGCATTCGACAGCACACAAGCCGCAGGTGCTTTTGTTGCGTTGGTTAGCTTGAGCTCTGCGGCATCAAATTATGATCACGCTTTTCCAGGGTTCGACGCATCGTCTGGAAGAGGGCCCGACGAGAAGGCTGTGACCCTATGTTCTCAGTTCCCGATGCTTACAGGTCAGCAGGCGCAAATCAAGAATCCGGATGCAAGGATCATACTTGGAGAAGCACTCGCAGAAGCATCGCCTCTTGGGCAGTTTTGCGAATGCTACCAAGGCATCGTCACTGGCGATCAAAGTCGGTTCTGCCGCAGCTTCTGGGAAATTCTTAACCACAGGAACGATTGGATGCCGCTAAGAGCTAGCTACGAGAATGGCAGCCCATATTCAGGGGTCGAACAAGTTCTTCTTTGGGAAGGTGGCAAAGGGCAGTTGCACGAGTATGCCCAGCTAACGCGCGACCAATTGCACGACATGCACGAGAGTGGAAACCGTGCGTGGGGCAGACATGGTGTGGCTGTTAATCGAATGCGGAACCTACGAACCACGCTTTATTTCGGGGAGCACTTCGAGAATTGTTTAGCGGTGATAGTCCCAAGAGACCCTAAGGTACTACCCGCAGTTTGGGCATTTTGTTCAGACGCCAGTTTCGAGAAAAACGTCAGGATTCTAGATCAGAAGGTTAGCCTTACCAATGCCACATTAGTCAAAATCCCCTTCAACCTGGCGTACTGGCAGAAGGTGGCAGCGGAGAAATATCCGCACGGATTGCCGAAGCCGTTTTCCAGCGACTCGACGCAATGGCTGTTCAACGGCCACCCTGCCGGTGCAGACCAGCCGTTGCACGTGGCCGTGGCGCGGTTGCTCGGCTACCAGTGGCCGCGCCAGACCGGTTCAAGTTTTCCCGATTGCCCGTCCCTCGGCCCGGATGGTCTGGAAACGCTGGCGGATGAGGATGGCATCGTGCCCATCAGTCCCATCAAAGGCGAAGGCCCGGCCGCCGAACGTCTGCGCGAACTCCTCGCCCACGCCTACGGCAAGGATTGGAACGCCACCCGGCAGGAAGCATTGCTCGCCCAGGTGGATTATGCCGGCGCTTCGCTGGAGGACTGGCTGCGAAACGGATTCTTTGAGCAGCATTGCGCGCTCTTCCATCATCGCCCCTTCATCTGGCACGTCTGGGACGGTCTCAAGAACGGTTTCAGCGCGCTGGTGAACTATCACAAGCTCACCCACGCCAACCTGGAGACGCTCACCTTCGCCTACCTCGGCGATTGGATTCGCCGCCAGCAAGCCGCCGTCGCCGCGGAGGAAGCCGGCAGCGACGCCAAGCTGCAAGCCGCGAAGCAATTGCAGACCACGCTCAAGCTCATCCTCGAAGGCGAGCCGCCCTACGACATCTTTGTCCGCTGGAAGTCGCTGGCGCAGCAACCCATCGGCTGGCATCCTGACCTCAACGACGGCGTGCGGATGAACATCCGCCCCTTTGCGACGGCGGACATCTTTCGCAAGCGCGTCAAAGTTAAGTGGGAGAAGGATCGCGGCAAAGAACCCGTGCGGGAGAAGAAAGAGTTCCCGTGGTTCTGGGGCTGGGACGAAGAGAAGCAGAACTTCGCCGGTGGCCGCGAGTTCACCGGCGACCGGTGGAACGATTGCCATTATACCAACGCGTTCAAAAAGAAAATGACAGAGGCGATCATGACGCGATGAGTACACTCGCCGATCAGTTAGTCGCTGCTCTTCGAACCAACGCTCAGGCCTATGCCGCCGGTGACCAAGTCGCACCCTGCGCAGTCCTCTGGACTGATCCCGAGCGGTTGTGGGAATGCGTCATACCAGAGTTACAAACGAGACTGCCAGAACTGTTTGCGCTGGGTAGCTATGCACCAGAAAATCGCACGGGACCGGCGCTGTGGCTGCGTTGCATTGAGGCGCGAGTCATTGAAGGAGCGCCGTCGTCAGGAACCACCCCGATATTTTACCTGCCTGGCATCAGCCGAGAGAAACTACGGGTCGCAGAGGATTGCCCGCAGGAACTCGCGGCGCTGGTGGAGCTGCAGTATCGAGGCGTGATGTGGTTGCATGTAAATGGCAAGGAGTGGACGCCCTACGCTTTCCTCGTTTCCAATCACGGTGGCCTTAAGCTCGATGCGACTAGAGACCAGGCGACGCTCGACGCTTTGGCCGGTGCTCTTCCCACACTGATGGCCGAACCCCTTTCCCAATTGCAGGGCCGGCGCTTGGATTCAGAGTTCTTCAATGGGCTTGTGGCACCCGATGCTACCGGCCTACTGCTGCGCTGGTTGAGTGATCCAGAAGTGTTCAAACAGCGGCGTTCAGGCGCGGAATGGAAAGCTTTTTGTGAGCAATGCAAAGTAGACTTCCGTTTCGATCCAGCTAAGGACGGGCCGCTTAAGGCGGCAATGCTACTAGCTGACCGCGGAAACAGTTGGAGCAATGTCTGGCAGCGTTTTACCGAGACGCCAGCGAATTATCGCGGCGTCGCAGAATGGCTGAAGCGGGCCGCACCAAAAGAACCGAGGATGTTTGTTTCGGCCGAGGTCTGGCCAAACATCAACGAAAGCGAAGAGCGAAAATTGCAGCAGGTTCTGGAGTCGTTGGTAGATCGGCCGCAAGACGAGGTGATCCGTGGCGTGGCTGAACTAGAAGCGCAACATGGTGTTCGGCGTGGTTACCCATGGCAGAAGCTAGGGTTAAGCCCGCTGGCGACGGTTCTCGAGCCACTGTCTGAGCTAGCTAAGATGTGCCAGACAGCTCCAGGTGCGCCCAATCTAGATGCATATGCGGTGTTTTATGCCAGTGATGGCTGGCGCGTAGATGCAGCCGCCCTCGCCACCATGTCGGCATGCGGAACCCCGGAGCAACACGGTGCGGTGCTGGGTACGATGCGAGCCGTCTACCTGCCGTGGCTTGAAAACACCGCCCGCCATCTGCAGCAGCTCATCCGCGACAATGGGCAGTCGGTTTCCAAGCGTGCCAAGTTGATCGAATCGGCTGCAGGACGACTTGTTATGTTTGTGGACGGACTGAGGATGGACGTCGCCCAGCAGTTGGTGGAGAAACTGACGGTGGTTGGGATTGAATCCAAGCTGGACTGGGAGTGGTCCACCATTCCGTCGGTTACGGCTACCGGCAAGCCCGCAGCTTCACCTATTGCTGATGCTGTTCAGGGCGGTGAAGTAGATGACGAGTTCTCCCCGCGGCTGATTTCCACAGGACAGCTTCTGACGCATGATCGTTTCGTGAGTACTTTGAAAGAGCGCGGGTGGCAGTTTCTCGGATCGGACGAAACCGGAGTGCCATCTGGATGGGCTTGGACTGAAGCTGGAGCGTTGGATAAGCGCGGCCACAATGAAGGTTGGAAGCTAGCTCGCAGCATCGAATTAGAGCTTCGCGACCTGGCGAGCCGGATTGATGCGCTTCTCAAGGCAGGTTGGACCGAAGTGATAGTGGTGACGGATCACGGCTGGCTGCTGCTGCCCAACGGCCTTCCAAAAGTTGAACTCAAGTCGTTTCTGGCTGAGCACCGCTGGGGGCGATGCGCCGCGTTGAAGTCCGATGCTCAGATCAACGTACCGACATTCAAATGGTATTGGAATCCGGAAGTTACGATAGCAAGCCCACCGGGAGTTGGCTGCTTCCGCGCTGGTATGGAGTATTCACACGGCGGAGTGTCACTCCAGGAAATGGTAACGCCTGTGCTCCGCGTGAAGGCAGTCGGGCCTTCGGGCGGTTCGGCCCGAATCCTGGAAGCTAAGTGGACAGGGGCGAGGTGCCGGGTGTCGGTCAGTGGAGATAATGTAGGTGTCAGCCTGGATGTGCGCAGTAGACAATCAGACCCAAGCACGTCTCTGCTGGCTGATAAGCAAGCGCGTGAGGCCACACCCGATGGAAAGGCGACGGTCCTCCTTGAAAATGATTCCGACATTGGCAAGAAAGCCGAGATTGTGTTACTGGATGCTTCTGGGCAGGTGATCGATTCACGATTAACTACGATTGGAGAATAACTTTATGAGCCAACAACTAGACCCCATTGATACGATTGCCTCTAAAGCCTTTGAAGGCTACGTGGTGCGCAAGGATCTTGTGCGTAAATTCAAGGGGCAGTATCCAGTTCCTACCTACGTTGCCGAGTTTCTCTTGGGCCGCTATTGTGCCTCAGTGGACGAGAAAGAAATCGCCGAAGGCCTCAAGATTGTCGAGCGTCAACTCGGCGAAAAGACCGTCCGCGCTGGAGAGCATGAGCTGTTCAAGGCCCGCGCTAAGGAAAAGGGGCAGGTAAAGCTCATTGACATTATCACCGCCCGATTGGACGCCAGCACAGACTCGTTCTTAGCTACGCTGCCTAGCCTACAACTGAAAGATGTGCGCATTAGTCCGGAGAAGGTCCACGCTAATGAAAGAATGCTTACAGGTGGTTTCTATGCAGAGGTCGAGCTTGACTACGACCCCACCATTGCCCAAGAAAGGAACGGCCGTCCGTTTGGCATTGATTCGCTGCGTGAGATCCAACTGTCCAAGAGGGAGGTCCTGCCGGCGCTTTATAAAGGTCGGGAGGCCTTTGCCACTGAGGAGTGGAAGGATTTTCTGATTCGGAGTATCGGCATGGAGCCGGGACAACTCACCCCCCGTGCCCGAGACATGATGCTCTTGCGCATGGTTCCATTTGTGGAGCGTAACTACAACATGGTCGAGCTTGGTCCGAGAGGTACTGGCAAGAGCCACCTGTTCCAGCAAGTCTCGCCATATGCCCACCTGATCTCAGGAGGAAAAGCAACGGTCGCGCGCATGTTTGTTAATAATGCAAGCGGTCAGCGCGGATTAGTTTGCCAGTATGACGTGGTATGCTTCGATGAAATATCCGGCGTCTCCTTCGACCAGAAGGATGGCGTGAGCATCATGAAGGGCTACATGGAGTCCGGCGAGTTTAGCCGCGGCAAGGAGAGTATCCGCGCCGATGGTGGCGTGGTGATGGTGGGCAACTTTGAAGTTGACGTACAACACCAGCAGCGAGTTGGCCATCTGTTCGGCCCACTACCGGAGGAGATGCGAGGCGACACGGCTTTCATGGATCGCATCCATGCCTACCTACCAGGCTGGGATTTTCCAAAAGTAAGCCGGAATTTGCTGACCGATCACTTCGGCCTTGTCAGCGACTTTTTGTCTGAGTGCTGGAACCAATTGCGGCGTCAGAGCCGTCAAAATCTTTTCCAAGGGCGCGTCCACCTAGGTGGCGCCCTAAGCGGACGTGACACGACGGGCGTGCAGAAAACCGTCAGCGGACTCATCAAGCTAGTGTCGCCGAATCCAGATATTCCAGTTCCCGACGAGGTGCTGGAGTGGGCGTTACGGATCGCATTGGAGTGTCGCCGACGGGTCAAGGAACAGCAAAAGCGCATCGGTTCCGCCGAGTTTCGTAACACCCAGTTTAGCTACTCGATGGGCGATGACGGGGTGGAGAAGTTTGTGCCCACGCCCGAGCTTTATAGCGAGAACAGCATTGGCAGCGATCCTCTGCCGCCGGGACAGGCCTGGGTTATTTCGGCCGGTGGCGGCGACGAAAACCCGGGTTTGTATCAGGTCAATATCACTGAAGGCCCGGGCAGCGGTGTGAAGATCCTGAACCAGCCGACGCCTCCTCCTTTCAAGGAAAGTGTCCGGTGCGCCGAGCAGAACCTCTATGTGCGCGCGAAGGAACTCGTCGGCGACCGAGACCCTCGCCAGCACGAGTTTTCGGTCCAACTACGGGCATTTGACAGCGCCAAAAGCGGCTCTTCCGTTGGCGTCGGGGTGCTTCTCGCGCTCTGCTCATCGCTACTCCAGAAGAGCATTAAGGGGGGGCTTGCTGTTACGGGAGGTCTGAACTTGGGTGGTTCCATCGAGACGATCTTCAACCCCGTCGTCGTCGTTGAAACAGCCATTGAGAAGGGGGCCACCAGCATCTTAATGCCAATCAGCAGCCGACGGCAATTGAACGATCTGCCCGACGATTTGGCGGCCAAGATCACCATCCACTACTACATCGACGCTCGAGACGCGCTGCTGAAAGCCTTGGCGATTTGATCGGCAGCCGCCTGAGATCCGCAGGAATCGCAATTGATACGCGAGGGACACAGTACCGAATTGTGGAAATCGTGGATAATCTAGATCGCTGAGCACCGGGCCAAGCGCGCGTAAATGACGAAATGACCACCTACTCGCACTCCCGCCTCTCGACCTACGAAAACTGCCCTCTCAAGTTCAAGTACACCTACATCGATAAGCTGGACCGCGATCGGCGGGACTCCGTCGAGGCGTTCATGGGAGGGCTCGTGCATGAGACGATGGAGAAACTCTACCATGACCTCTCCTACACCAAGCTGAACGCGCTGGAAGAGCTCCTAGCGTTCTACCGCCAGCGATGGGCGCAGGAGTGGACGGATGAGATCATTATTGTTCGCAAGGAGTACACGGCCGCACACTACCAGGGTGTGGGGGAGCGGTGCATCGGCGACTACTACCGACACTATCACCCCTTTGACCAGACGCGGACCTTGGGGATCGAGCGGGAGGTGAAGGTCAGCTTACCGCGCGACCACCGCCTGAGGGGCTATATGGATCGACTGGCGCAGCAGCCGGACGGCGTCTACGAGATCCATGACTATAAGACGTCGGGTCACCTTCCCGGACAGCCGGATGTGGATCAGGACCGGCAGCTCGCGCTCTACCAGATCGGGGTCCAGCAGGAGTTCCGGGATGCTACCCAGGTCAGGCTGATCTGGCACTACATGGCGTTTGATAAGACGCTCGTCTCCGAGCGGAATCAGCAACAGCTTGAGGAACTACAGCTCAGCACCGTGGAATTGATCCGTCAGATTGAGTCAGCCAAGGGGTTTCCTCCCCACAAGAGCGCGCTATGCGATTGGTGTGAGTTCCAGGATATTTGCCCCCTCTGGAAGCATCCCACCAAGGTGAAGCCGCTGGCGCCGAAGGAGTTCAAAAAGGACTCCGGGGTCAAGTTGGTCAACCAGCTGGCCAAGCTGAAGGCGGAGCGGCAAAAGATCAAGGATTCGGTAGATGGTCAGCTGGAGGCGATTGATGCCCGCGTTGACGAGGTCGAATCTGACCTGGTTGAGCTGGCGAAGCGGGAGGGCCTGGAGGTCATCCAGGTCAGCCAGCACCAGGCCAAAGTAAAGCTCGGCACCAAATGGAAGATTCCCGGCAAGAATGATCCCCAACGAGAAGACCTGGTGCGGATTCTCCACCAGGCGGGCCTCTGGGACGACGTGAGCACGGTTGATTCTTATGCGTTGGACGCTCGATTGAAGTCCGGAGGGGTCGATGCCGTCACCCTGAAACAGATCGAGCACATCGCGCCCATTGAGGAGACTACCCGGGTGACCTTGTCGAAGGCAGAGCTGAAGGAACGTTAGTGGAAGGCAGAAGACGCGACTCCAGGAATGGAGTTTTGATAAAAACGGCCGGTCCGATGAAGCTGCTGGCCGGATATCGGTTCCTACGGTGCGCCATAATTAAGCCGAATCGGCTTCCGGACGGACGGTTCCTGACCTACCGGCCGCAAAACCGTTATAAGGGCGCGGCATATTCTCGACTCCATCAATACGGGAGCGGCTCGTTCTGTAAATTTGCCATTCCCGGCCTTCCTGAGAGCGCAGGGGTTTATCTGTTATGTGTGAAGGGACGAGTCATGTATATAGGGCACTCCCAAAATCTTGCGGAGAGGTTTTCCTTCGCTAACTACGGAATGATTTCACCCAAAAACTGCTATCAATATGGCCAGTCGACCAACTGCAAGATCAATAAGCAGGTTCTTCGGTACGCCAAGAAAGGACAATTCATCACTCTCTGGTTTCATCCCACCAGAGATTCGGCAAAGCTCGAAACGGAGCTGCTGAGCAAGGTCATGAGCCCTTGGAATAGGAGAGGTGGAAACTCACCTGGCCAAGTAGCCACACCTTGGTGATCTAGAAAGGTGCCAGGCACGTCGGTAGCTGGCACTCTGGGGACAGGCATTTGGCAGGCAAACAGTCTCGCCAAGCCGCTCAGGCTGGTACATTTGGAACGCGGGTTTCATGCGTATCCAAAATCCAGCAGTGGAGCTCGGTTACGCCAAACGAGAGATTGTGTCAGGACGATTCTTCGATATCCTAGAGGAGGTCATCGATGCAGCAAGCAAGAGGTGAGTCAACGTCACCCGATTTCGCAAAAGCCCTTCAACGCGAACTCCAGAAGGTCAAGAACGACTACAGCTTGACTGACGACAAAGCCTTCTTATTCTGGTTTGCCACCCAGATACTCGAGATCCAAGATGAACTCGTTCTTGAAGGAATATCAGTTGAGGGCGCCAATGACAAGGGAATAGATTTGTTCCATGTTGACAACGAAGAGGGGCGGGTCGTCATAGCACAAGGGAAATATTCTCGCGCGCTCGCATACGCCGCCAAGGAATCTGACGTTGCTAATCTTGGGAGTAGTCTGGACTGGTTATCTTCACCCGAAGCACTCGAACGCGAGAGCAAGCCTGAGCTTGCACAGGCAGCTAGAGATTATATTGACGCACAGAAGGAGGGTTACGGGGTAGAACTCATCTACCTCTATGCCGGTAAAAAGTCGGCCAACGTAGATAAGAAGATCAATGTATACAACCAGAACCGCGAGAATATTACTGCGGGACGATCTTTCAGACATTATCATGCGGGCCTTCTCAAGGATTTATGGGAGGAAATGCATGGTGAACATCGACGAATTTCGGAAGACCACATAGCTATCATAGGTTCTTCACTGTCAACAAATGGTAATTTTGGCGACGCAACGGTGTTGACTGTGCCAGGCAGCGAGATTGTCCGCCTATATCGACAGTACGAAGACAGGCTGTTTGATCGGAACGTTCGACTCTTCCTTGGTGTACGGAAGGGCTCGGTCAATGCGGGACTCGCTGCAACTATCAGGGATCCCAAGGAGCGTGCTAATTTCTGGGCGTACAACAACGGTATCACTATCCTCTGTGACAACTTTGAGCCAGAGGGAAACAAAGTTTGCCTAAAAAATTTTAGCATTGTTAACGGCTGTCAGACCACTGTTTCGCTTGCCGAGAATGGAGGCGATGCCCCAGATGTCTCCGTGCTTGTACGTTGTATTGCCGTACCTGCTGGGATTGTGGATGAGGTGATTCGCTACACGAATTCGCAGAACCCAATTCGGACATGGGACATTGCCTCGCAAGACAAGACTCAACGCCGATTAAAGAAAGAGTTTGAAGCTCTGAAGAAACCGTACATCTATCTTACACGGCGGGGCAGCAGGCCATCTGGTAGTCTGCAGAAGTACCGTGAAGAGGGAAAGCTGCGTCAAATTAGGATTGACATCGTGGGCCAATTCATGGCGGCGTTCAGAGGAAATCCTGTTCTCGCCTACAAGCACAAGTCACTGATCTTCTCACGACACCATGACGACGTCTTCCCGCCTGATATCACGGCATTGAGCGTGCTTTTTACGGTAACTGCAGGCGAGACTTGCAAGGAGATTGTTCGCAACCTAATGAGAAAAGATGAAGAACACAGCCGCATCCTGAAGAAGGGCGGAACTCTCTTCTCACTGGCAGTGCTCTCAGAGGTGGCTCGAGCGCGCAACGGCAGTAACTTCCTGACTGCCATGAACGAAGAACAAGTTTCCAGTGCGGCTTCCCGGAGTCGCTTGAAGAAGTACGCCGAGTACGCTGCTCGGCTCTACGTATCCTCGGTTATCGATGAAGTTCGTCTTCAACCGGCATCTGAGCTAACAACCCTTGTCCGTCAGAAGGAATTCTTCAGTCAGGTGCTGAAGCGCGCGATAAGGCAATATGAGAAGGATGCGCTGAACGCAGAGTGGTTAGATGGCGTCCTTCCAAGGTTGGGATTGAAAAAGTGACAGATCATCGGTTGATAGAGGGAAACCTGTACCGGGATTCCGGTACCGGGTATGCGGGGGACACGTTGAGACGAGCAACCTGATGTTCTTGAAGGGTCTTAAGGTTGCTAGTTGTCACCTTAAAGAAAAACGGAGATGGCCCAGACAGCCCCGCCTAGCTGATCTGGGCTGGGAGATTTACAACGCCTCCTCAATGTACTTGTACCCTTGACTCAAATCGGCGCTGAAGTATCTGAAGACACCCGAAAATAAGTGGCGCCAAGATGAACATGATAACTGTCCATACCGTTACATCTAATGATCTCAACAATCTCGGTCCTGAGCTCGCTGTGAACGTCTTTCGCAATCTCTTGCTAGCTGAGGCAACCGCTTTAGGAATCGGAAAGCATCTGATCAACGTGCCAGGCGCTATAGACGTAGC
>OBEQ012377523.1_pt1 | contig 11275 bp, 4 predicted proteins | sample 1670901 | NCBI WGS metagenome assembly OBEQ01 (sample SAMEA104232315, study PRJEB22302) | groundwater metagenome | biome: forest; feature: aquifer; material: groundwater | place: USA | collected 2011-08-07 | depth 5.4 m | reverse complement strand
GTTCCGTTTTGATCGTAATACCAGGTGGTGCCGTCTTCATCGGTGATGAGCGTTTCTTCCGGCGTAAAATGGTACTGGGTGCTTTCCAGCACTTTGTTTTTATAAACCATTTCCGCGGTCTTGATGGCGCCGCCTTCATACCCGTAACGGGTTTGGGGCCCGCCAGTACTCGAAGAGCTGATGAGCTTGCCGGCCTTGAAACGCCGCTCATCGCCGGTGACGCTGTCTTTGATCACCGTGATTTCCGCGCCGCTGTCATCGAATTCATAAGTGAAACGATATTGCCGGCCGTCGGCCTGCGTGACCTGGCGCAGAGCGCCGTAATGATAATCCGTCTGATTTTTAGAGGCGGGATCTCCCCCGGGGCCCTGAATCACACCGGTCGCGCTGTTTGCGGAAGCGGAATATTCATTGACCGTGCCGTTCGGCAAAATAATTTTTGAAACATTCTGGCCGTTCATCATGACTTCGGACCCGTCAAAGCGTTTGAAGTCCGTGATCTGGCCGGTGTTGGAGACACTTTGATCACTGTAGACAATCCAGCTGGGCATATCCAGAAGCGAGGTCAGCCGGGAATACTGCAAGGGCTTGCCGGACGCCACTTCCGCGCCGATAAAATCCAGCGCGCGTGATTCCACTTTCAAACTCTGGACCTCCGACGCCGACATGGTGAGCATGGATTCCCAAAGCGGATGCTCAAGCGTCTTGACCGAAAGATAGGAAAGGTCCTTGAAATAAAGCGTGCCGGTTTTCCCCACGCCCGCGGCTTCGCGCGCCACTTCAAACGTCAGCTCGCCCTCGCTTCCACTTTTTCCCGCGAGCGGAAACCCGAAAGTCTGGTACTGGTTGGGCGCGTTGTCGACCTGAAAGGTATAGAGGGTCTGGCGTGTGGGCGTTTTGAGTTTCATGGTCACATCCTGGCTCCAGGTCATATTCGGGTCCTGCTTCAGCTGAACCTGGATAAAATCATAATTGCCTACTGACGCGGGCTGACTGTAATTGCCCACCACCATGCCCAGGATCGGGCCATCGGTGCTGTTGTATCGAAACTGATACCAGGCCTGTGAGCTATAGCTGCCGACGCCCCAGGTTATTTCACCGGAAGGAAGCCAGCCCACGCTGAAGCTTCCGACGTACGAAATCGGAAACAGTTGAAGCGGCGGCTCGCGCAGGATTTCATTTTTTTCGAGGCTTCGCTCGGACCGGGCAATGTAATCAAAAAGCGACATCTGCCGCGTTGTCATCACCGGCAGCTGGGTCACCGGATCCGTGGTTGTTTCAGTGAACGTGGTATTCACGCCGATCAATTGACCGATCGCGTTGAGCGTGTAATCAAAAGTCGTGCGGCCATTCTGCGGAGTCTCAACGGCCACAATCTGTTTACCGTTGTAAAAAACTTTGACCCCGTTGGGGCGGACAATCACCTGTGCGGCGGACTGATTGATCTCAAATTCCGTCCCGTCGTTCATCCGCACATGCGCCTTCAGAAGGCTCTGGTCATCGGCAAACACGAGCTGGGACAGCACGGCTTCGGGAAGAACAATCGTGTCCATCTTGCCGTCCTTGAAATTAAGAGTCCGGCCCCCCTCCACCATCGTGACCAGTTTCCCGTCGGAGCCGTAAATGCGCTTGCTGTCGTTATCCTGCAGGACAAAGGATTTGATCTGGCCGCGGAACGTTTGATCGTAGTAATAATGGCCTTCTTCGAGATGACCGCGCGCGAGGTCGAGCATAAAAGTCGCGAGCCCTTTTTCAAAAATCACCGTCCGGCCGTTCGAAAAAACCCATTTGTTCAAACGCCCCTGGCTGAAATACTGAATGCTTCCGTCCGCGCGTTTCAAAACGCCGTTGACCAGTTTTCCGTCGTGATCCACGGTGAAATTCTCAAGCACTTCCTCGGCCAGGACCGTGCCGCCGTTTTCAGGCCGTTCAAGCGCTTTGGCCTTGAGAAGATTGCGGATTTCCGCGTCATTTTTTCCAAGAAGCGTCGTCCAGTTGATTTCATTCGAGGTACGGACTTTAAAAGCCGAAAGAGGCCCGAGGTCCACTTCCCCTTTGATGGGCCGTCCGTCCGGAGATTGAATCACGACGGCGATTTCGCTGAGCAGGCCCGCGGGTTTCACAACGGGGATCTGGAAAAACTGCCAGCCCTGGGAAACCGGGCCGGTCACATAAATTTCGCCCAGTCCCTTGAATTCAAATTTGAGGCTCACTCCCGGCGGAGTATCCGGTCCCAGTTTGACGGGGACCGAAAGATAATCGTACGGAGAAAGATCGCGGCTGTTGTAGAGCGCGAAAATCCCCACCGGTTTTGTCACCTGCTGAAAATCAAAATGCAGGCGCCGGACTTCTCCTAACGCGGCGTCAGTGCCCAGGGCAGCATTGGCATAGCCTGATCCCGGCGTGTAAAATCCGCCCTGATTCACGGATTCATTCAAAAGATCAAAGGACATTCCATCAAAAAGGGAACGCGCGATCGGTCCCCTTCCCGGCAGAAGCAGGTATTCCTGAAGGCCCATCGTCCGGACCTGCGAACCGTCTGCCGGCGTAAATTCAATTTCCGTGTGATGAAATTTTCCGTCCGGGTCCAGGTAATCATAAATTTTTCCTTCGCCGAACTCGGTGTCTGTCAGCGTGGAAACAAAGGCCGGGCGTTTGACCAGTCCCGCGGAACGTCCGTCCGGACCGCTGCCGCCGATTAAGGGCGTTCCGGTAACACCGAGGCCGGGCACGGCGGGATTGGGTTTGGCCACGGGGGTTAATCCGAAACTCATGGAGCGGTAAATGTCGTCAAAACTCTGGTTCCATCCGTTCCATTGCAGGTAAGTTTGAAAATAACTGCGGCTTGTCCCCATGAGGGAAAGCAAAAAGCCGGCCTGGTCAACGCCGAAATATCGTTTGGAAATGACCATCTCGTTTTTCGTGGTGCTTTGATGCGTGACCGGATCGGTGTGCGTGACATCCTGGAACCCGAGCGAATCGGCCCAGCCAAGTGGACTCTGGACTCCCGGAAAAGCGCTTTGGATATTTTTAAGGAATTGCAGCGTGTAATGCGGGGCCAGGAGAAACGCCGAGGCCGTTCCATAAATGGAACCCACCGACGTCTTGAGAGGATCGTCCGTCTCCGCGGCCGCGGGCAATCCCATTTTTCCGTTGTACCCGGCCCCGGGGTCGGCACCGGCGGAAAGCAGTCCGGGAATTCCATGGGTCTGAACGTACTCCGATTGCGTGTACAGGAAATTTTTCAGGGCCACGTCAAATTCCGGATATTTTGTTTCATCCACGTGCATGAGCGGCCAGAACATCTGAAATGCGCCGCCGTCAAAGGGCACGGCGTTTTCAATGCGGGTCCCGTCGGCCGTTTGATAAGGACGGACCGCGACATCCAGACTGTTGACCGCCTCGCGGTAAACGGGATTGCGCGACGCAAGCCAGACAAGGCCGGGCAAAAATTCATTGAAGACCCGGTCCATGGAACCGGCAAAACGCGCGCTGCCGTCGGGTGAAAATTGAAGGGCCATGTGGAACCGTTTGGAAGAGGAATCATAAAACGCGCTGTAGCCCGTGTCCTGCTTCCCGAGAATGTGATATATATAGGAAAGGATCCTGTCACGGCTCACGCTCAGGGCCGGATCCGAAATAGCGCCGATGGCACCGACCACGGAACCGAGGCTGACGGACAGGTTCAGATTGTCTCCAATCCCGATATCGCTGAAGGCGCGGTGGTAAACATTCACCGTTTCGGTTTGACCCGTGGGTTTGCCGGTCGCATCCAGAATCAGGTGGGTTTCCTGGGCAATGGTAAAAAAACTGAAAAGGCCGTTCCAGCCGGCCTGATCCTGAACGTCGATCGTATTCTTCAAAAGGGTTTCCAGCCGGCTGAGCGCCTGCACGCTTGTCATGTGGGATGTCGGATAATCCCCGCGCGCGATCGCCGCCAGGATCTCAGCCCAATAACCGATCAGCGTGGCCTGACTGTAATTGGAGGCCGCTCCGGTTTCGGCATTGTAATTGTCCATCGGAAATCCGGTTTTGGGATCAAGCCCCACGCCGTCCACGAAATAATTCAGCTGAGATTCGGTCAATTGCTGCCGGTACGCGAGTTCTTCCGGGCTGTACCAGACCGGGGGCACGCCCTGGGGTTTTTCGAAGGGCGGCAGCGCCGTATTATCGATTTCAATCATACGTCCGTCCGGTGTGACCTGTTTTAAAATCTTGCCGTCTTTCAAAATGTATTGCGTGCCGTCGTTCAATAAAATTTCGCCGGATAAAATAGCCGCGTTCTGGTCGATTGTGACGGCCCGGAGCTCGGCATTGGGCAGGACAATGGACGGAATGTACGACTGGCCGTTCGGCAGGACCGGCGTCACAAGCGGGTCCAGCTGGATTTCTTTTTTCTCAATGAATCGCACCGGCTTTCCGTTTTCAAACTCCACGCGGCTTCCGTCCGGCAGATCAATTTTGAGAAGCTCGGCAATCCTGTCTTTCAGGCCGTTTGAGTTCTGATATTCAATAAAGTGGTACGTGCGGCCGTCGGAGGTCGTGAGAAAATCCGGACGGTCCGCGCCGTCCAGAAAAACATAGGTCGTAACATTGCCGTTCGTCTCTTCTTTCCGGACAAGCCTCGAATTCTGGTAAATTTCCTTTGTGCCATCCGGTTTCGTCCGCGTAAAATCCGTCAGAGAGCTTCCGTTCCATTTCAGCTGACTGAGGACGCTTCCCTCAGAAAGCAGAATTTCATTCACACGAAGGCTTTTGATTTCAAGCGCTGTCCCTTCGGCCAGTGTCACGGTTTTTAAATCACCGCTTCCGTCAAAAGACTGGGAAAGCGAGGCGTCTGAAAAATCAATTGTGTCCAAAGCACCCCGCGCGTCTGTTGAGGCATTGATTTCGGTCTTGTTTCCGCCACTGTCCGTCAAAGCCGAGGGCAGTCCTTTTTGCAGTTCCAGGATTTCCCCTTTGCCTGTCGTCACAGTTTTCATTTTCTTCGAGACATCGTATTCAATCTCGGTGGAGAGTTTTTCTTCCAGCGTCTTTTTGATCGAAGGATAATTCTGAAGCGACGCAAGCAGATTGCCGTAAGCGATTATTGAAAATTGTCCTGCCGGAATCACGCCCGTAAGCTGGGCGGAATAACCGGTGACCTGGGTCGCCGACAGAATCTCGGTGGTTTGATAAAGAAACCGGTTGCCGGACGCGTCGCGGTACTGCTGCAGGAATCCGTTTTCATAACGAATGTCCGTACCGTCGGCCATGTTCACCCAAACCGGCTCCTGGCCCGCGTAAAGGCTTGTCGCCGTTTCCTCCAGACTCAAAATGCCGGTCTTTTTGCCCGCTCCGTCAAGCCGGTAAGCAAAACGAATTCTTTGGCCGTCCGTGGTTTCGTAAGCCAGGACCGTGCCGTCCGTGTCATAAAAAGTCTTCTCCCCCGTCTTGGAAATTTCGTAAACCGGCCGGGAATTTTTATAAAGGAGCCGCGCGCCCGAGGCATACACCAGAACGCCGCCGGTCAAATTTCCTCCGGAATCTGTTTCCGGATAAAAGAGCTGATATTCGCCGGGCTGCTCAACGGCTTTGAGCAACCCCTGATCGTATTTGAGGACCTGCCCGCTCTCAGTCGTCACGGAAACAATATTGTCGGGAAGCGAAGGGGCTTGCGGGATTTCAGGAATCGCAGACTGGGCTTGATTCCACGTGACCTTGTAACGGGAAAAAAGAGAATCTTTTCCCGGAACTGGAACACGCACAAACAGATCATTGTCTCCGGCCGCAAGCCGCCATGTTTCGCTGTAGGTCTGACTATCGAAACGATACGTCAGGACATAATCCTGGGACGCCGAAGACGCGGCCGACGTGAAGACGATTTCCGGTGGAGGCGGTAAAAGTTCGATCGAAGCAGCAAAGGTTGCAATGTTGCCGGCCTTATCACGCACCTGATAACGGACTTCGCGCGTGCCGGTGCCGGCCGACAGTGTGAGGGCACGATTTGCGGCAAAATCTTCCCACGCATCCCAGTTTTGTCCGCCATCCGCAGAGACGCGGACTTTATCAAGACCGGAGCCCGAATCCACGGCCGTCAGCGTGAGCTGCACATTCGGGGAATCCGTGGAGGACGCACCGCCATTGATTTTGACCGATCCTGACGGAAGTGTTGTGTCCAAACCGATGGTTTTGGAGGAAACGGCGCTGGCATTGCCGGCCTTGTCAAAAAATTTTACGTAAACGATCTTGTTCCCGTCCCCTGCCGGAAGAGAATACTGTTTTGTCGTAACGTAATTTTCGGGCGTACTCCAGTTGATGTTGTCGTCAGAAAAACTCATCTTGTCCAGGCCGCTTCCAGAGTCACTTGCCGAAAGATTCAACGTCACAGTTTGGGAAGCCGTATAAGGGGCGCTGGAATTGATGTCGATCGAGCCTGTCGGCACAACAGTGTCCCGCAGAATCGTAACCATCCTGGCCGTACTAACTAGGCCGATGGAATTTTTGGCGGTGATATTGAATGTGTTATTCCCTTCCGTTGCGAGGTTCAGGGTCGCGGACCAGGTGGTCGAACTGTCCCGGGCCACGGCCTGGACGCCGTTGATCAGGATCGACGCATTGGCTTCCTTGGTCCCGGAAATCGTAACGCTCGTTTTATTGACGGCCTCCGGCACCACGGAAGTGACAGCCGGCGGCGCGGGTGGATTTGTATTAAGCCCCAGCGTCCGGATTTTCAGCGTCCCGGTCCTTGTGGTTGCGGTTGTATTCGCCTGCCCGACAATAAAATTGATCTGTTTGATCCGGGTCTTGTTCAATGCATTGGAAATGGAAGCCACCGGCAGCCGCCAAAACCGTTCGACCGTACTGGCAATGTTTGTGAGCGTCCAGGTGTCCTTGACTCCGTTGACATCCATGATTTCAAGCCGGACCGACGGATTGGGGCCAAGGAGCCCGAAGGTCAGATAGCCCTTCTTGCTGATATCTCCGGTTTCCACACCGGGCGTGCTCGCGTCATCAAATGAAATCACAAATCCCGAAGCATTGCCGGCCTGGGGTACGCTATAGCCGAGGAGAAAACGGTTTGCGCTCACGTTGGCTGAGAGTGCAGTCGCCGCGGTGGAGCCTGGAGTTAAATAAGGACGGGGGCTACCTGAAAACGTCGTGAGATTGGCGGTGGTAAGGCCAGCAGTATAAGTAAGAGTGCCGCCGCGGCGAAGCGTCACGCGCTCTTCTTCAGGAGCTTGATTATATTGGTCTTGCTCTGCGATAAACTGGTTTAAATCCTGGCGCGCTGCAACCTGATCCTTGTCTGCCTTGCTTGTTTCAAGCGCTTGATTCAGCTGCTCTAAATACCAATCATAGGTATATGGATTCCCGTCATTAAGAATACCCTGATTGTTGTACGCATACACCCCTTTATGGGTAATCACATACTCCTGGCCGGGAGCTTCCACCGCCTCATTGATGTCCTGCCCGCTTGGACCTTCTTCAGAATAAATACTCGGATGCGTATGAGAAATAAGTGAAGCTTTCTTTGTCAATGCTTGAACGGCCGGCATTACCCCGACCTCATCTTCACTGCCAGATGTAAAAAGAACAATCTCGCCATGCAGGACAAAAATCCCGGTCTCAAAACCAAGATTCACGAGTTCTTTTAAATCATCGGCCTTCAAGTCTTTCAAAACGACGGCGGTAGCATACTCCGATCGCAAGAGATCTTTGGCGTCCTGGAAATCATAACGCTCGTAGTCATAACCCTGGGACTGCTGCTGGAATTCCGAAACTTCTTTCTTGAGATCGGCCTTCTGCTCAGTATTGTCAAAAAGAGGTTTTTCTTCGTCTTTCTTTTCCGGGGTTGAAGGCGTAAGCGTTAGTGTATTTTCCAAAAATTGCTGTGAGGGCTCTTGAACGGGGGCTACGGGTGGCGGGACTTCAATGGCCGGCGGTTCTTCCTGAACGCTTTTAACAGCCTGCTGACCTTGCGGGGTTATGGTCAGGTATTCCTGCCCCCATGTAACTTGTGTAGTGGAAAAAATAATAACAAGAATTGCAGCGGCGATTTTTAAAGCGTTCCTCCGCCCCCTTTCAACCTGATACGAAAGAATCGAAGCCTTGAGAGGCCACACCCCTCCTGCAGGAGAAAAGAATCGGATGACTTTCCGAAAGAGATCTAAGAGGAATGTAATCGCTGAAAATCGACCTGCCGCTGGTAGAGCACCCGGTATTTTCATAAAAACCTTTTCAAAGCAGAAGATTGAATTGCTTAAAACAAAAAAAATCGATTTGTTCTAAAGCGCTTCTACTTGCGAAGCTAAATCGCTTCGTCTCCTACCAGGTTCTTTATGTTGCTCTTTACTTCCTACCAGGTTCTTTCAATTTGAGGAAAACAGAAATTTAATTTCCTCGGAATGTGTTTAAAAACTTACACGCCATTTTTTATTTTGTCAAGAGCGAAACCGAATTTTTCTTAAACTTTTTTCTCAACGACTCGCACAAAAAAAACTTTTCAAATCTTTGCCTGCTAAAATCAGCGATCAATCTTTAACATGCTGATACTTCGATCTGCTAATTCGCCATTTTACAAATGGCCGACGATCTGCTAAAGTTTTTATGAACAGCGAGACGGCGGCAACCTGGTAGGGTTAAGACACCGTCAGGGCCTTTGGCCAAAGCCCTTTTTTCGCTGCCCACAAAATTTTCACTCCTGAAGAAATTCACGTTTTCTGCCCCTTTGAATACACAATCTCAAATAGCCTGGCATAAAAACATTTGTATCCGCTTTAAAGTTTCCATCTTCAAATTCAATAAGTTCTGGCTCAAAATCAAAACGACTCTGGAAATTTTTCAGCACAAGGAGATCTTCGTCTCCAACGCAAGGATTTGGGAAGACCAGCAAATGCTCTCCAAAGAGAACAAACTGAAAAACTTCATTTAAATCTACTGCTTCGAAACTTTTTTTCCTGGATCCTTGGAGTAAATATCTCAGGAATTTGCGAATCGTCTTTAAGTCATTCGATGCCCTGGCGTTGGTCAAGAATTCCACAAGCAAGGCATAGGCAGCTTGATTTTTTGCCCGAAGGTCCTGAAGTTCGTTAATCATTATTTCTCTCCAACTCTTCGACAATACGCAGCAACTTGTCAGGGACCGTAAAAAGAACATTGCGCATCTTATGGACAGCTTGCAAAGCAGCCTCGGCTCCCTGCTGACTCTGTTTTGCGCCTTCCCGAACGTCGATAGCCATCTTTTCGCCTTCTGCCCGAAGCTCTTCTGCTATTTTTTTGAGTTCCTGGATCATTTTGTTCATCTTTTAATTCTCACTTTCGTATGTTGGATTTTTACGCGCTAAATTCTTCTTTGGCAGGAGGCTGTCGCCTTTAGGAGGGACCCTCACCTTTGCGAGCCGGAATCTCTTCCGGGTAGCCCTTTAACAAGCTTGAATTTCGTAACCGAGTTCCTTTTCGAGAATCCTGACCGCTTTCATATAAGACCGATGCCAAGATCTCCGGCACCAGCGGTAATACTTTTCAACCTTATGCCTTACTTCCGTTTTTTTTCGTTTCATGGTTTCTCTCTAGTCGCTTCTATTTGTTTTTGCCTCAAAGGATTGATTTCCTTACGAGCGCAGTCATCATTAAAAGGAAACCTCAATCCGAACCCGGCATAAACAGCCTTGAGCTTTTTCCATGCTTTTTTGGCTCTTTCAGGTGTTATCTTTTCCGGATACACACGAAAAAAAGCCTTTAGCCACTTTGTTGCGTCATAGTAGGCTTTATGATCGATGCCTTGCCGAGAAAAATGGTGCTGGATATCGTTCAGGAAAATCAGCTGCTCTCTGGCGTCAATCGGCTTCATTTTTTTCATATAGATATGCGCATACTGGATCCGGAAGATGACCACCATCATCTTGTTATTGAACCATCCCTTGAGAAGTCCTAGTGCCTCCTGAGCCCTAATTTCCTGATCGGCCATTTGCATTCTGATTACCTTCCTTTCTGTTTAATTGTTTTAATTAACTCGCTCTATTTACCTTCTTACACGGCCTGAAAATGATAATCAAGGATTTGGCAGAATGTTCTTTATACGATAGTTTTCATAAGTTTGACTAACCATGAAACCGATGCTATGCTTCAGATATATGGATAAGGCATATAAAAGTTAGTCAAAATAAGCTGAGACGGGTTGGGGGAAATCGACCAATGTATGACGAAATCAGGACGGATTTAGGAGAGCATTTTAAGGACCTGCCGCGAAAAAAAACCGCTCGTTGGGATATGGCCATTCGAACGCTTTTGACGGAAAAATCGGATACGCCGGGCAGCCCGCTCGCGGTAGGATGGCTCGCAAAGAGGACCGGATTGAGTGTCCCCTACTTGTCTAATGTTCTCGCAGGAAAAATCAAAGATCCCCCCTCAGCGCGGCTCATAAAAATCGCGGAAGGTTTTGGAATCTCATTTCCGGAGCTTTCGATAAGGGCAATGTCTGAATATGAGGGAACTTTCTTTAAGACCGGATTCGCCCAACGGGGCTTCATAGATTACAGCCAGCATGGTTTTACCATCCAATCACTCAGTCCGCCTGGGACAAGTTCCCGGGACTTCTTTCTTGGGATTATGACGGTTAAACCTTTGCAGGAACTAAAACGTTGGAAATTTCAGACGAATTCTATGATCGCGATTTATGTCCAGCAAGGTACATTAGAAATCATGTACGGCGGGAAGAAACACAGGCTACAGGCGAATGAATCAGCCTACTTTGATGGAAGCATCCCTCATCGCTTTAAAAATGTAGACACCTTCGAAGCGAAAATTTTTCTTGCAACACGGCCGCCTATTCATTAGCCGCGGTATAAAGCCCCAATTCCAAGCATTTACCCCGAAGAAACTGCAAAACCTTCTCAATACGAAAGGGCTTGGTGAAGACCATAAACCCCAGGCTTTGAATTTCGTCGATCACTTTCTGATAACCATCTGCGGATAAGGCCAAATAAAGTTTTGGCTTGTGGCCATCCCCTTTTTTGATATGTTGCACCATCTCGATCCCGTTCATGTGAGGCATTTTGATATCAAAGAAAATGATATCAGGTTCAAATTGGTTGTTCATTAAAATGCCTTCATTCCCGTCTTTTGCGATCTCAACCTCATATTTGCTTAATGCATCCTCGACAAGCCATTCTTTGAATGATTCACAAATATCCACCTCATCATCAACAAGAAGTATTTTGGCTTTCGTGACCTTGTCCGGTTCTTCTACCGCGGGCAGATCGACACTGCCGGCTATGGCAACAATGTCTTTGGC
>OBEQ010290925.1_pt1 | contig 11276 bp, 19 predicted proteins | sample 1670901 | NCBI WGS metagenome assembly OBEQ01 (sample SAMEA104232315, study PRJEB22302) | groundwater metagenome | biome: forest; feature: aquifer; material: groundwater | place: USA | collected 2011-08-07 | depth 5.4 m | reverse complement strand
TCCCGAGGCTGCATGACGTACAACTTCGCCAGGATTTTTCTTCTTCATTTCTCCAAGAGAAACTTTCTTTAATCCTCCGGGGTAACCAGAATAGCTGGTATATATTTTCTGCACATCTTTTTTCCCCGTGGTCACAATAGAGGAAGCGTTTATGACGACTACGAAGTCACCGCAATCCAGGTGGCGGACAAAATAGGGTTTGGCTTTCCCCATGAGGAGTTGGGCAATCTCTGTAGCTATTCGCCCGAGTATTTTACCCTGCACATCGACTACGTGCCAATTTCTTTTTATCTCACTGTCTTTTGTTGATCGTGTATTATGCATACTTTACTTTGCTTTATCTTCTTTCTTTTTTGCGCTTCTTTTAGCTTTTACCGTTTTGGGTTCAATGGTTTTTTCTTTTTTGGCAGTTTCTTTTTTTTGGGGTGCTGCGATTTTATTTACCCATTCAACTCGAGCAAGACTGGCAAAATCTCCTGACCGGTTTTGTAAAAGGATTCTCCTTGTATAGCCACTTGTTCGCTCGTGAAGGGTGGGAACAATTGTATCCGTGAAATGACGCACTAACCATCGGTCATCGATTATTCCCTCTACTTTTTTCATCCCGGCAGTCGTCCCCTTTTTTGCATGTGTCACTAGTTTATCGATGGTTTGTCCCAGTACGTCTGCTCTTTTCCGCGTCGTGACCATGGTCATATCGGGAGAGCGCAGAAAATTGCGTACGAGCATACGTACGAGTCTGCGCCGCTCATCTGAACTACCGCCCAATGTATTGGTTCCTAACCGATGACGCATAGATATTTATTATTCTCCTTTTTTGGGAAGCTCTACTCCTTTTTCTTTTAGCTTTTCCTCGACAATGCCTAAAGACTTGCTTCCCAAGTTTTTGATTTTAACCAGGTCCTTGTACGACATACGCAGTAAGTCGCCAACGGTCTCTACTCCACCATTGCGCAAAGCGTTCACTATGCGCGTAGGAAGATCGAGCTCTTCAATGGTCATGCTGACAACATCTTCCCCTATGGTGTTTTCCGGCTTACTATCTACGACTTCTTCTTTGGGTGCGTAGATTTGGGTCAGATAGGAAGAGAGAATACGCGCACCACTATAGAGTGCTTCTCGCGGTCCTATACTTGCGTCAGTCCATATATCAATCACGAGTCGGTTAAGATCCGTGACTCGTCCTACGCGCGTGGATTCTACTTTGTAGTTGACACGCCTTACCGGAGTAAAAACGGCGTCGATAGGAATTATGCCCAACTCCGTCCCCTTACGGTCTTCAAACGGGGAATACCCATACCCTGTCTCCACCCAAAATTCTATATCGAGTTTGGCACTGGATGTAGTAAGGGTGGCCAGGTATATATCTTTATCAACAACCGTGACTTCAGACGGCGCCTCTATTTGGGCTGCGGTAACGACACCTTTGCCTTTGACCGATAGCTTCATGGCAATTTTCTCTTCACCCTCGTATTTGAGCTTGAGCCCTTTAATATTGAGAATAAGCTCAACAATATCCTCTTTCATTCCCGGTAGTGTGGAAAATTGGTGCCGGATACCGCCAATTTTTACCATCGTTACCGCCGCTCCCGCCAGGGAAGACAGGAGCACTCGTCGCAGTGAAGCGCCCAAGGTGTGACCGTATCCTTGCTCGAGCGGTTCGATGATAAATTTACCGTAGTTAGTATTCTCCTCCTCGGCTTTGATTTTGAATCGTGGTTCAACCATAATTATCTCTCGACACTCATCACCTGCAGGGTCTTATTTAGACCGAACAGGAAGATGATATCAGCGAGAGTAGAATTCAACTATTAATTGTTCATTAATATCAAGATCCAACTCTTCTCTCTTGGGTACACGCAGCATCTTTCCTACCGGTCCTTCTCTTTGCAACCAGCCCGGAATGATGGGATTTTTTTTCGCGAGCATTTCTTTAACGATTGGAATCTCCAGAGATTTGGTTTTAAAGGAAACCACCTGATCGGGGCGTACGACAAAAGAAGGGATATTTACTTTCTTTCCATCTACGTATACATGCCCATGGCCCACCAGCTGTCTTGCCGACGTCCGGGTGGGAGTAAGTCCCAGACGGTAAATCACGTTGTCAAGCCTAATTTCTAAAAGCTGAAGAAGGACTTCGCCTGTAGCACCACGCTGGCGTGTCGCCTGGGCAAAATAGCGTTGGAGCTGTTTTTCCATAATACCATACATACGCCGTGCCCGTTGTTTTTCACGAAGCTGTAACCCATATTCCGATGTTTTTCTTTTTCCTTTTGCTCCGTGCTGTCCGGGTGGCGTATTTAACCGACGCAGAAGTGAGGCGTGGGCATTTTTCCCTTCGGTTTTTAACCCGAGATCCATGCCTTCTCTTCGAGCTAATCTGTTTTTTGGACCGGTATATCTTCCCATAATAGTCTTTAGTCTTTAGTCTTTAGTCTTTGGTCATCTTTGATTGCGGTCTTTAGAGAATAATAAGCTAAAAGCTAAAGACCAAAGACTAAAAGCTAATCTACACTCTCCTTTTCTTTCTCGGCCGCACGCCGTTGTGGGGAATAGGCGTAACATCTGCAATCATGGTGATACTAAGACCTGTATTGCGCAGTGCCCGAAGAGCCGCATCACGTCCTGCTCCCGGTCCCTTGATAAAAACTTCTACCTCTCGCAAACCTCTGGTGATTGCCTTGCGTGCTGTAGCCTCAACAGCCATAGTGGCAGCGAAAGGCGTGCTTTTGCGTGCTCCTTTGAATCCGCTCGCACCGGAGGAACCCCAACAGAGCGTGTTACCTCGCTCGTCGGTGATCGTCACAAGTGTATTGTTAAATGTCGCGGTGACAAATACTTTCCCTTTTTCAACGCGCTGCAGTGTTTTGTTTGCTTTCATGGTATTGTTTCGGTATTATTTACTCGCAGCTTCTGCTGCTTTTGGCGTCTCGGTTCCGGTATCCCGCTTGGCTCGTACCTCTTTACGCATAGCTCCTACAGTTCTCCTCTTGCCTCGACGTGTGCGGGCGTTGGACCTGGTGCGCTGTCCCCGAGAGGGTAAACCGCGTGTGTGACGCATGCCCCGGTAACTCCCGATTGCTTTGAGTCTTTTGATATTCTCGCTTATGTCTTGACGCAAATCTCCTTCTACTCTGAAAGATGATTCAATTACCTTTTGAATTCTATTGACTTCATCTTGGGTTAACTCTTTCACCCGCTTGGCTCCATCTACTTTAGCAGCTTCCACCACACCTACAACATTTTTTCTTCCAATGCCGAAAAGCAGCGTCAATGCTATATCTACGCGCTTATGATCTGGTAAATCGACTCCTACTATTCTTGCCATATACAATTAGTGACTAGGTACTAGTTAACTAGGGACTAGGATTCTACTAATGACTAACAGCTAAAGACTAAAGACTTTAATTATCCTTGTCTCTGTTTATGTTTGGGATTATCACAAATGATATATACCCGTCCACGGCGACGAACAACATTGCAGTTGCGGCATCTCTTTTTAACACTTGCATTTACTTTCACTGTACCTGTCCTTTAAAAAAACTGTTATTTCGACCGATAAGTAATTCTACCCCTTGCCTGGTCGTATGGGGTCATTTCCAATTTCACCTTGTCCCCAGGGAGAATTTTAATATGGTTAATTCGCATTTTTCCTGACAAATGGCACAACACCATCCGTCCGTCGTTTAACTGTACCCGAAACAGTGTATTGGGTAAATTTTCTGTAACTAATCCGTCAACTTCGATTGCTCCTTGGTGAACCATGAAGAAAAAAGCGTCCTACTGCCAAAACTTCGGGCTGTGGCACGCCTATAGTGGGTATTTTAACAGAATCACCCCGATTAGGTCAATATCGAAGGCTCACCCTCGGTAATTGCTATCGTCATCTCAAAAAGTCCGGATACTGAACCATCTTTTGTACGAATCGTCCAGCCATCTTGATCGTACTTAATATCGGGTTTTCCCCGGGCATAGATCACCTCAATAGCAAGCGTCATGTCAAGAAGAAGCGGAGCGGTTGCTTCTATTTTCTGCCGGAGAACTCCGGGTATTTCCGGTTTTTCGTGGAGTTTTTTTCCAATGCCATGACCGACCAAAGAACGAACCACGCCAAATCCCGCACCTTCAATTTCCTTCCCGATAGCTTCTGATATATGGCCCACCCGCTTACCCACGGTTGCTTCTCCAATTCCCAAAGAGAGAGCGTGTTCCCCAACTGCTAAAAAATGATTGAGGTCGTTAAACGGTTTTTTTCCTCTTTTCTCTTCCACCACAATGCTCCAGGAAGTATCTGTATGGTACCCTTGGTAATACATGCCCACATCAACACCGACGATATCTCCTTTTTTAAAAGGAGTATCACTGGGTATGCCGTGAACGATGATGTCATTGGTGCAAATGCATGTCGCCCATCTATATCCGGGAACCATGGTAAAAGACGGCACTCCCCCCAATTCTTTTATGCGTTTCGTAGCCAATGCATCCAGTTGCCTCCCCGTGACTCCCGGGCTTACCTGGGCAAGCAATGCCTCACGCACACTCTTTAATTTTTTGCCACCTTCCCGCATAGCTTGAAGTTTTCCTTTTACCTGCATATTCATGGCATTATTTTTCCGATCACCTCGTCAACCCTCTGTTGTAGTATGTCCAAGGTAGAATCATTGATAACGAAGCGATCGGCAAGAGCAAGTGTGGGCCCCATGTGGAGATGTTCAAGCTCCTTTACATCGCGTTCTTTCGCTTCTTCTATTGTGAAAGGACGTACTGCGCGTTTCTCCAATCGTTGGTAACGTATCTGTGGGGGAGCCCAGACACCGATAAGGAGTACGGAAGGGAAGATTTTTTTTACATACTCATACTCTTCCCAACTGCGTACACCCTCCAAGAGGATAGCGTGTGTGGTTTTAAATGTTTCCTCTATATGGGGAACAAGTTCGATGGCAAATGCGGCCATACCTTTTTGCTTGCGAAGGTTTTCGCGAACATATTCTTCATTTTCTGGAGTAAGGGGGAGCTTTTTTTGGACGAGAATTTTTTCAGTTACATCGCCGAGGCGCAAAACCGTAAATCCGTACTGCTTGGAAATACCAGCAACTTCTGTTTTTCCGCTTCCGGCAAGTCCTGTGAGCGCAAGGAGAATTTTTTTTCCCACCGTCATGGTTTCTTGCTTATCTTCCTGATGTGATCCATGATCGCTTTATGGATCATTTTAATAGTCTGTTCACCGTTTATGGAGACGAGGAGTCCCCGTCTTTTATAGTACGTCAGCACGGGTTTGGTCACTTTATGGAAAAGCTCAATCCTCTTTCTCACTGCCGCAACCGTTTCGTCTTCCCGAAGCACGTCGTTCCTGTAGGACAAGCGCCAAAGCGCTTCTTTATCGGAAACTTCCAAGTAAAAAACTATATCTATAGGGTTTTTAAACTTTTTTGCCTGCACTACAGTGCGGGGAAAGCCATCGAGAATATAGCCTTTGGCGTATTCTTTTTTTGATAAGTACTCTTCAATAATGGGAACCACTTTACTGTCAGGAATCAGCAGACCGGCATTGACCGTCTCTTTTACGTATCTACCCCAGGCTGTTTTTTCTTGAGCCATCTGTCGGAAAATGTGTCCGCTTGAGAGATAGGGAAGATTGAGCGCGCGACTTAAGAGGTTTCCCTGTGTTGATTTTCCTGACCCTTGAATACCCATTAAGATAATTTTCATACGCTTTCAATTATTTTTTTAAAAAACCTTCATAGCTTCGCATGAGAAGCTGGGCTTCGAGTTGTTTGGCGGTCTCTAGTACCACAGACACGACGATGAGAATGCCGGTTCCGCCTAAAGCAAGCGTTGTGACGCCGGTAAGAGAACGGGCAATAGCCGGGAGAATTGCGATGATTCCTAAAAAGACCGCGCCCGCGAGTGTCGTGCGGGTGAGGATGTAATTTAGATAGCTGGCTGTTGCCGTGCCTGGACGGATTCCCGGGATAAAGCCGCCATGTTTTTGAATTTCTCCGGCAATTTTGGCTGGATTAAAGGTGACGGCAGTGTAAAAGTAGGTAAAGCCAATGACCAGAAGGAAGTACATGACATTGTATACAATTCCACTTGGATTAAACGCTGTGGCCAGTGTGCGGGCAAACGCGGCTACCGCTGGGTTAGGTACCTGTGAGAGGAATTGGCCTATGATTGAGGGTAAAAGAACGAGTGATACCGCAAAAATGATAGGTATGACCCCTGCTTGATTAACCCGAAGAGGCAAGTAGGTCGTAGAACCGCCATACATGCGCGGGCCACGTACACGGCGAGCATACTCGACACGAATTTTCCGAGCACCTTCGTTGATAAATACTATCCCTGCAATCACCGCTATGGCCATAACGCTAAATACGATAAGGTTAAAAATCGTCTGGTCAGAGATAGAAATAGCAGTTTGACCCAGCGTCACAGGCATTCGCCCAACGATACCGACAAAGATTAGGAGAGAAATTCCGTTGCCAATACCATACTCCGTGATGAGCTCGCCTAGAAACATGAGGAGGACTGTCCCTACGGTCATGGTGACAATCATTGCCAGAAGCACTAATGGCGGTGGTGTTGCGATGATTCCCTGATTACGCAGGAGCGCAAACATACCCAGAGCCTGCATGAGGGCTAAAGGTACGGTTAAGAATCTCGTATATTGGTTGATTTTCTGCCTCCCATATTCTCCCTCTTTGGAGAGTTCTTCCAGGCGTGGAAAGACCATAGTTAACAGTTGCAAGATGATAGAGGCATTGATATATGGATTAAGCCCGAGTGCAATAACGGAAAAATTTGCCAAAGTTCCGCCGCTGAAAATATCGAGAAGTCCCAGGAACTGATTTTGCCTAAAGAGATTCTGAAGTTGGGGTAAATTGACACCTGGTATAGGAATGTGAGCAAAGACGCGAAAAAGCACAAACATGCCCAAGGTAAAAAGGATTTTTCGCCTCAAGTCGGGCGCTTTCCAGGCATTAAGGAGTGGCCCAATAATTTGATTCATTCTCTCTACTTTTATATTAGCAACAGCCGATTGCAAAGATGTGTCTCTCTTATTTAGACTGCTTACTGACTACGTCTGGCTTTTGTTTAACTACGGTTCCTCCAGCTTTTTCGATCTTTACTCGGGCGCGTTTTGAAACTGGAATTTCTACTGTTAAAGATACTGATAGCTCGCCATCGCCCAAAATTTTTACACCGTAGGCCTCCGCTTCATCTTTGCGTACGATCTTTTTTGAGATAAGCGTTTCCAGTGTCACATGGTCTCCCTTGGAGAGAAGATTGAGATACTTGAGATTGACTATAAGGGGTTTATTGGCAAAAGATTTATTGCGCGATCGACCTCGAAGTAGGGGTAAGCGCTTTATAAGCTTCAGTTGCCCGCCTTCGAAGCCAAGTCTCACTGATCCCCTGGCCTTCTGTCCTTTTGTCCCTCGACCTCCTGTTTTTCCTTTCCCTGATCCCCATCCTTGACCGAGACGTTTCTTGCTCTTCTTTGTTGTCTTTGGCAATGTATGTAATTCCATAATTATTGATCACCTTTAAGCATTTACGCTTGCTGGTTTCCCTTCTTTTTTATCTTGTAAATTATCTGTCTTTGCATCTGAAATCTTTTCCTCTCGTGTTTGGATCTCCACCGGCATACGTCTGAAGGAACTGTAGGGACGAAGTTTTTGAAGTGCTGCAAATGTAGCATAGACATTGCTTGCTTGATTATCAGTTCCCAATATTTTTGCTACAATATCGCGGATTCCTGCCGCTCCGACTACCGCCCGAACCGGGCCTCCTGCAATCACGCCCGTTCCGGGAGGCGCTGGTTTAAGAAGCACTTTTGCCGCACCTACTTTTATGTAAATCTCGTGAGGGATGCTCTTTTTTCTCATGGCGACAGTGATCAGATGCTTTTTGGCATATGCTGAGCCTTTCCTAATAGCATTAACCACTGTGGGCGCTTTCCCTAGTCCCACACCAACACGTCCTTTTTTATCTCCCACCACAACAAGAACAGAAAAACCAATGTTGTTTCCACCCTTCGTCTTTTTTGAGACGCGGTTAACTTGAACTATTTTTTCCTCAAATTCTTTTGGTTGATTGTCGTATGCCATAAAAGAAATGCAACGATTAAAATTGTAAGCCGCCTTCCCTGGCTGCTTGGGCAAAGGTTTTTATTCTTCCATGATATCTGTATGAACTTCTATCAAAGACTACAGACTGTACACCTTTTTTCTTTGCCAGATCCGCAATGTTTTTTCCTATTTCGGCCGCTCGCTCTTTCGGACTTTTTTCCTTTAGCTTTTGATCTGAAACGGAGAGAAGCGTCATGCTTTTTACATCATCGATAAGCTGGGCATAGATAAATTTGTTCGATCGAAAAACAGATAGCCGTGGTCGATCGGCAGTACCTGAAATTTTCGCTCGAACGCGATTTTTTCTTCTTTTTTTCTGTTTTTCAAGTAGTTTGGTCATATACTTCGATAACTGGAGGATTGACTCAGCATAAACCTGTTACTTTGCAGCTCCCGGAGCAGCAGTCTTTGCTGCTTTGCCCGCTTTCCGACGAATATGTTCGCCCACATAGCGGATTCCTTTGCCTTTATATGGCTCTGGTGGCCGAACTCGTCGTATGATCGCCGCAGTTTCTCCAACTAATTGCCTGTCGCTGCCGACAACAGTAATCGTATTCTCAATAACTGTAAAGGCAATTCCCGTCGGCGCCGGAATTTTTACCGGATGAGAGTAGCCGACTGTCAGGACTAATTCATTGCCCAGAACCACTGCCCGGTATCCCACACCAACCAATTCCAGCTTTTTTTCCCAACCACGAGTAACTCCGTCAATCGCATTGGAGACAAGAGTACGCATTGTACCATGCATGGCACCGAAATGGGCTACCTTTTCGTTTGCGGTCACCACAACTGCTCCCTCTGTCACAGTAGCTGCAGTAGCAGGGTGGAGCATGAGGGTGAGATTTCCCTTGGGACCATTAATCGTTACCGCCATTTCTTCGACCTTTACGGTAACTCCAGCTGGTATAACAATTGGTTGTTTACCTATTCTTGACATATGTGTTACCAAATTGCACACAGGACTTCTCCGCCTATACCACTTTTCTTTGCTTGGTGACCCGTCATGAGACCTTGGGGAGTAGAAACAATCGTGATACCTAAACCCCCCAGAACACGCGGAATAGAGGTATGATTGACATAAACCCTGCGTCCCGGCTTGCTTACCCGTTTAAGATTGGTAAGCACTGGCTGATTATTTTTGTAAAGAAGTGTCAACACAAGCACTTTCCCACTATCTTCGCGAGTGTTTACTTGGCCTAAAAATCCCTCTTTGCTCATCATTTTGGCGAGCGCCTCCTTCAAACGGGAGTGGGGAACGCGCACCTCTCGATGATTGGCAAGGTAGGCATTCTTAATTCGTATGATCATGTCTGCAATTGGATCGGTCATCATATTTTTCTCCTTTTCTCGTTTACCAACTCGCTTTAAATACACCTGGAAGATATCCCATGTGCGCTCGTTCTTTAAAACAGAGTCTGCACAAACCAAATCGGCGAATATACCCACGGGCTCTTCCGCAAAAAGAGCAACGGTTTACATTACGTACTTTAAACTTCTGTTTTTTTTGAAACTTTACAATGTCTGATACTTTTGCCATAGGTATTATTTCTTAAAAGGCATTCCTAATAATTGAAGAAGCCGTTTGCTCCTCTCATCGGTTTTGGCTGATGTCACAATAGTCACTTCCAGGCCACGAATTTTGTCAATTTTAGCATATTCAATTTCTGGAAAAACTATTTGTTCGGTAAATCCCAGTGTGTAATTGCCTTGTCCATCAAATTTATCTGCGGAAATTCCACGAAAATCTCGCATTCTGGGAAACACAATGCGTGTAAGTTTTGCAAGAAAATCATACATGCGCTTGCCTCGCAGTGTCACTTTAAGTCCAATTGCATCACCTGCTCGTAATTTAAATGTGGCAATTGCTCTACTGGCATGCGTTACGAGTGGTTTTTGCCCGGTGATGGCAGCCAGTTGTTTGCTCATTTCGTCGAGAACTTTTTTATTTCCCAATGCTTCTCCTAATCCTGTGTTAATGACGATTTTTTTTACGGCAGGAATCTCCATGGGATTTTTTATCTCAAATTCTTCCTGCAATTGTTTTTTTATTTCCTTTTTATAGATTTCGTATAAATTGTTCATAGATTACTTTTTTTATATCGCTTGACTGCATAATTTACATACACGCTGTTTCGTGTCACCCTGTTGGTGATATCCTACACGGGTCGGCTTGCCGCATTTGGGACAGATCAAACGGACGCTAGCCAGTGGAAGAGGGCGAGGAAATTCGATAATCCCTCCCGGATTTTTTTCATCGCGTTTTTTCATGTGCCGTTTAAATATATTGACGCCGGGAACGAGCACTCTTTGTCTTTTTATGAGGACCTTTTCGATTTTTCCCTTTTTTCCTTTGTCTTTGCCGGCTACAATAATGATCTGATCGTTTTTTTTCAGTTTCATAGCATTTTTTAGTACACCTCTTCAGCCATACTGATGATTTTGGTAAATCCCCGGTCTTTAAGCTCACGGGCAATGGGCCCAAAAATTCTACTGCCGCGAGGATTTTTATCCGCAATCGTATCAATAATTACTGCTGCATTGTCATCAAATCTGATATACGACCCGTCTGCTCTGCGTTTTTCTTTTCGGGCGCGTACAATGACCGCTTTCACCATTTCACCTTCCTTCACTAGTGCCGTCGGTGTCGCTTTTTTTACTACCGCATTAATTGTATCGCCGATATAGGCCATTGCCCTGTTCCCATGCCCTAATACTTGAATTACGGCTATGCGTTGGGCTCCAGTGTTGTCTGCAACGGTAAGAACCGATTTTAATTGCACCATAAATTATTTATTCTCTACTATTTCTTTTCGTTTTCTAGTAATCGCTTTAAGAACAAAGTGTTTGTCCTTAGACATCGGCGCATGCTCAACAATTGTCACAATATCTCCTTCTTTTACACTCGGGTCCTGTGTATCTGCTTTAATGCGGGTGTGTCTTCGCACCCGTTTGCCATAGAGTTTATGTTTAAAAATGCGCTCGACTTCGACAATAATTGTCCGATTCATCTTCGTAGAAACTACTTTGCCTGTCAGTATCTTCATGCTTTTTTCTCCTTCTGGTTTTCAATAATTTCTTTTTCACCTAGTACGGTGAGCACCCGAGCTAAATCATTACGTTTGCTAGTAAATTCCCGTGTATTTT
>OBEQ010499992.1_pt1 | contig 11277 bp, 8 predicted proteins | sample 1670901 | NCBI WGS metagenome assembly OBEQ01 (sample SAMEA104232315, study PRJEB22302) | groundwater metagenome | biome: forest; feature: aquifer; material: groundwater | place: USA | collected 2011-08-07 | depth 5.4 m | reverse complement strand
GCCGGGGGAAGTCCGCCCCCGCCTCGAGCAACACGCGTTTGGTCATCGGGTTGGCCCAGCCACTCTGGAACGTATACGTCCCCCACGGGTATCGGCGGTCGCCTGACGCCTCGGGCGACTTCGTGCCCGCCAGCACGTCGCGCAGGCAGGCGCAGCTTCGTTCGTCGCGAGCCAGTACGGTGACCCTGTGCTTCTCCGCGGCCTTGATCGTGAACCGGATCCCCAGCTCCTGGTAATAACTCCGGTCGTACGCCGGACGGGTCAGATCAGGTTCATAAAACAGCGTGCCTGTCGTCTTGTTGTAGTAATTGCCCGGCGCGTAGCTCGAGGCCTCGTTGTAGCGGCTGCTGGCGAAGAACCAGATGCGATCGCGAGCGATCGGGCCGCCCATCCCGCCACCCACGTCGTACAACCGGCGCAGATCCCCGGGGCGTGCGGCGCCGCGCGCGCGGAGCTCCGGTGAGATGTTGTCGCCCTGCAGGGTGCTGTGGCCGAAATCGCTCGAGAACGATCCGCTGAAGATGTTGCCGCCGTCGCGCGGAACGAAATTGGTCTGCGGCCCGTCTCCCTGCGCTTCCGCCGTGAGACTGCCGGTCAGCTGCACCGCCACTTCCTCGATCGTCGCTGGATTGACCGCCGAATTGAAGTTGGCGCCCCCCATTGGAAGCCCGACGAACATGCCGTCGCGGAGCTGCGTGCTGCGTCCGCTGTCGTGCATGCGGAACCACTGCGTGTCTTCCCCCTTCGTGCCGCCGACGTCCTGCTGGGTGGGGTTCAGAGGGGCGGCGCCCGGGATGAGCGCCGCATAAATCCCCGCGTTCTTGCCGATGGGCAGCGCCCTGACCATCTCACGCGAGAACACCTGCTGCTGCGTCATCCCCTGGACGTCGACGACAGGCGCCTCGCCGGTGACCGTGATGGTTTCTGCAATCTCGCCGACGCCGAGATCCGCGTTCACCGTCGCGACGAACCCGGTCGTCAGCTCGATGCCTTCGCGCCGCACCGTCTTGAAACCCTGGAGTGAGAACGTCACCGTGTAGGCGCCGGACCGGAGGTCGACGAGGCGGTAGCGGCCCTCGCCATCGGTGACGACGCTGCGCGTCCGCTCGATGAGCGCAGCGCCCGAGGCTTCAACCGTCACGCCGGGCAGCACGGCGCCGCCCTGGTCGCGCACAACGCCGGCGATGGTGCCGCTCGAGGCGTCTTGTGCCCGCGAGAACGCGGGCGCGGTGAGAAGGAGTACTACCGCCAGGGCTACCACCGGCCGGACCATACCGTCCTCCTTGCACCGCTCCGCGGCGCGTAACCGAAGATGCGCGTGTTCTATAGTGCCGGCGCGCGCATGTCAAGGCGTCCGTCAACCGTGTGTTGACAGATTGTTGGGACCGGGGCTATACGTCCCCCAGCACACACGGGAACGGACAGCACAGGGAGGTCACATGCACGGGTTGCGTCTTGGAACTCTCGCCGGCGTTCTCGCATTCCTCATCCCTGCCACGGCGGCGGCGCAGGATTCCACCAGCGCCACGATCGTTGGCGTCGTCCGCGACACGTCGGGCGCCGTGCTGCCTGGCGTGACGGTGGAGGCCGCCAGCCCGGCCCTCATCGAGCGAGTCCGTTCCGTCGTCAGCGACCAGGATGGCCGCTTCCGGATCGTCGATCTGCGGCCCGGCGTGTACACAGTGACGTTCACCCTGCCTGGCTTCAGGACCGTCCGGCGTGAGGGTGCCGAGCTGACGACCGGCTTCACCGCGACCGTCAACGGCGAGCTGCAGGTTGGCGCCCTCGAAGAAACGATCACCGTCACCGCGGAGGCGCCGGTTGTCGACGTCACCGGCGTCACGCAGCAGCAGGTCTTCTCCGGCGAAACGGTGCGGACGCTGCCCATCGGCAAGAACGCGGGGATCTACACGGCGATGATTCCCGGCGCGATGCAGAACAGCCTGGCCGATCAGGACGTGGGCGGCACCAAGGGCGAGGCGACGCAGCGCTTCGTCGTCCACGGCGGACGCGGCAACGACGCTTTTCAGCTCCGCGACGGCATGTACTTCGGGAGCCATATCGGCGTCGGCGGCAACTTCAACTCCAGCGTCAACCCGGCGATCGTTCAGGAAGTGCAGGTGCAGACGACCGGAGGCCTCACCGCGGAGGCGATGAGCGGCGGCGTCCAGATCAACGTGGTGTCCCGCGACGGCGGTAACGACTTCCACGGCACCGTCACGACCGACGGCGGTCACAAGCATCTGCAGAGTAACAACCTGAGTGACGAGCTGCGGGCGCGGGGGGCGTCCGTCCCGGCCTACATCCGGCAGCTCTACGATCTTGCCGGCGGCGTGGGCGGCCCGATTCGCCGCGACCGCATCTGGTTCTTCGCAAGCGCGCGCAACTGGGTCAGCTCCAGCTACATTCCAGGCAACTACTACAACAAGGCGCAGGGCACGCTGCTCTATGTGCCCGACCTGAGCCGCCCTGCCTACGACCGCACGCTCGCGCAGGAAGGCGGCGGGCGCGTGACGGTGCAGGCGTGGAAGAAGCACAGGTTCACGGCGAGCAGCCGCTGGGAGCACAACTGCAACTGCAACTTCAACCTCGCGGCGGGCACACACGCCCCGGAGGTGGCCGGCAGCGACTGGTACCCGCCGATGCACACCACCCAGGGAAGCTGGGCGTACCCGGCGACGAACCATCTGCTCGTGCAGGTCGGAGCCATCGAGCTTGGCGGCGTCCTCGAGCGGCGCCTTGCCGACGGCGTTCCTGCGACGGCCGCCAGGGAGATTGCGGTCTTGAACCAGTCGACCAACTTCTGGAGCGGCGGTTCCGATCGCAACCTGCAGTTCACGCAGAACCTGTCCACGCAGGACTACGGGCAGCGCAACGTCACGGGATCGGTCTCCTACGTCACCGGCGCCCACAACTTCAAGGTCGGCGGCGTGTTTCTGAAGTCCTTCCGCGATCTCACGACGCAGATCTACAACGGCCTCACCTACACGTTCGCCGGAACTGTTCCGCAGTCGGTGACCTACTGGGCGTCGCCCGTGGTCGCCAGGATGCGGACGACACAGACGGCACTCTTCGCCCAGGAGCAGTGGACCATCGATCGCCTTGCCGCCAACCTTGGCGTCCGCTACGAGGGCCAGGTCGGTTACGTGCCGCCCACCGAGATGCCGGCCGGCACCTACGTCCCGGCGCGGAGCTTCGGAGAGGTCAGGAACGTGCCGAACTGGAAGGACATCAACCCGCGGCTGGGTTTCGCGTATGACCTGCTGGGCAACGGCAAGACCGCCGTCAAAGGCACGTTCGGACGCTTCGTGATCTACGAGGCGAACGGCGGCATCGTCTTCACGGCAAACCCGAGCAACACACTGGTCACCAACGCGAACCGCACGTGGAACGATCTGAACGGCAACTACGTGCCGGAGGAGAGCGAGCTGGGGCCACTGTCGAATGCGAACTTCGGCAGGAGCGTGGCGCCCAACACCGTCTTCTCCGACGACGTGCTGCACGGCTGGGGCAACCGTGGGTACAACTGGCAGACCTCGTTGAACGTGCAGCATCAGCTGACCAACCGCCTTGGCGTGAACGCCGGCTACTTCCGCACCTGGTACGGCAACTTCCTCGTCACCGACAACGTCCTCGTGTCGCCGGAGGACTTCGACTCGTTCTGCATCAGCGGCCCGGCCAACCCGCGACTGCCAAACGGCGGCGGCGAGAAAGTCTGCGGCCTGCTCGATCTGAAGCCGGCAGCGTTCGGCCGCGTGAGCAACGTCGTCAATCGCAACTCCGTGTACGGCAGGCAGCAGGATATCTACAACGGGTTCGATGCGACCGTGAACGCGCGGTTCGGGAATGGCGGCCTCATCGTCGGCGGCCTCAGCACCGGTCACACCGTGACCGACAATTGCGAGGTCATGGCCAAGGTGCCGGAGTACGCCATCAATTCGACGGCGGCGATTACGACCAACAACCCTGCGGGACCGAACAATGCGCCGTCGCGGTTTTGCCACGTCGAGCAGGCGCGGTCGGCCCTGACACAGCTGAAGCTGTCAGGCGCCTACACGCTGCGGTGGGACATTCGCGCCAGCGTCAATTACCAGAACATCGCCGGGCTGCCGACGACCGCCCAGTACGTGGTGAGCGGCGCGGAGATGGCGGCGGCCCTCGGCCGGACGCCGTCGGCCGGGGCCCGCGCGTCGGCGCTGGTCGAACTGATCGAGCCGCAGAACCTGTTCAGGGAAAAGCGGCTGAATCAGCTGAACCTGGCGTTCACGCGCGTCCTGCGCTTCGGCACCAGCCGCGTGCAGCCGCGCATCGAGATCGCCAACGCATTCAACGCGAATACGGTCACGCAGATGACCACGCGCTACGGCCCGGCGTGGGAGACCGTGCGGGGATATCTGCCGCCCCGTCTCATAAAGTTCGGCGTCCAGTGGGATTTCTGAGATCATTCGCACAGCAGAGGGACGTACACCTATGAAGCGCTATCTGGTGGTTCTGCTCGTGGCCGGCGCGTGTGCGCTGGTGCGCCCCGCGTTCGCCCATCACTCGTTTGCGGCCACGTACCTCGAGAACCAGTCGGTCACGATCGAGGGTGAGCTCGTGCAGTTCGTGTTCCGGAACCCGCATTCGTTCGTGCACGTGATGGTGAAGGAAAAGGACGGCACGATGGTGACCTACAACGTGGAGTGGGGCGGCACCGGCCAGCTTGGCGGCACGGGTGTCACCCGCGAGACGCTGAAGGCCGGCGACGTGGTGACCATCACCGGCAGCCCCGCGCGCAACGCGGCCGATCATCGCCTCCGGATGGTCAGCTTGAAGCGGCCGAAGGACGGCTTTACCTGGGGCGGCAAAACGGGCGAGACCGTCGATTAGATCGCGTCGTTCCCTATCGCGGGAACCGTGGGCCCAGGTACGGTTGGAATCCGCCGAGCACGAAGCCCGCGGCATCGTGGTCTCCTTCGTGGCACGCCTCCTCCATCTGCTCGTACCCCTTTTCCTTGATCCGTTCGAGCGGGAAGACGATCGTCCAGGGCCGGCTGTACACCTTCGGATCGTCCATCGTCGCCTGATAGTGCAGGGTGTCGGCGTCAACCAGCGTGAGTCGCTCGGTCACTGTGAGCGCGTCGCTCGCGAAATGGCCCATCGAGTCGTACCACCAGCGGCCGTTCAGGTTGGTGGTCTCGATCACGAGCGTGTGGCCGTCCCAGTGGCCGATGGAATCGCCCATCCAGAGCTTCAACGTCGGGCCGACGTGAGGCCGTCCGTCCATGTAGACCACCCGATAGATGTGGCCGCCCGCCTCGTTGACGATCGAAATCGAGTTTCTGGACTGCGTGATCTGCCGCGTGCGGAAGTTCGCCATCTGGCGAGGCACTCCCGTCGGGAGGCACTGCGCGTACGGATCGATGAAACGGCGGATGTTCTCATCCCGTTCGGTCCGCGCCCAGGGGAAATAGGGAACCTTCCCGTCCGCAGGATCGACAATCACCGAGACGGCCGGACCGAACCCGCCGGGAGAGGGGTCTCCCGGAAAATCCTCGATGTTCTGGAATCCCATCGCCAGCGGCGCGTCCCAGATGCCCTGCAGATCGGGTGTGCCGTCCGGCATGCGGGGCGGCGAGAATCCTTGCGCCCTGGCGAGCGCGCACGGATGGAATTTCGCCGACACCGATGGACAGCCGGCGATCGTCGGACGATTCTTCGATGCCTGGCCCGCCACCGGGGGCGACCAGACGACGGCCGCGGTCATCACACCGGCCGTGAGCACGAACGATCGGATCAGTCGTGAGCGCATCGTGATTCCCTGAGCGCCTCGCTCAAAACGAGAAGCATTCGTATTCGAGCAGTCTGAAATTCTTTTCCTTGTGTCGATTGAGAAGCATGCTCAACTTCCACGGACGCGTAAAGACCTTCGGATCCTCGATCGTCGCCTCGTAGTTGATGTGGTCGGCGTCGAGCAGCGTGTATCGCTCGACGACGTGGAGCGCGTCGCTGTGAAAGTTTCCCGCGCGATCGAACCACGTCTCGTCGTTGAAGTCGGTGACGTCGACCACGAGCGTGTCGCCATCCCAGCGTCCACGCGAATCGCCCATCCACCAGTACAGCTGCCCGGCCAGGTGGGGCGTCCCCATGAAGATGTTGCGCACGGCGTGCGCGTACTCGTAGAGGATGGTGACCTGCGCCGAGGTCTCGACGATCTGAAAGGGAAACGGCATGTACGTGGCGCGCGGCACGCCGGGCAGGTAGCACTTCGATTCAGGATCGGCGGTGTCGCGGCTGTCGAAATTCGCTTTCTTCTTCGCCGCCGCGGCCGGCGTGTACGGCAGCTCGTTCCCTTCGACGACCCCCAGTCCGGCCGGAATGCTCTTCTGCGCGTTGTGGTCCTGGATGTCCCAGGACGCGGTGTTCATCACCTGCCAGATGCCCGACAGATCGGGCTTGCCGTCCGATGTCCGTGGCAGCGCGCCCGTCTGCCTCGCGCCGGTGGTCTGCCCGTACGAGGATCCCGGCAGGAACACGATGACGATGAGCGCGAAAAGGATCTGCTTCAAGCGACGGCGCGGACTATACTACCGCCCGCCGGAGGCGTTCCGATGAAATCTCGATCGTGGCTCGCTGCCGTCGTGGCAGGAGTCCTCACGGCGGTTCCCGTTGCGGCGCATCATTCCTTCGCCGCGGAATTCGATTCGACAAAACCGGTGACGCTGACCGGAAAGCTGACGAAGATGGAATGGACCAACCCGCACGGTTGGATATTCATCGACGTCACGGGCGCCGACGGCAAAGTCGTGAAGTGGGGCATCGAGGCCGGCAGCCCGAACTCCCTCATCCGTCGAGGCCTTCGGCCTGCGGACTTCACTCTCGGCGCGGCCGTGGTGGTGAAGGGGTATCAGGCACGGAACGGAACACCCACGGCAAACGGAACGTCGGTGACGTTTGCAGACGGGAAGAACTTCTTTCTTGGCTCACCGGGCACCGGAGCTCCGGAGGAAAAGCCGTAGATGGATAGACACATGAGCCCTCGATGTTCTCGGGTCCTCGGCATCGCGCTGCTTGTCAGCGGTGCGCTCGTTCTCGCCTCGCCGGTATTCGCCCAGGAAGCGGCGCTGAGCGGCACCCTGTCCGACCAAACGGCCAGCGTCCTGCCGGGCGTCACCGTGACAGCCGTCCATGAGGCGTCGGGCAATACTTTCGTGGCGGTCACCGATGATCGTGGCTTCTATCGACTGCCGCTTCGCACGGGCGTCTACCGCATCACCGTCGAGCTCGCCGGGTTCGCCAGCGTGAATCGCTCCGTGGAGCTCCTGGTGGGACAGCAGGCGGTGATGAACCTGCAGATGGCTCCCTCGACCGTGCTGGAGTCGGTGACCGTGACGGCGGAGGCGCCGTTGCTGGACATGACGTCCTCGACGCTGTCGGGCAACGTCGATCCGCGCCAGATGCAGGACCTGCCGGTCAACGGCCGCAACTGGCTCGACCTGACGATGCTGACGCCCGGCGCGAGGACCAATGCCGTGGGTGAAGCGCCGGTCCTTGGAGACGGCCGGGGCACGTATCAGCTGAACGTGGACGGACAGCAGGTGACCAATTACGTGCAGTTCAACCGCGCCAATCCGCGCTACAGCCGGGACGCCATCGCGGAGTTCGAGTTCGTGGCGAACCGGTTCGACGCCACGCAGGGACGATCGATGGGCGTGCAGATCAATGCGGTGACGAAGTCCGGCACCAACACCCCGTCGGGAACAGTGTCCGGGTATTTCCGCGACCATCGATTCAACGCGGCCGATTTCGTGGCGCACAGGGTGCTCCCGTACTCGAATCAGCAGGTGAGCGGCACCTTCGGCGGACCGATCCGAAAAGACCGCGTGCACTACTTTGTCAACTACGAATACGAGCGCGAGCCGAGGACGTCCACGTGGACGACGCCGTACAAGGCGTTCAACATCGACCTGACGGGCACGCGCTGGCAGCGCGAGACCGGGCTGCGGCTCGACGTCCAGTTTTCACCGCGGACGCGGCTGTCGATGCGTGGCACCAACTGGCGGGAGTTCATCCCGTACGCGGCTGGGAGCGCGACGACGACGCCGGCCGCCTCGGTCGAGACCAACAACAAGAGCAACCAGTTCCACGCCACGTTGACGCGGGTCTTCGGCAATCGGGCGGTGAACGAGGTGAAGGTGGGATATGCGGGGAGCGGGTGGGACCAGACGACACCCGTCAAGAATCCCAGGGCGACGGTCACCGACGGCTTCGGATCGCCGAACATCCAGCTGCGGGGTCTCACCATCGGCACGGGCACGTTCGTGCCGCAGCGGCCGCGGCAGAAAGGCTATTCGGCCCGCGACGATTTGTCGTCGTCGTTGACGGCGGCCGGACGCCACGCCGTGAAGCTCGGTGGCGAGTACATCTACGACCACATGCAGTATTTCTTCTGCAACGTCTGCAACGGTCAGCTCGATGCCCGCAACGGCCCGATTCCCGCCAACGTCGAGCAGCTGTTTCCGAACCTGTTCGACGCCGCGACCTGGAACCTGAACGCGCTCTCTCCGATCTCGGTGCGGTGGCGACAGGGCATCGGCGACTTCAACCTGATCACGCCGCGCCACGTGTTCGGCACGTGGCTGCAGGATGACTGGGCCATCACGCCGCGTCTGACGGTGAACCTTGGCGTGCGGTACGACCTGCAGATCAACGCCTTCGAGAACCGCGTCGGGATCGGACCGTTCCTTCCGGCGAATCGTCCGAACGACACCAACAACGTCGCGCCGCGCCTGGGATTCGCGCTCAGCGTGACGCCGCGGACCGTCGTTCGCGGCGGGGTCGGGCGATTCTTTGGCGACGTGCTCAATCCGCACTTCACGCGTGCGTTCTTTCAGCAGATCAGTCCCGAGCGGACCTACGACGGCCGCGCGGATTTCGCGTCGAACCCGTTCAACGGGCCGGTGCCCTCGTATGCGGCGGTACAGGCGAGCCTCTGCTCGGTCGCGAACGTGCCTGGCTGCCTTCGCCGCGAGTTGCCCTTCACGGTCTTCGGTCCGTGGGCGGAGATCCCGTACAGCTACCAGGCGGCGATCGGGCTGCAGCGACAGATTGGAGCCGCGATGGGTGTCGACGCGGATTACATCTACACCGGCGAACGAAAGGTCAGTTGGAACGAGACCGGCCACAACGTCAATCTCAGCTACAACCCGGCAACGGGGATAAATTATCCGTTCTCCGATATCAGCCGCCGGCCGTACCCCGAATATGGCGCGGTCGATATGTGGATTCCCACCGGCGCGCGCTCGAACTACCACGCGCTGTCAACCGCGTTCACCAGGCGGATGAGCGGGGGCTGGCAGGCCTCGGGCACCTATCTGCTCTCAGGGTTATGGGATGCGTACGCCAAACCGTACAGCGGCCTTCAGCAGGTGACGTTTGCGGTTGCCCCCGATCTCGGCGGCGAATATACGCTGGCAGCCAACGACCAGCGGCACAGAGTCGTGCTGAACGGCATCTGGCAGTTGAAGTACGGCTTCCAGGTCAGCGGGTTGTACTTCTACGGCTCCGGCGCGCGCTTCAGCACGAACTATGGAACGGATCTGCGTGATCTCGGTGGGATTGGCGCGTTTCGTCTGCGTCCGAACGGCACGATCGTTCCGCGTAATAATTTTGTCGGCTCCCCTCTCCACCGGCTTGATGCGCGGGTGCAGAAGAAGTTCACGCTCGCCCACCGCACCACCATCGAGGGGATCGCCGAAGTCTTCAACCTGTTCAATCACGTGAACTACGGCTCGTACACGACGCAGGAGGTCAGCGCGAGTTACGGGAAGCCTTCGTCAAATCCGGCTGTGGCCTACCAGCCGCGAATGGCGCAACTGGGATTTCGCGTCGCGTTCTGACTATTTGCGTCCGTACCCCTGCTTCGCCGCCGCGTCCATCAACGCGGCGGTGTCGACGTTGGCGCACGTCAACTCCATGATCTGATCGAAGGGCGCCAGCTGCAGCGTCTGCGTCGGCACGGTGTAGGGCGCCGTCAAGACCTTCGGATCCTCGAGCGTGGCGTCCACCTCCAGCAGGTTCGCGGCCGTGCGGCGATAGCGCTCGACGACGTGCAACGCGTCGGAATGAAAGGACACGTTGCCCTCCGCGTAGATCCAGTTGTCATCCGTGAAATTCGTCGTGTCGACGACGAACGTGTCGCCGTCCCAGCGGCCGATCGAGTCGCCGCGGTACGACGGCGCGACATCGTCGCGGTGCGGGCGTCCGTCAACCGGGATCAGCTTGAAGCCGTGATACGTCTCGGTGAGGACGATCACGAACTTCGGGGTCTGCACGATCTGTCCGATGAAGCCGAGCCCCCAGAGGCTCACGTTCGACGTGCCGAACGCGACCGGAAGGCAGCGCAGCGCCGGATCGTCCTTGTCGCTCAGCGACTTCCACCTCGCCATCGCCGCGGGGTTATAGAGACTCTGCAAAGAGCCCGGTCTCGGCTCCGTCGCCGCCCGGGACGTCCCGACGCGGAGCGTCTGGACCGGGACATCACGCCCTGGCCACCACACGCCCGAGAGATCGGGATGCCCGTCGCTTGTCCGAGGCACGGGGCCCGACGGCTTCGGCGGCGGAGCGGCCTGGCCGAACTGAGCCACCGCCGGACGCGCGGTCCAGCAGGCAAGCGCGATCGCCGTCACGAGGAACGCTTTACGCATCATCACGAGATCCTCCCGGTTCAATACGGAGACGACGAACCTTCCTCGCCCGCGGGGCCGACGATCAACGAACGGCCGTCGGCGGTCACGATCTCCCTCGCCGCCGCCGCGTTCTGCGTCATGTCCCTCGCATGCGATCCCTTGACGGTCACCCTGTCTCCCGGTTTCAGCGTGCCGGGCTTGAACCCGCTGCGGATCAGCGAGGACGGAGTGCTCCCCTCGAACCGCCAGGTTTCGACCTTTCCGGCCGCATCGGTGACGTCGACCACGAACTGCGAATGCGGGTTGACCAGGCGGATTTCACGGATCACGCCGGTCACGACGACGGGCTTGCTCGCGTCGAACGCCGCGGCGAACGAATGGTGCGCTTCCATCGGGCGGCCTGCCGCCAGGGCGAGCGCGGATGCGATCCCTAGCCACGGAATGAGATAACGCGTCATGCCCGGTCCTCCTCGAACGATCGCGGTCAGAAATCGAATTGCACGCTGAACTTCGCGAAGCGGGCGACCAGGATCGACTGCGGCCGGCGCCACGTCGAGTAGACGTTGCTTTCTACCTGCACCCCGTTCGAGTTCAGGCGGTTGTAGATATC
>OBEQ011803102.1_pt1 | contig 11280 bp, 3 predicted proteins | sample 1670901 | NCBI WGS metagenome assembly OBEQ01 (sample SAMEA104232315, study PRJEB22302) | groundwater metagenome | biome: forest; feature: aquifer; material: groundwater | place: USA | collected 2011-08-07 | depth 5.4 m | reverse complement strand
AGTTTATTTTTTGGGGGTTTTAACTCCGGTACTAAGAGCGATGTTTATTACGCTTCCATTAACGCGGACGGTTCTCTGGGATCCTGGAGTACCGCCACTTCCCTTCCCGAAGCCCGTTACGATCACGCGGCCGAGATTTTTAACGGAAGGATTTACGTTACGGGCGGCTTCGATTCCAACAGTAATCGGGTGGCTACTGTTTATTACGCAACCATCAACGCGGATGGAACGCTGGGCAGTTGGACCACCACAACTAGTTTACCTGTTGCCAGGCGCGCGCACGCTTCCTCGGTGTTTAATAATTTTATTTACCTCCTTGGCGGTGACGATGCGGCAGTCGCGTACAACACAGTGTATTACGCTCCCATTAACGCTGACGGGACCGTTGGTACATGGGCACAAACCTCTAGCCTTCCGGCCACTCGATTAGTACATTCCGCGGTTGTTTTGAACAATCGCCTCTACAGTATTGGTGGGTATAACACCGTTAACTATTCAGCGGCCATTAACGCCGATGGATCTCTTGGAAGCTGGAGCAGCAATCTGGCCGATCTTCCGGATACTTTAGGCCAGTTTGGATCTGTTGTTTTTAATAACAAAATTTACGTCATTGCCGGGTATGCTAGTCCTCCGAACGCCGCGCGTTCGGCTGTTTACGTCGCCTCCGTTACATTTTCTGGAGTCACTTTTCCATCCCATCAGCAAATTAGCGTGAGTTTGTCTTCAGCCGCTACGGATGCCTTAAACGCTCACGCGACCCCTAACCGGGTAGAACTTTTTACAACGCTGGCCTGCACGGGAACCGCGACTTACGATTCCAGTTGGTCCGCGGCGACTTCTTTTGCCGCGACCAGCCTTTCCACGTCATCCGCGCATTATGTTCGCGTGAGAGGAAGAGACACGCTTCTTAACGAGTCCACCAGTTCTTGCGTGGGGCCCTTTTATCCTCAAGATAACACCGCTCCAAAGCCGCCCACGTTAACAGAAGTTCTGCCCAGCACGTGGACGTCTGCCGCTAGTTTGCCCGTCGCCCTTTCGCGTAATAGTTCTGTCGTAAATAACAATCAAGTTTATGTATTGAGCGGATTAGGCGTCTCCGGTGCGTTGAATCCCAGTGTTTTCTACGCCTCCATAGGGTCTGATGGCGTTATCAGTACCTGGACGGCCACAACTTCACTGCCCGAAGGCCGCGAGCACCATGCTTCGGTAGTATTAAACAACCGTGTTTATGTATTGGGTGGTTATGATACCGGCGTTTCCGCGAAGACTTACTTTGCTTCCATTAATTCCAACGGAACCCTTGGTTCTTGGACGGCCGCAACCGGATTGCCTGTTGCCATTGACCAGCATTCCGCGGTAGTTTTTAATAACCGAATTTACGCGTTGGGGGGCCATGATGGGACGTCTGCCAGGGCAGAAGTTTATTATGCCAGTATTAATTCTGATGGCACTTTGGGTTCTTGGACCGCGACAACCAGTCTGCCCGCTGTGCGCCGAGCTCATACCTCTGTAGTTTTTGGCAACAAAGTTTATGTCATTGGCGGCATTGATACTTCCGGAGCAACACCAACACCAGTGTATTATGCCCAGATCAACGCGGATGGCACACTGGGATACTGGGCCACTACAAGCAGTTTACCAATAGGTATTTATACGCACTCCTCCGTTATTTTAAATAACCGAGTTTATACCATAGCTGGTTACAACTTGAGCGCGGGCCCCATTGCGAATATATACTCAGCGCCGATCAATTCAGACGGAACGCTTGGCGCCTGGTCAACGAATACGAGCCAGCCATCGGCCCTCTACTATAATTCCGCCATAGCTTTTGGAAATAGAATCTATTCAATTGATGGGTATGATACCAACGCCAGTACACGTGTTTATGTCGCTTCCGTAACTTTTTCCGGGGTTACTTCGCCCGCTCACCAAGAAATTGACGTTAGTTTATCTTCGGCGGCGACGGATGCCTTAAACGCTAACGCGACCCCGAACCGCGTGGAACTCTTTACGACACTGGCCTGCACGGGAACGGCGACTTACGATTCTAGCTGGTCCGCGGCAACTTCATTCGCGGCCACCAGCCTATCGACCTCCAGCGCGCATTATGTTCGCACCAGAGGCCGCGACGCGACGGGATTGGAATCTCTGGGTTCTTGCGTGGGGCCTTACTATCCTCAAGATAACACCCCGCCTCTACCGCCAACGCTTACGGAAGTCTTGCCTAGCACTTGGACCGTATCTACCAGTTTGCCCGCGGCTTTGGCTCGGCACGCTTCAGTGATTTCTAATAATCGGGTGTACGTGCTTGGCGGTAATAATAGTTTAGACCAGGGTATTTCAACGGTTTACTCCGCTCTTATTAATTCTGATGGAGTTATTAGTACCTGGACCGCCACAACTTCGCTACCCGAAGCGCGCGCCAATCATGCCTCGGTGGTAGTTAACAATCGTGTTTACGTGATGGGTGGTTATGATACCGCCGTCTCCGCAAAGACTTACTTTGCTTCCGTTAACTCTGATGGAACCCTGGGTTCTTGGACAGCCGCAACTAACTTACCCATTGCTCTCCGGCAACTTTCCGCGGTAGTTTTTAACAATCGTGTTTACGTGATGGGTGGTTATGATGTGGCGCTGGCCGCCAGGGCAGAAGTTTATTATGCCAGTATTAATTCTGATGGCACCTTGGGTTCTTGGACCGCTACCACCAGCTTGCCTGTGTTGCGGCGCGCCCATACTTCCGTAGTTTTTAACAACAAAGTTTATGTTATTGGCGGCGCTGACAATGACGGAACTTCGCAGACGTCCGCGTATTATGCTTCGATTAACGCGGATGGTACGCTTGGACCCTGGGCCATCACGACCAGTTTGCCAACGGGTATTCACACGCACTCTTCTGTTATTTTGAATAATCGGGTCTATACCGTAGCGGGTTACAACTCCAGCGCGGGTGCCCTCTCAAATATATATTCGGCGCTTATAAATTCGGATGGGTCACTTGGTGTGTGGTCAACGAACACGAGTCAACCGGCGGCACGCTATTACAATTCCGCCATAGCTTTTGGGAATCAAATTTATTCAATTGGCGGGTATAACTCTAGTGCCAACGCTAGTGTTTATGTCGCTTCCGTAACTTTTTCTGGAGTCAGTCTCTCCCAGGCGGGGAGTTTGTCCGTTTCTTTTACCGCCGCCAGCGACTCGTTTGGAAGCTTGCACGCCACCCCGCATTGGTTAGAGGTTTCAACCAATTCTTATTGCGATGTCGCTTATGCCAATTCCGGTTGGTTTTCGGGCACCAGCGGATCGCTCTCACTTGCCGGTGGAACCTCCTACTATTTTCAATTGCGAGGTCGAGATGCCGCGGGGAATATTTCCGGTTTTAATGGTTGTTATGGTCCCAATCGTGTTACGCGATCTGTTTTTGTCACTATTTCTTCGGTTACAACAACGACATCTATCGCGCAAGGCGCCAAAGGCGCGCTACTAAAGTTGCAAGCGTACACGCAGTCCGGTACATCAAACCTAACCAGTCTTGCTGTTGGTAAACTGGGCACGGTAACAGATGGTGACATGGATGGCGTTGAACTTTGCGTGGACAACGGTGATGACAGCTTTAGCGCCAGCAGTGATCAGTGTCCATTTGGTGTTGTGCCTTTTTCTAACGGGAGCGCGACCCTTAGTTTTTCAACTTCTTCCACGTATGGAAACTTGACGACGAGCACGGCTACCTATTTTGTTGTCACGACACCAAAAAGTGTGGCTTTGGCCAGTACCACTATTGGAGTTAGCATTGCCAGCGCCGGGGCGTTTGGATTTTCCACGGATCATCAGGCCAGCGCTAACGCGGCGTTTAATTCCAGGTTGCCGCTGGTTGCCGATGGCGCTTCCGTGATCACGGTGGCTCCGGACGCTTCTTTTTCCGCCCCGACCACGATTTCCAAAGGTAGAGCGAACACCGCTTTCTTAAAAATGCGCGTGACCGCTGACGCGGGAACCGCGGAGCTCAAAGAGTTTTTAATGCGAAGCTCTGGCACGGCAATTGCCAGTGACATTACGGCGGTGAAGGTGTATCGAGACAATGGGGACGGCACCTTTAACGCCAATAGCGACACTATTCTTGGAATTTCCACGGCCACATTTAGTTCGGGATGGTCTACCTATACCTTTACGGCTACGCAGTCCACGCTAACAGTGCGAGCGGGCACCCCTGCCAATTTATTTGTTGTTATGGATATTTCGGCTGGCGCGCAGACCGGTAACACAGTCGGAGTCGCTTTAGACGCGACAGGTTATTTCAGGCTCCAGGGCTCTTCCGATACAATCGCGACTACTAATTTCCCTATTGTCACGTCACCCTTGAGCACCATTAGCGAGCCGCATGTTTTAAATGAGCTTTGGACCAACAAGGCTTCTTCCGGGGCGTATCAGGGCGCGATTCTGGCGATGGGGAAATTACAGCTTTGGACTGATAAAGCGATCGCCACCGTTAATACTTTGCGTGTGGAGCTCAAAGCGGGGGAATTCGATAGCGATGTTCGGCGGGTTTATTTCTACCAAGACTCGGGTTCGGGGGAGTTTGAGAGCACAGCGGACACGCAGTTAACCTCAGCGACGTTTTCCGGCCGAATAGCCAATTTAAGTTTCACGCAACAGACCATTGACACTTCCACGCGAACATATTTTGTGGTTTACGAAATTAATCCCAACGGTAACGTTGGCCAGGCCGTAACCTTAAACATAAGGTCGGGATTTTTGGGAATCACGGATAATGATAGCGTGGAAAGCTTGAGTCCTTCCGCGTTTGTTTCCACCAGCACGCAAATTCAGGCGACTACCGACGTAGCTTTGTTTTCTAAGGCGTCGGCCATATCTAAGCTTAGCGCGGACCAGGGCAAGACGAATTTCGCAGTGTTTAATTTAAGAACAGCTATGGCTAGCAATGGCGGTGTTTGGACGGGGCTTAAGTTTACCAGACAAGGTACCACTCCGGATTCCAATTTCAGCAAGATAACCGTCTGGAAAGACGCTGATAGCGATAGAGTGTTTACGTCCACGGGAGACACTGCCATCGGCTCCCAAGAAAATTCCTTGAGCGGTGTTTTTATCAGCAGCGCGGTTACCGTGGACTTTACGGAATCCCAAACTTTAGATACCACCACACGTTATTACTATGTCACCGTTAACATGGGCGCCGCGAGTGTCGTGGGTTCCACGTTTACCCTGACTATAGCGTCAACCGCTGATGTCAAAATGCAATCACCAGACTACGCCAATAGCGCGTCTTTGCCTTTGGTAACGGAAACGGTTGATATTACCCAGTTTGCCAATACGATTATCTCTAGTTTTACTAACAGTGCTCCTTCCACCGTGGCGGTTGATGATAAAACGGTACTGCTTGGAAAGCTCAGGCTTTACTCTGACTTAAACAGTGTTACCCTGCAAAGTTTAAGGGTGGATCGCCTCGGTACTTCGAGCGACGCCGATATCAAAAGAGTTTATTTGCTCGAAGACTCGAACGGCTCGGGTTCCTTTGAATCTATTAGTGACGCCGTCATCGCTTCGGGCGCCTTTACTGACAGTTCTGTGCAGTTTACGGGTCTAAGCAAAACCATTGCCGCCGGCACTGCCTCTAGCGGCGGGAATACCTTCTTCTTGACGGTGGATATATCTTCTGCGGCCACTCCCGAGAGAACATTCCAGCTACGTTTGCTTGATAAAAGTTATGTTGGCGTAGCTTACCCCAACCAAGTATCTTCGACGACGTTTCCTCTGAGCGCGGCTAGCGTCACGATTAAGCCGCCCCCGGTTGTCGTTTACGCCACCCCTGAATCTTTAGCGCCAGCTTCCGCTTTGCAGGGCAGTACAGACGTTCCCATAACCAAAATTAGACTGCGGTCGAATTGGTTTAGCGCGCAGTTGTCTCAATTGCGCGTGAATTTAATTGGAACCGCGCAAGATGCTGATATCGCGCGCGTTAAGATTCTTTATGACCTCAATGGCGATGGCGTTTGCTGTCAGGGTGACTCACTCGTTAGCTCCGGTCAAGACGCGTTTCGCAGTGGGGTGGCCAATATCAGTTTCGCTTCCGCTCAGACGATCAATACCTCCACGAAAACATATTTTGTTCTTTACGACTTAGCCAGCCAATCTAAAAATGTAACCGCCGGTGTTGGCATTAATGCCGGAAGCTACTTTACGCTCGATTCTCCCAACAGTTTAAATGAGGGGAATCTTCCCTTTGCTTCAGGTTTGGTGTCTATTACCCCGACCATCGCGGCTTTGCGGGTGACGCCCGGGGATTTGGCTCCGACCTTTGTAACCCAAGCCAGCACGAACGTTATATTTTCAAAGCTCGCTTTGCAGACCACTGCCTATTCCTTGTCTTTGCAGGGGCTAACCCTGACGAAAATAGGGGATCTGGCAGACGCGGACATCACCAATGTCCGCGTTTGGCAGGATTCCAACAAAGATGGCGTTTTGCAATCTACCGAAACGGCGTTAACCGATGGCACGAGGCAATTCGCGAACTCCAAAGTTGCCTTGCTATTTACCAATCCCATCACCGTGGACACCTCGGGTACCCAGATTCTGGTCGCCTTCGATTTTTCAAGGACAGCTGCTGTGGGCAGTCGTGTTGGTGTGCGCTTAGCCGCTGCCGCCGATGCCGTGGTGAATTCGCCTAATTTTACGGTGAATACCGGTTTTCCCATGGACACGTCAACATCGCCTGTGCGAGACTTGGGAGATACCCTCAATCTTGTTTTAACAGACGCGACTCGTAGCGAGATTGGGCAGGGCAAAAGCAATCAGCCGGTAATTAAGCTTTCCGCCTTCACCAATGAGGATTCAGCCACGCTGACTGAGATACGTGTGGATAAAACAGGGGGATCGGGCAGTGGCCTCGCGGACAGTTATATCAAGGCTTTAAAGATTTACCGCGATGACGGCAATGGGGTTTGGGACGGCGTTTCGCAGGAAACGTATCTGTCCTCTGTTGCTATTTCGGGGTCCGTTGGAAAACTTGCCTTAAGTGAGACGGTAACCACATCAACAAAAACGTACTTTATTACCATTGATATCGATTCCGTGGCAACCGTGGGGGCTACCTTTGGATTAAACATTGCGGGCAACCTCTATGTCAAAGTGGCCTCGCCGGATAGCGTGAAGGATTTCAGCAACTTTTTAACGGCTAGTGTTAGTATTAGGGATTTAAAAGTTCCCGCTATTCCAACGGTTAGCGATGAGGGGCAGTACACCTATTTAGCTACCAAGCTTAAAGGCAATTGGATTTCTTCGGTGGATGATGGCGCTATCACGGGGTATGAGTATGCCGTGGGGACCTCCTCATCATCCACGAATATCCGCGACTGGACTAGTGTGGGCAGTAGCACGTTCACAGACATTACCGGTCTTTCGCTCAACGCCTCCACGACTTATTACATTTTGGCCCGCGCTAAAACCAGTTTAGGATACACTTCCGCCGCCGGATACTCCGACGGTATCCTCATTGACATCGTGAGACCGAGATTCGTATCCGCGCCTTCGGTTCAGGCGGAAGGTAAAAGCGTGGTTTGCACCTGGACCAAGCCTTCCGTGGGGGAGAGTGGAGTCGTGGAATATACCGTGGAGCAAAGAAGGGCGGAATCCCCATTATGGGTGAGCGCCGTGCAGTACTCAACGACGGGCGCCAAATCGCTCGGTACTTTAAGTGTTATGGCAAAACCCTTGGACACGCTAGCGGCCACCATTAGCGCCAGCCAACTTCAGGTCGTGATTCAGAATCATCCCAACGGTACTTATTATTACCGTGTTTCGGCAAAAAGCGGTGCGGGGCAATCATCGGAACCATCGGACGCGGTGCGGGTGGTTTTGGGCATTGATTCGCAAGCGGACCCAATCGCCAATATGAAGGCTTATCCTAATCCCGTAGATATTAGAAAACGTTCGGCTTCGATTTATTATGACTTAAATCAAAATTCAGACGTTGACATTGTGATTTACGACCTTCTCGGTAAAGAGACGCAAACATTAAATTTTGCCAGTGGATCCGAAGGCGGCCGCCAGGGAGGCAACTCAGTAACTTGGGATGGTAAAAATTCAAGGGGAGAGTCGGTATCTTTTGGTGTGTATTTGCTCAGAGTGAGGGCGAAAGTGTCGGGAGCAAAGAAGGTTTATAAATTGGCGGTGATACACTGATATAGAGCAAGGTGAATAAGGTGAATAAAGTAAATAACGTGAATAAGACAACCAAAAAATTATCGCAACTTACTTTTAAAGCTATGCAAAAGGTAACCAACTTTGTTGCATTGATTAATGAGTTCTTTAAAATTTTGACTGTTCAGAAATCCGAGATCATGGCAAAGTTCAATATGACATTCCAATTCAGCGAGGCTTCCGCTTGCCATGCCAAGGAACTGCGCAAGTTGTCTCTTGGTATTTCTACCCCAACCCTCGGCTATATTGGCACAAACCGAGACCGCGGCCCGCTGCATTTGACTAATAAAACCATATGCTTCTCGCGCGGGAAAATTAACCGTTTCCTTGTATATACATTTGGCCAAGGTTTTGGATTCCTGCCAGACAATCAGATCGCGAAAGCTTCCAGCCATTTGAGGATTATAACCTTATTCACTTTATTCACCTTATTTACTTTATTTTCCTTTTCTTCCCTTTCTTTTGCTAGGGAAGTCGGTGGTGGCGCGGGGGATATATGGACTTTCGGCGCGGGCGCGCGCTCTTTGGGCCTAGCTAACGCCACCATGGAGCTTGCCGATGACGCAACGGCGGGCTACTGGCATCCCGCGAGGCTTTCTTCCGTGGGGCAGATGAATTTTAATTTCTTACACGCCAGTCTCTTTGAAGGCGCGTCTTACGAATACATGGGTTTTGCCTACCCAACCCTGGCTTTGGGAACCATCGGGCTGAACTTGGTCCGTTTAGGCATAGGGGATATCGAGCGGCGCGATGAGAACAATAATTTGGTCGGCGGTTTCAACTTTTCCACCTATGGTACGAGTATTGGTTATGGCAACAAGTTTGGTTCTGATTTGGCCTTTGGCGGTAACTTAAAATATTTGACTCGAAGTTTGCCGGGGGCTTCCTCAACCCTGCTTTCTTTTGATCTATCGGCCGATTACAAGGTATTTCGATTTGGCGATGTCGGAGTTATTTTAAGAGATGTTTTCTTTTTGGCCTCGGGCACAGACGATCAGCTTCCCTTAAATGCCGCTTTGGGTTTTAGTTACGGTCTTTTTGAAGGAGCCCTTAAATTAACGGGGCAAATTGAGCAGAGAGGGTCTGTGGTTCGAGCGGGTTTGGAATATGGCCTGGGTCCCGCCGCTTTGCGCTTGGGCTTGGGTGGAACCAATCAAACGGCTGGAGGATTTGGTTTACGTTACCAGAATATTCAATTTGACTACGCGATTTTGGTTCATGATTTGGGCAATTCCAGTCGATTTTCTGTGGGATACTGGTTTGGCCAAGACCGTTCCCGCCAAAGAAAAGATTTGGCTCGTTACTATTGGGATAAGGCCATCGAAGCCTACAAACAGGGGCAATTCCTGAGAGCCTATCGCTTCATTGATAAAGGTTTAGCCTTTAATCCTGGAGATATCATCTTAAAAGGCCGCCGAGAGCGTGTTGGAAAGGCAATCAGTTATTTAAGACTCAGTCGTGAGGAACTGAAACGCCCGCCATCGGACGCGCCCGATGGGGTCAAACAAAAGTACGCTTATTTGGTTCGCGGTTTATCGGATTACATAGAAGGAAATGCCGATGGCGCCGTTTTACTCTTGCGTCAGGCGCTAGCATTAGACCCAGGGGATGAGGGTTTAAGAAAAATTTATGAGACGCTGGTAGATGAATCGGGTCGCGAGGATTTAAAGAAACAGCCGCTCATGTCGCCCGCGGCTCAACTGGGAGCCGAATTGTCAGAGGCGGATCGCTACTTTAGGCAAGGACGCTTTGATTTGGCGGCTAAAAGTTGCGAGGACGTGATTCGCCTGGATCCCCAGAATGCTTTGGCGTATGAAAGAATGGGGTCCGCTTATTTTGCCTTGGGCTTAAAGGACAAGGCGATCGAGGTCTGGAATCGCGCATTAGAGATTAATCCCAACAACCGTTCTTTGCGAAGTTTCATGCAACGCTTCGGCTTTTTGAAGTAACCTGGATCTTGCGGTTTTCCACCTTAACCCAGATTTCGCGATCCAGTTTGGGAGGTTGGATTAAAGGTGGCTGGAAACGTATTTATGGATGATGCTAGTGACCAACGTTTGGTAAGGAAGTCCCTCTTCGGCGGCCTTGGCTTTGATACCGTTTAGATCGAATCTGGAAATACGAATGTTCATTCTCTGATCCTTTCGGAGCGTTGCTTTGGCAATGTGAGCGTAATGGGCAAGCTCTGATTTTGTTGGTTTGATCAATTCCCATTGTCCCATTTCTATAGCATCGAGAATCTCTTTTTCCTCGGTAGTGAGCTTATTCTTTTTCATATTTTCCTCCCAGGAATTTCTTCGTCATTTTCCGACTAGGGATGATGGTTTTAAGAAATATTTTAAATTCATCTTCGACAAACGGAATGACGTAAACATAATGGTTAATTTCAACGACAAACTGCTTTTGATGCGCGAATTTACCTTTTCCCCGAGCGATTCCCAGGATTTCTCCCGCCTCTATGCGGGAAACAACCGCCTCGAAAGAAACCCCTCTCGTGGCGATTAGCTGGTTGTTTTTTTCCTGATCCCATTCGAACATTGTTAGTATAGTGTACCCAAGAGTGTGCCTTTTGTCAATACATATTTTCTAGCAAGTGAAAACGCAAAGATACGGGAACGTCCCTTTTAAACAGACACTTACGATTATTTTTTTCATTTTTTCCTCCAAGTATATTGCCAACACTGCGGGTATTTTAGCTAGTGCACTACTACTACTAGGGTCCTTGGGCCCAGGGAAGGGGTGCCGAAAGTCCTAGATTTTTGTGCCCTAAAGTCTCAAGCATTTACGGCCGATTGCCGAAATGATTAAGAATGCGCCGCGGAAGTTATCTACCTCTGATTCTGCTCCTTTTTTCTTTGACGGCTTGCGATGAAAATAGTTGGAAAGATTGGACGTTTAACCCATCGGGAGTTTACACGCGAATTGAAGAAAAATGCGGGGGGCAAGATTGTGCCACCGCGGCAAACTTTCCAATTAATGTCTACCTGCCGGAAAAAATTTCAATCAACAGCGTTGGTCTTTATTTTGATAATTATCCCATCTTTGTTCTTGGCACCGATCTTCCTT
>OBEQ012592592.1_pt1 | contig 11281 bp, 4 predicted proteins | sample 1670901 | NCBI WGS metagenome assembly OBEQ01 (sample SAMEA104232315, study PRJEB22302) | groundwater metagenome | biome: forest; feature: aquifer; material: groundwater | place: USA | collected 2011-08-07 | depth 5.4 m | reverse complement strand
TCCGCTCTCTTATGAGCAGCAACGGTTGTGGTTTTTATATTTGTTGGAACCGACCAACCCCGCATATAACATGTGTGCCGCACTGCGGATTGATGGGCCATTGGATATCGAGGCCTTTGATAAAGCTGTGCTTTGTATGGTGCAGCGACATGAAGAATTGCGTGCGCGCTTTATTATGCAAAGTAATATGCAGCAGCACACAGCGCGCCAGAGTTATCGCACGATTGAAACATGGCAAACAGCTATCATCGATTTGGAAAATGCAGGTGGAGAAGAAATTGATCTGCAAAATCTTATCGCCACAGAAGCCAACAGACCATTCAATTTGACGGAAGATATTTTGCTGCGCGTAAGCTTGTATCGAGTGGCGCGAGATTCTTATATTCTTATTGTGAATACTCACCATATTATCTCAGATGCGAAATCGGTGAGCATTTTGTTGCAAGAGATAATGCAGGCATACCAAGCTTACAAAAATCATCAAACGCCAAGGTTGGCGAAGTTGCCGATACACTATCACGACTATATCGAGTGGCAACAACACTATTTGCAAGGTGCCTATTTAACCGAGCAGGCCGATTATTGGCGCGAGCAGTTGCGTGGGATACCTGATGCAATTAGTTTACCGACGGATCGTCCCCGACCATCGCGCATGACTTACGATGGCGCATTGTACCAGTTTACCTTATCGCCCCAATTAACGACGCGAATTAATGACTTCTGTCAGCGTCATTCATTAACGCCTTTTATGTTTTATTTAGCTGCCTATAGTTTGGTGTTAGGCAAATGGGCGCAGCAAGACGATGTCTGTATTGGTATTCCGATTTCAGGGCGCAACCATGTTGAGACTGAAACGCTGATTGGATTTTTTGTTAATGCGGTGATCCTACGCGCGCGATTGACTGGCAATCTCTTGGCTGGTGATTATCTGCAGCAGATAAAAGCCACCGCACTGGCTGCATTTAGTCATCAATATGCGCCCGCTGAATTGGTGTTGGAATCGCTGGACATACAGCGCGCCTTTAATCGGCCGCCGGTGGCGCAAGTGGCTTTTGCTTATCAAGACACTATTGTCGATGATCGCTTGGATGAGCAGGGTGTTTATCGGTTTGATGATTTAACCATGACCCGCTTAAGTAATCCGAAAGTTGTTGCTAAATACGATTTGACACTGTTTTTACAACCGTTTTTACAACCGCTCGCCAATAATTTACAGGCGGCTATTGAATACAATACTAATCTGTTTGACACCTCTACCATGCAGCGTTTTGCCCAGCATTTTGCGCGCGCGGCAGATTGGCTGTTGCAGGCTGATCAACCGCTTGAGTCCCTGCAGTTGCTCGATGACGCGGATTTGTATCAGTTGTTAAATCTCGACGCACAGCAGTATGAGGCGGTTTATCCACTCACGCCGATGCAGCGCGATATTTATCTCGCTCATTTAACTGATCCTAACACTACACAGAACAGTGTGGGCTACAGCGTTTATATCGATCAAGCGATTGATATCGATATTTTTCAGCTGGCAGTACAGGATTTGGTGCAGGGTTATAGCATGCTGCGCGCCGAAATTCGTCAACCGCGAGTTGCTTACGCAAATCTGGCTTATCAATGTATTCGACGTCAGCTCGAGGTTGATTTTGATTATATCGATCAGTCGGATAGCGCGCCCACGCTGAATGAGTTGAGACATTATATTAAAGAGCTGATCTATCAGCCCTATGATTTTGCCCAACCGCTATTTTCCGTCAGACTGATTAAATATGCCGATCAGCGTTACGCAGCAGTTTTTGCCGCACATCATATGATCGTTGATGGTTACAGTTTTTTTGTGCAGGGCCGCTTACTCGCGCAGTGTTACGAGCAACGACTTAATGGTTCACAACGTGCACTAATAAGTGATAACTTTCCGGCGATTATAAATAATCAGATTAGGACAACCGATACTGTCGCCTCACTAGCGTATTGGCAAGCACAGTTAAATAATGTGGCTGCACTGAATTGGCATGGCGCTGGAGTTGAAAACGCGAGCGATGAGGAAGCTATCGAACAAGAACTTGGACGCCAGAGGGTTTTCGATCAAGCGCACTGGCATAAGATCAAGCAGTATTGTTTACAGCAGCGTATTACCCCCACGCTATATTTTAAAGCGCTTTATGGTTTGCTGCTTGATCTCTATTGTCGCGCCGACAGTGATTTTGTTGTCGCTGAGTATATCAGTGGACGCGACACTGCAAGTTTAACAACGCTTGGTTGTCTCTATCAATCGGTACCCATAGTTTACAACCAGCAGCTATGTGCTGCTGCCAGTATTCAAGAGTTGTTCGATGATCTGAAATTAAAACAGCAAGAGAGTTTGCCCCACAGCCGTTTATCCCTATTAAAACAGCGCCAACTGTATGAGCGAGGTAGGTTGCACTTCACCTACAACTTTATTAATTTTACCCGCTCGCTGCAATTTTTAGGGCAAGACGTGGCAGGGGTTGATGAATTTACCCCAACACCCAACGGCATGGTCGATCTGGTTGTCAGAGGTTATGCCGACCAAGCCTTAGTTACCTTGGTCTATCACTCTCAGCAGTTTAATGATTTGCAATTGCTTGAGCGTTTGCATCAACTCAGTGAACAGGTATTACAGGGCGTCGCATCGATTAGCGATTTGAATTATCTTTTACCTGCTGAATATGCGTTTTATACCAATGATTTTTTGCCGGACAAAAAATCAATTCATCAAACGCAATTGCCAAGGCTACACGAATGGTTGGAGCAGCAGGTAATAAGCACTCCAGAAGCGACTGCGATTATTCACGGCGAACAATTTATCCAATATCGTGACCTTAACCGGCGCGCGAATCAGTTTGCGAACTATTTGATTGAAGAAAACTGTTGCAACAAGGGTAGGGTAGCGGTTTGTTTATCGGCATCGATTGATTTTATGATCGCGGTGTTGGGTATAATTAAATCCGGCGCTGCTTATATACCGATAGATCCGAATTATCCAATAGAGCGCATTCAACATATTCTTCTTCAAGCAGATGTTGATTTGTTGGTGACGGATAAAAATATGTCTGATTCGGCTGATAATATTCCGCAACGCGCTCTTCCCCAAATGACTGGTCGGCAACTGTTTACAAAAACACAGCATCATTCCGCTGAAAATCCGGGCGTGAGTATTTCACAAGATGATTGTCTGTATATCATTTTCACTTCTGGCTCAACCGGAACGCCCAAAGGAGTTGCTGTTAAACACCGAGGCGAATCGAATTTATTGCAGTGGTTTACCCAGCGGTTTAATTTTACTGCGGACGATAAGACGCTGGTATTCACTTCGGTGGGGTTTGATCTAACCCAGAAGAGTTTGTTTGGTTCACTCATTACCGGCGGGCAACTGATTATTCCTGTCTCCGCTGAATATAATCCCGATGAATATCGACAGCTGATTGCGAACCACCAGATAACACTCTTGAGTTGTTCTCCCAGCGGATTTTTGCCGCTCGCACTGCCTCAAAATGTGGATGAACAAGTACAGCACAAAACGCGTTTCGCAGATCTGCAATCTATCCGGCATTTATTCCTGGGTGGTGAACAGTTGGTTTTAGAACCTCTGCGGGAGTGGATAAGCAGTGATTATTGTCGTTGCAGCATTATCAATATGTACGGCCCCACTGAGTGCACCGATATCGCAGCGTTCTATGAAATAACTCAACCTAAATTAGCCTTGCACAGCGGTGGTCCGGTTCCTATTGGCCCTGTACCTATTGGCCCTGTACCTATTGGGATGGCGAATGATAATGTGCAGCTTTATGTGGTGGACGAACGCGGCAGTCTATTACCACCGGGTTTGGTGGGTGAACTGTGTATCGCAGGCGAGGGCGTCGGTTTAGGTTATTTTAATGACTCGCTGCAAACCGCAATGCACTTTATTGACAATCCCTATGGTGTGGGACATTTGTATAAAACCGGTGATCTAGTGCGACTGGTCTCTGATACGGCGCAGCAAGAGAAAGTATTGCGCTATGTTGGCAGAAAAGATTTTCAAGTTAAAGTGCGCGGCAATCGTATTGAGTTGGGTGAAATTGAAAATCAGTTGCGACAATTGTCTGCCATTGATGATGCAAGGGTAATACTGCATGCCGATGTGTTGTATGGCTTTGTCATCACGAGCTATGAAACTCACATTAATGAACAAGAGACACGTATTCAATTAACCCGGGCTTTGCCAGCTTATATGGTGCCGTTGCGTTTTGTGCAGCTGGAGAAATTCCCGCTCACTGTTAATGGTAAAATTGATCAGGCCAAACTCATGCTGCTGGCCAATGAGCAACAGAATCATGTACCCTATGTAGCTCCGACCAGCATCACTGAGAAAACGCTGGCAAATATCTGGTCAGATGTGTTGAAAAAAGATAAAAACAAACTTGGGGTGCGAGAAAACTTTTTTGACCTTGGTGGGCATTCACTTCTGGCGGTACAGGTTATTACCCGAGTCCGGCAGGAGTTTTCGATTGATATTCCATTGAGCGCAATTTTTGAAGTATCTACCATTGCCGACATGGCAAAGTATATTGATACTACTGCGTGGGTTAGAGAAGAGAATAGCGTCGCCATGGAAGGTAAAGGTGGCGGTGATCGTGAAGAAATTGAGTTGTAGACGATGTTATAAATTTCCGTTGAGTGCATCGAGACGCTAGTCTTTATACAGATTTTTATTTGGTCTGATTTTTTCTGTTCCACCAACGCAATTGTCAGCTCCAAAGCACTTGCCAAGACACGCCGTGAACCCATCCATGGGGGCTCTCATCGGCATCCATGCCTCAGAAGGTCTTGGCAAGTGCTTTGGAGCTGACAATTGCTAACAGAGAGCAGCCATAGGATAAGTTACCAACTTTATTTAAGATATTTTTTATACCAAAGCTGATGTTCAGTACTGAAGTTCGCCCTCTGGAATCTCTTTCTGAGACCTTCTGAGGCATGGATGCCGATGAGAGCCTACATGGATGTATTCACGGCGTGTCTCATAAAGAGATTCCAGAGGGCGAACTGGTGTTGGGTAAAGTAAATTTAAAATGTTTTTGCTAGAAATATTTTTTAAGTAAAAAAAAAGATATGTATTTAGACCCGTGCCGGACGCACCACCACGACGCTCAGCACCATGATAATAATAAGTAGAATGTAGGCCGGTGCGTCTCTCCACACCCTACACAAGAAGCATCAAACACGGAAGGTTTTCACATGCGTAATAGTATAATGCCGCAAACAAATGGAGAGATTGAATTGACTTCAATCTCACAGGGCATATTTATCACTGCAGGCTTGCGCTGTTTTCAACTGACGAATTTTCACTATTGGTTTATCGCGCTCTATATTCTCTGCAAGTTGCCATTGTGTTATGAACCCTTGCTAAAAGACGACTTCTTTCAACGCAATATTGCCATTGGGTCCGAACAATTGCAGCAGCATGGATTACCCTATAACGAAGGCAACAGCAGCGTCGGATTTGTCTTAGAAAATTATTTTACCTTTTTATCTGGGCGACAAGATTATTATCAGCGACAGCTAGATTATGGCGTTCTGCCTTGGTGGATGGATACCAATGTGGCGTTGCAATTCTATCGCCCAGTTTCTTCTTTGACCCATTGGCTTGACTATCAATTGTGGCCGGATAATTCACGGCTTATGCATCTGCACAGCATTTTATGGTTCGCGCTGCTATTGGTTTTAATTTTCAATTTGGCAAAGGTGTTAACCGGTAGTTATTCACTCGCCGCATTGAGCTTGGTGATTTACGCTGCCGATATTAGCACTATCTCCTCCCAATACTGGATAGCAAGTCGCAACGTGACTATTGTGACCGTGTTTGGTATAGGTACATTAATGCTGTATCTGCGCTACCTGGAAACCTCGAATGTATTCTATGGACTATCAAGTCTAGTATTTTTTCTCCTCACTTTATTTGCCGGCGAAATAGGGCTGTCCTTTTTAGTGATACTGTTTTGTTATGAGCTGCTGATGGTGCGTGGCGCTTGGCAAAAACGTCTATTGCGTTTCACGCCATTCTTTTTTATTGCCGTAGCCTGGTTGGCCTGGTATGCACACGCGGGTTACGGTGCGAAGAATATGGGCTTTTATATAAACCCTGTGAAAGAATTCGCAACTTTTGTGCAACAGGTGATGGTTGGTGTACCGCTCAAATTTTTTGCCATGCTGGCTATGATTGATGGCGTGGAGCTGGCGTTATTTCCTGCTGGCCATCGGCTGTTGGCGTTGTTTGCCATAATGTTATTTTGCGGTTTCTGTTATTTACTTTGGCCGTTGTTAAAAACGTCACGACGAATGCAGTTTTATCTGCTTTCATTTTTGGGTATGGCCATTCCGATGTGTGCGGTAGACATTACCCAAACGCGGCACATGGCGCTTTTGGCATTGCCTGCTGCATTGTTATTTGCGGAGTTTATTCGCGACTACTATACGGCAAAACAGTCTATTTCGAGACGGCCTCTATCGAAACCACCTCTTTCGAAACAATTTGGGTCAGGGCAGCTGCAATCGATAAATATACACAAGGATGATGATTCTGTGTTGAGTTTATCGACAGGGCGTACTGTGTTGTATTATTTTTTATTGATTTTTCATATCGGGTTCAGCCTATTGTTCCAGCTGGGCAGTGGCCCAGCCTATGCGTTCAGTCCCAGTTTCAATCGCAGCGCGGTGAGCACCGCGATATTGGGATTATCAGCGGAAGATCGACAACAGATGGCCGGCAAACATCTGATTTTACTCAGCTGTGTTTCGATGGATACGATGGCACTTTTTACTTATGTAATGGATTACCAGGGCGAAACCATTCCTAGCACTATGCGAAATCTGTTGCCCTGGTTGAACGATGTTGAAGTGGAGCGAATAGATCAGCAAACTTTAAAATTTAAAGCCATAGGTGCGGGTACGCTGTTGTCGATTGATAACCAAAAAAATCTCACTGGTCCTTATGGATTTTACTCCACCTCACGCATGGTGCGTGCTGACACACCGATTGAAAAATTGGACTATAGCTTTGACGAGATGGATATACATCTTGTGAAGATGCACGAGGGATTGCCGACAGAAATGATTGTCACGCTAAAATATCCTGCAGAGAGCGATCAGTATGTTTGGTTGCAGATGGATGCGAAGCGTAAGAAGTTAACCCATTTCGAGTTGCCGGCGGTTGGAGATAAGATGACTCTTTTGGGTCCGCCGCGCAATCTTGCTCAGTTTATAGAGTTTATCAAATAAGAAATTTGAATTACCCAGGAGAATTTGGTTTAGGGTTTCATTTTTTCCTTGCAGCTTTTCAAAACTTTTTGTATCAGAGTTTCATGTAGGTAATAGCCGTGCCGTTGCAGTTCAATTGACAATGGTGCGGCCGCTTTGATGAGCCCGTTTTGTTTTGCTCGAATCAAACAGTATAAACTGCCAATACATTCTACGCCCTCTCGTACAGCTACATTCCGTCCTGCACGTTCATCCATGAGAACTGCAACGCCTAATTCTTTGGCCAAAGCGATGGCTTCGGCTTCACCAGGGTCCAGTACCGCTGAAAGCAATGTGCAAAATGTAGTGTCAGATGGAGATTTTTCTACAATGATTTTTTCTGCGATTGCTTGTTGAATGATAGACGCTTTTGGTTTTGTTAAATCAAGTAGATATTCATTCACAACCGCAGTAGGTACATAAAACGATTCAAACAAGTCGGGTAGAATCGAGATAAGGTCCATCACGGCAAGCGCTATCAATGGACTGGTATCAGCAACAATGACAGATGGTTTCAAAACAGCTTTAACTCACGAGCGAGTTCGTCGCTGTCGTAGCCCATCACCGATATCCCTGCTGCTCCTAAAACGGCAATAAATTCATCGATGGGCGTGGCAGCAAATTTTGCCGCTTTCGACAATGTCAAAATATTTTCTTGATACAGTTTGACCGCCAGAGCTTTATGCGCCCCTAGTTTTATAAGTGTTTCATCAAAAGGAATATTGACTGTAAGCGGCATGCCATTGCGAGAGATTACGCTGATAGCACCGGCTTCTGCTTCTGCTGCGTAGGCGCCGATATTTTCTCTTAAATCGCGTATACCAAAATACTGCATAGTAGTGGCCTCTGGGGTTCAGAGCTAAATTATAATCTGTGTATACATATGATGACACATGTTTATCATTGATATTGTTTTATCGCGAGGGGGAACTAGGTTTAATCAATGTCGAAACTAAAAAATCGACAGTGAATAAGAGTAGATAATTTTTGTGAAAACTAGAGTGATCAGACTGGCGTGGTAACAAGGTGTGATTTTTAAGAAGGGGAGTTAGAAAATTTAGCTTGGGTATCCACAGAATGGATACCCAAGGAGATGATTACTTACCGTAACCGCGTTCAAGTGATTCTTGAATTGATAAAATTTTGCCACTCTTTTTTTGCGAGAGTTTGCTCTCAATAGTGGTTTTGTCTGATTTCACTTTGCTGAGTAGGTCATCCATTGACTTTAAATCACCACTTTCAATAAGCAATTGAATATGATTACAGGCTTCAAATTGACCAGTAAGATTGCTGAGATTTGGGTAAGAAACTTGTTTCATCGCTCTATCATCCATATAAAGTTTAAGTAGGTTTACAACATAAGCCCTGGTTAAGGGGGAGTACGCATTCGCGGAATCAAAAATCTGAAGCATTATCCTAAACACTCAGATCACTGCAATGCGAGTTCGAGATTAAAACATAGACTAGCCTCCTATGGGTAGCAAGATAATAAAATGAATATTTTTGGTTGGTTTCTTGGTTATAGACCTGGGCTCTTTTTGGCATAAAGCCTTTCCATTGAAAAACATTGTGTTAGCTTTTCACCAGCACTCAATCAACTTATGAGAACAAATTACAACCAAAAAATATCATCAAAAGTACCATCAAAATATTACCAAATTGACATCTCCTACAGAGGCTGTAGGAGATGTCATACATTACCTTTTAATCTCGGGATTTTGCAGTGCAAAATCAACGCCAATGTCCCACAGTGTTTAGCTCTGATCTCCGCTGGGCGAAAAATTTGCGCGCTATAGAATAGGCTCCACATGCGGACATTCCACCGTATGGTTGTAGTGTAAACCTTAGCGTTATATTTTCCGGGGCTTCGGCCTCGGTTTTTTATGCAGGACGCATTTATGCCGCGGTGCACATGGATGTGCGAGAGCGGCGCTTATGCAGGACGCATTTATGCCGCGGTGCACATGGATGTGCGAGAGCGGCGCTTTACACTAAAAAGTAAGATGGTATAGAGAGCGGAATTAATTATTGCAGTCAGGCATTCAATAGAATTTTGGCAATTATTTAAAAAGTACTTTAGTTAACACTACACCGTTAGTTGCTGCTAACTACGAATGCGAAACTATTCTTCAGTCAATCAGCAATTCAATTTTACTCAATTCATGTTGTGATATAGCAAATCCCGTCTAGAATGATCATGCGACCGCAGATAAAAAGAATAACAAATGGTTAGCTTGTGCTAATCAACAAAATCAAAGCAGATAAACTTCCTTTGGGCGCGAGATTTTGTGAACTGATCATCACTGTCAGTTAATTATGTTGTCGATATTCTGCAGCGAATTCGCGAAAATAACCTCATAATAAAAAGCATCCGGGGGCAATTCCATGTCACGACAGCGCGCCATTTGGCTTACTGCTTGTCTGAAATTATTTTGTCTGTCTTATTTGTGTTTGAATCGTTTTTGTCAGAATAGCGATTTTCTAAAAGTCGCAAAATCATTTATCACAGCGCTGTTGTTATTCTCTTTTGCCATCGCATGCAAAATAAATCAGGATGTTTTTGTCGATTCGCCGCTGCAAAAAGGTGTCTATGGCGGTGCGCCGAATTTTGCTGTGCGCTACCTTGAGGCGATCCCGAGTAACCCCGTCCTCGAACTCAATGGTACCGACGTGTCAGGTTACTTCACCTTTGATTACGATAATTTGTCAGCCACCTCATCTGATCCAGCGTTGATGGCTCTGGTGGTAGACGGGAATAATCGGTTTCGCGCATCGGGCGTCAGATCCGCAGCTGTGCCGGTAGATTTCATCATTGATGTGGTGCCGCCAGAAGTGCACGTTACCGATGTGGATGACAATGGCGTGTTGAATATTGCTGGTTATCTCGATGATGACGGCGGCGGCAACAGTTTAGTGGTTAATGGTACCAATATGCTGGTTAACAGTAATGGCACGTTTTCTGGCTCTGTTAACGATACGCCGTTTCTTGACTTCACTGCGGTTGATATTTTTGAGAACGGTGGCAACACCACGTACGCTCGCCCAGACACTTATCTGAGCGGCATGATGGGTGTGCATCTCAATAACTCTGCGTTAAACGCCGTGGGGCAGGGTATTGCGCAACAGATGGAGAGCATTGACCCTGTGATTCTCAATCAGATGGGTCTAGTGGGAGACCTAATCTACAGTGAAACCCTGCCTATTCAGTTCGGTAATATTCAAGTGAATATTAGGCTGTATGATATGTCTATGGGGCCAGTAAGTTTTAATGTTTTGGCGGATGCGCAAGACAACGATCTTAATTTTAATGCTGTTGCGAATAATTTTTCTCTCACCGTATTGATTGAGTTGACCGGTGATTGGGGATTCTTCCTGCCATTATCCGGTACCATCACCGCTAATACGCTGAGTTTTAGTGGAGGCGCAGTGCCGAGTTTAAACGCCGGTGCGATTTCCACGACACTCAACAATTTTAGTTCGACGTTTTCGAATGATTTCGCTATTAATGTTAATGCGTTGCCCAGCTGGTTGGTGAGTACCTTCAACACGGTTAAACAGAATATGCAGGCGCCGCTAGCAAACAATATTGTCAGTGCCTTCGTGCCGGGTGTTATGTCGAGCATGATGACCTCTTTGTCGCAGTTGCAACTGAATGTAGATCTAGCAGGCTCGAGCAGTTCTCTCACCGTTGATACAGCGACGGAAGAGATAGGTGTGGTTGGGTCCGCGCTGACCCTCGAAACAGGCGGTAACTTTTTTGCCGCTGTCGCACCGAATGTTGCGCCGACGCTGGGGTCTGTGTATGTGCCGAATAGTTTACCTACACTTTCATCCACGACGCCCTCTGGACTGAATTACGATGTGGGGGTTGTCGTATCTACCAATATGCTGAATCAGATCATGCTCGGGGCCTATCATGCAGGCGTGATGCATATGAAGTTTTCGTCGATTGTGCCCAACCTGCCAACCTTCGTCGCAAGGGCGCCCATTG
>OBEQ010422993.1_pt1 | contig 11281 bp, 10 predicted proteins | sample 1670901 | NCBI WGS metagenome assembly OBEQ01 (sample SAMEA104232315, study PRJEB22302) | groundwater metagenome | biome: forest; feature: aquifer; material: groundwater | place: USA | collected 2011-08-07 | depth 5.4 m | reverse complement strand
GAAGGGTAAATGGGATGAAGCCCTTGTGAGCCTTCACCCTCCCTTTAATCCCCTCCCATCAAGGGAGGGGAGACCTCATTGCTCCAATAGGTTCCTAGCCCTCCTCCATCATCTTTACAAATCGTTGAAATAAATAATTTGCGTCGTGTGGTCCGGGTGAGGCCTCGGGATGATACTGCACCGAGAAGGCTGGGATCTTGGTCAGTCGTAATCCTTCGACGGTTTTGTCATTTAAATTAATGTGCGTCAGCTCCGCTTTTCCCTTTAATGAATCGGTATCGACGGCAAAGCCGTGATTCTGCGCCGTGATTTCTACTTTGTTCGTCGTTAAATCGATCACCGGCTGGTTTCCGCCGTGATGGCCGAATTTGAGTTTGTAGGTCTTCCCTTCCAGGGCAAGGCCGAGGAGTTGATGACCGAGACAGATGCCGAAGATCGGGACCTTTCCCAGAAGCTTTTGGATGTTGTCGACGGCGTAGGTGACCGGTTCTGGATCGCCCGGCCCGTTGGAAAGAAAAACCCCGTCCGGCCTCAACGAGAGGACCTTCGACGCAGGGGTGGAGGCTGGGACGACTGTCACATCGCAACCGACCTCGACAAGATTGCGCAAAATGTTTTGTTTGATCCCGAAATCATAGGCGACGACTTTGAATCCTCCCCTCCTTTGTAAGGAGGGGCTGGGGGAGGTCAGAGACCAGAGCCCCTTCGTCCATTTGTACGGCTTCTGACACGTCACCTCTTGGACCAGGTCGCAACCGACCATGCCGGGGGCCGATTTTACCTTTTTCAACAATCTCTTTTTGTCAAAATCGTTTGTCGAAAGGATCCCCATCTTGGAACCGCGGTCGCGCAGGTGTCTCGTCAAGGCGCGCGTATCAACCCATTCGATCGCCGGAATCCTGTTTTTTTTCAGATAAGCATGGAGCGGCTCGCGAGACCGAAAATTCGACGGCACCGGATTGTAATGTCGGACGACGAACCCTTCGAGGAAGGGTTTCCACGATTCGACGTCTTCCGGATTGACCCCGTAATTGCCAATCTCCGGGTAGGTCATGACGACGATCTGTCCTTTATAAGAGGGATCGGTCAGGATTTCCTGATAACCGGAGAGGCTCGTATTGAAGACCACCTCTCCGATCACCTCACCTTGATATCCAAAGGAGCGCCCTTCCAGAGTGAAGCCATCTTCCAGGACGAGCAGTGCCTTAGCCGGTTTCATCCGCTGTAAACGACCTTTCCGTTCACGATCGTAAAACGCACTTTCCCCTTGAGATCCCATCCCTGAAACGGCGTGTTTCGTGACTTGGATTTAAATTTTGACGGATCGATGGTGATTTTTTTCTCCGGATCAAAGATCGTGATGTCGGCATCGCTTCCGGGCCGGAGGGTCCCCTTGTTCTCAAGCCTTAAGATACCGGCCGGACCGGCGGAGAGGAGGCGAATGAGATCGGCCAGGCGGATCACCTTCTCTTCCACGAGTTTGAGGGTGACCGGAAGGGCGGTCTCGAAACCGATCACGCCGGGGGCCGCCTTGACGAACTCGACCTCCTTTTCCCAAGAAGCATGGGGGGCATGATCGGTGGCGATCGCATCGATGATTCCCTCTTTCAGCCCCTTTCTCAACGCCTTCACATCTAAAGAAGAGCGAAGCGGCGGCCGGACAAAGGCATGGGTGTTGTATCCCTCGACCTCTTTGTCGGTCAGGGTCAGGTGGTGCGGCGTCGCCTCGCAGGAGACGGCGACCCCCCTCTTCTTGGCGGCGCGGACCAGTTCCAGACCGACCCGCGTGGTGAGATGCGCGATATGGAGTCTCGCCCGGGTCAATTCGGCCAAGGCGATATCGCGCGCGACGATGATCTCTTCGGCGGCGTTCGGCGATCCCGGAAGTCCCAGCTCGGTGGCGACGATCCCTTCATTGACCGATCCAGTGCTCGATAAATTTTCATCCTCCGCGTGAGAGATCACGAGGAGATTGAAGCCGCGGGCGTATTGCATCGCCTTTCGCATCAAGGCGCTGTCCATGACGCAGCGGCCGTCATCCGAGATTCCGACAATGCCTGCCTCCGCCATCTGACCGATGTCGGCCAGGGTCTTCCCTTCAAGACCTCGGGAGATCGCCCCGACCACAAGGAGATTCCCCACCCCGGCCCTCCCCTTCTCTTGAATAAATTTGGTGATGACGGCGTTGTCGTTGACCGGAAGGGTGTTGGCCATGCAGACGATCGTCGTAAAACCTCCGGCGGCCGCCGACTCCGTCCCGCTCCGAATCGTCTCTTTATGCTCGTATCCCGGCTCGCGAAGGTGGCTATGCAGATCAATAAAGCCCGGTGAAACGACCAGCCCCTTGGCATCAATCACACGGCCACGCGACGAAATCCCTCGACCAATTTTGGAAATCTTCCCATCAGAGCAGAGGATGTCAAAGAGACCGTCTTTTTTGGCGAGAGGGTCTATCAGGCGGCCGTTTTTAATCAGGAGTGACATTACCGGTTACCTCCCCATAACGCCAAAACTGCCATTCGAACGGCAATCCCGTTGGTCACCTGATCGAGAATGACCGTCTGGGGCGCCCCTTTTTCTTTGATCAAACCATCCGCCACCTCCGGATCGATCTCGACGCCGCGATTGATCGGGCCGGGGGGCATAATCAGAGATCCCTTTTTCATTCGGGCGACCCGTTGCCGGTTCAGTCCGAAGAAGTGGGTATATTCGGCCAGTGAAGGGAAATTCATCTTTTCCTGCCGTTCTTGTTGGACCCTGAGAAGCATGACGACGTCGGCCTTCGGCAACACCTCGTCCAGATTGCTTCCGGTACGGACCCCCAGGGTTTCAAGCCCCGGAGGGATCAGGGTCGCCGGGCCGACGCAGGTGACCTCGGCGCCGAGCTTTTTAAATCCATAGATGTTCGACCGGACGACACGGCTGTAGGCGATGTCGCCGACAATCAGGAGATGCGCCCCGGCAATTTTTCCCAGTCTTTCTTGAACGGTAAAGAGATCGAGGAGCGCCTGGGTCGGGTGCTCGTGGGAGCCGTCACCGGCATTGATCACCGCCGCCTTCGTATGCTTGGCGATCATCCCCGGAAGGCCGCTGCAGTCGTGCCGGACCACCATAATATCCGGTCCCATCGCCTCAAGATTTTCGATCATATCTTTGAGGCTCTCCCCTTTAGACAGGCTGCTCGACTGAGGGGTCATCGTAATCAGATCGGCCGAGAGGCGCCGTGCGGCGATCTCAAAAGAGGTCCGGGTCCGGGTCGACGACTCAAAGAAGAGATTCATCACCGTCTTCCCCTTGAGGTCATCGAACTTCTTATGGGGAGGGATCAGATCGTTCTTGTATTGTTGGGCGGTCTCCAGGATGCGAAGGATGATTTCTTTCGGAAGATCTCGGATTCCTAAGAGGTCTTTGGGCAAAAAAAAACCCCGCCGGAGCGGGGTCGTTGGATTCGAATTCTTTTCAATCTTCCGGGCAGTCATTGGCGGGCGGTTGTAGGAAAATGAGGACGAACTGTCAACTATTTAATCCATCACCCGCCCTTCACGCCGTAGAGTCTTATTGACATATCGACTATGATAGTCTATATAAGAATCTATGGAAACAACCGTGAGCGCCATTGAAATGAGACGGCAATTCGGCGGAATTCTCGACCGAGTCGCCAAAAAAGGGGAACACATCACGATCCTTCGGGATGAAAAGCCGATTGCGACGTTGATTCCGGTCAAGGAGCATGAGGAACAATGTCTTTCCAAGGATCGTGCAAGGCGAGTGGAAGAAGTTTTGGCCGAGGTTGATGAGTTCTGGAAAAAGAACCCAGCCCTTAAGAAGAAAATGGCTCGCAAAGATTCGACCCAAATCATTCGGAAAATGAGGGATTCTCGGTGGTCGTCGTCGACACGTCGGTAGCGATGAAGTGGTTTTTGCCGGAACTCGGTTACTTGGAGGCGAGAGACCTCCTCGAGTCAGGCGAAATTGTGGTTCCCGACCTACTTCTCTATGAGTTTTCCAACGTCCTCTCCTGCCATCATGAGCTTTCTTTAGAAGAGATTAACCGCATTCTTAAGCTGTTTTTCGAAATTCATCTGCAGATCTTAGTTCTTCCCGAGAAAGGCTTTTGTCGCGCAATAGAATTGTCACGAACGCTGAAAATCAGTGCTTATGATGCCAGCTTTGTCGCTCTTGCGGAGTCTTTAAAGGTCGATCTGATTACTGCGGATCAAAAACTGGTTCGTAAGACGACGGCACTCGGTTTTGTTCAAAGCCTTTAATCTTACCGAATCCACCTTCCAAACCGATTCCATCTTAACGTCTTCCGGTCGTAATCAATCGAGAGCCAGACAAACATGGCGCGGCCTTTGACGTTTTCCAGAGGGACGAAGCCCCAGTCGCGGGAGTCGGAGGAGTTGTCCCGGTTGTCTCCCATGACGAAGAGGTGCCCGGCGGGGACCTCGAACTCCTCTTCGGCGAAGGAAGGGGTGTCATCAAACTGGACCAGATGATTCTGATTCCCCACCTTCTCCACGTAATAACTGTACTCCTGCCAACCGGGAAAGGTCGAAATGGAGCGGGCGCCTACCTCGTCGGCGACCGCCTCCGGGATGATCTTCAAAAGGGTCGGATGAGAGCCGGCATTCGGATCGACCTGGAGCGGTTGGCGGGCCACCGGGGTTCCGTTGACCTGCAGATCGTCTCCATGAATCGTGATCCGATCGCCCGGGAGGCCAACCACCCGCTTGATAAAGTCTTTTGATTCGTCGATCGGATAGATAAAGACGATCGCCTCGCCTCTTTCAGGACTTCGAAAAGTAACGACCTTCTTCTTGGTAAAAGGGATCCTCAATCCATAGACAAATTTATTGACAAAGATATGGTCTCCAATCATCAGGGTCGGGATCATTGAGCCGGACGGGATCTTGAACGCCTCGACGACAAATGACCGGATCATGAAGGCGACGAGAAGGGCCGTCAGGAGCGCCTCGGCGTATTCCCGAATGTTTCCTTTTTTCTTACTAATTTTCTCCGTGGTTTCTTCCATCTTTAATCCACCTTTAAAATTGCGAGAAACGCCTCCTGAGGGATCTCCACGTTTCCGACCTGTTTCATCCGCTTCTTACCCGCTTTCTGTTTCTCCAGCAACTTTCTTTTTCGGGTGATGTCGCCGCCGTAGCATTTGGCGGTCACATTCTTGCGCAGCGCCTTGACCGTCTCGCGCGCGACGATCTTGCCGCCGATCGCCGCCTGGATGGCGACATCGTACTGTTGCCGGGGAATCACTCCCCGCAGTTTCTCGACGATTTCCCGGCCCCGCACCGCCGCCTTCTCGCGATGCACGATCACCGAAAGGGCATCGACCGCGTCGTCATTGACCAAGATATTGAGGCGGATCAGGTCGGAGGGGCGCCAGTCGAGGAATTCATAGTCGAACGAGGCGTATCCTTGCGACAGCGACTTGAGGCGATCGTAAAAATCAAACAAGACCTCGTTAAAAGGAATTTCATAAACCATATGGACGCGATCGGCCGAAAGATAATCCATTTTGGTCTGAAGCCCCCGTCGAGTGGCGCAGAGCTGGATCAGATTGCCGACGTACGCCGTCGGAAGATGGATGTGGGCCAGGATGTACGGCTCTTCGATCAATGTGATTTCCTGTTCCGGGGGTAGTTTTTGCGGATTGTCGACGAGGAACGATTCTCCCCGGACGGTTGTGACCTTAAAGGCGACCGTCGGGGCGGTGGTGATCAACAGGAGACCAAATTCCCTCTCCAGTCTTTCTTGGATGATTTCCGAATGAAGGAGGCCGAGGAATCCGCAGCGGAAACCGAATCCCAAGGCCTGAGAGGTCTCCGGCTCGAAAGAAAACGAGGCGTCGTTTAATTTTAATTTTTCCAGCGAATATTTCAAAACCTCATATTGGGTCGAATCGACCGGGTAAAATCCGGCGAAGACCATCGCCTTGACCTCCTGAAAACCGGGGAGAGGTTCGGTGGTCGGCTGTTCCGAAGAGGTGATGGTATCCCCAATCCGGGTCTCGTGAACGCTCTTGATCGCGGCGGTCAGAAAACCGACCTCTCCCGCTTCGAGAAGCGTTTTTTCTTCGGCGTGCGGCGAAAAGACTCCGACTTTTTGGACCTCATAATCCTTGCCGGTAAAAAGAAGTCGGATCTTCATCCCCTTTCGAATCCGGCCGTCGACGATTCGGAAGAGGACGACGACCCCGGAATAGCTGTCGAACCAGCTGTCAAAGATCAGCGCCCTCACGGGAGCGTCCGGGTCTCCCGCGGGGGGAGGAATCTCCTGAATGATTTTCTCGAGGATATCGAGAACCCCCTCCCCTGTCTTGGCCGATGCGAGAATCGCTCCGTCGGCGGGAATCCCGAGCATTTCCTCGATCTCTCCTTTGACCCTCTCCGGGTCGGCACCCGGAAGGTCGATCTTGTTGATGACCGGGACGATTTGGAGATTACTGGCGAGTGCGAGCGTTGCATTGGCGACCGTTTGGGCCTGAACCCCCTGAACGGCGTCGACAACCAGGATCGCCCCTTCGCAGGCGGCGAGGCTTCGCGAGACCTCGTAATTGAAATCGACGTGACCCGGGGTGTCGATCAGATTGAAGATGTACTCTTGGCCATTCCGACTCCGGTAATTCAGACGAACCGACTGCGCCTTGATCGTGATGCCGCGCTCCCGTTCCAGTTCCATCTTGTCGAGAAACTGGTCCTTTTTTTCGCGCTGAGAGATCGCCCCGGTCAATTCCAAGATCCGATCGGCCAAGGTCGATTTGCCGTGGTCGATGTGGGCGATGATGCAGAAGTTGCGAATATTCTTCACAACTTTTATGGATTCTCGGTTTGTTCCAGGGAGAGATTTTCGTAAAGGGACAGTTGCCGTGGAAGGACCGCGTGATTTCGTTTCAGGATGAGATCGATTCCCTGCCGAATAAACTCCGCGATCGGGACCTTGGTCCGGTCGTGCAGCGCCTTGAGCTGCTCATTCTGCTCCGGGGTAATATAAACCGTGGTGGTGACTTTCCTGCGCATGGATATTAACTCTTTGATTTGACGACCAGACCGGAAGCCTTTTCCTTCTTCTTGAATTGATCCAAAAACTGATCCGCCGCCGGCCGCGTCTTGAACGTGCCGATCCGAACGCGATACCAGATTCCTTTTTTCGGGATCTCTCCGACCCCCAAAAAGGCCTGATATCCCTTTTTCTTCCACTGATTCATCGTCTTAGTCGCCTCTTCCGCCGACTGATAGGAGCCGACCTGAATCGAAAAATGGGACGCCTTGGTGGGTTCGGGCTCCTCACGTGGCTTGACGGCCGGGGGGGGCACCTCTTCGGGGGCCGTTTTTTCCTCGGGTTGGGCCGGAGGCGGACTCTCCGGGGCCTTATTTTCATATTCCTCGGCCGTGACCCCCGAAGGTTTGATCGGAACCGCCTTCTGCCCTTCCGGACGGGTCAGGACCTCCGGATAGGTGTAATCGACCGGCGGGGTTCCGACGATCTCGTCGATGCTCTTGGCCCCCTCTTTGGGAAGAAGGGTTTCTTTTTTGGTCTCCCGTTGACCGAGGAGGTCGGGGCCGTAATGGGCCCCCAGATAAAAGACAAAAAAGAGGGTGACGATTTCCAGGAGGATGAGGGTGACAAACTGGCCGAAGGTGAAGCGACAAAAGTAATCGTCGAGTTCTTTTTTAAAATCATCCATCGCTTACTCTTTTTCCGTTTGTTCCATGACTTCCGGAGCGGAAATTCCCAACAACTTCAGTCCTTGAGAGAGGGTTAATTTTAAAGCGGCGCAAAGATACCTTTTCGCCTGGGAGGTGTCAACATCGAGGCCAAGGACTCGATAGCACGGATCTTCCTTCGCCTTGGTGTAATAGGACTGAAAGAGCTTGGTCAGTTCCAAAAGATAGAAGGGGATCCTCTGCGGCTCGAGACGGGCCGCCGCGAGTCTGATTTCTTCCGGATATTCGAGGACCCGCTGGATGAGATCGATCTCTTCCGGCAGTTCGAGGCGTTCGAGATTCGCCTCTTTTGAAAATGGGGGGAGATTCATCTCCGCCGCCTTCCTCTCGATCGCGCAGAGACGCGCGTAGGCATATTGGACATAGTAGACCGGATTTTCTTGGGACTGTCGGCGGGCCAGATCGAGATCGAAGTCGAGATGCGAGGCGGGCGTCCTCATGAGAAGGAAAAAACGAAAGGCATCGCGACCGACCTCGTCCAAGACCTCTCGTGCCGTAATAAAGGTCCCTCCCCGCTTCGACATCTTGACGATCTCCGAGCCCCGTTTCACACGAACGAATTGATAAAGGACGGTCTCAATCCTCGCAGGATCATCACCGAGCCCTTTCAGGGCGGCCCGGAGTCGGGGGATATGTCCGTGATGATTTGACCCCCAAATATTCAAAATACGATCAAAGCCTCTCTCCAGTTTGTCGACATGGTAGGCGATGTCGTTGGCGAAATAGGTCGGACGTCCGTCCGTCCTGACGAGAACAGATTCACGATCCTTGAGAAATTCCTCCTCGGAGGAAAGCCACAGGGCGCCCTCTTTTTCGACCGTCACCTTTTTTTTCTTGAGGGCTGCGAGAACCTGCGCCGTTTTGCCGGATTCCAAGAGTTCCTTCTCATGGATCCAGGAGTTGAACCGAATTCCCATGTTTTCGCAGTCACGTTTCATCTCTTCGGTCATCTGAGCCACGCCGAATCGTCCCAACGCCTGCGCGGTTTTATCGATTTTTTCATCCATCGCCTTTTCGGCTAAACGGTCGATGTATTCTCCTTTGTACTCGCCCGTACTGACTCCCTTCTCTATTCGCTCCAAGAGGCTCTCGCCCAACTTATCGATCTGCCCCCCGACGTCGTTGACGTAATATTCGCGTGTGACTTCATATCCGGTTGCTTCCAGGAGCGAGGCGATCACGTCCCCGAGCGGTCCTCCACGGGCATTTCCGATATGGAGCGGCCCGGTCGGGTTGGCGCTCACCAGCTCCACCAACGCCTTTTTCCCCTCCCCTTCCCGAGAGGTTCCGAACCGATCCCCCTCAACCTCCCGAAGGGCCTCCTGCCATGCGCTCTTTCTAAGGACGAAATTGAGAAATCCACCGCCGGCGACTTCAATCTTTTCCACGATCCCTTCGCGGTCTTCCGGAGGGATCAAGTCTTTGATTTCTTGAGCCAGGTCGCGCGGATTTTTCTTCAAGGACTTGGCAAGAACCAAGACAAGATTGGTCGAAAGCTCCCCATGGGCCCTGATGTTCGGTCTTTCGACCTCAAAGGGGGGCAACGGGGCCCATTTTCGGGCGGAACGGATCAGAATTTCTTTGAGTTTTTCCTTCAAGGAATCCTCTTTGCCTCTTTCTCATCCAAGATCAAGAGGGTCTTCAGGCCGTCCGGGTGAAGGTATTTTTTTGCCACCCGCTCCAGATCCTTCTCGGTCACCTGCGCGATCTTTTGTTGAAAGGTTTCGAGATAATTCTCCGGATATCCCCAAAGCCGAAAAATGGTTTGTTGTTTCACTTGTTGGAATCGGGACTCGAAGTCAAAGAAGAGCGACCAGAGGAGCGCCTTCTTGGCACGGTCCAATTCTTTTCGGCTGAATTGGGGGTCCCGGGTGAGACGGGTCAGGATCTCCTTCATTTTTTGAATCACCCAGTCGGTGTTCGAACTCTTTGTCTGAGCGACCATTCGAAAAAGTCCGAAGTCCTTTCCAAATCCAAAGTCGCTCCAGACGGAATAGGCCTTGCCCGCCTCGGTTCGGATCTCTTCGCCGAGACGAGACGTGAGCGCCCCGCTCCCCCCCAGGATGAAATTGAGGACGATCAGCGGGAATTTATCCGGGTTGTCCCTTTTGGACCCCAGGTGTCCCATCAGGATGGTCGTTTGGGTCAGATTTTTCTTGGGAATGACCACCAGGCCTTTTTCATACGTCTCTTCCAGAGGTGGAATCTCCGGAAGCGGTTGACGGCTCGCGGGCCACTCTTGAATTCTTGAGCCGATCTTTTCAAAAATTTCCTCCGCGGAAAAATCACCCGCCGCTGCGATAAGGATTCGGTCGGGGGCGAAAAATTTCCGGTGAAACTCCCTCACATCCTGAAGGGTGATCCGATCGAGCGACGAAAGGGTCGGGGTTCGCCCCCAAGGAGACTTCCGACCGACGACCGCCGCCGGAAACTCGCGATAAGCGAGTTTCAGAGGATCTTCCATGTCCCGTACCAAGGCTTCCTTCGCCCGCGCTCGAACCGATTCAAATCGTTCTGACTTCAAGGCCGGCTGCCGAAGGAGATCGAAGAGAAGATCCAAGACCCGGTTCAGATCCGGTTTGAGCGAGGAGACCTCGACCCAAAAATATTCGGAGTTGCTTCCCATCTCAAGGGTTGCGCCGGAAAACTCCAAGAGGTCATCGATCTCATGAGGCGGCCGGTTCACGGTCCCTCCCATTCGAATCGCCTGCATGGCGACCGAACTGAGGCCTTCTTTTCCGGGAGGATCATAGACCGATCCGCCTCGGATCAAGAGGTGGAGTTGGGCCGTCGGCAATTCCCGGTCTTCCAGGGTCAGGAGGGTGAGGCCGTCGGTAAACGACTTCGAGGCCGGCGGTAACGGTTTGAAAAAGGGGAATCGTTCCCGCGTACAGGAGGAAAGGAATAAAAAAATAAGGACGAGAGAGAGAAATTTTTTCATGGGGCCAAAATAGCAATGGTTCGATGGGTTTTTTGTAAATAGTGATTGGCAAGGTCTTGAAGATCCTCCCGATGGAAGGCTGAAATCCGATCGAGATAGTCCGCGCCATAGCGCCAATCTCCGGCGGCGATCTCAAAATAGGAGAGCAGAGAGGCGAGTCCGTCGTTGGATTTCAACTCCCATAAGAGGTTGACCGCCAGGCGATTCTTGGCCCTGGTCAACTCCCGGTCCGAAACTCCCCCTTGTTGAATCTTGGCGATCTCTTCGTCGATCGCTTGGATCAGTTTTTCCGGCGAGTGGCCTTCCAACGGGATCGCCTCGATCATGAAAAGGTTCGGAAGTCTCGATCCCGGCACGCCGTTCGTCGTGGAAACCTGGGCGGCTATTTTTTTCTCCAGAACCAGGCTTCGGTAGAATCGGGAGGAGCGTCCCTCTCCCACGATTTCATTGAAGAGATCGAAGAGATAGTCATCCCGATGAGGAAGCGCCGGTTTAGGGTAACCGATCAGGATTCGAGGCCGAGCCGAACGTTTCAACACCACACGCCGGGCTTTTCTAGGGGCTCGCGTCGCCCCCTCCACCAGCAAAGCCGGCG
>OBEQ011210617.1_pt1 | contig 11283 bp, 10 predicted proteins | sample 1670901 | NCBI WGS metagenome assembly OBEQ01 (sample SAMEA104232315, study PRJEB22302) | groundwater metagenome | biome: forest; feature: aquifer; material: groundwater | place: USA | collected 2011-08-07 | depth 5.4 m | reverse complement strand
GCCGGAGCGGTGCGACATGACAGCGGTATAGCCAGCCTTGTGCGCCATTTCGACGGCTTCCAGGGTTTCGGTCAGGCTGCCGATCTGGTTGACCTTGACGAGAATGGAATTGGCGGTGCCGCGCGTGATGCCGTCTTTCAGGCGTGTGGAATTGGTGACGAACAGATCATCGCCGACCAGTTGCACCCTGGCGCCCAGCGCTTCGGTCAGCGCCTTCCAGCCGGCCCAGTCGTCCTCGGCCATGCCGTCTTCGATGGAAATAATCGGATAGCGTTTCACCAGATCGGAATAATAGGCCACCATGCCGGTGGCATCGAGCGTCTTGCCTTCGCCCGCCAGAATATATTTGCCGTCCTTGTAAAATTCGGTCGAGGCGGCATCGAGCGCCAGATAAATATCCTCGCCGGGCCTGTAACCGGCTTTCTCAATCGCCTTTATGATGAAGTCCAGCGCATCGGTGGCGGAACCAAGGGCTGGCGCAAAGCCGCCTTCGTCGCCGACATTGGTATTGTGGCCCGCATCTTTCAGTCCGGCTTTCAGCGTATGAAACACTTCCGCGCCCATGCGCACCGCATCGGCAATGCTGCCTGCGGCCACCGGCATGATCATGAATTCCTGAATGTCGATGGGATTGTCCGCGTGCGCGCCGCCATTGATGATGTTCATCATCGGCACCGGCAGGGTGCGCGCCAGCGGCCCGCCCACATAGCGGAACAGCGGCAGCTCCAACTCGTTCGCCGTCGTCTTGGCAATGGCCAGCGAGACGCCCAGGATGGCGTTGGCACCCAGGCGCGATTTATTGGGGGTGCCGTCCAGATCGCACATCATGCGATCGAGCACGACCTGTTCTTCGGATTCCATGCCAGACAGCAGATCGAACAGATCATCGTTGACGGCTGCCACGGCCTTCAGAACGCCCTTGCCTTTGTAGCGCGCGCCGCCATCGCGCAGTTCAACCGCTTCATGCGCGCCGGTCGATGCGCCCGAAGGCACCGCCGCGCGGCCCATGGCGCCTGATTCCAGAATGACATCCACCTCAACCGTCGGATTGCCCCGGCTATCGAGAATTTCACGGCCTTTAATATCAATAATTGCAGTCATGAATGGTCTGCCCCCTTAGCGAAAGTATCTTTTGTGGAATCGTGATCCGTTCATAGCCGAACGCCGCAGAAATGTCATTGCGGTCGTAAAGATATCCAGAAAACCGCGGAAATGCGGCGAGATCGCCTAATCAGGCGCTATCGGTTTCGTTGCCGGGAAAGGGGGCGAACGGAAACGGCGGCGTATCATTGAGAAACAGCATAAACGCCAGCACCTCGGTCAGATAGCTCAGCAGGTTTCTGCTGAAATGGGCGATCTCTTCATTTTTTGATTTGTTTACGGCAATATAAATAAATTGCACGATGCCCAGCAGGATCAATGCATTGAACGTGAAATATCCAAGGACAACGACGCCCAGTGCATACAACAGCCGCACCCTTAGGGGCTTGCCAGCGATGCTGTCTTCGTTTTTGCCTGGATAAGCGGCTCTTTCTACATAACTCATTTTCAAAAAACTCCGATTCAGTATCGTATTACCGCTCTATATAGGTAATAGCCTTCATAAGTATAAAAAATATTAAGCGGGTGTGACGCCGGACACATTTTTACTGTTGGCAAACATTCCAATCAGCAGAACACCGGCAACAAAACCTGCAATATGGGCGTCCCACGCGATCATCATGACGTCATCGGCCACCCGAATGCCGGTAAGCCCAAATATGATATTGACCAGTATCCAGACCCCGCTCATCATAAGAAAGCGGCGGTCATTCAACGGCAATAAACGTATAGGGGGGCGGCCGCCCGAACCGGCGCCATTTGCTGCCGATGCCGATGGCCCTTCCAGTATATCCTGCAACGAAATCCTGAAGGCCGCCCCCATCATGCCGGATATGGCGCCTGAGGCCCCAATCATGGGCGTCAGCGACGCATGGTCTACAATGATATGCACAAGCGCTGCGAAAACGGCGCAGGTCAGATATAGCGCCATAAAGCGGGCATTGCCGATCCTGCGGACCACAGCACTTCCGAACGCCAGAAGCCAGGCGCTATTGATTGCAAGATGGGTAAAGTCTGCATGCAGAAATGCATAGGTAATGAATGGTGGAATAGCCAGCCATACGCCGCCCCAGTACGTCGATATGACATCCGGCATGTATCTTCCAGGCAATATGCCAAACATAACCACAACAAAATGGTCAAAGTCCGGCGCCAAAAAGATACGCAGCACATGCACTGCAACCAGCAGGCCAATTAATACAATGATGGTTCCGGGAACAAAAAACACCGGCTGCCGGTCGCTATGTCTAAACTTCGCGTGCATCGGTAGCGCCTGCTCCATTTGTCCTGTACCTATGATGCGGCTGACTTTGGCCAAAGGTCATCGATTCGTCATGATTAACATAAACCAGAATCTGGGTCTAAGCTTGGTTACAGATCATAACTGTTAAATAAAATTAGAATGAAATGTGCGCAACGTCACAGAAAGTACTGTTAACCACTTATATGTTGTCTTATCATGCACTTATATCTTGTTGATGAATTTACATTAAAAAGCGGGTGTTGACTGCGGAAAGCAACTTACATCCAGCAATCAGATCTTTGATAATTATTGTTACAGGTGACAGGGATGGGCTTGGGATTACTCCGGATTGGGCTTGGCGCCGCAATTTCGGCTTTGCTGCCGTTTTCCGCGATGGCGGAAGAACTGGTAGTAGGCGCGGCGGCGGCCGTCGTCAGACAGGTCGAGGGCATTTCCGGCCCAAAAGTGCGCAAACTCAGCATTTCGGACGACGTTTTTTTTAATGAGGTAATCGCCACCAAGGCGGACAGCGCATCCAAAATCCATTTTCCCGATGATACGTATCTGACGGTAGGGCCGGATTCCAGGGTGACTATTGACGCCTTTGTCTATGATCCAACTGCCAAAAATTCGAAGATGGTTGTCAACGCCACCCTTGGGGTCGCGCGTTTCGTAACCGGGAAAATGGGCAGCGCCGCCTATCAGATCAAAACACCCACCACGACGATCGGTGTGCGTGGCACTGTGCTGACTGTGACGGTGGAAGAAGATGGCGCCACAAGCGCCATTGTCGAAGATGGTGCGATTGTCGTGCAGGGACAAACCGGCGATCCTGTCGTCGTAAGCGAAGGCCTCTCGACAACTGCAGAGCCAGGTGAGCCCGCATCCAAGCCCGCACCCCCAAATGCTGACGTTGAGGCAAACGTGGCGGATATGGACGTAACCCTGATGCTTGACGGCGGTGAGCACGGTAACAGTGACGCCATCGCGGACAAGGATTTAGAAGGGATCATCGAAGAGGTTGAACAAACGCGCAGCGCAGGTTGCGGTTGTTAACAGGTAACCGGCCAACGAACGGGGATAGCGGGACGGGGGATATTATGGGTTTGATTACGCGCTGGCGGATTTCGGGTTTGGCTTTTGGGGCTTTGCTGGCTTTGCTGCTTGTTGCGCCAATTGCCCCAGCTTTTGCGCTCGATGCGGGGCAGACAGCAAGTGGGGCGGTACAGTTGGGCGGCATGACGATTCCATTGCCGGCGGGTGAATGGACAGCCTATTACGCCGTTGAAGACAGTGACGCGAAATTCCAGACATCCAAACTGGGGCTGGTTCTGATCAGCGGCAAAGCCATCAAGCAATCAGCCTATTTCCGCGTGTCCCATTCTAAAACCGGCGCCGGCTTCAAACCGTATGAGCAATGTTCCCAGCCGCATTATTTCTATAGCGAAACCATCCTTAACCAGATCGGCGGCGCCCAGGATTGCTGGCATGTTCAGGCCGAAACACTGGCGCCGGACAAGGCGTCCGGCAGACAGAAAGCGATCCTGGAGTTTGCCAAATCCCGCAGTCTGTTCCTTCCGCTCGCTGTCATCGGTCCGCGCTTTCACAGGGCCAATGCAGATGTTTTATTGCAGGCCTCTTATGGCTGGACCCCGGATCTGATTATCAAGGCTCCTAAAGAAATCAAAGCCTGGCGGTTTCAGGACTGGACAGCCGGGGCGGTGGCCAAGGAGCCGCGCAAAAAAGTCATCATGACCAAATTCAAGCGCTGGGGCGAGGAATGGCGGCCCCAGATGGACACCGCCTTTTCCAGCTTCAAGAAAAAGTAGCCGTTATCCATGCGCAACCCATTTTCAGGCTATTCACTGTGTATTTTGCTGGGCGTCCAGCTTGCATCGGCTGTGGCGTTTGCCCAGGTTACGCCGCCAAATATTCCGGGTACGGTTGATCCTGGCCGGCTTCAGGAACGCTTTGAGACGCCCAAATTACCGCGCGCGGTGAATGAACCGCTATTGCCGGATGGCGAAGAACAATTGCCGCCAGAAGAAGCTGAAAAAATCCGCTTTACGCTTACCGCCATTACACTGCGCGGCAATACAGTATTTTCAGAGGCGGAACTGAGTAATCTTTATAAGGAACATCTTGGCAAAGAAATTTCCCTTGGCGTCATATACCAGATTGCTGATGCGATTACCGCGCGTTACCGCAATGCGGGCTATGTCTTGGCGCGGGCAACCATACCTGCGCAGCGGGTTGAAAACGGCATCGTGCAGATTGTTGTGTTCGAAGGGAAAATAGGCAAGGCCTCCATCGAAGGCCAGCTTCCAGGCAAGAGCAAGCTGCTTGAAGCCTATATGAAAAAAATCACCGATTCCACGCCACTTAAAAGTGATGTTCTGGAACGCTATGTGCTGCTGATGAATGATTTGCCGGGGGTCGCCGCAAAGGCGGTTCTGGTTCCGTCGTTTGAGACCGCCGGGGCCACCGATCTGGTTCTGCAGGTCAGCGAAGATCCGTGGGATGCGGGATTGACCGTGGATAACCGCGGCACCAAATTTATCGGCCCGGTTCAGTTCCGCGCGCAAGGGGGGCTGAACAACCAGTTTGGTAATTTTGAGCGCATCAGCGGCCAGAGCGTCGTTACCCAGAACACCCACGAACTGCGCTTCTTTGACCTTGGCTATGTGCAGCCGGTGGGAACCGAGGGAACCCTGGCGGGGATTTCGGCGAATATCAGCTATTCAAACCCCGGCGACTCTCTGAAACCCTTTGATGTCGAGGGGCAGAACCGCTCGATTACGGCAACGCTCAGCCATCCGTGGATTCGCTCACGGAGGCAGAACCTTACCCTTCAGGGCAGTTTCACGGCCAAGAATTCCCGCACCGATCTGCGCAGTTCCCTGCTGACGGAAGACCGGCTGCGGGTTGTCCGCGCCGGGGCCTCGGCCGATTTCACCGACCGCTTTCGCGGCGTCAATCTGTTTGGCCTGGATATCAGCCAGGGGCTGGATATCCTGCATGCCACCCAAAGCGGTGATCCGAACCGTACCCGGTTCAGCGGGCGCGAGGATTTTACCAAATTTACCGGCAACGCCATGCGCATTCAAACCATCACAGAACGCACGCGTGCGGTGTTCGCAATGAACGGCCAGTATGCCCTGTCACAGTTGTTTTCGTCGGAAGAATTCGGTTATGGCGGCGTGCCCTTCGGCCGCGCCTATGACCCGTCGCAATTGACGGGCGATCATGGCGTATCCGTGCGCGCGGAAGGTCAATATACAACGCCGTACCAGGATGATTTTTTACGCTCCAGCGAGCTGTACGCCTTCTATGATATTGGCGCGGTCTGGCACATTGATAACAACGCCCGGCCGTGGAAGGAATCCGCCGCATCCCTGGGCGGGGGCGCGCGTTTCACCCTCAGCGACAAACTGACCGGCTATGTCGAGGTTGCCAAACCTCTGACCCTCAGTGTGCCTGCCCGTGGCGCCGAGGGCAAATCACCGCGCTTCTTCTTCAGCCTGACCGCACCGCTGTAACCGGGGGCCGTGCGCGGGCGGCGGAAAGGCAGGATTCCACAATTGGGGCAAAAATAATCACGCGCCGTCATTGTGCCCCACTGATAGGATGAAAGCGCTTCCATCGGGCTGAGAATCCGCAGACAACTTTCCTCAACCCGATGAATAAGCGCGCCCCGGCGGCGGCAAATCGTACAGTCACACACCCGGACATGATCGAGATCGGCGTTGACTTCGAATTGAATTTTGCCGCAATGGAGGAGCCCTTATAGGTTGCTTTCATACACCTCCATTTTACTACCGTACAATCCGGTACAGCACCGTGCCTTGCGCCACCAGATCGCCGCTGGTTTTCTCGGCTACGTCCACATGGGACCAGAAAATTTCGTTGTCGCGGTTGACGACGCGGGCGTAGGAAATCAGTTCGCCCTTGGGCCGCGGCTTGTGCAGTTGCGCCTGAATGGCGGCGGTGGAGGCCTTGTAGGGGCCGGGGCCGGTTTCGGCCCAGGCGGCCATGGCGCCGCAGGTGTCGAGCAGCGCCAGCACCGCGCCCTCGTGATGGCCGCCATTCAGATCGCGGTTGGCTTCAATATCCGGCATGGTCATCCGCGCACGGCTGTTCGCCATATATTCGGTCTTCAGGCCGCGTCCGGCGATGAAGCTGACGCCACCCATCATCTTGCCCATGGGGCTGACTTCCGCGCCACCTTCGTCCACAGGGCACTTTACCATTTCAGCGGCCGGCAATCCCATGCGCCCGCGCATGGCCAATGTCGCATGGCCGGTGGGTTTGCCATCCGCCGTATGTGTCGTGACTTCGACAAAGCACAGTTCCTTGCCCCGGCGCAGCAATTTGGCTTCGCCAAGCACATCTTCATTGATGGCGGCGGCCAGATAGTTGATCTGGAAACCGATGGTGTGCCACGGCCCGCTGGCCTCGCCCAGGGCGGCGCGCGCCATTGTGTGCCCGCCGATGGACGAGAGCGAGGCATAGACGCCGCCATGCAATGCGCCGCCGGGATTGGCGTTACTCTCGTTGAACGGCAGCAGAAACGCCGCGCCGTCTTCGCCCAATTTCGTCAGCTTGACGCCAAGCGCAGCCGCATAGGGTGACTTCTCCACCCAGTCACGTACAAAATCCATAATGACTACTTTTCTATTTCATGTTGGGGATAAGGCAGGTGTGGATCGATTCATCGCCTGGCACTTGCCGCGCCAGTGTCTTGATCGCCAGTTCCGCGTCGGTCAGATCGAAATCATGGGTGTGCATTTTTTCAAACGGCACGGTGCGGCTTTCCAGCAGTTCGATGGCGCTGGCATAGCCCGACCAGGTCACGCCCATGGCGCCCTTGATGGTGATTTCCTTCATCACGATGATATCGGAAATAAAGCCCGGTACCGGCTTGTAGCCTTTAACGCCGGCCAGCACGATGGTGCCGCCGGGGCGCACAAAGTTGAGCGCGTCGGTGACGGGTTCGGTCGCATAGGCGGACACGTCCACCACCACGTCGGCGCCCTTGCCATTGGTATATTGCTTCACCTTTTCCCTGGCGTTTTCATTCTGCACATCAATGGTGTGATCCGCGCCGAACAGTTTGGCGATTTCCATCTTGGTGCGGTCGGCTTCCAGCCCGGTGACGATCACTTTGGCCGCACCCGCAGCTTTCACGGCGGCGACGCTGGAAAGCCCGCGCTGGCCCGGCCCCATGATCACCACGGTGTCGCCGGGTTTGGTCTTGGGAATTTCCACCGCCCAGCGAAAGCCCGCGCCCAGCGGATTGAACATCACCGCAAGTTCGGTTGGCAGGCTCTTGTCGAGCTTGTGCAGAATGGTGTTGGGATCGAGATACATATATTCCGCATAGCCGCCCCACAGGCCGCCGCCATCACTGATCGGGATATAGGAATAGATGCGCCGGTTATCGCACAGATGATAGCTGCCCCCAAGACACGGCGGGCAGAAGCGGCAGGAAATCATGGTCTCGACCGCCACCCGGTCGCCCACATTCACGCCCCAGCGTTTTGCCGCATTGTCGCCAATGGCTTCGATGAAACCGATCGGCTCGTGACCCGGGATCACGTTCATCGGCATATTCAGAAAGCCTTCATATTGTTCGTAATCGCTGCCGCAAATGCCGCAGGCCTCGACCCGCATGATGGCGGTGTCGGCGGTGACGGCGGGAACCGGCAGGTCCATGCGCTCGATTTTTTTCGCGCCAGTCAGCACCATAGCTAGAGATTTCTTCGGAGGCATATCCCTGTTCCTTTTTTGTTAGCTGTTTGATAGAAGCTTATAATAGATTACACCCATAACAAACAGAAAGCAGCAAGGGAGACCTCCATGAAATCATCGTCCGGGCATAAGCCCCGCATCGCCATGTTGTCCATCGAGGATGCCAAAAAAGCCGCTATTGCCGAAGGCATTCCTGAAGCGATGGCGCCGCTCAGCATTTTCCGCATTCTGCTGAAAAATCCGCCGCTGGCGCGCGAGGTGGGCAATACGCTGAACATGCTGCTGTTCAAGGGCAATCAGCTTGACGGCCGGTTGCGCGAACTGATCATCATGCGTCTGGGCTGGGCTACCGGCTCCAATTATGAATGGACCCAGCATTGGCGGGTGGCCGTGGGCATGAACATTCCCGAAGATGTGATTCTGGCGGTGAAGGACTGGAAAAATTCAAAAATACTCACCGATGCCGACAAGGCCGTATTGCAGGCCACCGACGATATTCTGCAGCATGGCGCCATTTCCGATGCCGCCTGGAAGGAATGCGTCAAGCATGTGCCCAATGAAGCTGCGCAGCTTGAAATTGTGGCGTCCATTGGCAATTGGCGTATGATTTCGCAAATCCTGCTTTCCTTGCAGGTGCCGCTGGAAGAAGGCGTAATGTCCTGGCCGCCGCATGGCGAAAAACCCGCCAATGCGCCAGCCGATTATTGATCTCAGGAGGCGATGAAAATGGCAAAAATACCCTTGAACGGAAAATTACTGGGTCATGTGTTCGAAGCGGTTGAGGTAAGCTGGGATCACAAGGATACGATCCTGTATGCGCTGGGCGTCGGGGCAAAGCCTGCGGATCAGCTTGAATTTGTCTACGAAGGCAAGGGGCCCAAAGTGCTGCCGAGCTTTGCCGTGATTCCCGGCGGTCGCGGCATGGCCGGGGCGATTGAGAATGTCGATCTGCGGCTGGAAATGCTGCTGCATGGGGAACAGGCCTTCACCCTGAAACGCCCGATTCCGCCGCGCGCCAAGGCCAAAGTGTATGGCAAGATCGTCGAGGTCTGGGACAAGGGCAAGGCGGCGGTGGTCGGCATCGAAAGCACGCTGGAAGACAAAGACGGTGTATTGCTGACCACCTACGCCAGCCTGTTCGTGCGTGGTGCGGGCGGCTTTGGCGGCGAACGCGGCTCCGCAACCGAGGGCAAGAACGCCCCGCCGGAACGCACGCCCGATGAAATTGTCTCGGAGACACCCTTGCTGGAACAGGGAGCGATTTACCGTCTTTCCGGGGACTGGAACCCGATCCATATCGACCCGGAATTCGCCAAACTGGGTGGTTTCGACGCCCCCTTCATGCATGGTCTGTGCACCTATGGCTTTGTGGGCCGCGCGGCGCTCAAGGCCCTGTGCGGGGGCGACCCGGCGAAATTTACGTCCATGACCGGCCGTTTTGCCGACCGGGTGCTGTTTGGCGACACCATCATTACTAAAATGTGGAAAACTGCGCCGGGCGAGGCCATCATCCAGGCCGAAACCCAGAAAGGGAATATTGTCCTGTCCCAGGGCAAGGTGACTTATAGCGCATGAAGTGAAGACATGAAGTGAAGAAAAGTCCTGTTCGCGATAAATATCAGTTGCGAATGGCTCTGATTTAGCGAAATATGTTATAAGAGATTAGAAGATACACAGGAGGAGACCCAGTATGATCAAGAAACCCATCTCGGCTGATAGCCACATTACCGAACCGCCAAAATGCTATATCGATTATATCGAAGAAAAGTACAAGGCGACGGCGCCCCATGTTACCTTCCAGGAAGGCATCGGGGATATCTATGTCATCGATGGCATGACCAATCCGATCCCGATGGCGCTGGTTGCCGCCGCCGGTAAGGCCCCGGAAGAACTGAGCATGACCGGCGCGCGTTTTGAGAGCCTCCACAAGGGTGGCTGGGATTCGAAATTCCGTATCGCCGATCAGGAACGCGACGGTGTTGCCGCCGAAATCATCTACCCAAGCGTTGGCATGGTGCTGTGTAACCATAGTGATTTCGAATACAAGCGCGCCTGCATGAAGGCCTATAACCGCTGGCTGCTGGATTACGCCTCGGAAGACCGCAAGCGCATCATTCCTCTGGCGCAAATCTCCATGGGCTCCATTGCCGAAGGTATTGAAGACCTGAAAGAGATCAAGAAACAGGGCTTTGACGGCGTCATGATGAACGGTGTTCCCGCCGAACTGGATTATGACCACCCGGATTATGACAAGTTCTGGCAGACCGCCATCGATCTGGAACTGCCGCTTTCGTTCCACATTCTGACTGCTGGCGACAGTGGCGGCGTGCTGGGCGGCAAAATGCGCGGTCCGCGTATCAATGGCTTCCAGGCTATTATCCGTGGTTGTCAGGACATTATGGGCATGCTGGTGTTCTCCGGCGTGTTCGAACGTAATCCTGACCTCAAGATCGTCTGCGTTGAAGCTGACGCCGGCTGGGCCCCGCACTTCATGTACCGTATGGATCATGCCTATAAGCGCCATCGTTTCTGGATGAAAGGCCAGGAACTGAAGCAGTTGCCCAGCTACTACTTCAAGGAAAACATCTATATGACCTTCCAGGATGACTGGGTGGCGTTCCAGATGGCGGACATGGTCAACACCAAGCGTCTGATGTGGGCCAATGATTTCCCGCATTCCGACGCCACCTGGCCTTGGTCGCAGGAAGTGCTGAACGAGCATTCCAAGCACCTGACCGAACAGCAGCGCAATGACATCTGCCACAACAATGTGGCCGAGCTGTACAAGCTTAAAGTCGCAGCCTAAACCGCGCTGACTTCGCATTCTCGCAGCCGGCGCGGTTTAACCGCTGCGCCGGCTGTTTCGTTTTTGGTCCCGCAAAAAGGAGAGAAACTATGGACTATGATATTAAAATTACCGGCGGACTGATCGTCGATGGCACAGGTTCCAAAGGTTATCACGGCGATGTCGGGATCAAGGACGGCAAGGTTGTCGCACTCGGCAAGGCCCCTGGCGGTGCCGCCAAAACCATCGTTGCTGACGGCAAGGTTGTTTGTCCGGGCTTTGTTGATATTCATACGCATTATGATGCGCAAATCATCTGGGACCGCATGCTGAGCATCTCGCCCTGGCATGGGGTGACGACGGTGGTGATGGGCAATTGCGGTTTCAGCGTGGCGCCGACCCG
>OBEQ010107149.1_pt1 | contig 11284 bp, 5 predicted proteins | sample 1670901 | NCBI WGS metagenome assembly OBEQ01 (sample SAMEA104232315, study PRJEB22302) | groundwater metagenome | biome: forest; feature: aquifer; material: groundwater | place: USA | collected 2011-08-07 | depth 5.4 m | reverse complement strand
TAATTTTTTAACTTTATTTTTTAATATAAAATTATTTTAACAATAAATATTAATAATTTAAATATTTTTAATTAAAAATAAATATTCATACATTGTTATGAACATACTTATTACAGGAATAAATGGACAGGATGGTTCAAACATGGCAAAATACATATTAAATTTAGATAACACAAATAAATATAAAATATTTGGTACAATTCGTGACAATTCAAATTTAAATAACATTAATGATATTGTTAACAATATTACAATTTTTAAAATTGATTTTGTTAATGATGAAGAAATTGAAAATATTTTTAAACAAATAATGCCAGATATTATTTTTCATTTTGCATCTGCACAACCACAAACGGAAAAAAACAATTATAATTTATATAAAATAAATACATTATCAACGTTAAAATTTTTGGAATGCATACATAACCATCATAAAAAATGTAAATTTTTATCGGCAGGTTCAAGTATGGAATTTACAAATATTAACAATGAAAATACAGTTATTGATCTAAACAACGAAAGTAATCCAAATACAATATATGGAATAAGTAAAATGAACAATAATTATCTAGTAAAATATTATCGTGATGAATTGTCAATATTTGCAATTCATGTAATATTGTTTAGTCATGAAAGTAGTGCAAGAAATGAAATTTTTTTAACAAAAAAAATAGCAATTCAATTAAATGAAATTAAAAAAAATATTGATAATAATTGTGAATACAATGCCATTGAAATTGGAAATATAAACTCTGTTCGTGATTGGAGTGATAGCAATGATTTTGTCGAAGCAATGTGGCTTATGATAAATGCAAATGAACCAAAAAATTATATTTTAAGTTCAAACACTGAACACACCGTTAAAGACTATATTGATTTATGTTGCAAATATATTAAATTTGATAATTTAATGTGGAAAATCACGGATAATAATGCAATATTATATTCAAATAATAATTTAATTATTAAAACAAATAAAAAATTTTATAGACCAAATGATTTTGCATTAATTGGCAATAATTTAGAAACAATTCAATCATTAAATTGGAAACCAAAAATAACATTTGAAAAAATGGTTGAAAATATAATTAACGACATAAATAACCGTATTTAAAAATAATTATAAACACTTATTAAGTTCAATTATGTAGTTTTTTGCAACTTTATAATTGCAACATATTTTTTTTAAATTATTTTGTTTTATACACAATTATTTATATCAATAATTTCAAAATTAGGTAAAGGAAATATTAATTTTCCACCATTTTTTAAATATTCCATTTCTTTTTCAATAATATTTTGTTTAAAGTGCCATGGTAACACAAAATAATAATTTGGATTGCATTGTTTGGATTCATTTTCTGAAATAATTGGAATTAATGTTCCTGGTGTGTATCTTCCAAATTTATATTCATTTACTTCACAAATATAATTTAAATGTTCATTTGTAATATTAAAATATTGCAATAAAACATTTCCCTTAGTTGATGCACCATATCCATGTATTATTAAATTATTTTCACTAATGTATTTAAACAAATCAAATATTTTATTTTTAACATCAGATATTTCATTATTAAATTTTTGAATAATATTATTTTTAAAAAATAATTCTTCATCATTTAATACAGTTTGTATTAAATTTGTACATTCAATATATTTTGTGCTATTTTTTTTTGATAATAATGTATAAAAACTTCCACCATTTGTATCATTAAATCCAATATCAATAATTTTTAATCCAATTGTGTCAGCAATATATTTTATTTGTTTTAAACAGTAATATTCAATATGTTCTTGACAAATTGTATCGAAAGATTTATTTTTTATCATTTCTAAAAAATAACTTTGTTCAGAAAACCAAACACCATCATCATCTAAAATATTGTAAATATCTGTTACAAATTGCATTGGATCTGGCAAATCATAAAACATTGATATTGTTGTTACTATTTTTGCTTTACTATCAGTAGGTACATTATTTTTAAAATTTTTATCCGAAAAAAAATCACATACAACTGTTATATTTTTATTGTAGTAATTTAAATATTTTTTAGAAGTCGGATCAATTCCAATATAATTTAAATTATCATCATTATATAAATTTAATAAAGTTCCGTCATTCGAACCAATGTCAAGAATGTAATCATTTTTATTTAAAGTAACTTTTTTTTTTAAATATTTCGTAATATCATCTAAGTGTAACACCATACTTTTATTTAAACCTGACCTATAACCATATGTTTCACCATATAATTTCGCAACATCAAAATTATCTTTTAATTGTATTAATTCACATTTATCACATTTTGCGATATGTAATGGTAATTTTGGAACATACTCATCTTTGTTTTGTGGAAAAATACCAGTTAAATATAACATACCTATGTTTAGCAACGATTTAAGTTGTCCATCATTGCACATACGGCAATTATCAATTTCATTGTATTTAATATCATCCATTATAACATAATTTAATAAATTATATTATAAAATAAAACCCATATTATTAAATTGCAGTAATAAACGATATATTTTAATAATTAAATTGTTTGTAAATAATGAACTTATTAAAATATATGTCATTAACAAGTTTATTGATATCAATATAAACATAAATTATGTATTTTATTGCAAATTTATTTGTTTCACAACAAATTTATAATTATTAAGCTATATTTAATGTTTTTAAATTGTAAATCATTTAAATAATAAATTTTATAAACTATTATATGAAAACACAATCACAATTTAAAAACATCATCATATGGGGAGATAAATTATTTGCAGATGATATTCCATTAAAATTAGAAGACGAATCAAATTGTAAATTACATGAATTTAGAGGAACATTTTCGTATATATATTATGGATATTATCGTGCATTTAAATTATTAAACTACAATGTTTATTGGATTGATCATACTGATAATTATGAATTCATTGACCTAAATAATTCATTAATTATTGCATATAACAATACAATAAAAAAATCTGTTGATAATTTTCCGATAAACAATAATTCGTGTTATTATTTACATAATTGTTATTGGGATTTTTTTTATAATTCTATTTTTAAAAATATTCCAATAAAAAACATTATACATGCAATTTTACCAATGGATGAAATAGTTAAAAAAGATATTGTTGATATACCAAACATATTTTATAAAAATGAATTTGATTATGGTAAATTTAAACATGATTTTGGATATATTCATATGACATTATGGGCAACCGATTTATTGCCAGATGAAATTGACGAATTAAATAAAAATATTTTAAGTGACACAAACATTGTAAATGATGCGAATATTATAAGTGATGTAAATATTATAAATGATACAAATATTATAAGTAATACAAATATCACAAATGATACAAATATTTCAGTTAATACAAATATTTTTAATAATATAAATATTGAAAATGACACAAATATTTCAGACAATACAAATGTTAATGTTGCAAATGACACAAATGTTATAAATGACACAAATGTTATAAATGATACAAATGTTATAAATGATACAAATGTTATAAATGATACAAATGTTATAAATGATACAAATGTTATAAATGACACAAATGTTATAAATGACACAAATGTTATAAATAGTACAAATAAAATAAACGCAATTTATTTTGTTGGAACATTAGATCATAATGAATGTATGAGACAAATTTTTTTAAATTTAGAAAAATTTAACATAAAATTAATTTATATGGGTGGTGTAAATAGAGATGGAGGTAACATAACTATTCTTGATAATGTTAAATACATACAAAATAGTATTATATCATTATGTTTACAACCTAAATTGCAAATAGATAGTGAATATTGTCCATGTAGAGTATTTAAAAGCATATCATATGGAAAAATGCCATTATCAAATAATAATATTGTTAATAAAATTTTTGGTGAACATATTATATGTGATAATAATTATGACACATTAATTAAAAAAGGAATTGATTTTGATAACAATCCAGATAAAAATAAAATATTAAAACCGATAATTATTAATGTCCGCGACAATCATACATTTTTGTCACGTGTTAAAAGTATACTTTATTTTTTTGAATTAATACAAATACAAAATTAAAATTGCAACATTTAACAATTTTTTTAATTTTTAATAAAAATATTGCTGTTATTTATTACATCATTATTTTCATCAAAAATATAATAATTTTCAGTTAAATATTCATTTATGTCCATATAATAATAATATTTTATACTGTTATCATTTACAAAATACGGAAATTTTTCTTTAATATTTGATGCATTACAATATTTTAATAAATCATTAATATTAACATATGTTAATATTTCATGTTCATATAAATCTTCATCACATATAAAATATATTTTTTCGTAACCAATCATTTTTTGTAAATTATTTTTAAAATTATTTAAATATTTTTCTTTATCGTTACTATTAATAATTGTAAATATATTAAATTTACTTCTTGTTTTGTAATGAATATCTTTTGAATAATTTACAATATTGCTTTCAATGTTGCTTATTTCTTCTCTTTGTGTTATTAAATTTGGCACAGTTGTATATGTTTTATTTAGTGATTGTATGTATATTCTGTACCAAATATCAACTTCAGTTTGTAATGTATTTTCAAAATTATGTATTATATTTTTAATATTTTTAATATTAATAAATAATCCAGCTGTGTTCAATGTTGAACCAACCACATTATCAATTGATATTGATGACGACACAAGCGAAAAATTTTCATTAATATATTTATAACTATCACATCTATTCAATATACCGTCATTATTTTTATATAACCAATTTGGACATAACCAAACCATATCATAATTAAAATTAATATTTTTTAGATTGTCATACAAAATTTCATAATGTTTATTGAAATTTTCATGGAATTTTGCATCATCTTCCAAAAGTAATATATGTTCATAATTTTTATTTATGCAATCATTAATTATTAATAAATGTGACATTTTACATCCTAATGCACCCAATATATATTTTCGTTTACTTTCTTCATTTTTTGTTTTAATATATTCTTTGCTAAAATTTGATATGTATTTTAACGGATAATTATCTATTAAATCATCTACAATATTTTCATTGTTTAAAAATAAATTAATTTGTTTATTAATAAAATTATTACTATATTTTTCATTATATTTTGGTTCAATTGCATTAAATCTTTCATAATTATATATATTGTATTTTTCAAATTGTTTTTTCATAATTTCATTTCTGTCATTTCTTTTTTGCAAATTTATATATACGATTTTGTCAACAAAAATATTTATATTTTTATTGACATTATCAAATATTTTGTCAGTGTTTAAAGATTTAATAAAATTTTTATCAAAATCAAATACTTCATCTATTGTATCAACATTTTTTGGTTCATTTAAGATGCCATGTATTACATTTATAATTTCTTTTTCATTATTGTTATGTTCTTTGCCATTTCTTACCATTGTTGTTTTTATACCAATATGTTGCACGTTTGAATTTTCAAGACACATGTATTTTTTATTATTTTGTGTCATAAAATTTGATATTTGAAAATCATAGTCATATGCCCAATAATTATGACTTTCTTCACCAGTAAATTTATATTTAAATTGTTCATACAATTTTACAGAATAAAATTGTGATATTCCTCCAACCATATTTTTTTGCAAAAAAACATTGTTATATATTGTAGTTTTGTCAATAATTGTATGTGCATCACTATGTGAATTAAATTGTGATAATATAACATTATCCATATCAAAATAATCGGTATATTGTTTTGCGATATTGAAATAATTTTCATTAATGAATGCATCAGAATCTAATACACCTAATATTTTACAATTATTTTTTATAAGTTCATGTCCAATATATAATGTTAATGGATATAGTGACCCAGGTACAGAAGTATTATTTGAACCATAAATATTATTCTTTCTGTCACAATAAACAATAACTGTGTTTAAATTTAAATGTTCCAATTCGCATATTACATCATCGTTGCTTCCATCATCAACTATACAAAATATAATAGAATCAAAATTAACATTCATTTTTAAACATTCCAAAAATATTTTTGTGACATAATATCTATTAAATACAGGTGTAACAATACCGAAATAAAATTTATCTGTATTTAAATTAACATTTTTAGCAGTTATATTTTTTAAAAATATATTTTTTTTTAAAGTTCCATTTTTCAAATAATCATTTATTATATCATCAATCACTATTCGTGTATTTTTAACTTGCTGTAAATTTTCATTTCTAACAATATCAATAATATCCATTTTACTATATCCAAATTTATAAAAAATATGCAATATATCCAATATGTTTGCATTTTTTTCACATAAAACTAATTTATTAAATAAAATATTTAACATATTATCGTCTGTGTATTTAGAATCATTATATGAAACAATGTTATTTTTATTTTTGTATTTTTTTAATAAATAATTAACATATGTATTTAATTTAATATCATTTATTTCCGACATTGAAATAATTTGTTCACCATGTTGATTAATATCAATTAAATTGTCAACTGTATGTGATTCATCTGGTCTTGATTGATAATGGTGATCAGCAATAAAATTATATTTATTTTTATTTCTATAAAAATCAAATTTATTATATGCTATATCAAGATATTTAAAATCATCGATAAATACAAATTTATCAAAATAATAATTTTTAATATAGTGATAATATAATTCATATTCTGATAAAATACTCATACTATATCCATATTTATTAACATAGTTATTAACACCATCAAGACATACTTTCCATAATGGTTTATTATGTATTTTTTCAATATCAATAAATAATTGTTTTATAATTTGTTTATTAAACATCATCATATGACATATGCCCGAATCGTTATTATTTACATTTAAATTTGGTAAAATATAATTCATTGTTTTTACATATGGTTCATGAATCATTTTGTCTCCAGTTAAACGTTTGTATAATTTAATTTTATTGTTTTCATCAAAAAAATTCATATTTTTTAACAACAATATATCCGAATCAAATATCAACACATTATCTGTTTTAAAATCATAAATTTCAAAAATATATAATTTTAATAATTGTTGATAATACCATCCCCATCTATGATCAGGTATATGATTTTTTATATAATCTATAACATTTTGTTTTGAAAATGGATATAAATTTTCCGATAAATAATTCGATTCATTTTCTAAATCTTTGTAACCAACATAATAAAATTTACCCGAATTATTTAAAAATTTTTTGTTATATTTTAAAAATTTTTCATATCTGTCCTTGTCTTTACTATGTATGGTTGTTACGACATCATATTTAACATCATATATTATGTTTTGTAAATCTATCACATAAAATTTATAATTTGGCATAATATCATCTATATTATATTTCGGTCCTTTTGGTCCAAACCATAAATTTGGAAATATATATTCGCAATTTTCTTTAAAATTAAAAATTTCAGTAAAATAACAACTCATCAATGAAAATGACGAATTCGCACATATTCTGATATCAGAAAAACATAACGCATAAAATTCTTCTTCATCAGTTGCAAATAATGTGTTGGATGCAATACAATTTATATTTAATTGTTCTAATTTTTTTTTTGCGAGTTCAATATCATCACTAAATAATATTATTTGATAATTATTTAAATTGTAATATGATAGTGCTTTTTTGTAATAATCAATTGGTATTATTGGATGATATTCTTGCAATTCTAAATAATCTCCAAGTCTTAAATGGACAGCTATAATTTTTTTGTTAAAATTATTTAATATATTTGTTATTTTATTTTTGATTTGTTCATCAATATTTATTGCTTGTTTTATTTCATCTTGATAATTCCAAAAATATTTATATGATTGAAAATAACCGTTTATTAAATAGCTTGTATCTTGACTTAAATTAATTTCATCATATAAAAATTCTTTTTCATTAAATATATTAAAACTATCATAATTGTCTATTATATTTATGTTTTTAAAAAATGAATAATTATAAAATGATTTTCTTTTTGTATCTTCATAATTTTTGTGGACACTGCAACATATGTTATATTTTTTACTTAATGCAATTGCATTTAATAACATAAATATTTGATTGCCTAAACCACCAATTAGTTTCACACATATATATTTTTTGTCAATATTTTTTATTATAATATTATTGTTGTTGCCAATGTTAGCATTGGCATTGTCATTAATTTTAGCATTAACATCAGTACTTATATTTGTATTGGTAGTTGGATTAATATCAATATTAATATTAGTGTTGTTGTTATTGCAATTACCACTGTTAATATTAATGTCATTATTTGTAGCAACATTGTTTTGATTACCATTACCATTATTAACACTACTATTGTTACAATTATTATTTATAAATTTACCTTGATTATTTTCAATAAAAGTTTTTATTGAATAAATTCGTTTTTCATCTAATCCATGTAATAAAAAATGTATTTCCAATTCTTTGTCATTTAAATTTTTTAAATCATCATTACATAATTTATATATTTCAGTTGAAAACTCATTTAATTCTTCACATTTATAATAAATTCGATTTTCATTTTTACCAAATTTATACCAATGATCAATCAATTCACTGTCGTTAAAATGTTGCAAATCTGCATTATATTTACGATACATATCAATATCAAATTTTTTATTTAATTCATTCCATTTATAATTAATTCTGTTTTCATTTTTTCCAAATTTATACCAATGATTAATTAATTCATTATCATTAAAATGTTGCAAATCAATATTATATTTTCGGTAAGATTTCATATCAAAAATTTTATCCATATATTTGCTATATGAATAAAATATATAAAAATAATCACAAAAATTTATCATAATTTTTTTGTGCACAAAAATATTTAATATATTTCATTATAAGATTTTCTACATATCCAATTGTGATAAGATGTTTTTATATTTTTTTCTATAATTTTTTCTTGAATTGCAAGTTCTGGACAGCATGATAAATATGGTTGAAAAATATTAAACGTCCTTCAATATTCTTCTGCTATATTTAATATTTAAAATGCAATAATACAATTAATAATTAGCAATAAATTATTAATCATTTATTAATTATTTAAATATTACAACAATTAAATAATTATAATGAGTGATATTGTTGGTTATTCTGGTTTGGTTGGTTCAAATTTATTGCAATTTTATAAATTTGATTATTTTTATAACAGGAGTGTTTAACAGAAGCCTATTACTTTTTAATTATTATTATGTAATTAAGAAAAATAAATAATATCAAAATTTGTATTAAAAATATAAATTAACAATAAAAATACAAATTTATAGTTTAAAAAATTATCGCTAAAAATAACAATTTTTATATTAAAAAATTATCGTTAAAAATACCAATTTTTTATTTAATAAAAAAATGCAAATAGATTCCCCTATGTTTGATATATTCGATTTTACGTTTGTAATTTTTATGATTAATTTTAAAATTACATTAATTTTTATTTTAATATTCCATTTGGTTTTATTTTAATATTTTGTTTTGTTTTAGCTGTTTTAATATTTTGTTTTGTCTTAGCTGTTTCAATGTTCTGTTTTGTTTTAGCTGTTTTAATATTTCGTTCTGTTTTATCTGTTTTATTATTGTATTTAGTAATTATATCACATAATGCTAAATACGTAAATTGATTATAATTTTTAATGTGTTTTTCATAAATAGTATTAAGTCTTCTATAAGATTGTATTTTTTGATTTGTATGTTCAACAACAATTCTTTTTTTATATATTTGTTTGTCTATAGTCAAAAAAGTATAAAAATGTAGTAGTTTCTTCATTACATTTGTATAATAATATTTATTATTATAAGATTGCATTTTGATTACTTGTTATTTACAAAAAGTATATAAGATTTTTTATAGTTTATGTTTTTATAAATATTGTACATATTTATTGCATTTGTATAAAAATAAATGTTATAAATATATTGCATTTTAAATATTTTATTTTTAAAAAGTGTTGAGAAAACTACTACATTTTTATACTTTTCTGACTATATTTACACTATTATTTTTTTATTAATATTTTTTGTGTTTAGCAATACATATTTATTATTGTTAATATCGTCATTGCCATTGCTATTGCTATTGCCTTTGCTATTATTATTTTTATAATATTCATAATATTCATTATTTAAAAAAATAACATCATTTTTGCTGATATTTTTAAATATTTTATATTTACTACCAACAACATATATTTTATTACAATTAACAATATGTATTTTAATATATTCAATCATACTGCATACTTCTTCAACATCACTATTGTTTACATCCGATAAATCAATAATAATATCTTTTTTTTTAATTGTTCTATTTGTTGCGATATCAATATAATTTATATTTTTATCCTCTATTGTGCTAAATCCAGAAACTTGATTAATAATATTTGGCATTACACAATATACTTTAAAATATGGATTTTTTTGTATATATTCACAATAAAATATATCTATTGTCATTCCACTATTAACAGCATTATCAATAACAAAATCATATATTGATTCATTTATGATATATCCGCATGTTTGTAATCCATATGTTGGCTTTGCTAAATTTTCAGCAATATCAATGTATGGAAAATGGTGGTTGCATGTTAAATACAACATATCAAAATTTTTATTTAATTCTTTAGTTTCATCTAATTTTTTAATATCATTAAATGTACCATCTATTGTAGTTAACCATTCATCAACAAATTCAATATCATCTTCCAATATTAAAACGGATTTATATTTTCTTTCTTTTGCTAACTTAATAATTTCAACATGACTTACTTTACATCCAACTATACTTTGTATATATTTATATTCATTTTTGCTTTGCCATCCATATTCAACTAGATCATATGATGCATTTGAATAATCTTTTAATACATTATCATGATTAATATTTACGTCATTTAGCATAGGACAAATTGCATTAAAAAATTCAACATTAGTTATTTGTTGTTTAATTAGTTCAGCTACCATATTGTTATATCTGTCTTGTCTTGTTTTTAAATTTATGATAAAAATCTTATCAACATATTTACTGAATGTATCTGAAGATTTATTAAAAATTTTGTCAATAATGTGTTGTTCAATAATATGTTGTTTAATAATATGTTGTACATTTTGTTGTATATCTTGCTGTTCATCAATTGTCTGTACATTAACTAATTGTGTGTTAACAATCTTTTCAGAATTCTTTGAATTCT
>OBEQ012899625.1_pt1 | contig 11285 bp, 16 predicted proteins | sample 1670901 | NCBI WGS metagenome assembly OBEQ01 (sample SAMEA104232315, study PRJEB22302) | groundwater metagenome | biome: forest; feature: aquifer; material: groundwater | place: USA | collected 2011-08-07 | depth 5.4 m | reverse complement strand
TCTATAAGACCAGCGGTGCTGCGCCTACGCAGACGAGCGCGACGAAGCAATTTATGTATAGCGCTCCTGCAAAAACAGTCGATGGAGATACCGGAAGTAGCCCCGCACAACCCACCGCCTCAAGCATAAAAGTGGGCCGCAACGACCCTTGCCCTTGCGGTTCTGGCAAAAAGTTTAAGCGGTGTCATGGCGCTTAAATGTATTTTGAGATAATGCACTTGACAACTCCATTTTGTATAGTAAAATGGAGTTATGTATACTAGATTGCTGAAAGCACCAAAAGACCGAAGTTTCTTTTTGTTTGGCCCGCGAGGAACGGGGAAAACAACCTGGCTCAAAAGCGTGTTTCCCGATGCGTTGTATTTTGATCTCCTTGATTCGGAGACATATAATGACTTTCTCGCACGGCCAAATCGGCTTGATACTTTAATCCCTCCTTCATGGAGCGATATCGTGATTCTTGATGAGGTACAGCGTGTGCCAGCACTCTTACATGAAGTGCATCGCCTTATTGAAAAACGAAAGCTTCGATTCGCACTCACCGGGTCGAGTGCGCGAAAGCTTAAAAAAGGAGATGTGAATCTTTTGGCAGGAAGAGCATTAACCCTCGCGATGTATCCGTTGACTTCAGGCGAACTCGGAACTGATTTTACTATCAAACATCTACTTACTTACGGTCATCTTCCCTCTACTTTTTTTGGAGACGACCCAGGGCGCTATTTGGAGTCATATGTTACGACGTATCTGCGCGAAGAGGTGCAACAAGAAGGTCTTACGCGCAATCTTGGAGCATTCACTCGTTTTTTGGAAATTGCGAGCTTTTCTCAGGCGCAGCTTCTCAATATTTCGGAGGTTGCCAGAGAATGTGCCGTGCATAGAAAAGTTGCTGAAAATTATTTTTCAATCCTTGAAGATCTTTTGATCGCCGAGCGAATCCCGGTATTTACCAAAAAGGCGAAACGGCGCACCGTTTCTCATCAAAAGTTTTTTTTCTTTGATGCGGGAGTATATCGGACATTGCGTCCTCGCGGACCGCTCGATACATCCGATGATATCGACGGTGCAGCGCTGGAGACAGCCGTCTATCAGGAAATTAGAGCACTGAACCAGTATTTCAACTACGGCTACCGCATGCATTTTTGGCGCACGAGAGCAGGCCATGAGGTCGACTTCATTCTCTATGGCGAGCGAGGATTTCATGCGATCGAAATAAAGCGCAGTGCTCGCGTGACACCCGATGCGCTAAGGGGATTATCGGCATTTATAGAAGAATATCCTTCGGCACAAAGCTATCTTGTCTATGGCGGTATGCGAGAGTATTATGAAGGTGCCATCAGGGTTATTCCCGTAGATCGCTTTTTTCAGTTGTTGCCCGATATTCTCAAGGGTTCATTAAAATAACACCTCAAACGCTGCCATGGCGCTTAAATTACTTAGCTATAGGTAGATTTTCTATATGGAACATGAAAGGCCAAAAGTAGGACTGGGTGTCATGGTGATCAAGGGCAGTCAAGTTCTCCTTGGAATAAGAAAAGGGTCGCATGGCGCGGGAGAGTACGCGTTCCCCGGTTGACATTTAGAATTTAGTGAGTCATTTGAGGAGTGCGCGAAGCGAGAAGTGAAAGAGGAGACAGGAATGGAAATCTCAAACATTCGTTTCTTACGACTCATGAATCTGAAAATATATCCAGGCAAGCATTATGTTGATATTGGTCTAATCGCCGACTGGAAGAGTGGGGAGCCGACCCGCATGGAACCGGATAAATGCGAAGGTTGGCAGTGGTATGACCTTACTATGTTACCTCAGCCACTTTTTGAAACGGTACAGACATTTTTTGAAGCATATCGTACAGGAAAAAATTATTTTGATGCGTAAATATGAAAAATATTATCTAATTTAAAATTTCAAAGGGTGATACGCATTATGTCGCCGAAAGTATTGATTTGCCAATTGTTACTCAAGGGAAAACGCTTGATGAGGTTGCGGCTAATATTCAAGAAGCAGTTGAACTTCACCTTGAGGATGAAGATATGACTCAGTACGAGCTTGTACGACAGCCAGCGGTGATGGTGAATTTTGAGATCGATCGGCCCTATGGGAAAATTTAAAGTTTTTTCAGGTATGGAAGTATGGTATACTAATTCGAATACTATGGCAGAACTAAAAACTGATCACAAAAAAGAGCAGAGAAAAATACTCAGCCTTGGTGGGGGGACCAGTTACGGTGTCACACTTCCGCGAGAGTGGATCGATACGCTTGGCTGGAAAAAGCGTCAGAAGCTGACGCTTACACTTGCGCGAGGGAGAATTATTGTCGCTGACTGGAAAAAGTCTCCGAGAAAAGGCTCCGGACCCCTTTCCTCATGAAACGTGTTTATACGCGCGCGTATAACAAGTCACTGGAACGATCATTTGACGATCATTTCGAAATTGAGACAGAAGGCGCTTACCTTGTTGAAATTACCGCCTCGGCACAGAGCTGGTGGCAGAATAGCAAAACAGGACGCTCATTTCTAAATAAAGATAGTCTTACTGTCAAGATCAACTCAAAAGAGATCACCGGTATTTCTCGAAAACGAAAATTACTTGCGGATGATCTTTGGAACGGAAATGTATTAAAAAGTGCTGATCAGACGGCTTATGTTATTGTGTACCTTAAAAAGGGGAACGCTTTAATTTCGTTCAAGGTACATGGTGCTCCTTTTCTCAATGGTGTAAATATATATTTGATCAGAGATTCGAAGGTACTACTAGAAAAACTCTCCCCATCAAGAAGAGAGAGAATCCCGTGGTTGGTATTTCTTGCGTCAGAGGGCATCTCATTCCAGTCGATTTCTATTGATGCGAAGGCAGATGTTTCCGGTAATGACGATGAAGATTTGCAACTTATTATCGATGGGAACAAGCAATATAATCCAAACAATAACACTCATCGAGAGTGGTATTGGTGTGGGTATGCATTGCACGGGTCATCAAGCATATTCAAAAGAGACTTTGACATCACATCGTCGCGAATTGATATTATTGTAGATGGAAGTCCACACATAACGAAGCTCTCATTGGATATTTCGACGGACGCTCAATTAATTGGGACGGTTGCGCTATATAAAGATATCGAGGAAACAGACTTCGTAAGGATGCGCGAAGAACCAAAAACCGATGCGCGCGAGGTGATGAGATTGAAGACCGGAGACGTGGTTGAAATTCTTGAGCGGATAGTAGTTGGGGAAAAAGTTCTCAATAAATCAAACATCTGGCATAAAGTAAAATACGGGGACATTGTTGGCTATATTCTCTCAACATTTATTGAAATTAGAGGTGAAGAACGAGAGCGAATCATCGATAAGATTAGGGAATCTGCTCGTACTAATAGTATTGATGAGAATATTGCCGTCACACTTGCTGGTTGCGAGTCACACTACAAACCTTATGCAGTTTCATATACAGATGCTCTAAGTATTTTTCAGCTTACCGGAATAGCACGTGAGGATCTTGCAAAAAGATTTAACTATGAGATAAGAGAAGTTGATTCTTTTGATGTCGATAGAAATATTGAAGGAGGTATTCGCTATCTTAAGTGGATTGTTGAATCATATCGAGGGTCTGCTGATGCGGATAAGAAAATCCTTGCTGCATGGAATGCTGGTACGAGTCTTATTCCTATTAAAGGGCGTTTGAATCTCGACAAACTTACGCCTATAAAGAAGAGTGAAGTTGAGCAACTCATTGGGTGTGTTGGGAAAAATAAGAGAAAAAAAGCGTGGCGATTTATCGCGTCCCTGTGTATTGGATTTTTGCTTTTCATTGGTGTAAGTGTATTCGCACTTAATGAGCAGTATATTTTTCCGTCAGCTGGTAGTATTGACAAGAAAGATGTATCTTTAAAATTTGCATTTTATCGTACTGCGAATGATTCACTTGAGTCAATTCTTGTGTATGAAGTCAGTGAAAAACCCTTTATGGCAACCTCATCGATACAATATGTCGTCCATGGGGAAAAACGGCATATCGACTTAGTTGGATTCCCGGTGAATGCATCATTTCTAGGAAGTCCGTATCTTAATGAGATTTTTTTCATTGCGCGAGAAGAAGGCCACCAGATTACTACCTCACTTTTACGATATGATAGGGAGAGAAGCGACCTCGTTTTTGTGCCCTTTATAAGTGCTGAAGGTGTCGAGAGCACTGATATTTGTTGTGGATATGTTACCCATGAGCCCCGTGACAATGGGGTAGAGTATAATGTTGTTATGTATGAGAATGATAATCTTTTCAATCCGGCACACGGTACTCGATATGAATATGATTATAATCGCCATGCGTATGTGGAGAAGGTTCGCTGGATCCGTTCGCGAGTTGTTGGCAACTAGATAAATGGTGGCTGAAAACCGGTGTCATTTCCCCCATTTCAATAGGAACTTGAGAGCTAACGATTTTAGGTGAGACACGACCCATGGGTGCGGTATCAAGTATAAGCGGTGCCACGGGGCATAAAGTCCCTTGTCATTAAGTACATTTTCTGCTATAGTACCTATGGGAGATAGATTCTTTATGATAAAAAAATCACAAAAAGGTATCTGGGAAACGGATGTAAAAACGATTAATCTTTCGAATCCGAAAGTATTGAAATGGTATCTTGAACGCAAGATCGAAGTAGGCGACTGGGGCGCGTTCGATCGCATGACACTTGCTCGCATGCTTGGCAAGCTTTCCATCGATATCCGCGTTAAATCGTTGCTTAGAGATTTTTTATCCAGCCATGGAGATTCTCACAGACAATCATCGACGTATTCTCGTAGCTCTCGGGAAAAGTAAGCTCGTCAAGGCCATCTATTTCACCGGCGGTACACTTTTGTCATATCACTATCTTCAACACCGCTATTCGCTCGACGTTGATATTTTTTGCGATGATCTCTTGGATGACCTGCTTGTTACAAAAACAATGCAGGACCTTTCTTCATCGGTAGGCGCTAAAAAAATGCGCTATACTCGATACCCAAGCAGATGGCAGTATTTTTTTGAGTTTAAGGGGGCGGAGATTAAATGTGACATTGTTTATTTTCCTTTCCCAAAAGCGGAGAAGAGAATCAAACTCAAGGAATTTAATTTGGCTGGAGATTCATTGCTTGATATTGCGATTAATAAAGTTCACGCATGTTTTGAGCGCGAAGCACCGCGTGATGTGTTTGATCTCTACGTGATTCTTCATAAAAAAAAGTGGAAGTTGCTATCATTGATAACTGGCGTAGAAAAAAAGTTCGGAATATCCATTGATCTTGTACATCTCATTGCTCGATTGATCACCTCAATTGAACTTATGGATGAAATGCAACCGCTCTTCCTCGGAAATCCTCCTCAGAAAAAAGCGATGCAAGATTATTTCAAATCAATTTCAACGCAGTATCTCAAGAAGAATCTTTCCATTTAATTACTGCCCTCTATCCTTAGGGGTCCATTAAAAAAGCACTTCAAACGGTGCTATGGGAGGTGATTGACGACAGTTATCTCCCACGACTAACTTTTGTTAGGTCCTCAATAACAGAAAATTTTATGAGTGAAATGATGTTACAAGCAAAATATCCCATAATCGGTAGTAAAGAGTTTTTTGAGATCGTCGTCGAGCAACCAGAAGTTGATCCACAACAGGGCGGTGATTATCGTTGCCAGTGCAAATTACTGGCACCAAACTACAAAAAAAAATTTTATACTCATGGCGTTGATGAAATACAATGCGTCTGGTTAGCGTTGAGACAAATAAGAGTTGAAATAGCCAAGTTCGAGAAAAAGAAAAAGATGGAATCCGAATATTATTATTTTGAAGATCCTGAAAGAGAAATGCTTATTTATAAGCTCCACAAAGATGGGCAGTCATTTAGAAAATTCTGCAAATTTTTTGATATCAATAAACGGGCAGTATGGGAACTCTACTGGAAGATTGCCATGCGAAGACACGCTAAAAGAGTCTCAGAAACGGCAAGGTCGGTGCGTTATTAAAGATTGACTGGGGGTTTGAAAAAAGATAAAAAACACAATAGGAACTTGAGAACTAACGATTTTAGGTGAGACACGACCCATGGGTGCGGCATCAAGTGGAAGCGGTGCCATGGGGGATAGGGGCGTTTGACTATTATACACCATGGTGTATAATATGAATATATGGAAAGGACGCAAATTTATCTTCCAAAAACCCAATTGACCAGATTGAGGCAAGAAGCTCATCGGAGAGAAACAACTGTTTCTAGCGTCATACGTCTTTTTATCGATGATTCCCTTCTCGAAAATCGTCGAGGGCACAAGAAACGCTCTATAGGTTTACTTGCTTCTGCAACGAGAATCAATAAGCTTGGGCACAAAGGCCCAAAAGATTTGGCTCGTAACATGGACAGTTATCTTTATGGCGGCATCTGAAAGAGTATTTGTCGATTCGAATTATTTCGTCGCTCTTTATAATAAGTCCGACTCTCTGCACCCGAACGCTCTGGCAATTGCCAAGGAAATCGAATCTCATGGGACAGCACTGGTCATTTCAAATTATACTTTCTTAGAGATAGTTACTGTCCTTTCTCAGAAGAGGGGGCGAGTCCCGAGTGTTGCGGCTGGGAGTTTCTTGCTATCGTATGTTCTCTTAGACATTATTCATATTGATAAGGATCTCCATTCTGATGCGTGGAATATTTTTAAATCGGTAGAAGATAAAAATATTAGTTTTGTCGATTGCAGCACGATAGCCCTGATGCGATCCGAGTCAATTCAAAAGATCCTTACGTTTGATCATACTGATTTTAAAACACTACAAAACAAATTTCGTTTTTGATTTTATATGGCGCAATAACTATGCAACACACAAATGCGTTTGATTCCAGTAAGCCCATAGCAGCAGTCAAGGCGATTCATCAAAAGTTTCTCAAGGATCTTGTGAGTCTTCAAAAGAGATACCTTGCAATATATGCCAAACTTGAAAGCGAGGTGAAAGCAAAAGAAATCGCTGCGCTAAAAAATCAAATAAAGAATCAAAAATATGTCAAAAGAACACAAAAATAGAAATCCTGACCTTGGCGCCGAAATAGCTGCTTCAAAGGAGGCAAAAGGAAAACAAGAGAAACTCGGCGAGGTGGTGCAAAGATTAAAAAAAGACATATCAATAAAGGCAGCTGAAGCGATAAAAAAGGGTCGGGGTGTGTTTGATACACTTTCAAAACGAGCACTAAAAGTTGATGCGCCAACGGTCAGCGATGCAGCACAAAAGACAGAAATCAATTATGTTGACTTAATCAGGGAATACCAGACAGCAAGCGCGACAGCAGCGGATCTTGAGCGAATCGGCCCTCCATCAAAAGAGGCGCAAGCCCACCTTCCTAAGAATTTTGACGAGAAATATCAATGGCTACTCCGCCATTCAAACGGCGACGAATGGACATATAAAGCGTGGATCGTTGCTTTAGAAAAGTTTTCGGATGCATCGGCAGAGGATCGTGCAAAAGAGATTGCGATGACACCAGAGCTTAAAGATTTTTTAGATTGGCCATCAGAGAAGATAGGACTCCTCCTGAAAGCTATAAAGTATGAAGTGCGGCCAAGTTTTGACGATATTGGCGGTGAAATATCGGATGAAGAAATCGAAGCAAAAGCTATTGAATTGACACTCATCACGAAGTTGCCCCATACCTATGATTATAAACGATATGCGATTGGTGGTGAAAAGCCTAAGCAGTTAAATGAAAAATTTCCAGGATGGGGGCGCAAGGATTTTGGTCGACTCTGTGATAAACTGGAAGAGATGAGGAAGAAAGGTATTGAAGAGGTAAATCGTAAGTAAAACTTTATGATGTCTGATGCTATCAAAAATTTCGCAAAGCAGTTTGCATTTGAGCCGATTATTGAAAACGGAGATGGGTTTGTGCCAAAGAAAAAAGTAATCGTTGCGGGCATGGGTGGGTCTGCACTTGCGGCGGGTTTACTAAAAAACTGGAATCCGGATCTTGATTTGCGCGTACATAAAGATTACGGACTTCCTTTTATTTCTGATTCAGATAAAAAAGAAACACTCGTAATCGCAAGTTCATATTCAGGAAATACTGAAGAAACAATTGATGCGTACCACCAAGCAGGGAAACAGGGGATTATGCGAGTTGTGATTGCTGTAGGCGCAAAACTTATCGAGACGGCAAAAAAAGACGGTGTGCAGTATATTCAGCTACCAAACACAGGTATCCAGCCGCGATCAGCGCTTGGATTTAGTTTTAAGGCGCACTTGAAATTTTTAGGTCTCCGTGATGCTCTCAAAGACATATCGGCTCTGGCAAAAGAGTTTGATCCTTCTGTGTTTGAAGAGGATGGCAAAAAACTTGCTAATGAATTGCGAGGATATGTGCCAGTCATATATTCTTCAGCGCGCAATGAATCGATTGCGTATAACTGGAAAATAAAATTTAATGAAACCGGCAAGATTCCTGCATTTTATAATATTTTACCGGAACTGAATCACAACGAAATGACAGGCTTTGATATAAAAGAATCATCACGCGATCTGTCAGAAAAATTCTTTTTCATATTTTTACGAGATCGTACTGATCATCCACGCATTCAGAAGCGAATGGATATCTTAGAGCGTTTGTATCAGGACAGGGGATTATCAGTACGTCTTGTCGACCTTGAAGGCGTGCACCCATTCTACAAAATATTTTCTTCCCTTGTGCTTGCCGACTGGACGGCCGTGTATTCTGCTCAAGGTTATGGTCTGGAATCCGAGCAGGTGCCTATGGTCGAAGAGTTTAAAAAGTTGGTTGTGTAGGTCGTATAAAAAAACTAGACCCGGGGCGAAGCGCGCACTCCTGTCAAAGAGAAACCAAAGATTATGTGAACTCACATTCATTCAATAATCAGAGGACGAGCCTTTCGTGCTTCATCAGTAAAAAAACTTTTGAGTTCATTGAGGGTGAGTTTTGAGATCATTCGAGGAAGCATTGTAAGAGATCGCACTTTTGAGCATTCGTTTGCCCATGTGAGCGGTACGATAGAAAAATCGAATTTCTTTTTTACATATTCAAGAATTTTCTCAAAAGGCAAGCCTTCATTTTGATTGATACAATACAAATCAACAAAATCTTTTGCCTCCGTCCGATCCATAAGAGCCATGACTTTGCCTGCGGCAATGTCAGGTAGAGAGTCCACCATAAAACCGTTTTTATCCAGAGGAGGATTGATTGGCATGAATGGATATTGAGTAAATTCTATCTTGAGCTCGTCTTTATCTTTTTTAAGAAAAAAAATTCTTCGATCATAGAGCCGTTGATATTCAATAGTTGTATATCCGAGGATTTTTTTTATATGTTGAATAAATACTTCCACAAGGGTTTGAGGGAAATCTTTCCGTTGTGTAAAAAAATCGAGATCATCTGAGTAGCGGTGATGCAAATAATATTCTGCCAGCGCAGTCCCACCTGCAAGATAAAAAATATTCCTCAGTTCTGTATTACTTGAGAATTCGGTTAGAACTTTCTTTTGATCTTTTGTCAGAACGGTTTGTCCCATATGAGGAGTTCTAGAACAGCACGTGTGTTTGGAGGAATTGCGTCTTTGATTTCATCCCAATTTCGTTTTACCATTTTTTCGTCAAGTTTGTCTCCATTCAAACCATAGGTAAGCGCGCGTCGTAGATACCACGCCTCGTTTTTTTGGAGTGTTTTTTTCTTTGCTTTTGGATAGTCCCAGAGGTGCATAGTGTATGTAGTATAGCAAGGTGGTAATAAAAAAAGAAGACCCGGGGCAAAGCGCACACCGGGTCAAATTGGTACCAAAGATTATGTGAACCCGCTTTTTTAGGGCGGGAGAAGAGAGGATTTACCTAGAACTGGCTCAGGACGAACCATGCGCGGATCCCGTCGCCGAAACTGGCACCCGAGGTTGGCATGGGGATGTCGTACGCCACGCCTAGCGCGGCGTCAGCCCCCAGCAGCGAGATCGGGCCGGCGATTTCGGCACCCAGCCAAAGCTGGGGCCGGTAGCCTCCCTCCCACGCGTGGGATGTCCCGCTGATCGCGTTCAAGTGCAGGCCCTTTTCATCACCTGCCACTCGGAGTGCGTTGTTGTAGACGATCGACGGGGCCGCCAGGTCGGTATGGAGACTCACGTGGTGCGTGAGCGGTTCCCACCCGGGGTTGCCGAAAAACGAGATGCCGAGTTCTAGCGGGTGACTGCTCGTCGCACCGGCGACGGGGAGATGGGCGCCGAGCACGAGCTCGACGTTCACGTCCTTCGTGGCGGCACCCTGCCAGCCGACGAACGGCACGTAACCGCTTTGCCCATCAGGGTTGGCATTCTGATCTTCGGGCGCGTTAAGCGCCTTGAGACCCGCCACCATTCCGTTGGCGAACTCGACTTTGAACGAAGACGTTGTGAAGTTGTTTGTTTGCGACTTCGAGATGATCGGCGCCGAATTGTGCGTCACCTCGAATTCGAACTTCGGAATTCCGGAGATGTCCGTTGTGGCGCCTTTCTTCGCCGCATTCGCAGGGGGGTTCGTATCCGATTTCGCATTGGCGTCCTTCAGCGCCATCGCGAGTGCGTCACTGTGGCGTGGGGTCGCCGGAGCTACGGGCGTCGTCGTGCCTGGGACTGGCTGGGGTCCGGCCGACAGAAATACATCCTCATCGGACGACTTCTGACCACTCTTTGACACGCCGAGGACCTCGAACCGCAGGTTGCCGACCTGGAGATTCGAGGGGACGACGAATTTCGCCGTCACCTCTCCGCTCACGTTCGCGAACTTGCGCGACCAGTCGAGCTTGATCTCGTCGATGTATGCGTCGAATTTCAGCGTTTTCGCGGTTCCTTTGACCACCGCGACCAGAGTGGCCTTGTCGCCGGGGTAAATCGCGATCGCCTTTTCGATCGCGATTTTCTTGAACTCCACGTGGAAATTTTCTACCGTGGCGACCGGCTGGGGAGTAGGCGTCGCCGCGAGCGTGGGGCTCGTGGCGATCATCGTGACAGCGAACGCTGCCGAGAGCAGAGCCTTCATCCTTGTCTCCTTTCATTGAAGTGGATGATACCATGTTTATTGTAGGCGGGGACGGGGTTAGCCCCCTCCTCGCCCACAATCACAGATGTGAAAATGGTATCATGTAAACATAATCTTTGGTTGTAAAGGTACGCTAACAGAGACTGTTAGTGGCGAAAAGTATACCATATTAGTATGCATTTTGTCAAGGGTCTTAGCCCTCTTTGACTCCAATCCGTGTTCAGTCATTATCTATTGCCAAAAGAACCATTTTTTGCTATACTT
>OBEQ010182351.1_pt1 | contig 11285 bp, 14 predicted proteins | sample 1670901 | NCBI WGS metagenome assembly OBEQ01 (sample SAMEA104232315, study PRJEB22302) | groundwater metagenome | biome: forest; feature: aquifer; material: groundwater | place: USA | collected 2011-08-07 | depth 5.4 m | reverse complement strand
TTGGTTTGTAGTGTTCAATATCTCCTTTAATAAATTTTGTCAACTCTGGATTAAGAAAATCTCGAACTCCGTCGCCTATAACTGAACCTAAATGTGCAATTGAATTTCCAACTGAATGAGTTGCAACATCGCGTGTTATAGTTTGCCTCTTTAACTCCCAAGCGTGTTTGGAAATAGCATGTGCGGCGTTTTTTAGGGTCTGTTCTCCATGTTGCTCGTGTATTGTCACTGCTTCATTAAATAAATCAGCTAAGTTGGCACTCCCAATTTTTTCTCCATATGTGGCATGTTTCATTAAGGCTGCGGCGGCTTTTATTTCAGGTTTAGCTGCTCCTTCTAAGCGCATACTTTCAAGAATAGCGGCTTTTGACATTGCTAAACTGCGGCTCAGCCCAAAGCGCGTTCCTTTCTTCCGGTCTCTCTTTGCAACTGATTCCATTGAACGCCAATATCTGTCCATCATGCTTCTTGCCATACTCGTCACTTCGCTGCTTTTAATTTTATTTTTTTTTAATTCTTCATTCCTCTTATAAATTAGCATTTGCCACTGGCAAATGACTTGGCAAATGCTAAGTCAAATGCCTTTGGCATTTGCAAACTCCAGCAACATCCTCTTTTCTTTTTCGTTTAGCCGGCTTTCTTTGATTTCGAACTCGTAAGTCTTTGCGATTTTTGGATTTAAGAAGCTTTGTCCATCGCGGCACGCGTTGATTATTTTCTGCAACGAGGCTAAAGCAATGCTGTCAAACTCCCAGTGCCTGGGGCTTAATTCTTTTACAACTTGCCTGCAGAATTCCCCCATTTGTGGGAGGAGTTGGTCTTTTCCAGCTTTTTTCATTTGCATCACTGACAAGAGAAAGCCGAGCGCGGCGTATTTTCCTTTTCCATTTTCTTGATAAGAAAGTTTTTCAAAAAAATCATCAATCATAGGCTTTGCTTCGTGTTCAATTTCAATAGCTTTTTCCATTTCTATTGCTTGTTCTATTTCTATTTTCAGCAGTTCAAGCATTGGCTGAAATTCCGTTCCAATAATTTTTCCACTGTGTTTGCGCAGCTGGTTTTGAATTGCTTCTAATGTGTGTGCGATTTTTTCCTGCATTTTGTTAAGCTTCACCAAATTCCGTTCTTTTTTCTTTTTGCAACTCGTATAACTTTATGACTTCTTTTTCAGTTGTTGCATCTCTGGCATTTTTATCTTCGCGGATTTGCTGCATTCTAGGAAACCTCAGTGCCAAGCCTTCTCCGTCTTTTTCTTCTCCGTTTTTTTCTTTTTTGCCGCATGTGTGTGTAGGCGATCGGGTGATTTCGTCAGCGTTTACCGTTATAACCATTTTGGGCTGTACCCAAATATCCGGTTCAATGACGCTGTCAACGTTGTTCGGTTTGCTTTTTGTTGAGAGTTTGCTTAACTCTTTGTTAAACCACGCCATTTGCTCTTCTGTAAATCCAGTTCCGACTTTTGCGATTGTCCTAAATTTATCATTTTTGTCATCGTAAATTGCTGTAAGCAGCCCACCGAATCCAAATTGCGTTCTCTTTCCAAGCCCACGGTAAAATCCAACAATTACAACATCAAGCGTATCAGCTAAACTTCCCTGGTATGACCTCTTGAGTTTTATCCATGCAAATTTTCTTGCGCCTGCAGTATAAGGTGCGGATAAATCTTTTGCAATTATTCCTTCTAATCCATTTGCCACACATTCGTCGAAAAATTCTGCTAATTGTTTTGGCTTTTCAACCATTATTATACGGGAAGGCATGACGATTTTACCTGGCGCGATCATTTTTTCCAGTTTTTTCCGCCTATCTTCGTACGGCTGGCTCGTATAATCTATTCCATCTGCATAAAGCAATTCAAAAACAAATAAGTGTAGGGGGATTTCCTTTGCTTTTTCATCTACCCCGTGCTTCCGTTTGCGTGTGATTGTAGTTTGAAACGGCAGGTAAGTTTGTGTTGCTTCGTCAAATGCAATTGCTTCGCCTTCAAAAATAGCTTCTTTTGCCTTTATTTGTTCCCTTATGGCGCCAACGATGTCTGGAAACATGTGGGTCATTGGCTCTTGCTTGCGCGAATACAGTTTAACTTCGTTTCCTTTTTTGTGGCACTGTATTCTGAACCCGTCGTACTTTGCCTCTACGGCGCATTTGCCGATTTTCTCAATGATTGCCTCTGCATCTAGCAACCTTTCTGCCAACGCTGGCCGAATTGGCGAAAATGGAATTGGCTTTAATTTTTCAATTCCCTTTAAACCTTCTTTGTAAAACATTTCAGCAACTAGTCCCAAGTCTGAAGTTAAGTTAAACGGCCGCTCTAGTTGCTGTCGGAGGTCTTTTGTTCCAGTTTCCATCACTGAAAAAGCATCTAGAATAGTAGCTTCTGCAATTCCTAAACGTAGTTTGCCAATTACAAATCGCACTATAGTTTTTGATTCTGTTTCTTGGCTGTTTACCAGCAATTCTGCTAGTAGTTTAATTTTATTTTCCTGGCTTCCTGTACCGCTAATGGTTGCGATTTTGTAAAAATTATCGTAAACTTTTAACACAGTTAATGCTGTGTGAGCTAAGCTTCTTTGCGTTCTATTTTTTAGCAACTGTTCTGCTGTGTCTCCCAAATCTCCGGTTTTGCGGTAAGATTTTTCAACGTCTTCAACCTTACTTCCAGAAGCTAATGAAATCGCCTGTTCAGCTAGTTTTTCTCCCATTCCGAGCTCAATTCCAGTGTGCGCGGGGCTTATTCTCCCTTGGCAAAGGTAGACGACTTTTTTAATTTCGCTTTTGTCAACCTCTTCAAATAGCTGCGCAAGTAGTTTAGTTAATTCTAGCCGCGAGCGCGTTTCCTCCAGCGTGTCAAAAACCTTGCACAGCTTGCTAAACTCCATAACGAAGTTAAACAGAATAGGTTTATAAATTTAGAAACCGCATCTCCATTTATGCCTCGATTGTTTAAGCCCACAGGTGGGAAGGAAACTCTTTCTGAAAGGATTACCCGTTGGGTAGTTAGGTACCCTTCCTTGGCTCTTGGTTTTCTTCCTATTATAGGTGGAATGATTTCAACCCCAATGCAAATACATGAGATCGAAAGAGACCAAGCTAAAATTTTTGCTTGGCGCCGCGTTGCTTTAGTTTCTGTTTTAGCACACAATAAAACTGCTTTTCCGTCCGCGACTGAATTTTCCCCAGGTCAGCCGCTTTCCACTAGCTTATCAATTGCAACTGGCCGCGAGCCAGCGAGAGTTGTTGAAAAGCATTTGCAAAGAATTGAATTAATGCGCCGCGCGGTCCAGCACCCGAGTTTTAATGTTCGCGTTGCTAGGCAAGCTAATTTACAGCGAGGCAGGGCGCTTGCAAGTGCTTGGGCTCGTCCAAGTTTCTTCCGCCAATTGAGAGCCGAAGCAGCAAGTGGCCGAACTGAATTTGCACTAGCTAAACGCCGTGCATTAAACCGGCGGGCGTAATAAAATGAAAAAATTTCTAGTTGTATTTACAATGGGCATTGCGTTTGGCATAGCGCTTATGTTAGTTCAGCCCGATTTAGCGGGTTTAGCTGGGTTTGCAACCGCTGGAAGTGCTTCAGCACTGCCTAACCACAATATCAATTCTACTTCCGTTTCTGCCATTTTTTCTCCAGGAACTGAACAAGTTTTTGTCTCCGCTTTGCGTTCAGCTCAAAAAGAAATCGCAGTTGAAATGTACGTTTTTACATCTAAACCATTGAGGGATGAACTGCTCGCTGCTCGTACACGCGGAGTAAATGTTAAGGTTATTCTTGAACCTGGCGTTGATGACAATAAGAAAATGGCCGCGTTTCTCAAAGACAATGGAATTGACGTGCGTTGGGCTTCGTCACATTTTGATAAAACGCACTCAAAGTTTTTCATTATTGACAATTCCACAATTTTTGTCGGCAGCCACAACTGGACTTTTCACGCGCTTAACTTAAATAGGGAAGCCAGTGTAAAAATTACAAGCGTAGAAGTTAGCCGGGATTTTGTTGAAACGTTTTACTCTGACTGGAGCATAGCAACTGCTGCGAGTTAGATTTTGCAAGTGAAGTGCACTAGGTGCGGTGTATATTTTTATGACTGAAGAATTAACCGTTGTAATTTCGCAGGCTTCCCAGCGCCACCTTTACACGCTCGCGGTTCTTTCCAAGGAATTTTTCTCCTATGCTGGAATTTCTTTTGACGAAGTAAAGCGCAGGGTAAATTCGCATAATATTAGGTATTTAATTGCGGAGATAAACGGCAAAACAGTGGGGTTTGCGGATTATGAAATCTCCGGTACTCAATGCAAGTTTATGGGTGTTGCTGTGCTTCCTGAATTTCAAGGCAAAGGAATCGCCAAAAAATTAGTGCAAACAATTATGGGCAAAGCTGAAGAAGCTGGCTGTGACCGCGTTTACCTAATGGTTGCCGAAGATAATGAGCCAGCGATTTCACTTTACCGTGCTTCGGGTTTTCAAAATAAGGGAAAAAGCGAAAAAATCCTCAACAACAAGGCGATTCTCATAATGGACAAACAATTAAAGCCGGATCGCAGTTACTTGTAGGATGAACAAAAATGGACTCTGAAACACGTTTTAATTTACTTAAGGGAATAGCTCAGGAAATAGTCACTGAACAGGAGCTGGCTGAGCTTGTCGACAGTGGGAAAAAGTTAACTGCTTACGATGGGTTTGAACCTTCGGGACTAGCGCATCTGCCTATTGGCATTTACCGCCCTTTACTGTTAAAGGATTTGCAAAAAGCCGACGTGAAGTTTACTTTGCTTCTTGCGGATTCCTACTCGTGGATCAATGAAAAGCTAGGTGGAGATTTGGAAAAAATCCGTTTAGTTGGAAAATATTTTATCGAAGTTTGGAAAGCAGCTGGGCTTGACACGAAAAAAATAACTGTGCGCCATCACATGGACTTTTTTGAAGATGCAGAATACTGGAAAACGGTTCTTCTAGTGGCAAAAAACCACACTGAAGCGCGGACAAAGCGCGCGTTGCAAATTGCCGGCCGCAAGGAAAATGAAATTCGCCAGGCAGCTCAACTTTTCTATCCGTCAATGCAAACGGCTGACGTGCTGTACATGGGTGTTGACATTTGCCAGTTGGGAATGGACCAGCGCAAGGCTAACATTTTGGCAAGGGAAGTTGCTGAAAAACTAGGCAAGAAAAAGCCAGTTGCGCTACACCACCGCATGCTTCTTGGCCTCGATGGCATGAGTAGCGCTTCTGCAGCAGACGAAACGAGCATTGACAAGGAAATTGACGCTAAAATGAGCAAGTCAAAGCCAAACACTTGCATTTTTGTCCACGATTCAACTGAGGAAATAGCGAAGAAAATCAACGCTGCTTTTTGCCCAGTTAAAGTAGTGCAGGGCAACCCTATCTTGGAATACAGTCGGGAGATTGTTTTTCGCGCTTACAAAGAAATGAAAATCGAGCGGCCCAGTAAGTTTGGCGGTGATGTTGCTTATGAAAATTATGCTGATTTGGAAAAAGATTTTGCTGCTGGTAAATTGCATCCCGCGGATTTGAAGAAATCAGTTGCAGGTAATATTGACAAGTTGGTTGCGCCAATTCGTTCTCATTTTGAGAAGAATCCAGCTGCGCGGAAGTTATTTGCCGAAGTTAAAAGTTTTGAGGTTACTCGCTAAGATGGCACAGAAAGTTTTGGTTGTAATTCCAACTGCTGGGAGCGCTGATGATGTTGAACGCATTAAAATGTCCATTGATAAAATGGGCGCTAGTTTGCATTATATTGGGCTTGAGCCTGTTTTTCACATTGCGCATGTGAGTGGCATTAAGGCAAAACTGCAAAGAGCTTTGCTTGGCGTTAATGAAAATGTTACGTTTTACCGGCGTAGTGGAAAAGGTTTTGGCGAAGCTATAATTGCAGCTATTAATGACGGTGTTTCGCGCCACTCGCCTGACTTTGTAATGACTGGATTTGCAGATTACCTAAATGAATCGAGTTACGCTGGAAATCTCGTAAAGCCTTTGCTTTATAGAGAAGCCGATTTTACAACTGGAGCTTGGCAGGACCGCCGGGCAACTGCATTGGAAGTTCCGTTGCCGCAATATCTGAATGAAACGCGGGTAAGTGCAGCTGTAACTTATGCCAATCCGAGTTTTAAACCAAGCAAAACAAGTTTAGCGCCACATGCTGCAGTAAATGAAGCTGTTCAAAGTGGAAAAGGCTTGCAAACTTTTGCCGGATTTCTAGCTTTCCGCGCTGAACACTGGCCAAAATTGCAACGTGAACTGAATTCAACTCTCCGCGGTGCTCGCAAGCATGTGCACGGCTGGGGTATTGAACCCGCGCTTCTTTTATCTGCGTTAAATAGCGGCTTGCGCGTTGCAAATGCCCCATTTAAGCGCGGCTACGAGCATAAGTTTCCAGTTGACCGTGAAAAATTCATTGCTGGAAGGTTAATGCAGTTTGACGACGGCATGGCTGTTGTGCGGCACTTTTTACAATCAACCCGCCAAAAAGAAAAGCTAAAACACTTTGATGCAGCCCTGCCAATTGAACGAGAAAAGATTCAACGCAGCCCACTTCGCATCTCACGACACGCTAAAGCAGTTGAAAAGTTTGGCGTAGCTCCGCGCTTTCTTTACCGCGAATCAGAAAGGTAAAAAACATTCAACTTCCTTCCCTTCTAGATGATGAACTCTTATGAGTAATGAACCGGAATAGGCGGGGTTGCAACCGTCGGTTGCTATCCGTACTTCGGTAATGATTAAGATCTTGAGTGCTGAACAGTTTTCTATACATTTTAATATTTGGCGTTAGTAAATGGTTCTATGTTTTATTTGTCAAAAAAAGTTTTAATTTCCACAAACCGGCGAGTTACACAACTGAACGGAGATCCATTTGGAGTTCAGAATGAATCTAACTTAGATCACCTTATCGCTGCCGTTGAGTACAAATATGATAAAAAGCCGCTTCAAGAAGCGCTAATTCTAAAAGCGGCTTTTATGCTTGACTTCATTGCTAACAAGGGGCATATATTTATCGAGGGTAATAAACGAACTGCAATTAGCTCTACTTTACTATTTTTAGCGCTAAATGAAGTTGTTTTGGAAGATCTTAATGAAAAGGAATTAGAAACTTTTGTCTTATCGGTTGCCAGTGGTAAGCAAAGCCTTTCAAGCGTTGCTAGTTGGCTTAGACAAAGAATAAAAGCAGTGGAGAGAATATAATATTATGATGACTAAAAAGCAGGCTGCTGTTAAGGAAGTGACCTTAGCTGAAGCAATGTCTGTTCTTGAACAAATCATTGCTAAGAACAAAAAAGCACTTCTAGCTTTAGCTAAGCACTAATTTTTAACCACCAAATTTTTTCTCAATGAATTCACTTTATATTCCGGCTTTGCTTTATTTTTAGCGGTTGGTACAATTGGCTAGTTTTCCTAAATTTAAACTTTCAGAACCTCACCGGAATGGAGCGTGGCTCCGCGATGTAATTCTTGGCGGCCAAGATGGGTTGGTTAATGTCCTTGGGCTGGTTTTAGGCGTTGCAACTGCTTTGCCAAATGCGCACATCGTGATTATTTCCGGCTTAGCGGCGACTTTTGCCGAGTCCATTTCAATGGCTGCAGTTGCTTATACTTCGTCGCGCGCTGTGAAGGATGTTTACGATGCTGAATTTGCCCGTGAGGTTAAAGAAGTTAAGGAAATTCCAGCAGCTGAACGTGAGGAAATTAGGGAAATTTACCGCAGGAAGGGTTTCAAGGGCAAAGATTTGGAAAAAATTGTGAAAGTTATTTGCTCTAATAAAAAAGTTTGGATTGACACGATGATGGCTGAAGAGCTGCACTTGTATAAAGAGGATCATGGAAACCCCACTAGGGTTGCTGCGGTTGTTGGGTTTGCTTCTTTAATTGGTTCGCTTATTCCGCTTGCGCCGTTTTTCTTTTTCCCAGTCCAACAAGCAGTTCTATACGCGTTGGCCATTTCTACAATTGTTTTATTTGCAGGTGGCTTTGTCAAGGCGAAGTTAACTATCGGTAGTCCAATGCGTTCCGGGTTTGAAGTTGCGATAATTGGAATTGTTGCCGCAATTGCCGGTTACTTAATTGGCTCAGTACTTGGCGCAAGCCCATTGGCTGTTGGCTGAAGGAGTCGAACGTGATGCTTCTATGAAAACTGAAGGGGTTATTGGTTTGCTGTTAGTTTTTCTTTTCTTTCTGCCAACGGCGTTTTACCAGTATTCTTGTTGCGAATTTGGCTCTGATATTATTATGGGCTCGCTTTACGGCTATATGCTTCCCTATGGCTACATAGCTTTAATTTGCGGAATAGTATTAGTTTTACGCCCTCATTTTAAGCCGTTGCACTGGATTAAGCCAAGCCACTTGCTAATTGTAGCTGGCGTTTTCGTGCTGTTAGGTATGGTTTTTTCAAAAAATGTTGACTATTTTTTAAGCTCGTGGCACGGAATTGGTGGAGAGTGGACTGTTCAAGTTGACGGCGTTGCGAATTTAATCGCTGTTACAATTCCCGCGCTGAGCATCGCAGCTGGCTTGATAAAAGAAAACAAGAAAATGCAAGTTTACTTTCCGGATATATAATTAGATGTGTGGTCTGTCAATAGAATAATCTTTTATATACTGAGCTGCTTACCTTTTTGGTAAACTTATGAAAGTTGCTGTTATTGCCTTGTTGTTAATTTTGTCGCTTTTTCTGTTTGGCTGCACTAGCTATAGTCCCAGTTCTAGCCCTGCAACGCCAAATGCGGCGAGCGGAATATCTGCAAATGTAACAGCCGTAGTTAGTTCTTCTACTCTGCCAGCTTCAAATAATCAACAGCCCGTTGCTCCCTCATCTACTGCACAAGGTAATGTAACTTCAGCTCCAGCTGCTGAACCAAATGGCGTAAAAGAAATTAGAATGACTGCAAAGCAGTGGGAGTTTCAACCGGCTACTGTCACTGTAACTCGTGGTGACCGCGTTAAACTAATAGTTAAGAGCGTTGACGTTTCGCATGGCTTTGCTCTTCCTGACTTTAACGTTAACACGCGCCTTGAGCCAGGCGTAGACACTATAGTTGAATTTACAGCTGATAAAGCGGGAACGTTTACTTTCTTCTGCAGCGTAGTTTGCGGTTCAGGCCATTCGGAGATGCGCGGTAGTTTAGTTGTAGTTGGCTAAATTCCACCTTATATTTTTATATTTTTCTCTTTTTTATTTTTTCTTTTCAACTTTTTTCCTTGTACACGCCGTGCTTTTGCCAGTACATTAAAAGCCAGCCAATTGACAAAATAGTTGACAACACTAGTGACGCGACTATGTACTCCCATTTACTTGCGAGAAATTCATGCGGCAAAAATGGAATTCCAAAAATCGTTGCAACCGTATTTGGGATGCTTATAACTAAAGCTAATCCAGTAAGAACAAGAGTGATGTAAGTAAGTTTTTTCACCCTTCGATTTATTTCATTTGACACTTTAGTGGTGTAAATTGTAATTATGTCGCTTAACATTTCCTGTTGGTTGCTAAGCATGTCGAGTTGATGTACGAACGTGTCGTAAGTGTTGTCAAGCAAACTTTTGCTTTCATTATCTAATTTAACTGGAGTTAGTCCCTTGCGCAGGAGGAAAATAATTTTTGCGCTTGACCAGAATCGCCTGCTCATTTTGAATAATTCTCTTTTGAATTTTACAATTTGTGCGGTTGGAATATTTTCCCCTTCAAAATTACTAGCGGCTTCTTCGAGTTTTATAATTTCCTCGTCATTTGCATGCAGTACATCGTAGTTATCTTCAGTATCTTCCTCAAGAAACTGGTATAAAATTGTACCAAGGCTTATAGCTCTGTTTTTTTCTCTTTTTAGATCTTCAACAACGCGGCCAAATAATGTATCGTAATAATTTGATTTAGTAGGCATTACGGTAAGCAGCGTATTTTCAGTTAGTATGAATAACACTCTGGATTTGGTTATTTTTTTGTTTTGAATATAGTAATCTACGATGACAAATTGCAATGGAGTTGAAGCGTATTTTCTTGACCGCGGTTCCTTATAGTATTCTGAAAAAATATTTTGTTGAACTCCAGCTTCTTTTGCAAGTTTTTCCGTTTCACTTTTATTAGGGTTTGAAGCGTAAATCCAGCGAAATGAATTTTTTGGCGCTAGTGCAATTCCATTGGCAACTTTCCTAAATTTTCCACTGGTAAAAAGCGCAGTTTGAATCATTATCCATACCTCTTCTCAGCTATACTGGTTCTTGCTATAGCTATACAACTCCTTAGCCTTTGCTTCAGCTTCGGCCATTACTTTTTTTAATGGCACTTTTTTAGCAAGCGCAATTTTTCTGCAGTCCCCATATTCCGGCCGCGCATTTAAAACTTTTCCATTCATTTCAGCAATTTTTATATTTACGACGCCGTGCTTTGTTTCAACTTTTTCCACTCTGCGCTCGAGTTTTACTTTTTCAACTGGCAAAATCCTCGCGCCGATTGCCGTGGTTTCTTCAAACAGTGCAGCGAGCACTTTTTTCCGCGCTTTTTCTTCGCATAAAATGCTCAGCTTTATTCCTGGCCTGAACTTCTTCATCATTATGTTCTGTAGAAATACGTCCAACGCGCCGGCTTCAAATAGCTTTTCTGCGGCGTGCTCGTACAACTGCGGGTTCATGTCGTCAATGTTAGTTTCAATCAAGATGTTGGTTTCCTTCATTTCGTTTTTCCCTGTTTCTTTTTTCCTTTATGTTTTTCCCCTATTTCTTTTTCTACTGTTCTCCAATTATTACTTTGAGTACGTTTGGGCTTTTCAATTGTTTGCTTCCGGCGCCGTAGCCGGTTTTTTCAACTTTTACAGGCGGCTGGCCTTCTTCTCCCAACGCTACCAAAATTGCCGCGCCTGTTGGCGTTGTTAATTCAATTTCGCCATCGCTGTAAGTTTTTCTGTTTTTCAGCAACTCCGCCACGGCGGGAACAGGCACTTGCATTTTTCCATGTGAGATATTTACAAATCCGCTGCCTACGTTAATCGCGGAATGCGTAGTTTTGTCGATTTTAAAATAATCAATTGCAATTGCCGTGCTTACAATGTCAATGATTGAATCGAGTGCGCCGACTTCGTGGAAGTGCACCTCTTCAATTGTTGTGCCGTGGACTTTTGCTTCAGCTTCTCCTAATCTCTGGAAGATTTTCTCCGCGGTTTTTTTGACGTTTTCATTCAGCGCACTGCGGTTGATTATTTCTAGTATTTCGCTCAAGTGCCGCTCGTGGATTTGGTCTTTGTATTGAACGTTGAATTTTGTAGCCGCTATTCCGGTGCGGTTTACTTTT
>OBEQ012272478.1_pt1 | contig 11286 bp, 11 predicted proteins | sample 1670901 | NCBI WGS metagenome assembly OBEQ01 (sample SAMEA104232315, study PRJEB22302) | groundwater metagenome | biome: forest; feature: aquifer; material: groundwater | place: USA | collected 2011-08-07 | depth 5.4 m | reverse complement strand
CAACCCGCCCCTGCTTTTGAGCGCTTCTCCTCAGGCGGCCAAAACCCTGATCGAACAATACGTTTCGCCCGCCGAGGATGCTGGTTTTGAGGCCCCGACACGGCCCGAGATGGACCACGCGTTGGTCATCCTGACGCCGGAAACCGCACAGGCCGGGATCCGGGCGCTGAGCGTTCTTCGCGGGGTTTCCGACCGATGGGTCCGGTTGGCGGTGATCGCCGCCGACGATCGGCAGACCGCGCAGGTGGTTGCCGAGCTGGAGCCGACCGGTTTCCGGCTGGAAGTCCCCGTGGTCAATCTCCAGGAGACCGGCTGGAACCTCGAGCAAGCCATCGATCACGTGCAGGTCGCTGCGATCCAGAAACAGTTCGACCCGGTGGTTGTCCGGACGCTCGCGGAGCTTCTGGACCTCGGCCGTTTGCTCCTGCCGGAGAAGAGCATCAAGGCCTGGACCGAGTGGCTGGATCGGCAGGGGCTCAGCACTCAGCTTTAGCTTCCGGTTTCAAGCTAGCCCTCCCTTTCCGCTGTTGATAGAATAGGTCTCATGCGAATCCCTCTCCTGCTTTCCCTGCTTTTGCTTACCTCGCCGGCTTATGCCCAGGAAACCGGCCCCGCCGACTCTTTGCCGGGGCGGGTGATCGTCCGGGTATCGTCCGGCCTCGAACGGGCCGAGGTGGATCAGATCGCCCGGTCGGTCGGCGCTGAGGTGGACCATCAGCTGACCTCTTGGGACCTTTACCTCTTCCGTTTCGACGAATCCCTGCCGGTTTCCGACGTCGTGAGCAAACTGCAGTCCCGGCCTGATGTGCAGTACGCCGAGCCGGACCTGCGGATCGAGGTGAATGGTTTGTCCGGCGGGGATGAATCTGCCGGGACGCTGCCTGGCGGCGGTTCCCGGATCATCGTCGCGGTGATCGACACCGGAATCGATTTCTCCCCCCCGTCCTTCTCGGGCCAGCTGTATTCCAACCCGGGTGAGATCGCCGGTGACGGCATCGATAACGACGGCAACGGCTACGTGGATGATGACCGCGGCTGGGACTTCTACGGCGGGGACAATAACCCCTCCGGTTCGTCGGGCAGCGGCGCGCACGGCACGCAGACGGCCGGCCGAGTTCTCCAGGGGGCGACGGACGGGCTGGTTTCCATCCTGCCCCTGCGGGTTGGGCCCGGGCCCTCCCTGTCCCTTTCGGCGATCATCGAGGCGATCGACTACGCGGCGAGGATGGGAGCCCGGATCATCAGCATGAGCTTTGGGACGACCTCTTCTGTTCGCTCGCTTCAGGACGCGATCAAGCAGGCAGCGGACCGGCAGGTCCTTCTGGTGGCGTCGGCCGGAAACGGCGGAAACACCCAGAAGAATTACCCGGCCGCCTACTCGCAAGTCGTCTCGGTGGCCGCGACCAACGCGGCCGGGCAGAAGACTTCCTGGTCCACTTACGGGAACACGGTGGATTTTTCCGCGCCGGGAGAGAATGTAACGACGACCACTTGGGGCGGCGGCACCGCTTCCGTCAGCGGGACTTCCTTCTCCGCGCCGTTCGTGGCCGGCGTGCTGGCTAGGATCCTATCGGCCTCGCCGGGCCTGACACCCAAAAAAGCGCTGGAGAAGCTCCGCTCCTTTGCCAAAGACATCGACGCGCTGAATTCGAAATCCCTGAGTGGAAAATTGGGGGACGGCTTCGTGGATGAACAGGTGGCCCAGAACGTCGCCGACGCCCTGCCTCTTTCGGAAGAGCTCTTGTCCTCGGCTCAGTTGGATCAGGCGCGCCAGGACGCGGATCAATCAGCCCAGACGCTGGCGGCGGCCCAGCAGCAGTTGGATGCCGTCCAGACCCGCGTCCGGGTTCTTGGAGCGCTGTCCACTCAGCTGGACCAGCAGGCCAAGCAGGCCTGGAGGGCTTTCTTGTCCGCGACGCGCCGCTCGGAAATCCTGGAAGCGCTCGACCGTCTGTTCAAGATCTTGTCGGAACAAAAAGAGGTTCAAGCCCGCTTGCGGGTTGCCCAGGCGCAGGAGAGAGAGGCGCTCCACCAGAAGGATCAGGCCGCTCTCGGCCTGGTGGCCGCTCAACAGCGGGCGGCTTTGCTGACGGCTCGCGCGGTCCAGCCCCCCCAGCAGAAGGTTTCCGCCCAGCAGGCGCAGGTCCAGCAGTGGGTCCTGCAGATGACCGGAATCTTCGACCTGCTCCGGCGCGATTCACTGCCGGGTGTGGAGGAAATTCCGGAGGTTCTCCTGGACGACGGCTCTCCGGTTGGTTTCGAGGACCGTTGAGCCGGTTCCTGGAATGCATCGTCGTGGAGATCTTGGAAAAAGAGGAAAGGTGATCCTGTGAAAACGCGATTTTTCTTCCTGTGTCTTGCCGTTTCCTGCCTGCTGGTTTCGTCCGGCTGCGGGACGGCCCGGAAACAACGCTTGGCCGATCTGGAAACGCAGGTCCAAACGCTCCAGCAGAGATTGCTGGAATCGGAGAAGGCCAAGCTGGGGCTGAGCGCCGAGCTCCGGCGCCAGCAGTCGGCTCACAGCGAAGAGCTGGACCGCCTGGAACAGCAGAAAGAGCAGGAGGCGGACAAACTGCTGGAAGCCGAACGGGCGCTGTCCGAAGGGCTCAAGAGCGAGCTGGGAGACGCCCGGGCCCGGCTGGAGAGGACCGAGCGGGGTCTCGTGCTGACCCTGCTGGATGAGATCTTCTTCGATTCCGGGAAGGCGGTAATCAAGCCGGAGGGCCTCGAGACGCTGGACAAGGTGGCCAAGGTCCTTCAGGAAAACGTCCCCGACTCGCCGGTGGCCGTGGAAGGCCACACGGACAACGAGCCGATCCGGTATTCCAGCTGGCGGACCAACTGGGAGCTTTCGGCCGGCCGCGCGCTGGCGGTGCTCCACCATTTCATCGAGCAGAGGGGGGTCGCCCCGGAACGGATGCAGGCCGCGGCGATGGGGGAGTTCCATCCGGTCGCTTCCAACGACACGGCCGAGGGCCGGCGCCAGAACCGAAGGGTCGAGATCGTGATCCTTCCGGCCCAGCTTAAAAAGGTCAAGGAGTGAATGTCCTCTTTTCTTAAAGGTCTTCGCTGCCGCGAGTGCAGTAGGGAATTCCCGGCCAAGGCGCTGTTCGTCTGCGAGTACTGCTTCGGGTCGCTCGAGGTGGACTACGACTACTCCGCCATCGAAGGCCGGCTGACCCGCGAGCTGATCCGCTCGCGCCCCGCCAGCATCTGGAGATACCGGGAACTGCTCCCGATCGAAGGAGAGCCGACGGTCGGTTTCCACACCGGCATGACGCCGTTCTTCCGGGCCGACCGGCTGGCCCACGCGCTGGGCGTCAAGGAGCTGTACATCAAGGACGACTCCGTCTGCCACCCGACGCTCTCCTTCAAGGACCGGGTGGTGGCGGTGGCGCTGTCCCGCGCCAAGGAGCTCGGGTTCGACACCGCGGCCTGCGCCTCCACGGGAAACCTCGCCAACGCCGTGTCGGCCCTTTCGGCCCACGCCGGCATGAAGCGCACGATCTTCATCCCGGCCGACCTGGAGGCGGGCAAGGTGGTCGGGTCCCTCATCTACGCGCCGCGCCTCGTGGCCGTGGAGGGCAACTACGACGAGGTGAACCGGCTCTGCGCGGAGGTGGCCGCCCGCACCAAGTGGGCGTTCGTCAACATCAACATTCGGCCCTATTACGCGGAGGGGTCCAAGACCTATGGGTTCGAGATCGCCGAGCAGATGGGTTGGAACACGCCCCAGCACATCGTGGTGCCGGCGGCCAGCGGGTCTCTGCTGGTCAAGATCTGGAAGGGGTTCAAGGAGTTCCACAAGATGGGGCTGATCCCGAAACCGAAGACGAAGTTTTACGCGGCTCAGCCCCAAGGGTGCGCTCCGATCGTGACGGCGGTCCAGGAAGGATCGGACATCATCAAGCCGGTCAAGCCGAAGACGATCGCCAAATCGCTCGCGATCGGCAACCCGGCCGACGGCTACTACGCGGCTGACGCGATCCGGGAAACACAGGGGTGGGCGGCGGAGACCAGCGACGCCGAGATCGTCGAGGCGATCAAACTGCTCGCGCAGACCGAGGGGATTTTCACCGAGACCGCCGGCGGCGTGACCGTCGCGGCCGCCAGGAAACTGATCGAGGAGAAGCGCATCCCGAAGGACGAATCGATCGTGATCTGCATCACGGGGCAGGGACTCAAGACGCAGGAGGCCGTGGTGGACCACATCGGCAAGCCGATTCGGATCAAGCCGACCTTAGCGTCGTTCGAGGAGCACGTCAAAACCTAACGGGAGGAAAGGGTTCATGGCCATCGTCGTTCGCATTCCCACGCCGCTTCAGAAGCTGACTTCGGACAAGGCGGAGGTGACCGCCGCCGGAGGGACGGTCCAGGAGATCCTGCAGGACCTGGACCGCCAGTACCCGGGCCTCAAGGAGCGGCTTTGCGACCCTACGGGCAAGCTCCGGCGCTTCGTCAACATCTACGTCAATGAGGAGGACATCCGGTTCCTGAAGCAGGAGTCCACCCCGATCAAGGATGGCGACGAGCTCTCCATCATCCCGGCCATCGCGGGAGGGTGCGATGCCTAAGAAAATCGTCCAGCTGATCTTCCCCCAGCGGCTCATCAAGAAGCCGGTGATCTACACCATGGCCTTGAAGTGCAAAGTCATGCCGAACGTCCGGAGGGCCAAGGTGACCGAGAGCGTCGGCGAGATGGTGCTGGAGCTCGAGGGGACGCGCGAGAACCTGGAGAAGGGGGTCCGCTTCCTCACGAAGCAGGGGATCAAGGTGGAGCCGGTCGTCGGGGACGTGATTGAATGATTTCGATCTCGTAGCAGGCGTTTCCCGGCGGGAGCCGGAGGCGTTCCACGCGCTCATGGAGCGCTACGCCGGCCCGGTGGTCAACCTCGCGCACCGGTTCCTGAACAACCGGGCCGACGCCGAAGAGATCGGACAGGAAGTTTTCCTCCGGCTTTACCAGCACCCTCCCCACCTCGATCCTTCCTCCAAGCTGTTCACCTGGTTGTACCGCGTGACGGTCAACCTCTGCCTGGACCGGCTCCGCGGCCGGGCCCGCGTGCCGCCGCTGGATTCGCTGGATCAACCCGAAGAGGGACAGGCCTCTCTGGCCGAGAAGGTCGCCGGTCCTTCCTCAGCCCATCCGCGCGAGAAGGCGGCGACTGCCGAGCTGGCCGAGGCGGCCCGCAGGGCGGTCAGCTCCCTGCCGGAGCCCTTGCGGGCCTCGCTCCTCCTTTCGCTGGAAGAGCTCTCTCACTCTGAAATCGCCCGCATTCTCGAGATCAGCCCCAAGGCAGTCGAACATCGCCTCTCCCGCGCCCGCGCGCTTCTCAAGACCCGCCTCCAGCCTTATCTATAACTTCTGCCGGGCCGCCCTCGCTCCGGGTCGGCCGTTTCGGCACCGCTGATATTCCTTCGGCCGCCTGCCGAGCCGTGCGGGACCGCAGGCCGCTCGTCGCCCCACCGTGGCTCCTCGCTTAGCGTCGGCCTCGCTCGTCCCTCGCGTAGCTCGGGACACCGTGGCCGCTCGGCCTCCGATGCCTGCTTGTCCCGCCCGTCTCGCGGCGGCCTCAGCCGCAAAGAGTGGCATGCTTCGCCCCGGTCGGGGAGGGGGTGAACGAGCCTTGATCGACGAGCCGGTCCCGCCTCCTTCTTTGTTTAGAGAAGCGGGAGAGGCGCGCAGGAGCGCAGCGGCGGAAACGGAGTCGAGCTCCTCTAAGTTGTTGTTTAGCGTCGCGAGTGCTCCGAGGTTCTGCCGCGAGCACCGAGCCCCTCAGGCGAGGAGAGACAGCGAGTGAACCCTGACCTGGCCGGGGCGAAATGGGCTGACCCAGAGCAAGGGCGGCCCGGCCAACCTTCTGCGTTTAGGAGGGCGGCGTGAAAGGAGTGATCCTCGCGGGGGGGTTGGGCACGCGGATGCGCCCTCTGACCAACGTCACGAACAAGCACCTGCTCCCGGTCTACAACCGCCCGATGATCTTCTTCCCCCTTCAGACGCTGGTGGACGCGGGGATCCGGGACATCCTGATTGTCACCGGAGGCAACAGCTCCGGCGATTTCCTGCGCTTGATCGGGAACGGGGCCGCCTTCGGCCTGAACCACGTCAATTACGCCTACCAGAAGGGGGAGGGTGGGATCGCCGAGGCCCTGGGATTAGCGGAACACTTTGCAGCCGGCGACCGGATCGCCGTGGTCCTCGGGGACAACATCCTGCAGGAGAACCTCGCCGCCCACGTGCGGGCATTCGAGAAACAGCCAGCGGGGGCCAGCATCCTGATCAAGAAGGTGCCGGACCCGGAGCGTTTTGGCGTGGTCACCTTCAAGAAGGGGCGAGTGGCCGGCATCGAGGAAAAGCCGCGCCGGCCGAAGTCGGACCACATCGTGACTGGAATCTATCTCTACGACCCCCAGGTCTTCAGGATCATCAAGACCCTCAAGCCCTCGGGCCGCGGCGAGCTGGAGATCACCGATGTGAACAACCGCTACATCCAGCAGGGCCAGATGACCTACGGTGTCCTCAAAGGGTTCTGGTCCGACTGCGGCACGTTTGATTCTCTCTTAAGGGCCAGCCAGCTGGTATCGCGGCAGAAGAAACGATGAAGATCCTGGTCACGGGCGGCGCCGGGTTCATCGGTTCCAACTTTGTCCGGTGGATCCTCTCCAAGGAACCCGGTGTTCAGGTGGCCAATCTGGACAAGCTGACCTATGCCGGAAACCCGGAGAACCTCCGGGGGATCGAGGGAGACCGCCGCTACCGATTCTTTCGGGGCGATGTGGCGGACCCCGCCGCGGCGGCGGAGGCGATGGCCGGCGCTGATGCGGTGGTCCATTTCGCGGCGGAGACGCATGTCGACCGCTCCATCCAGAATGCCTCCGATTTCCTCCGCACGAACATCCAGGGGACGCACACCCTTTTGGAAGCGGCGCGCCGGGTCGGCTTGAAGAAGTTCGTCCACATCTCCACCGATGAGGTCTATGGGTCCCTGCAGGAAGGGGAGGCCTCGGAGGAAAGCCCGATCCGCCCGAACAGTCCGTACGCGGCCAGCAAGGCAGGGTCCGACCATTTGGTGCGGGCCTATCACGTCACCTACGGCCTCCCGGCCGTGGTGGTGCGGGGTTCGAACAACTTCGGCCCGCGCCAGTTCCCCGAGAAATTCCTTCCCTTGCTGATCACCAACGCGCTCGATGAGGAATCCCTGCCGGTCTACGGGGACGGCAAGCAGGTGCGGGAGTGGATTTTTGTCGAGGATTTCTGTGAGGCGATCGCGCTGGTGTTGAAGAAGGGGGAGCCGGGAGAGGTGTACAACATCGGCTCCGGCGACCGGCGCATGAACCTGGACGTCGTTTCGATGATTCTCCAGAAGATGGGGAAACCGGACCGGCTGGTCCGGCACGTGACTGACCGGCTGGGCCACGACCGTCGCTACGCGATCTCCTCCCGGAAGCTTAGGGCTCTGGGCTGGTCGCCGCGGCGCCCGTTCGAGTCGGCACTGGAGGAAACTATCCAATGGTACCGGACGAACGAGTCCTGGTGGCGTCCCTTGAAAAAGAAGGCCTCCGCGAAGGTTTAGCATCGGATGCGGATCCTGGTCATCGGCGGCACCGGCCTGCTGGGAACGGACCTGTGCCGCCGGTTGAGCGGGTCCCATGATCTGCTCGGCTGGGCGCGGAAGGTTCCGCTGACCGGAGCGAAGCCGGCCTGCCCATTTGAGAGCGTGGACGTCCTCTCCGCGGATCCGGTCCGGCAGGGGATCGGCCGGTTCCGTCCCCAAGTGGTTATCCACTGTGCCGGCATGACCGACGTGGATGCGTGCGAGGGAGACCCCGTGGCGGCGCGGCGGGCCAATGCCGAAGCCGTCGGAACTGTGGCGGGCGCTTGTTCCGCGGTCGGCGCCGTTTTGCTGGCGGTCAGCACGGACTACGTCTTTGACGGGCGTTCTCCGCGGCCTTACCGGGAGGAGGATCCTCCGGGGCCGCTCAGCGAATACGGAAAATCCAAGCTGGAAGGGGAACGGCTCGCGCTGGAATTGGCCCCGCGCGCCATGGTGGTGCGAGTCAGCGGCCTATTCGGCGCGGCGCGCCAAAATTTTGTCAGCAGGGTGGCTCAGCGGTTCCGGGCCGGCGAAGAGGTCCCGGCAGTCACGGACCAGGTCAACTCCCCTTCCTATACGGCGGATCTGGCGGATGGGATGGCCCGGCTGATCGATCCTCTGAAGACGGATCCCGATGCCGCGGCCCGCGGCGGCCCCCTGCACGGGTTTTTCCATCTGGCCAACCGGGGGGGCGCGAGCCGGCTCCGGGTGGCCCAAGAGATCGCGGCGATCTTGGGCAAGCCGGCTTCATTGATCCGCGCGGTTCGCTGGGCGGACCTGGGCAAGCCGGCGAAACGCCCCGCTCAGAGCGAGCTCGACTGTAGCCGATTCGCCGAAAGGGTGGGAGAATGGCTGAGGCCTTGGGAAGAGGCGGTCGGGGCGTTTTTAACCAATTCAGGAGAGGGTTGAGATGGCGGTAAAGCAAAAAAAGGTTCCCGCGGCGCTGATCCGCAAGATTGACCGGAAGACCGCCCGCATCGGGGTGATCGGGCTGGGGTACGTCGGTCTGCCGCTGGCGGTCGAGTTCGCGAAGGCCGGCTTTCGCACCACCGGCATCGACGTGGACGCCGGCCGCGTGAAGCAGCTGAAATCCGGCCGGTCCTACGTCACGGACGTGCCGGCTTCGGAAGTCGCGGAGCTGATGGGGCGGGGGACGCTCTCGGCCACGACCCGGTACGACGTGCTGGAACAGCTCGACGGCGTGATGATCTGCGTGCCGACCCCCTTGCGCAAGAGCCGGGACCCGGACATTTCCTACATCGTGCGGGCCGCTGAGGCGCTGGTGAGGCACCTTCACCGGCACCAGGTGATCATCCTGGAGTCCACCACGTATCCGGGCACCACGCGGGAGGTGATCCTGCCGATGCTGGAGGCGACCGGGCTGAAGGTGGGCAGGGATTTCTTCCTCGGTTTCTCGCCGGAACGGATCGATCCGGGCAACGAATCCTACGGCACCAAGACGATCCCGAAGGTGATCAGCGGCGTCACGCCGGCTTGCCGCGGCGTGATCAAACTGCTCTACGGGCAGATCATCCAGCGGCTGGTCCCGGTCTCTTCGCCGGATGTGGCCGAGATGGTGAAACTGCTGGAGAACACCTTCCGCGCGGTGAACATCGGGCTGGTCAACGAATTGGCCCTGATGTGCCACCGGCTCGGCGTGGACGTCTGGGAGGGGATCGAGGCGGCCAAGACCAAGCCGTTCGGGTTCATGGCCTTCTACCCGGGGCCGGGACTCGGCGGCCACTGCATCCCGATCGACCCTCTCTACCTGTCCTGGAAGGCCCGGCTCCTCGGTTTCGAGTCCCGGTTCATCGAGTTGGCGTCCCATCTCAACGCGGCCATGCCGGAACACGTGGTGCAGAGAGTCGCTGACCTGCTCAACAAAAAAGGGAAGGCCCTCCACGGGTCGACCGTGCTGATCCTGGGGGTGGCCTACAAACGGGATGTCACCGATGTCCGCGAGTCCCCGGCGTTGGAGATCATCCAGCACCTGACCCAGAGGGGGGCGCGGGTCCGCTATCATGACCCCTTTGTGCCGCTGCTTCGCAGCCACGGGATTTCCCTCCGTTCGGTGCCTTTGCGTCCGGCGGTCCTGGCCTCGGCCGACTGCGTGGTGATCATCACGGACCACCGGGCGCTGGACTACCGTCAAGTCATCAAGCACTCCCGATTGATCTTCGACACGCGAAACGCATTGAAGGGCTTCTCCAACGGGTCAGGGAAAATCGCCCATTTGTGAGCCCCAGCAGCCGGCCTGACCCGATTCACCTGTTGGACCTGACCCGCCAAACAGAATCTCTTCTGCCGCAGATGCAGGCAGCGGTCCGCTCCGTCCTGCGGCGGGGGGAGTTCATCCTCGGCCCTGAGGTTTCCGCTTTCGAGCGGGAATTCGCCCGTTTCTGCGGCGTGCGCCATGCGGTCGGTGTGGCCTCCGGCACGGATGCGCTGGAATTGGCCCTGCGGGCGCTTGGGGTAGGGTCGGGGGACCGGGTGGCGGTCCCTTCGCTGACTTTCCTGGCCACCGCCGATGCGGTCCTCCACGTCGGGGCGATCCCGCTGTTCATCGATGTTGATCCGGCCACCTTGACGCTGGATCCGGCCGAACTGGAGCGGAAGATCCGCCGGCTTCCGGCCTCTCAGCGCAGACAGCTGAAGGCGGTGATCCCGGTCCATCTCTACGGGCATCCCTGCCGGATGGACCGGATCCTCCGGATCGCGGCCCGGTACCGGCTGAAGGTGGTGGAAGACGCCGCGCAGGCGGCGGGCGCCCGCTGGGAAGGCCGGCCGGTCGGCGTTCTCGGGGATGCTGGCTGTTTCAGTTTTTTTCCGACCAAAAACCTCGGCGCGTTCGGGGATGCGGGAATGGTGGTGACCGGATCGGCCGGCTGTGCCGAGAGGGTCCGGTCCCTTCGGGTCCATGGGAGAGGACGGGGTGACCTGCAGGCGGTACTGGGCCGAAACAGCCGGCTCGATGAGCTCCAAGCAGCCCTCCTGCGGATCAAACTGCGTCGGCTGCGGGCCTGGGTTTCACGCAGGCGCCGGCTGGCTGCCGAATACACCCGCCGGTTGTCGAAATTTTCCGGGATCGTTTGTCCGGCAGAGGCGCCGGGAGCTTACCACGCGTTCCACCTGTACGTGATCCGCAGCAGCCGCCGGGATCGGATCCGGCGGGCGCTGGAGAAACAAGGGATCGCTACCCGGATTTATTACGCCACTCCGGTCCATCGTCAGCCCCTGCATCGGGCCGTCAACCGGCATCTGCGCCTTCCTGAGACCGAGAAGGCCTGCAGAGAAGTGCTGGCTCTTCCGCTTTTCCCAGAGATGCGGCTGGATGAGCTCCGCCGCGTCTGCGCCGCCGTCGCCTCCGCTTAATCGGGCCCCCTCGCTCCGCTCGTGTTGCTTCGTCCGCCTACCGAGCCGGGCGGGACCGCCGTACGCTCGTCGCCCCAGCGTGGCTCCTCGCTCTATCGCCTCGCTCGCTCGTCCCGCCGCCTGAAAAGATCGAGCTAAGGAAGCGGGACACCTTGCCCGCCCGCCTCGCGGCGGCCTCCGCCCACAAAGAGTGCCGGGCTTCGCCCCCACCCGGGGGGAGGGGTGAACGAGCGTTGACGGACTCGGCGGTGGCCTTTAGGCCAGGGGCGCGCAGGCACGAGCGTCGTGGAAACGGAGCCGAGCTCCTTTAGGACTTTGT
>OBEQ012618463.1_pt1 | contig 11288 bp, 9 predicted proteins | sample 1670901 | NCBI WGS metagenome assembly OBEQ01 (sample SAMEA104232315, study PRJEB22302) | groundwater metagenome | biome: forest; feature: aquifer; material: groundwater | place: USA | collected 2011-08-07 | depth 5.4 m | reverse complement strand
GGCGGCCGATCATGCGCGGCCCTCCGGCCGCCTGGCGGCGCAGGGGCCCCCCCGCACCGGCGAGCCGCTGTCCGTTTCACCACTCACCTGGAGCCACGCCAGCTTTATCCTGGCTACGCTGGAGTACCTGGAGCATCAGCGACTCCTTCAGCATCCCGCCAAGGGCCTCCAACCTGTCGTCACTTAATCGATGAGTCGTTTCCCCTGTTGACAAGCAGAAGTCCAGGAACGCGTTCATACTTGCTGGCGTGGCGCGGACCAACTAGATCCGCACGGGTCTTTAGCCGGCTGGCGCGAGCGGCAGGGTGATGCTGAACGTGGTGCCTTTGCCGATGGTGCTCGACACGTCGATGAAGCCATGATGGCGCTCCACCATCGATCGGACAATGGCCAGACCCAGCCCGGCGCCCTCGCCGCGCGGCTTCGTCGTGAAGAACGGCTCCCAGATCTTGGCCAAATTCTCCTGAGGAATCCCGGTCCCGGTGTCGGCCACCTCCACGACCATCATGCGCTCGCCCGGCTTGAACAAGGCGACGCGCCGGCCTCCTCGCGTAAACCCCTCAGGCACCGGAGCCGTCGCGGTGCTGACTCGGACCGTCCCGCCATGCGGCATCGCGTGAATCGCGTTGGTGATCAGGTTGATCAACACTTGCTGCATTTGGCCGGGGTCGAGCATGACAGAGGACAGTTGCGCCTCGAGGGCTGTGGTCAGCTGAATGCCGGGTGGCACGCCGGCATGACGCACCGCGGCCACAGCCGTCTCAACGACGGGATGGAGATCTTCGCGGGCAAGTGTCAGATCATCACGGCGGGCCAGGTCCAGGAGGCCATGGACCATGTTGATGGCGTGCGTCGCGGATTCCTCAACGAGCTCAAGTGCTTCGCACGCGCTGTCGTCGAGCGGTTGTCCGGCCTGCTGGATATTCCGGAGCAGCTCCACGCCAGTCTTGACAACGCCGAGCGGATTCTTGAGGTCGTGAACAATCCCCGCCGTAAACTGCCCGATTGACGCGAGCTTTTCCGACTGCACGAGCTCGGCTTGCATCGCCTGCAAATTGCTGTATGTGGTCTTGAGCGCCTCCTCGGCGTGCTTGCGTTCGGTGATATCGCGCGAGACGACCACGACTTTGTCCGGATGGCCGTCGGGGTCCGGCACGACGTCGCTTTGCGATTCGACGTAGCGGATCGTACCATCCGGCCGGACAAAGCGATATTCCGCGCGGCGTCCGATGCCGCTTTGGAGCGTGTCCTCGAACGTCCGGCGCAGCCGCGCGCGATCGTCGGGATGCACCTCGCCGAAGGAATCGGTCCCGCGCAGCTGCGACGGATCGCCGAGCACCGCGCGATACGAGGGGCTGTTGTACAGCCGCTTGCCGTGCTTATCAATGACGGCGATGAGGTCGGCGATATGCTCGAGTATCAGCCGCAGTTCGCTGTCGCGAATCGGGGCGTCCGGTTGAGCGGGGATGTCCGCTCTCAGCGCGGATCCGCACTCGCTGCAATAGCGATCCTCGACGGCGCACGACCGGGCACAGTTTCGGCACGCCTGCCGGGCTTGTGAAGAGGTGGGATGAGGCACAGAGCCGGATATGTTCTTTCCTCCTATGGAGGCAGCTGTGAGGACGCGCCTGTTCCGTCGAAACCCTCAGGTTTGCGTAATGTGGAATGCGTAAAGCGTAAGGTGACGTCGTCGAACCCCATTACGCATTACGCCTTACGCAAGAGCGTAGGATTTCGATAGGACAGGACGCGCTTATTAGAACAGAAAGGCCGTGATGCGGCAAGGCTGGCCCATCATGGCTCAGACGAGGCGCGGCGGGCACGTGTGCCAGGCCATGGGAGTTGAATCCGAACGACGTTCAGGACAAGCTAGACGTCGTTGTTGGAAGGCGTCTGGTGGCGGGCTATGCCGCTTGGTCAAGCATCCAGCCGCATGGGATCGGCGGCTGATTGGACGACCGGCTTTCGAGCTTCTCGGCGAGCCTGAAATAGTGCGGCGCGAGTCCGCACAGATATTCCTGAGCCTTCACGGCCTCTCCGGACAGCCCACGAACGGAGGGAATCTTCCAGTACTCGACTAAATGCTCAATGATGTGCGCGTAATCGCGGACGGTGTAGACGCCCAGACGCTGCGCCGCGGCGGTGAACCGCTCAAAGAGATCCGACGCGCCGCCATCCGACATGAGCCGAGCGGGCATCGCGACCTTCGTGCGCATCATTTTCGCAATGGCGACGAGCGCGCCTGAAGGGTCCAGCGTGATGAGTTGTCCGACGAAGCGTTTGTAGGCTTCCTCGTGGCGGGCCTCATCGCCCGCAATGACGTTGCACAGCCTGCCGAGGAGCATGTCGCCCTGCTTGACGGCAAGCTGAGCCACGTTGCTATGGGAAATCCGGGTCGCCCGCTCCTGGAACGCCGTGTACGTTAATCCTTGATAGGGATCGTTCCCCGTGTTGGGATCAAACCCGTTTCTGAGCAGATGGTGGGTGGTCATTTCCACCGCGCGCATGTCAATCCGGCCGCAGAGATACAAGTAGCGGCCCAACAGCTCGCCATGCCGATTCTCTTCGGCGGTCCAGCCTCGTGTCCACTGCGCCCATGGACTGGGATCAGCGCCCGTGGGATCCCCAAATCCATGCCGGTTGAGCATGGTCTGGTAGGCGGGCAACGCCTCTTCGGTGATCGTGTCACCCACCAGTACGACCAGCAGATCACGATGAAGTCCTTGCGCGTGTTGGCGGAGGGTCTCCACCTCGTCATGCCAACTCGCCGCCGATGAATCGGGCAGCAGATCGCTTGGCTGCCAGGTCTGGTCCACGGGTTTCAACCAATGCAGCTGAGTCGAGACGAATGGCTCGAGTTGCTTGATCACATCGGCTTGGCTTGGGAGCATTTGAGGCGACGGATCCAATGGAGCACCGGGAATATTCGCATGACCGGCGGACTTAGCCCCATTCGTGGGAGCGTGCGCAAGGCCCGCCTTAAGCGGGGAGTTCCAATCTAAAACCGTAGGCATGTTGACATCCTAACACGCTTATCGCGATCTGGCCATCAGACCTTTGTCGGACCGACGGCGGCTAGATCGGAAAGATCGAGGAAAAGAACTCGGCGCGGCTTGCCACTCGGGCCTTGAGAAAGATCTGCGTGATGTACTGTTTGATGGTTTTTTCAGACAGCGACATGGTGCTCGCGATCTCTTTGTTGCTTAGTCCTTTGAGCACCAGACGCGCCGCTTCGTCTTCCCGGCCGGTGAGCTGCAGCACGGCGAGTCCACGGTCCACACAGGCCTGCAGGGACTGAGGCGACGCAAGGATTTTCCGGATCACACGGCGGAGCGAAGAAAAGGAGAACGGTTTCTCAAGCAAATAGCTTGCGCTGGCGTTGAGCGCCCGGTGCGCGTAGTCCAGGCTGTTGAACGCCGTGATCAGGATCGCCGGGGTAAAGATGCTCCGTTCGCGAAGCTCCTTGAGCAACTGCGCCCCGTCGCGTCCTGGCAGCCGGATATCGACAATCAGCAAATCGTGGCTGCCGGGCTCCGTCACCTTCAAGAACTCTTCGGCAGAGCCGAACGTCTCGCAGGGAAACCCTTCTTGGGTGAGTTTGCGCGCGAAGATCGTCCGCGCATCCACGTCGTCCTCGATGTAGGCCAGCTTCATAGCGCGTGCCCTGGAATCCAGAGGAGCGTTCGTGCCTCTCCTTGGACATTTTCCAGCAACAAGGCGCCGCCGACTTGTTCCAAGGTTTTTCGCACGAGAAGCAGGCCGAGCCCCGATCCGCCGTGATCGCTCACCGGCTGCGTTTGTTGAGCGGTCAGCACCGCCTCCGGGAACGGCGTGCCGGTATTGCGGATCTCGATTTCCACGTACCCGTGGCGCCTTTGGCTGGGCTTGGTGGAGAGGCGGATCACGCGCAGATCGTGGCCAGCCACCGCTTCGAACGCGTTATTGAAGAGGGCCACAAAGCATTGCTCGAGCAGGAGGGGGTGCATTTCCACGATTACCGGAGCGAGCTCCTCTTCCAGCTTGATGGCGGCCTCGTGGAGCTGCGGGCGCACCTTGTCGCTTAAAAACTCCTCGAGCCACGCGCCGATGGCGATGGCCTGTCGAGGGTCGATGGCGTCCCGCAGGGAGCTCCAGCGGCTGAGCTGGGTGGTAACGGCCTGCAACCTGAGGAGATTGCGCTGGATCATCGACGCCTCTTCCGGAGGCACGCGCTGCTGCCATTCCTCGAGCACCGCGGTGAGGTTGTGCAGGGGGTTGCGGACTTCGTGGAGAATATGCGAGCCCAAGAGATGCGTGATGAGCTCGCCCTGCAGCTTGGCGTTCTGGGTTGACAGGATCCGATTGGTCCGCGCGTGGCGGCGCACATCGTTGAACGCCATTCCGGAGAGCCCGCCAAGCATCATCGGGATGAGAATCTCCCAGATCCCATCGAGAATCAGCAACAGCCTCGGCGCCTTCATCGCTTCGAGGTCAATGACCGAGGCGAGGCTGCCATACACCAGCCCAATCAGCACCCCGATGATCGGCGCGCGCCATTCTCGCAGCCAGGTCCTCATCCGACGGAGTCTCCGGTTCATGGGGCTACTATAACAATCCCAGGCCTGGACGCCTTCAGACCAAGGTCTGATGGTAGCGGGATCGAGGTAAACTTATGCTATCATGGTGTGACCCACTGCGGGGGGAGGATATCCATGAAGACCAATGGCCTAGCTCTGTCGGACGGCGTCCGCGCCAAATCAGGCACGGCCCAGCCTTCTGCGTCGAACGCGGAGGCCGCCTTGCTCGCCCAGGAGCGAGATGTCTGTTCCTACGGCGATACCGTTCACTACGCAGACCGCCCCAAGCTCTTCACGCGCTGCCTCGGCAGCTTCCTCTATGACAGCCAGGACCGGCCCTATCTGGACCTGCAAATGTTGCATTCGAGCGTCAACCTCGGCTATGGCTTTCCCCGCATGATCGACGCGGTGAAGCGTCAATTGGATACGCTGCCCCACCTCGCCTCGCAATATCTGCACCGGGAGAAGATCGAATTGGCGAGCCGCATCGTTGAGGAAACGGAGAAGCGCTTCGGGGTGAAGGGGCGCGTGCATTTCAACGTGGGCGGCGCCCAAGCGATTGAAGACGCGCTGAAACTGGTGCGCAAGTACACCGGCCGGCAGCGGATGCTCGCCTTCGAGGGCGGGTACCACGGCCGGACGCTGGGCGCTTCGTCGATCAGCGCATCCTACCGCTACCGCGAACCCTTTGGGGAGTTTGGCGATCGCGCCGAGTTCTTGCCGTATCCCTACTGCGCGCGGTGTCCATTCGGCGAGCCGCGGGACCGAGAGTGGTGCTGTCAGCAAGGGCCCCGCCAGGTGGCGCGGAAATTCGATCATGAATGCACCGGGTGGTGGAATCCCAAAACCGGCCATGCCGAGTTCGGCGCGCTGTTCCTCGAGCCGGTCCAGGGCACCGGCGGCGGATACGTCATCCCGCCCAAAGACTATTTTCCCCGTGTCGCGGAGATTTGCCGGGCCCACGGCATTTTGATCGTGGACGATGAAGTCAAAGTCGGGTTTTACCGGACGGGCAAGCTCTGGGCCATCGAGCATTTCGATGTCGTGCCGGATGTCATCGTCTTCGGCAAGTCGCTCACCAATGGCCTGAATCCGCTCTCCGGCATCTGGGCACGGGAGGGGCTGATCAATCCCGAACAGTTCGAGCCGGGGATGACGCATTCGACGTTCGCCTCCAACCCGCTCGGGACGGCGGCCGGGCTCGAGATGATGAAGATCTTCGCCGAGGAGAACTATGAGCCCCGCGTGCAAGCCCAAGGCGCGTACTTGCTGGGGCTCCTGCGCGAGCTCAAAGCCAAGCATCCGGCCATCGCGCACGTCGACGGGCTGGGCCTCGCCTTGCGCATTGAGCTGTGTCAGCCTGATGGCGTGACCCCGAATCGTGAACTCGCGCACCGTATCCTCGAGCGTGGCCTCGACGGTCACCTACGGATCCATGGCCAGCCGGGGGGGCTTGTGCTCGAGGGGAGCGGCTACGACAAGCACGTCATCACGCTGGCCCCGTCGCTCCACATTACGGAAGACGAGATGAACTTAGCGTATGAGCTGCTCGACACGCTGCTGACGGAGTGTACGCGCGAAGGATGACACGGTCGGCGCTGACGGTGTTCTGCGATTTTGACGGGACGGTCACGACCCGCGACGTCGTGCTGGAACTGTTAGTCGCGCTCGCCGATCCGTCGTGGATGGCGACTGAATCCGAGTGGGAAGCGGGGCGCATCAGCAGCCGCGAGTGCCTCGCCAAGCAGATCCCTTTAATCCGAGGAGGATGGCCCGCGATCGAGCGCGTGCTCGGCACCGTCACGCTCGATCCGACATTTGCGGGGTTCGCGGCCTGGTGCGGGTCTCACGAGGTTCCCCTCATCATTGTCAGTGATGGGCTGGATCAGGTGATCCGGTGGCTCTTGGCCAGGGGGCGCATCGCGGTCTCGGCGATCTGGGCCAACCACCTCGAGGTCCATGAGGACGGCACGCTCTCGATCACGTTTCCGCATCCCTCACGCGGCGGCGACTGTCGAGCGGGTCTGTGCAAGTGCCAGATTCTCGAGCAGGCCGCATCCTGCCGCGTCGTCGTGGGGGACGGGCTGAGCGACCTGTGCTGGGCTTCGCAGGCGGACCACTGCTTTGCGAAGGGGCGGCTCCTGGCTTCCTGCCGTGCCCAGCAAATTCCCTGCCGCCCGTTCGAAGATTTTACGACCATGCAGCGCGCTCTTACCACGTTACTCGCTAACCCCTTGTCGCTGGCCGCGTCATTTCGCACGAGCTAGCACGGTCTCGGAGATCCTCAGCCACACCCATTGCCTCATGTCGCATCCTCCTCGAACCGGGGTGTTCTTCATTCATGGATTGACCGGCAGTCCGGCGGAGATGGCTCCGCTGGACAAGGCCCTGCGACGCGCGGGCTATCAGACGGTGGTGCCGCTGATCGCCGGCCATGGCGCCGGCCATCGGGAGCTGCTCGCCACGACATGGCAAGACTGGCACGAAGGCCTGCGGCGTGATCTGCGCGAGTTCGCTCGGACCTACGATGAGGTCGTGATCGTCGGTTTGTGCGTGGGCGGGTTGTTGGGCCTGCTGCTCGCCGGGGAGGAGAAAGTCCGGGGAGCGGTGGCGCTTTCACCCGACCTCGGCCTTCGTGTCCGCGGCCCCGCGACGCCGTGGAATCGATGTTTGTTGCCCCTCGCGTATCGCGTCCCGTGGCTGAGGCGACACGGCTACTGGACGCAGAAGCCGCCGTATGGAATCAAAAACCCCCGGCTGCAACAGCGCATCGCCAAAGCGGTCGCCGCGTCCATCCATGGCCAGACCGCGGAGTACGGGACGTTCAGGACCTATGTCGGTACGATGCTGGAGCTCAAACGGCTTCAGCGCGTGGTCGTCCAGGCTCTTCCACGCGTCGACTGTCCGGCCTTGGTGATCCACAGCGTCGAAGACAGCATGTTCAGCATCCGCAATGCCACGGTCATGTACCACGCGCTCGGGTCGATCCGGAAGGAGCTTGCGCTGATTACCGGGTGCGATCATGTGATCACCGTGGATCTGCGTAAGGACGATGTCGCCAGACGCGTGATCCGGTTTGTCGCCGGAGGCCGCGGCGTCTCCGCAGAATCCGAAGCTGAGGACGAGTTTCTCGCCTGTGAGATTGTCCCCAATCGCACGGAGGTTGGGCAATCGACCGAAGATGGTCAGTCGGGCGATGCGCTGCCGCCTGCTCTCAACCAGCGCGCGAGCCATCGGCTCATTGTCCGGAAGGGCTCGGTCGGGCGGCTGATGCTGACGGTGCGTGAGGACGCGGAGCGGTCGGCGGATGTCCTTGATGCGCGTTACATGTCCTCGGATCCGCACGGTCGGCCTTCCGACACGCTCACGGCGGAATGGCAGCTGGCGGCCGCGGCGATCGACGCGCTGAGCTACGGAGTCCAGAAGCGATGGGTCATCGAGGAGAAGATGGAGCAGCACGCCGCTTCGGCCTCACGGATCGAACCTGTGGCCGCGCACACTGAACCAGATCGAGCGCCTTCGCCTTCTCTGATTCCCACCACGCTTTGAATTCCACGAGCCGCGGCCCCCCCGTTCTCCCAGCTCGTGCAGGGCCGTTCGGAAGGAAGATAGGCGAGCTTGCTTGCTGATCGTCCTGGGCGAACAGCGTGCCGCTACGCGGCGGTCCGTTTTGGCCGCTAGTTCGCCTGCTGTATAACCAGCGCGAGATCTCGCGAGAAGGCGATCGCGGCATCCTCACGCAAGTGGCTGCCGTCGTAGCTGTGGTAGCGTTCGTTCCCGCCGACCGTGAGCCAGAGACCGCCCGCGTCCTCGAACTGCTGCACGAACGTGGGCTCATCGAATCCCATCAACGTGTTCTCCAGCTCGACCATCTGTTTAGGCGTCGGCGGCCGGAACCCGTAGACGAGGATTCCCCTCTCGCGCCATTGGCGGACGGTGTCGAGCAGCTGGTCAACAATTTCATCAGACACCTGCCGTTTCACCATAGCCTTGGAGACTCGCTCGCGATACTTGCGAACCGCCTCCAGAGGATCCTCAGGAATTTTCCTCGACGCGACCCATCCATCTGGATGCCACGTCGCGGAATACTCGGCTGGCTGTTTGCCGAGCAAGCCTCGGATGTCTTGCTCCTCAAACGGACGGCAGAAATGCGCGAGATGACCGATCGTGGCCATCTCAAGAAGCTCGAGGCGACTCAGTCGATGCAACTCGAGAAACTCGTTCTCCCTCGCTGCCACCGGGCTGAGGCTTTGGGCCGTGACACCCAGGATGATGACGGGCTGTGAGGCCTGCGGATCCAGGAGTTGCTCCAGCGCCTTGAGATACGGGGCTGTCAGGCCACAGCCGCTGAACCCGAAATTGGCGATCCGCTGGGCGAGGAGGAGCGGCTTCATCACGCTGGGGCAGACGCCGCGGTAGACCCGAGAGTCGCCGGCGACCACGACGTCGAACTGTCGATGCCACAGCAGCTTCTTTGCCAAAAACGTTTCCGCCAGATGGGGATCGGCCTGGCCGCTGGACCGGATGGCACCGACCGCGAAGATCAACCCCGCCGCAAGCAGTAACGCGATCGCCGTTCGATGTCGTTGGATCATGCTCAAAATTGAAAGTAGATAAAGGCGCTTCCAGGGCCTCGAAGATACACGCACGCCGTGAGCGCCAGCGCAATGGCGATGGGGGCGAGCTGGGGCGCCGGCCTCCAGGTCAAGATCTTGGCCATCGGCCGCTCCAGCACGACCGCCAGCTCCATCAGCACGCCGACGGTCAGCGCCAGTACCGCGGAGGAGTTGCTCGCCAGCTCAGCCACCGGGGCGAGATTCCACTGCCGCACATTGAACATGATCGCCACGATCTGAGCGGCTTGTGCAAGCGACTCCGACCGGAAGAACGCCCATCCGATCCAAATCATCACGATGAGCAGCACCCACGACAGGAAGCGGCCGCCGGAGGATCCGCTGAGCCGCTCCGGCCATCGCAGAAGGCGCTCCAGCGTCAGATACAGCGCATGCAGCGCCCCCCAGATGACGAAGGTCCACGCCGCTCCATGCCACAGGCCGGAGATGAGCATCGTGATCCACATATTGCGCAGCCCTGCGGCCGTGCTGCCGCGCGATCCGCCCAACGGAATATATAAATAGTCCCGCAGCCATGTCGACAGCGAGATGTGCCAGCGCGTCCAGAACTCGCGCACGCTGCGCGACACGTAGGGATGCCGGAAATTTTCCAGGAACGTGATGCCCATCCACTTCGCCAGGCCGATGGCGATCGACGAGTAGCCGGCGAAGTCGCAGTAGATCTGCATCGCGAATATCGTGATGATGAGCCACCAGAATGGCAGCGAGGCCGCGGGCACGGCCTGGTTGAACGCCTCATTGACCACGGGCGAAAGATTGTCGGCGATGACGACTTTGAGGAAAAAGCCGCGCGTGATCATCTTCAGACCGTCCCAGCGCTCGGCCTCGGTCGCGCGCCGATGGTCCTTCAATTGGGGCAGGACGTACGACGCCCGGAGAATGGGACCGGCCACGAGGTGAGGGAACATCGAGAGGAAGGCGAGGAAATGGAGCAGGCTGTGCGTCGGGCGGAGCTCGCCGCGGTACACGTCGATGGTGTAGCTCATCGAATGGAATGTGTAGAAGCTGATGCCGATGGGGAGGGCCAGCTGCACGATGGGGACGTGACCGCCTCCGAGCGCGTGCACCACGGCAGTGAGGCTGGAGGTGAAAAATCCGAGGTACTTGAACGTCGCCAGACAGCCGATGTTGCTCGACAGCGAGAGGATCAGCCACCGGCGCTTGTGTTGGGGATCGCGCTCGATCAACAGCGCGGCGTAGAAGTCGACAAGGCCGTTGGTGAGGAGGAGGAAGATAAATCGCCAGTCGGCCCAGCCATAGAAGATGAAGGACATCAGCGTGAGCCACGCCAGGCGGCCGGTCTGGCTGGTGAGCCCAGCCCATACGGCGTAGAACAGCAGCGCAAAGAGGAGAAATGTCAGCGAGTTGAAGAGCATACTATCGATCTAAATTCGGCATGCCTTGTCTCCCTTTCGGCATCCCGACAGTACAACTCAGCTGATAGCTGCGCGGTCCTAAGGCCCACACCCACGAACGGAGACGTCAGCCGAGGACGTTCGGTGAAATGCTTACGGGGACTTGCAGCGAAAGAACCATCGACGCCGGTGTCTCAAACCTTTCCCAGTATATAACACAGGTTTGTCGGCTGCTATCCGTTTTTTCTGAATCCATCAAAAAAATTCCGAAGTACGTTTCCTGGAGATCAGCGAAGCGCGAAGACGCAAGATCGAGGGAGGGACTCGCAACTCTGACCTGACTCCGCTAGACTGAGATGCCCAACACGTTCGCATCGGACGGGCATCATCACGTCCCAGCAATCACAGTCTCGATGACAGTGCGACCCAAGCATGTCTCCTCAGCTTGACGCCCTCGTCGTCGGATCGGGGCCCAACGGCCTCGCGGCGGCGATCACCCTTGCGCAGGCGGGGTTGTCAGTGACCGTACTCGAAGGGCACGAGCAAATCGGCGGCGGGTTGCGCTCCGCGCCGCTAACCGTGCCGGGCTTTGTCCACGACGTGTGCGCGTCGATCCATGCCATGGGCGTCGGTTCGCCGATGTTCCGGTCGCTGCCGCTGGCTGATCACGGGTTGAAGTGGCTGTTGCCCGAAGCGCCGTTGGCGCATCCGCTCGACGACGGGACCGCGGTTGTGCTCGAACG
>OBEQ011328146.1_pt1 | contig 11288 bp, 8 predicted proteins | sample 1670901 | NCBI WGS metagenome assembly OBEQ01 (sample SAMEA104232315, study PRJEB22302) | groundwater metagenome | biome: forest; feature: aquifer; material: groundwater | place: USA | collected 2011-08-07 | depth 5.4 m | reverse complement strand
CGGCCACGATGCGCACGTCGATCTTGCGGCTCTTGTTCTCGCCGACGCGGCGGATCTCCCGCTCCTGGAGGGCCCGCAGGAGCTTGACCTGCATGCCGGGGGAGACCTCGCCGACCTCGTCGAGGAGCAGCGTCCCGCCGTTCGCGTGAAGAAAGAGGCCCGTGCGTTGGGCCTTGGCGTCGGTGAATGCGCCGCGCGCGTGTCCGAAGAGCTCGCTCTCGAGGAGCGCGGGGGGGACGGCGGCGCAGTTGATTGCCACGAAGGGGCCTGCCCTGCGGGCGCCACTCGCGTGGATCGATCGTGCGACCAGCTCCTTGCCGGTCCCCGTCTCTCCGTGAATCAGCACCGAAATGTCGCTGTCGGCGACGCGCGCGACCAGATCGTAAACCCGCTTCATGGCGGAGCTCTCGCCAAGCACCCCCGCGCTCTTCACAGTGACTGCGCTGCGCTGCTCCTTCACCAGCTCGCGAACCTGGCGATGCTGAACCGCGCGCGCCACCGTCTTCGCGAGCAGCGTCGCGTCCACTGGTTTGGTGATGAAATCGAAGGCTCCGACGCGCATGGCCGTGACCGCAGAGTCCAGGGAGCCGCGTCCCGTCACGATGATGACCGGCATGTCCGGGCGCGCGCACAGAATGCGCTCGCATAGGTTGAAGCCGGTCATCTCCGCCATGCCCAAATCGGTGAGAACCGCGCCGAAGTCTGCGTTCTCGATCTCGGCAAGAGCGTCGGGCGCGGAGGTGAAGGTGGTGACGTCGTACCCGAACCCTGCCAGTGCGGCTTCGAGCACATCGCAGCTGTCTTGCTCATCATCGACAACCAAAATACGCGTCTGCATGGTGGACCTCCGAACGAACCCATCACGAAGCATGAACCGTGCGCGACCGTGCCTCCGCCCATCTAGGAGCGTCCCACCCGCAAGGGGCGCGAGCACACTCGCAGGTTGCATTGACCGCTTTCGCGGGATGCCAAACGCCGCCCGCTTCAAGCACGGGTCTCGCGCTACGCGCGTCTGGTACGCCACCTGCTAGGCCTGCGGGGAGGCTCCGATGACGAACATGCACCCCGGAGGTCCAAGCCATAAAATGGCCCGGATCTGCACCATCATGACCGACGATTTCGCCCTCGTTCGCGACGGCGCCCGCGTCCAGACGATCGCGCGGCTGATGCTGGAGCGCGGGCTGGCGTTCGTCTTCGTCACCGACGCGACGGACGCAGTCGTCGGCTACGTCTCGATGGTGGAGCTCGCCGCGCATGGTTTCTCGCGCGATCAGCCGGCGGGCGAGGCCTTCCACCTCGACTCCCGGGACCCCACGACCGCGCGCGAAATCATGTGCACCTCGGTGATGACGCTTCATCAAGCCACGTCGATAAAGAACGCCGCGGCGCTGTTCGCCTTTACGCGCGCGGAGCAAGCGCTCGTCGCCTCTCAGAAGCAGAGAGCCTTGGCGACGGTTTCGCCGCTCGACGTCCTTCGTTGGCTCGCGGGCAAGCCGACGGACAACCTGCAGGAGTGCGAAGCGTCACGGTGGCGGACCTCCTGCGGGGTCGAGAAATGACCAACGACCTTCTGGTCTCGCGAAGGGACTCTCCGAGCTGCCTCGCGTCGGCGCTCGACGCGGCCGCCTCCGACATCCTGTCCACCACACGAACGTATGCCTGCGCGATCCTGCTCCGACAAGCTCGCACGGCGGGGCTCAGGCTCGCTTCGTCCTGGCGCTGCTCGACGATCCGATGTTGAACGGCCGCGTTGAGGAGGGCATCGCGTCGAGCATGACCGCCATCGCGGCGACCGTCGCAGCGCTCGATGAGCTCGAGCGCCATTTGCGTGCGGCGCGCGACGCTTACATCTAGGAGCGCATCGAAGATCTCGACGATGTGCGCGGACGCGTGCTCGATCGCTTGGTCGCCGACGAAGCGCACCACCGGCTCGAGGCGCAGATCGTCGTCGCCCGGCGCCCGACGCCGTCGCTCGTCATGGAGATCAAGGCACAAGGCGCGCTAGGCCTCGTCGCCGAGCTCGGGGGGACGACCTCCCACGGCGTAGGCCGTTTCGGCCGGTCGCGTGCGGTATTTCGTGAACTCCGTCCGCCGGCGCTCGCCGTCGCGCGCTCGCCCACCGTACTCGACGCGGGTCGCGCGCTCCGGTCGCGCCGATGACGGCGTCGGTCGTGCCGTCCACGATGAGGCGCTCTCCCGGCGCAACCTCACGCATCACGTCAGCCACGCCCGTCACCATGGGGATCCCGAACGCACGGGCCGGGATAGGCCTACGAGGTCTTTCCCGAGGGGCCGATCCGCTTTTCGCATTGTGGACCTGGCGGGCGACAAGTTCATCCCCGCCGTCGAGCTTGCCGCCGACCTGGCTAGAGAGGTCGATTTCTTCTCGATCGGCACCAACGATCTCATCCAGTGCACGCTCGTCGTCGATCGCGAAGATCTGCGCGTGGCGTCCGCGCGAGACCCACCCCGCAATTCTTCGGATGATCCGCCGCGTAGTGGGCTCTGCACACGGCGCCGCCACGCACGTGAGCGTGTGCGGCGAGATGGCGACGCGACCCGATCTGGGCGCGGCTCTCGTCGCGCTCGGCGTCGATGCGCTGAGCGTCTCGCGCGCGATCGCAGACGCGCCGCAGCAACCCCTCGGCGTCGACTTCCACGCTCTCGGCTTCGCGCCGGCTGCGTCCTCGAAAGTTGTCGCCGACCCGCGCGCGCAGCTCTGCTGCCGCTCGCTTGAGCCGCTCGATACGCTCCGGCCCCCGTAGGGAGCGGTCGGTTCGGACGAAATGCGCCGTGGCCTTCACTACGGCGAGGCAGTTCTTCAGCGCGTGCGCCCGCTCGGCGACGAGCGAAACGGGTCTCGCGGGCGCCAGCAGGGTCTTGGCCCACGTCTCGCGTGTGATCTCGGCCGGCATCGACATTTCACACCCATCGTCTTTTCCCGTTTGGCGAGTCGAAGCTGACGCGCCTGCGCGGGTCGTCCGCGGTCGCACCGCAACGCCGGCGCCGTCACGCGGAGAAGCCTCGCGCCGCGCCAGACCGCGTACTTCCGCGAGCTTACGGATGGGCTTTTCGCAATTTGCGAAACTCTCTTGGCGTTTTGCGCGACGGCTCAGGCAGGCCCAGGCTCGGGAGGCCTGCTTTCGCGCGCGCGCGTCGACGCGAAGAGCGCATCGAGAGACGTCTCTCCCGCACCGCCGAGCGCGAAGAGCGTCACTAGGACAAGGAAGAAGATGGCGAGAGGAAGCGCGTGGCCGTCCGAAAAGAGCCCCTCTCGGCGGTGAACGAAGAGCACCGCCCCGGCGACGATCGGAACCTGCATCGCAGCTGCCAGGCGCGTCCACAGGCCGAACGCGAGGAGCAGCCCGCCCATCAGGTGTACGACGGCTACGGGCTCTGCGAGCTCGGGAAACGGGAACTCCACGGCGGCGAGGAGCTCCTGCGTGTGCGGCAGGTCTCTCAGAAACCCGAGCCCCTTTACGAACAGGGCCAGTCCCGCGTACACGCGCAGGACGTCCCAACCGACCTCATGATGCGCGTCGATCCACGCGCGCGCCGCCTGTGTACGCGTCATCGCCTTCACCTCGAGGCGGTCGAAGTGCACCCCACATGCCACCCGTGCGGCAGGCGACCCTCATTCCGTGCGCGCGCGCTGCCAGCGATAGAGTGTCGACAGGTTGACGCCGAGGAGCTCGGCGGCGCGGACTTTGTTGCCGCCCACGTGCGCGAGCACCCACTCGATGTACGCCAAGTTCATGCGCTTGAGAGACCACGGCTCGCCGCTCGCCACTCGCCACGGCGGCGCGTTGAACTCGGACGTTACGAAGGAGAGGTGGCTGGGGAGGATGGTCTCCTCCCGGACCAGGATTACCAAGCGCTCGATGGCGCTCTCGAGTTCGCGCACGTTGCCGGGCCAAGGCGCCTGCGAGAGCTGGCTCACCGCTTCGGGACTGAGCGTGCGCACTGGCGACCCAGGGAAGCGCTCGAGCGCGCGCGCCAGGAAATGCGCTGCGAGGGTCGGGATGTCCTCGGCACGCTCACGCAGCGGGGGCACCACGATGGGGACCACGTTGAGCCGAAAGTAGAGATCTTCGCGAAAGGTGTTCGCACGCATCGACGCGATGAGGTCGCGGTGAGTCGCTGCGATCACGCGAACATCGACGTGATGCGTCTTGTCGGCGCCGACCGGGCGCACCTCGCCGAGCTGGAGCACGCGCAAGAGCTTCGCCTGTAGGCCGATCGGCATGTCGCCGATCTCGTCGAGGAGGAGCGTGCCGCCGTGCGCTTCGGAGAGAAGGCCTCGGCGCACGGCGTGCGCGCCGGTGAAGGCTCCGCGCACGTGACCGAAGATCTCGCTCTCGAGGAGCTGCTCGGGGATCGCGGACACGTTGACCGCCACAAACGGCTTGCTCCTCCGGGCGCTGCTCTCGTGAATCGCGCGCGCGACGAGCTCCTTGCCCGTGCCGCTCTCGCCGAGCACGAGCACCGGCGCCGCGACCTGCGCGACGAGCTCGATCTTCTCGCGTAGGAGGCGCATGGCCCCGCCGTCGCCGACGAGTGACTCGACGCTGAGCGATGCGGCCGCGCGGACCGATGGCGCAGAACTGCGCCGTCCGTCGAGGGCGCGCGCGACCGTCGTGCGCAGCACCTCCGCGTCGCACGGTTTGGTCATGTAGTCGAACGCGCCGCGCTTCGTGGCGTCCACGGCCTGCCTCAAGGACGCGAATCCGGTGATGAAGATCAAAGGGACGCGACTCGCGCTCGCGCGCATGCGGTCGAGGAGGTCTATTCCGCTAAGGCCACCCATCTGGATGTCGCTGATGACCAGATCGAAGCTGGTACGGTCGAGGGCCGCCAGCGCGAGGGTGGCGCTCGGCACGAGCTCGCAGCAATAGCCGTCGTCCGCGAGGAACGCGCGCACGCTTTGCGCCGCGTCCTCGTCATCGTCGACGATCAGTACTTGGTGATCCGACATCTACGCATACCCCCCACAGCGTAGTCATCCGAAGCCCAGGTCACAAGCGCACACGCTGCTTAATCTCTCGCGTGCTACGGCTCATGCACGCGGAGCGACGTCATGACTGGACCGTGGCCGAATCGCCGGAAGCGTGAAGTAAAATGTGCTTCCACGACCGAGCGCGCTCTCGGCCCAGATCCTCCCGCCGTGGGCCTCGACGATCGCCTTGCTGATGTAGAGCCCGAGCCCCGTGCCTCTGGAGGCCGTCTCTTGCGCCTGCCAGTATCGCTCGAAGACGTGCGCCACGACGGCAGCCGGCATTCCGGGGCCCGCGTCGGTGATCGCGAAGAGGATCTCGTCTTGGCGACGCGCGATGCGAAGCGTCACGGGGCCTTCGGGGGTGAACTTGACCGCGTTGCCGAGGATGTTCGTGAGCACCTGGAGAATGCGGTCGCGATCGCAAGAGACCTGCTCCGTCTCGGCGATGCTCGAATCGAGGCGAACCCCCTCGCGAGCGGCCGAAAGGCGAAGCGATTCCATCGCTTCGCGAGCGAAATCGAGGACCGCGTGGCTCGCCACCTCTATGGAGAGTTGTCCGGATTCGATGACGGAGAGAGCGAGCAGGTCGTTGATCAGGTGATCCATTCGCTCGACGGCGCGGTGGACGCGGCTGAGCACCCTTTGACTATCCAGCCGGCGATCGGTCGCCGGTGAGTGCCGGCTCAGGAGCGACAGGCTCATGTGGATCACGTTGAGCGGATTTCGCAGGTCGTGCGATACAATCTCGAGGATGTCCTGCCGCTGGCGGACGGCCCTTTGGGTCTCCTCTTGCAGCTGCACGTTGTCGATCGCCACAGCGGCGCGGCGCGCCATCTCCTCGGCCACGCGCAGATCGGTCATGCCGTACCGCCGTCCGCTCGCGAGGAGCGCGAACGTGAGCGCGCCGCGTGTGCGCCCACGCGCTACGAGCGGGACGATCATCATCGAGCCGAGGCCGAGCGCGCGCATCACGTCGGCGTAGCGCGAGCCGCCAGGCGGACGCGCGTCCGGATCGAGACTTTGCTCCCGCGATGCTTCGGGCGCTCCGTCCTTCCTCTCGAGGTCAGACAGAAGCACGGGCCGTCCCGACGCGATGACAGCGGCTTGCGGCGTGTGCCAGTCCGATGTCGAGGCGAGGCTCCGAATCCGGCGGGCGACGCGCCGCCTCGTGTCGTGCGTGAGCGCCAGCTCCCGACGACGCGTCTCGCCCTGGGCGTCGACCTCGTCGATGAAGCAGACGTCTGCGAGGAACGGAACAGGAAGACGTGCGACCCGCTTGAGCGTCGCCTTGGTGTCTAGCGACCACGACAGGACATCGCTCGCCTCGGCGAGGAATCGCGTCCTCCGTTCGGCCTCCTTCATTGGGGCGATGCTGCGAAAGACCAGGACCGCACCGGCGATCGCGCCGTCGCGGAGAATGGGCGATGAGGTTTCGCTCACCGGGAAGGGCTGAACGCTCCGGCCGATCATCTCGTAGGCGTCGCTGTGCGACGACTCGGTGGTCTGCATGGCGCGAAAGAGCGGTGCCTCCGGCTGGTGCGATCCGCCGGCGCGCCGTAGCTGCATCACGTCGGCCACGTGCTTGCCAATCGCGTCCTCTTCCGTGCACCCGAGCAGTGTGGCGGCCGCAGGATTCACGAACGTGATGTGGCCGGTAAGGTTGATCGTCACGATCCCTTCGCCAAGGCTCTCGGTGATACTTCGCGTGAACTCGAGCTGGCTCTGTGCCCGCTTCTCCGCTCGCTCCGCCTCGGCGCGCCTCGCCTCGACCGCGGCTTGCGCGGTGGCGATCGCCGAGTCTCGGTCGAGGGCGACCGCGAGCTGATTCACCATCGAGTTGACGAACGCGAGATCCGACTCGTCGAGCGGCCCATCGGCCTCGAGCTGGACGGCGCCGAAGACGGGGCCTCGCTCCACGACGAGCGGCAAGAGTACGAACTTGGAGGTGTCCGAGGAGTGCGCGGGCGGCCTCGCGGAAGCTCCAGGCAGTCGAGAGGACGACGGCGATGGGGCGTCCTGCTGGCGCGTGGTTATCGAACGTCCCGCCAAATACTCGAACGATGTGCGCGCCCGCGCCTTCACGGCGCCCAGACGTTCCTCGTCGATGTCCTCCGCCTTCCACGCCAGCGTTTCCGCGGCGTCACCCGCCTGGCGGATGAGAATCGCGCTTCGCAGAGGAAGAACCCCGGCAGCGATGCCGAGGATCGAGGATACGGTCCGCTCGATGTGCTCGCGCTTGGTGAGCAGCTTGCTGATGTCGCCGAGTCGAGCGAGGCGCTCGTGCGCGTTCTCGAGCGCCGAGTACCGCGCCGTCATCATGGTCTCGTCGGATCCCCGCGGGTCGGAACGCGGCGCCAGCCGAGGATGCCGTGGACGGGCGAAACCGCAGGTGGCGAGCGAAAGCGCATCATCGCACCCGTGTAGTACTCCCCAATGTCAGCCCCCACAAGAAGCGGCGGTCGCGCGCCACCCAGTCGTGACCGCCGGCACCTGCTGTGCCAGGTTGCCCGGCCGGTGTCGGCAGCTCAGTGCGTTGTGACCGGCCCGTGACGTTCACGCGAACGGCGACCACCCGTCGCTCCGATGCGGGCCATGTGCTCGCGATCTCGACTGGTGGCTTGTCCGCCTTTCCTGCCCGCTTCGCGAGCCTCCTCGGCGGAGAACTGGTGGGCGGTCCCCATCTCGTGAGCGGCGCGGCCGCCCTTGCTCGCGATCTCGCGCTGGCGCTCGGGGGTCATGGCGGCGAAGCCTCGCCGCTTGCGCTCCGGAGCGGGCTCTTCGTGCATCACGGTGCGCTTGGTGGGCATCGGGGTCTCCTCGCGTTTGCAGGTCGTCGAGCGTCGCGACCCAAGGAGCACGTATCGAGCCAGCGTCCTCGCCGGGTACGTTCGCTCGTCGGCGCGGCGAGTGCGCGCACTTTGCGCGCAAAATGCGGTTGTGCATTTGCGGCTCGCCAATCCGCGAGACGTCCGCGCCACGAAGTCGCGCGCCGTGACCTGACCATTGGCCGGAATCGGAGCTGAAGCGGCGCTCTACGTCGCGCATGCGCTGTGGGCGACAGCTGGGCGGACCACCTTGACTAAACCCGACCGGGAGCGCCACATCCCCAACTGGGATATGCTGCCCAAGCGTCCCCGACGATGAGCAAACCCATCCCACAGAAGCGCGGCCGAGCGAGCTCATTGCGGCGACTCGTCGCTCGCGACCGCCGGCTCATCGGCGCGCGGCGGTGAGCATGAGCTCCGAGGAGGCCAGCCACGTCGCTTGCGTAGAGGCATGGGTGCACAGGGCGGCAAACGGCCCGGCCCGAGCGCACCTGATCGGGAGCTTCGAGCGGGCGGTGAACGCACTCTGGCGACGTGCTGAGGTCACGCTAGGCGTGGTGACCCTCACGGCCATTGTCGATCGCGTTCTCTACACGGCATCCGAACGGTATCCGCTGCTCTCGACGTTGAAGGTCGAAGATGCGGGGGTTCGTTTCGACGAGTTTCGCGAACAGGGAGCCGCGACGCACGACGGCTATCTTGTCGAAGCCGTCCGTTTTGTTCTGATCGAGTTCCTCGCGGTGCTCGGCAACCTGACCGCCGAGATCCTCACACCTGCGCTGCATGCAGAGCTCTCGAAGGTCACCGTCGAAGACGGCGAAGACGACGCGGTAAAGCGAGCGCGGTCTGGGTCCGCGGGCGCGACGAACGACACCGATGACGGCAAGGGAACCCGATCATGACGAAGAAGCATGCAGTCGGGCGCCTCGAGACGGGTGTTCGCAACCTCGACGCCATCTTCAACGGAGGGCTGCCGAAAGCCTCGGTGACCGTCATCAGCGGCCCGCCTGGATCCGGCAAGACGATCCTCACGCAGCAGATCTGCTTCCGGGCGGCCTCGCCCAAGAGTCGGGTCCTCTACTTCAACACGCTCTCGGAACCGACCGCTAAGACGCTGCGCTACTTGAAGCAGTTCACCTTCTTCGACGCGAAGAAGCTGGAGCATGGCATTCAGTTCGTTGACTTGGGCGTGATCCTTCGGTCGAACGGCCTCGAGCGGGCGTCGTCCCTCATCATGGATCGTCTGAAGAAGGTCAAGCCGGCGATCGTGGTCATCGACAGTTTCAAGGCGTTCGACGACCTCTCCAAGTCTCGAGAGGAGCTTCGCAAGTTCGGCTACGAGCTGGCCGTCAACCTGATGGCTTGGGACGTCACCGGCCTCCTCCTCGGCGAGTACAGCCCCCAGGACTACGTCACCAATCCGCTGTTCTCGGTTGTCGACGGCCTCGTCGCGCTCTGGCAACACGAATCGTCCGGCGAGCAGCAGCGCTTCCTTCAAGCCGTGAAGATGCGGGGCACCGATCAGAGCCGCGACCCGCATCCGTTCGTGATCACCTCGAACGGCGTCGAGGTCTTCGCGCCTCGCGTCACGATCAAGCGGGAGTCGCATGGGGAAGAGGAGCGGAAGTCTCGTCGGTGCAAGACCGGAATCGCGAGGCTCGACGATCTTCTCGGGGAAGGCATTCCGCGGGGCTCGAGTCTCCTCGTCGCCGGCGTTGCCGGAACCGGCAAGACGGCGTTGCTCCTCGAGTTCGTGTACCGGGGTGCGCGGATGGGCGAGAAGGGGATCGTCTTCACCTTCGAGGAGACGCCCGAGCGGCTCATCGCCACCGCCCGAGGCCTGGGCTGGAACTTGGAAGGCGAGATCGAACGGGGGATGATCGAGCTCGTCTTCATCGCTCAACCCGAGATCATGGTCGAGGGCGACCTCGTCATGATGCGGGAGCGGATCGAGGCCGGGGGTGCCAAGCGCATCGCGATCGACTCGGTCTCGGTCTTTCTCCACAAGGTCAAAGAGCCTCAGATCAGCCGGGAGAAGATCTTTCAGCTCGCCAGCGTCGTCCAGAACAGCTCCGCCGTCGGGTTCTTCGCCACCGATATCCCTTACGGCTCGAACGCGATCAGCCGCTTCGGCGTGGAAGAGACCGTCGTCGATGGCGTCATCCTGTTGAGCTCAACGGAGGAGGGCTTCGAGCGCCAGCGATACATCGAAATTTACAAGCTTCGCAACACGGCGCACTCCAAGGGCCGTCACAACATGATCATCGGGAAAGGCGGCATTCAGGTGTTTCCTCGCTATGCCGAGGAGACCGCGGAGGGCGCTCCGCCGCCAGCCCTCGAGATGAGCGTGCGGCTCTCCTCCGGGATTCCGGGGCTGGATGCGATGGTCGGGGGAGGACTGCTCAGGCGAAGTACCACGCTGGTTGCCGGCAGCTCCGGCATCGGCAAGAGCACGCTGGGTGTGCAGTTTCTCTTGGAGGGCGCCAAGCGCAAGGAACCCGGGCTGCTCTTCACGCTCGAGGAGAGTCCACAACAGATTCTGGCGACCGCCGACGCGATGCAGCTACCGCTCCGGAAGTGGGCCGACAAGGGCCTCGTCGAAGTCGTCTATCTCTCGCGCGAGAGTGTCCGTGCCGCCCAGTTCTTCACCGTCCTCGGCGATCGGATTCGACGCGGGAAAGCTCGCCGTCTCGTCTTGGACAGCGTCACCCACATCGTTCGCGAGAGCCTCGCGCCTGACGAGCTGCGTCGACTGCTGTACAAGCTCGTCGCCCTCTTCAAGTCGCTCGACGTTACGAGCGTCCTCACCGTGGAGTCGAGCGCCCTCCATTTCGGAGATGACGTCACCGAACGTGGGTTCTCGCCCGTGGCCGACAATCTGGTGATGCTCCGATATCTCGCCAAGGACGGCGAGTTTTGCCCGGCGCTGGCGGTGATAAAAACGCGCGGCAGCGCTCACGACCGCGGGACGTTTTTCTTCAGCGTCGAAAAGGGCGGCATGCAGATTGGCGCCCGTGTGGAGGGCGGCACGGGGTCAGTCTCGAAGGGCGCTTCCGGCCGGCCTTCGGCGCGTCGCAAACGGACCCGCTAGGTCCCCGCCAAACGAGGAACGCCGTCATAGGGCACCCGCCGCCGCGCGATGTCTCGCGATCACGCTGGGGAGGATGGCGGCCACCATGAGCGTGACGATCACGAGCAGTGACACGACGTGAGGGATTGGTACGACCTTGATCGGCACAGCGCTTCACACACGCAATCTGCGCACCGCCGGCAGGCGGCCCGGTCCGCCGAAGCAGGACGGAAATCCAAGTCGATTTGATGTGCACGTACATCGTTTTGATGGGGTCGCGTGTGTCGCCATCTCTCAACACCCCACAATTGCGGACTGTCTTGGGCGGTCCGCAATGTGCTCTTTGAGGGACGGAGGTGTCTCAGGAGGGACTCTGTCGGGGCGGCCGGCCCCGCCT
>OBEQ010236649.1_pt1 | contig 11288 bp, 10 predicted proteins | sample 1670901 | NCBI WGS metagenome assembly OBEQ01 (sample SAMEA104232315, study PRJEB22302) | groundwater metagenome | biome: forest; feature: aquifer; material: groundwater | place: USA | collected 2011-08-07 | depth 5.4 m | reverse complement strand
GCCGACTTCCTCCCCGCCAACCAGCTCTCCGTTCGCCAGATTCAAGTCTGTGAGTGCTGTCCGGAGGGTGCCCTGGACGAGGTAATCCGACGCGGAGGAGAGGGTGACGTTGGGAAAGTCCACGGTCGTCGAGGCCGGCACCACGGTCAGGACGCTACCGTCGGCCACCCGCACCAGCTTCAGACTCGTCAAATCCGTGATCGCCAGGCCGGTGAGCGTCGGCAGCGTAATGCGAAAGGGGTTGACCGTCACGGAGCCGGCACCTGAAAGTCCTAAGGGGGTCAGCCGAAAGCGGAACAGCGTCACATCGGTCAGCGGGTTCATCCGGAGGGCGTTCTGTGCCTTCACCAACGGATTAATTTGGCCCGTGGAGGCGTTGGCCAGCTCAAGCACTTCTGTGACCGTGAACGTCGAGGAAAACGCGAAGACGGGTTGCCCATCACTTGTACCTGACAATAACAGCCGCACGTTCGTGCTGGCGCGCACGCTCGTCGGCACGCTGGTGCTGCATGGGCTGGCCGCGCACGCGAAAGACACTGGAGGGTCGCTGTCCACAAACGCATTGACGGTGGTCGCGCCAGCAACGTTGACCGGCGTCCAGGTCACGCTCAGGTTGTCTTGGAATGCCACGGAGGAGGGCAACCCGCTGATCAGGTAGGTCGAGACCTGGTGCGTCTTAGCATTCACCGATCCACGGATCGCCCCTGGCGCGGTCGTGACCGTGGTCAGATTCAGGCCTGTGCCGCCACTGGCGACCGACTTGCCGAATGCCGTAATGTAGGACGTCCCCGAGGGTTCCAGGTCGATGGTCATTTCATCCGCGTTGGCAGGCAGCCCGCCTGGCACCATCAAGTTGTTGACGGTCGCGCGCAACGAAATCTCGTGGTTGCTTCCGACGGTCAGCCGCTTCCCCGATCCGCTTAGCGTTACCTTGATGGTACCCGAAACCCCAATGATCGAGGTGGTCCAACCGCTGATCTGCGCTGCCGGCACCTGCACGCCATCAACCCAGAGCTGGTGCCCGATGATGTCTGATTGAGCGATCCCCTTTACGTTGTCGAGCCGGAATACCAGCTCCCGCACATCAACATCGTTGCCCATGGGTGTTAACTGCGCGCGGAAGAGCTCCCCGTTCACCGAGAAAGGACTGCCTGAGACCGCGAAGCTTCGGAACAGATTGGTGGCCTGCGAGGATGGATCAGCGAGCACGAGGCTCTCCGTCACTTGCAGTTGGGGAGGATTCGCCAGCGCCACATCGACATCCTTGGTATTGTCGGCGTCTTCCCGGATGTTCACCTCGACCTTGATATCCTGGGGTGCTGTGTTGATCGTCGCCCCCTGGTAGAGGACGTCCAGATCAGTGATCTCGAGGGTGTCTCCGGGTAAGAAATTCTGGAGGACATCGAGGTAGGCGGTCGCCCCGACAAACGTTGGGATCGCCGCGAGCCAGCCTGGTTGGCAAGAGCCTTGGGCCCCAAGCGTCTGCACCTTGGTCGTAGCAGTTCCCCTCAAACAGAACTGTCGGACGCCAAAGAAGGGGTTGGTATCCCAGATGAGGCCGGTATTCTGCAGGGTAATGGCGATCTCCTGATTGTTGATGGCGTCCCCGTCGTTCAAACTCGCGGTGTCGGCTTGGATGAGGCCGGCGGTGTCCGTGATGGTGAGCGTCAGCCCCAGTTTGATCGAGCTGGTATCGGCCTGAATCGGCACCTGGATCGGACTCGTGACGCCAGAGAAGGTGAGGGTTGGGAGGACATACCGGTAGACGTCCATCCCAAACGGCCGGCCCACAAACGGGTTGCTGCCTGCACCATCAGCCGGTAAATTAAGGCTAACCAAGGGATTAGCTGCCCCGCCGACATAGTTCTGGCTCCAACAGTCGAAGGCGGGGGGGGTGCAGTTGGCCGCCTCGGTGAATGTGAGCGGAAACAGATTACGGTTCTGATCGCCGACCGCCGCGAAGAGCTTTGGCTGACCAAGGAGATACGGCACCAGGGCGAAGCCTGCCTCGTAGAAGTCACCGGAAGGCGACAGCACCCGATCAAGCCGTTGGGCAAGAACGGTCCATGCCGACCCCGTCCAAAAACCGTAGGTCCAGTCGAGGCTATTGGACCCATTCGGGGCGGAGCCGGTTTTGTCCGGATAGAGAAACACCGCGGTGCTGCCAGCCCACCCCACACCGATGACGTCTTGGCCTTTGGCGAGGTTGGAGGTCGCCACGTCGGGGTCAATCGTGGTTGTGGGAGAAAAACTGCTTCCACTCCAGATGGACCCGGTGACAATGCTCGAGCCGTCGTACGTCGATGCGGCGATCTCATTTCCCCCAGGGCGCGAGGCGAGCTTGATCGCGACGACTTCACTACTAGGTAATAAAGGCCCAGCCGCGCTCCACGCCGTAGCCGGAGCATCATTAAGTGTGACAGCTTGGACGGCGCCAGGACTCGTACTCTTGTTATAGACAAGCAGCGCCTTCCCCGAGGACTGCTCGAATGCGGCATCAAATCGCGGATGGTCGTTATCCGCCGTATTGCTCATGATAGTGGTCGGGGTCAACCCCGCAAAGGTGCCGCCACGCCACATCCAGGTCCGCAGTTCGTTGATGCCGCTTTCGAGAACCAGTAGAATGTCGTCACGAAACGGATGTGGCACCACTTGAACCCAATGGATCTCCTTCCCCATGTCGCTGCCAGCAAAGTCTGTCGGCCCATTAAGTGAACCGTCTAGGGCTAATCGGAGATACCGGATGCGGTACTGATTGATTGAGAGGTTTGCGTACGCAACCAGGATGGCGCCGGAGCGCGATTCTACGGCGATATCAAACGCACGCCGAGTAGATAAGCTGCTGCTATTAAGAATGGCGCTCACCGGAAATCCCAGCCACTGCGTCCAATTGGGTTGTCCCTGGAGCCGGTAGAAAAAATTGAGCCGACGCCACCACTGACCACCCAACGAATACCGACACTGCACGCCGACAACCTCGTGTCCTGTCCTGGGGGAGATCTTGTGGACCACCCACGTCACTTGCCCATCGACCGTCACATCGGCGGCGCTTCCGCAAGCATCTGCAGTGATGAGGCTCTCATTACTCCATGGCGAGTTGGCCACATTGAAATCCTGGTCGCGAGAGTAGAGCGCATCGTCTGCTCCCGCGTCTTTCCCGTAGATGATCCGCACGTCGTTGACATCGATGGCGGCCCACGCCGGCGCCGCGAATCCCATCACCAGCGCAAGGGGAACGAGCAAAATGGGGACGGTTCTATTATTTCGGCTGAGGGCGTTCATCAGCAGACCCTCACGGGGAGGGGTTGCAGGACGGGAAAGCCAAGGAGTCGGGCCAGATCGTGGAGGAGTCGAGCGACAAAAAAGACGCCGTAGGATGGCGCTGGACTCTGAGGGCCTCTCTTCATCAATCTCCTTCGGCCTGCCTGCCGCGCTGCGGTGCAGGCAGGGTCGATTCGAATGCTAAAATGCCGGCTTGCCGAGATAAGGCTCATCCATCCTCCATCATCTCTTCGGCAACCCGGCGATCCTAACCGAAATGGGCGCCCGATCTCATCGAGCGCCCGGAAAACTGCTGCCTGACTCACTTCGGCAGCTCGGCGATCCGTTAGGACCCGTGGCTTTCCGGCCCCGGATTACTCCGGGTGTGGCTTTATCGGGAGTAGTGCAACTCTGTTCAATTGTCACTATGGGTATACCTGATCCCCTCCCTCCGCGTCAAGGTATGAAGAAACATTTCAGGCGGTTTATCAAAACTGCTTGTATACCTGGCTGCGATGTTCGACCGTGTACAACGTGATGAGTTGGGTGGCATGGTCCGCCCAAAACAGCACACGCCAGTCCCCGATGCGGTATTTCTGTAGTCCTTGCAACTCTTTCGGAAGGTACTGAATCGTATGCCGCATGGCTTCTGGATGTGCACTGAGCCACTGAAGCTTCTTGACTACTTGGCGAGCGGTTGGCGCATCAAGTCGCTTAAACGCCTTGTCAAATGTTGGCGTTGCGCGAAGTTGATACGCCACACGAACTCCTAGTGGGGAAAGACAAACGGATGGGCTTTACCTGAGAGATGTTCGTGACGAGCTCGTCGGAGTTTGTTGACCAACGACGGTTGGCTTGCAATGAGATAGTCTTCCAGTTCGTCGTGAAGAGCTTCAAAAGCCCTGGAGGCCTTTAGCACTTTAACCACCACTTGTTTTGGAAGGCTGATGATTTCGCGTTGATGCTTTGTCGCTGCTTTGATCATGAAGACTCCTTATCGGCTACTGTACCACAAGGTCGCAGGTCCCGCAAGAAGCCACCTCCGAACAATGTGTTTTTCGTTCACCTTCAGAGACGCTCCAACGAGCGTACCGTAGACAACGACTAGGTCTTCAATCCCTCAGCAATGTATTGCTTGATGAGCGATTGATAGGGGACGTGCCGCTCGTTGGCCCGCTCCTTAAGGCGTAGGATCATCGGTTCTGGCAACCGCAAGGAAATGGCGCGTGAGGTGGGCTTTAGATTGGGAAACGACGCGGCTTGGAAGTTCTTTGACTCAAAATAGTCGGCCAAATCCATCGTGGCCCAGAAGTCCCGCTCTTCATCTTCTGTACGAAATTTCGGAAGCTTAAGCAGTTTTTTCTGGAGTGCCCTTTCTTCTTTGTTGATGTCCCTGGCCGAAATCACGCGGACCGCATGGCCTCGGAGGGTAAATACCACGAAGAGGCAACGCTGTGCTTGTGTTCGCCCGATGAGCACATGCCGCGTTTCACGGCCCACATAGAGCATCGCTTGCAAGATTCGCTTGTGAGGATCAAAAAGACTTCCTCGCACTCTGCATTGGTCACGTGAGGCTTAATCCAGTTTTTCTCTCGGTTACCCACATCCCATTGGAATTGAAGCGGTTCTTTCCACACGGTCATCGTCTTCTTAAAGTGTCTATACTAAATGATACACTGTCAATAGCATCGTCGACGCCACGAGGCGGCAAATGTCTTGGGGGGAAAGGGTCTTACGGAGATTTCAAGAAGCGCTTGATCTCATCGTGATTGCCCACCAAAAGAAACTCGACGAGATCGCCTGTGCGAAGAAACAGGATACGATCTGAGAGGCTTGCCCGTAATTCCCATAGCCCTTGCCGCAGTTGCGTCAATCCAAGCCCTTGCTGGAGCTGTCCAGTTTCAAACGCCGCCACCAGTCGATCGATAGTAATCGTGACGCGCGCCTTCCTCTCAGGATCAAGCCGCTCTACACTTCGATCAAATCGGCGGGTCGCATGATAGCGCATGTCCCTGCACTATACCTCAGAGAGAATGCAAGTGCTTGAGAAACGCCTCCATTGAATTAAACGTCTTCCCTCCAGGCTCCTTCCTGAGTTTCAGGAGTTGACGAATCTCCTCCTCTGTATAAGCGGCTTCAGCGGGCACGAGATCGACTTTCGTAATGGTGATCCGATGGGTCTTCTCATCAATGAGAAAGCCCACGCGATCTCCTTTTGCATGCACCCCTAAGAGCTTCCGAATCGGCTTTGGAAGCGTGAGCTGTGCTTTACTCGTCAAGGGAGCCGTCAACCATTTCTCTTGAGCCATCCCGCCCTCCTTTTATCCACGCCTGATGTAAGGAATCTGTACAAGAAGGATACCATACTTCTACTCATACGACAATCTAGGGATCTAGGAGGCAGTAGCTCTTGGTGGGAATTGCTAGCAACTATGAGGGGCGAGGCTTCTCTTCTCGGGTAGACAACAGTATTGTGATGAGCTGCTCAAGATCCTTGCCGGCTTCGGTAAACGACCCAGAGAACTTCTGCCGGATCATGCCCTGCGCATCGATGAGGTACGTCACCGGGAAGCCGGTGATTTGATACAGCTCTGCCAAATTCACTTGCCCAGGAATGGCCGCCTGCTCACTGGCATGGATGATGGGATACGTCACGTGGTGGGTCTGGATAAAGCGATCAATCGGCGCGCGCTGCTCATCGAGGCTGACGGTCAGGACGCGGACATGCGGGTGCTCGCGAAATTTATCGTAGAGTGCTTGCATCTTGGGGGCGTCGGAGCGGCAGTGCGGACACCAGCTAATCCAAAAATGGAGCACGGTGAGCGCCCCTTGATCTTTGCCAATGGCCTGTGACATGCCCTGAATATCGCGCATGGAGAATGGTGGAGCGGCGATGCCCACGGTCAGTGCTGGGGGGAGCGATGCTCCATCCACCGTGAGAATGTCTGCTCGGGGGAGGCCAATCACCACACGATCATCGTCGACCCCCAGGACATGCCCCTGCACGGTCGTGTGATTCTTGAGTCGGATGGTCGCTGCCCGTCCGACTGGGACACACAGTCCAAGCAGGACCGTCGCCCCGATCACCGCGAAGACGTACGAACACTTGTTTAACATCACAACCATCCGTTCCCTATCATGCTGGCCTCAACTATCCCTGAGCCAATACGCCGCGTCAAGAGAGACTGCTCATGGCGTGGATCCCCCCCACCCTGACGGGTGGGGTTCCATTTGCTTCTCGCTTCGCGAGGACCGCTGTCTCCATCCCCCCGCCTTGACAGGGGAGTCCCTGGGTGGGGGGATGGACCATGCGTATTACTGACCGCTGAGCCATCGCCAGACGAGCCGAGAGCTCTTTCGTGGGTAGCCTTGGGCGGCCGCAAAATGATAGAGGCCTGCTCGCGCGGGATCGACCGAGGGCGCTAAGGCTTCGTGGTACTGCGCCTTTTTCACATCGTGCAACAGCCGGCCATAGATATAGGCCAGTTTCGCGTGGAGGGTGGGATCGTCTTCAATCGCCAGCGAGCGCTCAAACGCCTCTGCCGCGCTGGGATATTGATGGTTGACTAGATACTCCTCGCCCAGCGACCAGTAGAGCCATGCCAGCTCTTGCGATTCCACCGGGATCCGGCCCATGCCTGGACGCATGGGCAGCGCCGGGGCCTGAGCCGCCTGCTGCTCCTCGGTGTGAACTTGCTGCGTCAACCGCTCATAGGCCTGGGAGACGTCACTCAGGAGCGCGCGCAAGCGATGCTGCTCTTCCTCTCGCTGAGCCAGCGTCTCGGTCAGCGTGGTCATCTCCTCGCGCGTGGGGAGTTCGCGCAGCGCCTTTTGAAACTTCGCTTCCAACGCAACGCGATCGGTGTCCTTCTTGCCAATCGCCTCCTTCAAGTCGCCGAGCTTCGCCTCCAGCCGGCTGCGCTGGTCCTTCGCTTCATCTAAACGCTGCTGCATCCCTGAACGCTCGCTGGAGATGCTCGCAAGCTCGTTTTTCAGTTGCTCCGAATTTTTCGCAAGCTGTTGCACGTCATGATCGCACTGCTCCCAGCGAGCTTTCAATGCGTCGTAGGACTTGGAGAGTTTCCCGCGCTCATCCTCGAGGAGCGTGAGCGTCTCTTCGCGTTTCGTCAGCGACGACTGTGATGCCGAGAGCCGCTGCACCAACTGTTGCTGCTGGCCTTGCAGCGTCGAAATAAACCACCCGCCGCCGGCGATGACCGCAAGCCCCAGGATCGCGACGATCCATTGGACCAGTCTATGTGGCATCGTCTTCTCTCTATCTCAGGATGCGCCCGCTGGGTATTACCAGCCTATCGCCTGCGATGCGGCTCCATCGGCCAGTCCACCCGCACCGAGCTCGAGGCAGGAGCGACAAACTCCTCTCCCGAGATCACGCGTGGCGTGAGCAGGATCACCAACTCGGTCTTCTTGACCCGATCTGAGCGGTTGCTGAAGAGCGCGCCCAAGATGGGGAGATTGCCTAAGAGCGGGACGCTCTGCTTGGTGAAGGTGGTCTCATCCTTCATGAGTCCGCCGATAATGACGGTGGCGCCATCCTTCACCATCACGGTCGTCTCCGCTTCCGACGTCTCCACCACAGGCACGGAGTTGCCACTGGCCGTCTTGCGGAACTCTGCCACCGAACTGACCTCTGGGCGAATCTTCATCGTGATGAAACCTGCCTCGTTGATCGTCGGCGTCACATTCAGCTTCACCCCGACCTCAATAAAATTTACCTGCTCGGCTGTGGATCCTGTGGAGACAGCTGTGGTGGTCGTGCTGGTGACATACACTTCCTTTCGCCCCACATGGATCTTGGCCTCTTGATTATTCATGGCGGCGATATGCGGGCTGGAGAGGACTTTCGTGTCGCCAAAGGCTTGGAGCGCCTTGATGGTCGCCGTGATATTGTTCGGGCTCAGCGTCCCCACGACGAGCTTGATCGGGTTCGTCGCATCGGAAGCAATGCTGAGGGCGTTGGTGATGTCCACCTTGGGCCACCCAGCAGTGTGTGACACCGCCTCCCACTCGATCCCGGTGTCAAACTCATCTCGCAGCGTGACTGAGAGGATCGTCGATTCAATATAGACTTGCCGATTGCGCGCATCAAACGCCCGGATGAGCGCTTCGATCTTGGGGAGCCTTGCCGGAATATCGGTGACCACGAGCGTATTCGAGCGCTTATCAAGACGCGCCTGACCGATGTTCGGCGTGAGCATGGGATCCACCTGCGGCTTCACATCTTCCGCTTTCGCAAATTGCAAGGGCACCACATGGGTTTCGGTGGGGAGCTCCCGCTGGATCGTCGGGATATCGACACGAGCGATGAGCGCTTGCATCTGGAGCAGCACATTCGGCACATCGAGAATGGCCAGCGTCGCGGTGGGTTCATCGACGATGATACGCCCGACCGCAGATTTCATGTTGCCAAGGAGAGCGCTCACTTGCGCTGGATCCGCGTACTTCAACTCGAGGATCAGGCTTTCGCGCGGGTCCCCGTACCGATGGCCGTAGAGCTCCTCATACTGCTTACCCGAGAGCACGTAGAGGATCGTCCCGCGACGATCGATCGCCAACCCGTTGCTGACCAGGACGATCTCTAGCGCGTCGCGCACGCTCACATCGTTCAAGATGAGGGTGGCGCGCCCTTGCACATCAGGCCCGGCCACCACATTGAACTCGCCTTTCGTGGCAAGAAATTTCAAGACCTCCACCATATCCATGCCGCGCAGATCGAGCGAAATTTTTGTCTTCAGCCCTGGGAACACTGCCTCATCGAGCGCCTGCTCGCCCGCGAGGAGACCCTCCGCAGCATTTGCCCGCAGAGCACTGGAGGGCTCCACCGCTTGTGCCCTCACACCCCCAGGACGCTGCACGAACAGCAGGGCTCCGAGAAGCGCGACGCTCCAGCAATGCTTCCAGTAATGATGGCGTGGTTCTTGGATCATGCGCTACCTAACCAGCACAAGCGACTAAAAGAGCTCCACGTCGCGCTCCCCTAAACGGAGGATGACGCGATCCTTCAAAATCTCTTTGATCGTAAACGGTCCGATCGTCGCACCAGTTTTCAAAAACGAGGTCTGCTGATTCTGTTCGATCATCGCCACAGGCTCCTCGCCCCACGAGATCCCGACCAGCTTCACATCGCGCAACAGCTCTTTTGGATCCGGCGCAGGCGGCGGGGGGGGCAGGATGACGGGCGGCGGCTCAACAGGCGGGGCTTCCCCCACGCGAAACGGGTCCGCATGCGTCATGGTCTCTAGATACTCCTCCGCAGGCCGCAACCCCTCAAGCGGTGCGACCTTGATCGGTGCGGAGAATACTGGAGCGCGCGCCATAAGTGTTTCTAAGCGTGGCCGCATCAACAATGGGGTCCCCAACGCGAACATGCCGAGTACTGCGATGACCGCACCTAAGCCTTGGTTGATCCGTGGGAGGCCGATGGTGCCCATCGCCCCCATCACCCGTGTCCCCAGGCCAGCTAAGGAGAGCGCCTGGCCTGTGCGCCGCAGCGGTGGATGCTGCGCGCCCTGAATGACCGCGAACAATTTTTCTTCGGGCGTCGGTTTTATCGAGGCCATCATCCGCTCTTATGCAGGAACGCTCGCAGGCCCTGCTCCAGGGGCTGCCGAAAGATGGAGGCTCGTCAGCTCGCGCTCACGACCCATCAGGCTGCGGATGAGCGCGGCCGAGACGACGGATTGCTGATCCATCACCAGCCGCTCGAGCGCATCATGGCAGAGGAGCGCAATCCGTCGCGGGTAGCCTTGGGTCGCGTAGTAGACCTCGCGGATGGCTTCATCGGTAAAGAGCGGCTCGTTGTCCGTGCAGCCGGCCTGGTGCAACCGAAATTGGATGAGCTCTTTTGTTTCCCGCTCATCAAGCGGGTTGAGGACATATTTCACGCTGATGCGATCCCAGAGGTTTCGGATCGATCGCAGCGTGGGGAGACATTCCAGCTGTGCCATCAAGATAAGCTGGAGCAGTTTGGTGTCGTGCGTCTCATAGTTGAGCAGCGCGCGGAGCAGTTCCAGGGTTGAGGGAGAGAGGCGCTGCGCCTCATCGATGAGCAAGGTCACAATGCGCCCCTCCTCAACGCCGCGCGTGAAGAGATAGCGCTCGATCGTTGATAGGAGCACGCGAATCGGCGGGAGCGGTTGTGGAACCTCAAGGTGGAAGGTGTCCATGAGGGCGAGTAGAAACTGCTGCTCCGACTCGAAATAGGGATTGAGGATCACATGGAGCTCAATGGGACCATCAGCGGGCAGGAGCTGTGCGAGCCGGCGGCTGAGCGTCGTTTTCCCGGTCCCGACATCTCCGAGGACCAGGCAGAGGCCTCGCTGGAGTTTAACGGCAATCCGCAGTCGGTAGAGCGCGGCACGGTGTGCGGCAGAGAGGAAAAGAAAGTGCGGATCTGGACTAGTGGAAAACGGCTCGCGTTCCAAGCCGAGGAGCTTATAGTAACTCATGGTTCGACTCGCTTGGCTCGCTCACCATGATCCTGAGCGAGGAAGCGCAGCGACCGAGTTAAATGGATCACCCCGTGCAACCTCCGCGGCTCCGGTCTCTGTTCAGCCACTACCGGAGCAAGCCCGCCGGCGATAACCGCCAAGACGAGCCACCCTGACGACAGCACAACAACCTCAACACCTAACAAGGAGACGAGATCTCCTTGCGCTGACTCCTTCGGGTCTCACGGGGCGTCCCACAACGCTCCTACGAAAGGATTGTAGCCAAGTCAGTTACAACGTGTCAATAACTTTCGACGCACGGACCGCTGGCACAGCGATGGATTACTGGATGGACCATGCCCACACACAGCGTGAATGCTCCGGAGGAGTTGGCCCACACCCGCTGCGATCAATCACCGCCTGGAGATGGAAGCTCCCTGTCGCGTCGTGGACTTCAGCCATCACCGGCACCGTAAAGACTGTGGAGGTCACTGTCCCCCCGCTACAGTCTGCCGGCGGACTGGGAAATGGTCCATGCGCGTTCGGCTGGCGCTGTTGCACAAGCGACTCGCCAGG
>OBEQ011950062.1_pt1 | contig 11289 bp, 13 predicted proteins | sample 1670901 | NCBI WGS metagenome assembly OBEQ01 (sample SAMEA104232315, study PRJEB22302) | groundwater metagenome | biome: forest; feature: aquifer; material: groundwater | place: USA | collected 2011-08-07 | depth 5.4 m | reverse complement strand
GATATGATGGTATAAGAGATAAACGATAATAATTGAAAGATATATGAAAACAACTCAACTCAATGCTGTAGGATATGTTCGATGTTCGACTGAGATGCAAGAAGACAGTCCGGATCAGCAAAAAAAAGAAATATTGGCGTTTGCTAAGTTGCAAGGCTACGTCATTATAGAATGGTTTGTAGATTTTGGGAAATCCGGGACTACATTTGATCAACGACCTGAATTTCAACGTCTTAGAACATCTGTAGAGAATAAACCAAGTTATCGCATGGTGATCTGTTATGATGAATCAAGGTGGGGGAGAGCGATAGATGCAGAAGAAAATACCTACTGGCGTGTGTACTTTAGAAGATACGGGATTGATGTTATTCTCGTAAAGACTTCAGTTGACAGAAATAATGATTTTGCTCCTATGCTTTCAGCGTTTGAAGGAGTTCAGGCTTCACAGTATAGTAAGAAATTGTCTGAGCTTACATTACGTGGCGCAATGAATAATTCAACCTGGTCGAATGGCGGCACTGCGCCTTACGGCTATGTACGAATTGCAGTTAATACAAAGACTGGAACGGAACGGATACTTCAATCAGGGGATTGGGCGGTATCTGGACAAGAAAAAGTAAAATGGGGTTTAGGCGAAGCAGAGGAAATAGTAGTGGTTCAAAGAATTTTCTCTGAACGGGTCACGGGTAAAGCCTATATTCTCATAGCTCAAGGATTAAACGAAAGCAATATTCCCTGCCCTAAACGTGGTAGGTGGAGGAATAGCGATCAAAAGTGGAGTACGGTCACGATTAAATCTATTCTCGATAATCCGGTATATTATGGAGCAAGAGTGTATAATCGTAATTCAATGAGTAAAATACAAGCCAAACAGAAGGGTCGCGAGCAGAAACTCGGTGTAAGTTTTCCGCACTGGCGAAATCAACCCGAAGAATGGAATGTTGTTGAAAATGCTCATGATGGTATCATTTCAAAGGAACTATGGACGAAAGCTAATACGAATACGAGAGTACATAATAATATAAAACGAAATGGTCATTCTTACCGCAGTCAATATTTACTAACTGGATTAATACGTTGTTCTCATTGTGGCTTTGCATTTCAAGGATGGTCTGGGGCGGTAAAAGGTCAACGCTATTACAAGTACATTGATGGCGGTTGGCAGAACAAGCGAGTTTGTTCATTTTTTTTGGCATTTCTAAGCAACAGATTGAAGGGTTCATAATGCAATGTATAAAAGATACATTGGGTGATTCTGATATAATACTTAAGGTAGAACAAAAGCTACAACTGATGTTCGATTGCCAACCGAGTGAATTACTCAGAATTGAAAAGGAAATCAATAACTCGCTTCTTTCGGTTGACGGCAAAATCAATCGTTGGTTGAAAGCATTTGAAGCAGGTTCTGAATCCGAATCTGTTTTACAAAGGATAAAGGTATTAGAGGTTAAAAAGCAGGAATTAGTAGAACAACTGAATAATGTTAGGTTGCGGAATCAACAGAGCAATATTACAGATTTAATGGGGGAGATTAAGAGTTTTATTGAAAGTTTTGAAAAGAACTTTGAAAACGCTCCAATCGAGGAAAAGAAATTGCTTCTTCAGAAGATGGTATCCGGTATTGTATAGATCAAGAGAAAAGGATCGCTCAGGTTTATATAAAATACATTCCAACCATTACCCCAGAAGTTGAAAATCTGTTTAAAAACGAAAAGGCACCCACAAAAATTGTGAGTGCCCGAAGTAGCGGGGGTGGGAACATCGAAGCAACCAACAACTTTCTGAGACCCTTCAAGATGACCCTTTAAAATCTAAATCGTAATCGTAATGACAGTTTTTATTGAATCCAGCTTATTTTTGAGGAATTTAGGTCTTACGATTACGATTTTGGAAAAAGTGTTTTTTTCAAACCAACTTACCAACTATTTTAAAAGACGTTTTTATGAGTAAATCTCAAAACCCCTCCATCGCAAATATTTCTCTCGAAATAATTGATCTCCAAACTCGACTACTTGAACTTCAAAGGGAGAGAGACAACATCTCGACAATTTCCTTTGAAGAAGCAAAGGACTCGGTCGGGATAAGGACTCCGGGTTACAGGTCGAGGACTATGGTCTCCGAAGACATTAAATTGGTCCAAGCCAAAATCAGAGCTTTAGAGGAAAGAAGAGACGAGGTTCAGGAGGCAAGGAAAAGGGAAGAGAAACATACAAGTTTGGAGAAACCAAAACACAAGCTTGTTCAAGAAGAATATGAAAAAGTCCGATTGGAGTTGGGTTATGAGCCCGGCCAGAATGTGAGTGAAGTACTTGAACAGGTAGCAGAGAATCTGGGGGAGAATTTGGAGACCGTAAAATCAGCCTACTATTATAAGCCGAAAAAGGAAGGGAAGACTCCTTCAAAATAAAGTTTGAAATAAAGTTTGAAATTCTGAACCAAACCAAACTGACTATAGCCAAATTATTTAATATATTTTTAGTGCGACCCGAAAGCTCGGACCGTCTACAAAAAAATGAGGTATTGACATTTACTAAAATTTTTAGTAGAATCTATTATAAGCTGTAGCACTCTTACCTACAGAAGCCGACTGAAATAAGCCGGTACCTTCCCAAAAGACGGTTCTTTGAACCGAATAATCTCGCTAGATCCAATCCCAAATAATTAATTCGGGTCGAAGGCGGATTTGCTCTCCTTAACACAAATTCAGAAAGATTAAAATGAAAATCACACCAGGTGTTTCTCTATATGAGGACGCTAAAATCCGAAGAGAAACCCTACAACATACATTTCACGAACTGCTCCAACAAACCTTTCTCAACGCAGTACATCAATACGAAGAAGCAATTCTTTCAAATAATCCAAATTTACAACAGGCTTTGGCTAATGCTTTTGAGCCTTATCAATATACTATTGGTATAATCCGAATGCTCGAAGATTCGGGCAGAAGAATCATTCCCAAGGACATGTGGCTTGATAAAAAATGGTATAACAAAACCGAGGCTGATGTTTACTCAAGTTTGAGCGATGCAGTAAAGTCAAAATTACAAACAGGAACAATGAATAATGAAAAATAACCTTTACACAACCCGAGATTTTTACTTGGCAGCCTATCTGCTTTCGCAAAATTACCCTCTTGCAGGGCATATAAAAAACAACGGCTTAACAGAATTTCAATTTGAAGCGTCAGAAAAACTAAATGACGATATAGAAAAATATTACGGGTTCACAGCAACAACGAACCCAATTACCTTTTCAAACGCTCAAAGATCGTTGAAAAGCATTATCCATAAAGACACAAATGAATATACTAGATACCACTCACAATCTCGAAAGGTCAACTAATGTTGAGGTAGTCAACGAGCTACCAAAAAATCAAATAACTATTAAAGAAACCGGTTTAGATTACATCGATGCCGGTTTATCTGTAATCCCTGTTAACAAAGATAAGCAAGCAACTGTTGAATGGAAACAGTTTAAGAATGCCCCTCCATCACCGTTTCAATATCAACAATGGAGTATAACTCCTGAACATGGTATCGCTATCATATGTGGTAATGGCTCTGGTCATATTGAGGTAATTGATTTTGATGAGAAGTACAATCTTGATAAACAAAGTCTTTTTGAACGCTGGAAAAAGAAAGTAGAAGAACAAAAACCGGGGCTCGTCGAAAGATTAGTCTGGCAATCGACAAGAAATAAAGGTTATCATGCTATTTATCGTTGCCGAGTTATCGAAGGCAATAAAAAATTAGCCATGAGACCTGCTACTGAATCTGAGAGTGATGTTAATGCTCAAACATTAATCGAAACTCGTGGTGAAGGTGGATATTTTCTTGTATCACCATCGAATGGGTATAAGATATTAAATGGTAGTTTATTTCATATACCAGAAATTACTCCAGAAGAAAGAGAAATTCTTTTTGAGTGTGCACGAGCGTTAAACCAATATATTCCACCATCGAGTATTGTCACTGGCATTGTAAAGAAAATCAAATCGTCGAAAGGGATACTTCCTGGAGAAGATTTTAATGCACGTGGTGAAATAAGATCTCTTTTAGAAGAGTCCGGCTGGAAAAAGGTTGGTGAAGATGCTGAACGAGAACAATGGAGTCGCCCAGGTAAACAGGCTGGGACGAGTGCAACTTTCCACAAGGATATGCAAACTTTCTATGTATTTAGCACTAACGTTGTACCATTTGAAAATGAAAAAGCATATTCAAAGTTTGCTGTATATACTTTATTAAAGCACAACGGAGATTATAATAAAGCAGCAAAAGCGTTGGTTACCGAAGGTTATGGTGAACGTGATATTCAAAATAAACAACAAAACCAACTCGTAATGTTAGAAGAATACCTCAATGATCAATACAATTTCAGGTATAACGTAATCACGCAACATGTGGAATTCCGGAAAGAAGGTAATGGAGAGTTTACTAATGTTGAAGAAGTAGATTTCAATTCAATGTATCGAGAATTACATCATCACGATTTGCCGGTACAGATAGATGCTTTCCATCGACTCTTAGAATCAGATTATTCTAAAAAGATTAACCCATTCGAGGAGTACTTCAGTAATCTATCTGCATGGGATAGCCAGGCAGATCCTGATTATATTAATCAGTTAGCAGAAACAATAACATTACAAGATGAGGAAGAAAGAAAATCGTTCAAAACAGCTTTACGCAGATGGTTAATTGCTCAAGTTGCTTGTGCACTCGAACCCGAGGCAGTCAATCAAACAGCGATTATACTTGTTGGTGAACAACAGGGTGCAGGAAAAACATCATGGCTTAACAAGCTTATTCCACCACCTCTAACACGATATAAATACGTTGGTACAATTTATCCAGACAATAAAGATACGCTTATCTACCTCTCAGAAACTATGCTGATAAATTTGGATGAAATGGAGACATTAAAGAAAGCTGATATTGGTGTGTTGAAATCAATAATGACAATGACTAGTGTTAAAGTCAGACGTCCTTATGCACGATATCCTGTTGACATGGTAAGACGTGCTTCGTTTGTTGGTTCAATAAATAATGCAACATTTTTAACTGATCCGACAGGTTCACGAAGATTTCTAACCTTTGAGGTTAAAGATATTAATTACAATCACACTATTGATATGAATAATGTTTATGCTCAAGCATACGCATTGTATAAATCAGGAGAACGATATTGGTTCGATTCAACGGAGATCACAGATATCAATGAACGTAACAAGAAGTTTACAGTACTCTCGTATGAGAATGAGTTGGTGAACGAATGCTTTGAGCCTGGTGACGTTGCAAAGAATGATGGAGAATGGCGAACAAGCACTGATGTAGCAGATCGACTTCATATATGTCGACCTGATTTTAAAGTAGACCGAGAATCAGTGAAACGAATTGGGTACGCTTTGACGAACGAGAAATACCCGAGAAAATCCTCAAACAAAGGAACAAGATACTATATCAAAAAGTGAGGGCAAAAGTGAGAGAGAGTGAGGGTGATTTGTTTAGTTCACCCTCACTTAAAACTGCCTTTATTAGTGTAAATAATTAGATTTTCAATGAGAGTGAGTGTAGTGAGAGTAATATTAATAATAACTACTATAGATTATAGATATACAACGACACCATGCCCTGTACCCTACTATACGCTCCGGGGTATATATAGAAAAGTAACCCTCACTGCCCTCACCCTCACTCTTTAATAATGAAAGTAATATTTATGACCAAAAAACCTATTGATTTAAAATCACTAAACAATTGGCTTCGCAAAATCGACCCAAATCATCCGAACCTTAAACAGAAACAACCGGCATTCGGGAAAATAAATCCGGTTAGTGGAGAAAGGTCTCCCGAAGAACGCCGGATATTTGATACATTGGATAGACACTACATGCCTGATAATGTACATCGTGAAGTGTAAGCTGATTGCAAGGAAGATATGGTGGTGATGGGCGCCAAAAAATGAAAATAGCCTCAGCTCATTAAAAAGTGGTTAAAATGAGATGGGTTGGATAATTTTTAATTGCTTAGCGTATGCTGTTCGTATAGATTTTATAGGCTATTGTGCAGCCGATTGCTAAAGTCCAAACAACAACCAAATGAAAGAAAACTACATAGAACTATACACCTACTTCGACGGGATTATGGAGATGCACTTAGGAAGAGCAAATGCTATGAAAACACCCTATTGCGAACAATGTTTGACGAAACGAGAATTTGGTTAAAAAAGTTAGCTTTTGTTTTGAATCAAAATATTCTTAGCTTTATTTTTCCATAACGGTAACGATTGTTCATTATAACAGGAGAGAATGATGTCATATGATTCAAGAGTAGAAATCTATAAAAAAATAGAATCTCATAGACAGAGGCCATTAATAACATATATCACAAGTGGGAGACCTGGTGATCGGTCTACAGGCGTCATTGCATCGGACGCTGTTCGCGAAATCATCGATCAACTCGCTTTAATTCCACCAAACACTAAAGAGATTGATCTTTTAATAAATAGCTACGGTGGTGATGGTCTTACATCGTGGAGAATTATCTCACTAATTCGAGAGTTTTTAGGTTCGGATGGAATCATAACAACTCTAGTCCCATTTTATGCATTTAGTGCAGGAACATTACTTTGTTTAGGTTCAAATGAAATATTCTTACATCCTCGTGCATGTTTAGGACCTGTCGACCCTCAAATTGAAGTACACAATCAATCAGGAACGCAAAAATTTGCTTACGAGGACCTCGCTGCATATACTAATTTCCTTAAAGAAGAGGGTGGATTAACAGAACAAAAAGAAAAGTCTTCATTACTTGGTTCGCTTGTTAGTGAAATAAAACCAAGTGTAATTGGTGCTTCAAAAAGATCCTCCATGCAATCTAAAGTAATGGCAGAAAAATTATTAAAACTTCATATGTCGGGTGTTGATGCTCAAAAAGCAGAGTTGATAGCTGAGAAACTTAATAAAAGTTATTTTAGTCATGGTCATGCAGTTTCACGTGAGGAAGCAATCATTTTAGGATTAAAAATCGCGGGCAGAGATGAAACTATCGAAGAGTTGATATGGAGTGTTTTTACTGACATAGAAGCAGAAATGAAAATGAGAGAAGTATTTGATCCTACAATGATTTATTTAAGTGACCCATTATCCGCTAAACTGCTTGATCCTCCTCCAGTAATATCTGTTCCGGGAAATGCACCACCACAGATTGCCCAACAAATTTGGCAACAAGTGCTCAATAATTTAAATTCTAATCAGGGACCAGTCATTGAATTCGACCTATTAAATGCTGTTATCGAAAGTAAGCAATTATCATCTAAATTTATAACCAAGGGTAAGTTCTTTGGAACTAGGTTGGCAGATTTGAATTTCCTAATTGGAAGACCTATATTGGAAGCAGGTTGGAGACAATCTAATGCAATAAGCACGACAGAGTAAAGAGTAAAATAAGATTATGCATATACCAAATAAAACTACAGTTATTAAAGAGAAAATATTTCCCCTGAAGGACAGTTGCGAGTTTATCTTTGAAAGATCAGTTGCGCGTAGCCCTCATATGCTTTTGGTTACCGGCTCGTTTGAGTTAATAATCGAGAACAATTTTAGTACTATTCAGACTGATATTATAGGTTTATCTAACACTAATCTCCAGATAGATTTCTTTGGAAATGGAAAAGCTCTAGCAATTTAATTCATTTTAATTACTATTTATCACTTAATATATAGTATTCGCACTTTTGGAATTCTGGTAGGCGTTTTATATTGTTCCCAATGCCAGTTAAATAATCGTGAGAGCCTTAATCAATCTAATTTAAGAGAGAATATAAGTGCCAGACCAAATCAAATATCGGAAGAACTTTCTTTCAGAAGTCATTGCTCGTATAGACTTCGCTAGTCCAATTCATCGTATTGCTAAAGACTTGCCTTCAAGAATATCTACTGCTGCATTGAAGGCCTTTCCAATCCAAGAACCTCGTAAAGCCATAGCTCAACACCTACAGATTTCTCAACAAAACGTTACTACAGAGAACGTTGAATTGACTGAATGGCATTTTTTTGGAAAAGAACGAGAGAAACAACTCGTCTTGGTTAATGAATCTCTATTTGTTACATATACTCGTTACGAAAATTACAGTTCATTTCGGGATGATTTTCTAAATATTCTTGAAGTCTTCTTTAAGGATTTTCCCGAATGTGTTCCAAACAGACTCGGACTTCGTTATATAAACAAGATAAGCATACAAAACGGGGATCCATTCTCTTGGGAAGAATATATAAATGCTTCACTTCTCTCTATACTTAATTTTTCCACCAACAAAACGCAAATTTCACGAGCTTTTAGTAACCTTGAGTTCAATCACGGTGATTTTAATGTTAGATTTCAATTTGGTATGCATAATCCTGATTTTCCGGCAATTATCAGACAACGACATTTTATACTAGATTATGACGCCTATCATCAAGGCTTACAGAACCCTCAGGATATAGGACATAATCTTGACAGATATCATGAACAGATACAACTCCTATTTGAAAATAGTATTAAGGATTCATTCAGGGAGAGACTTAATGACTAATGGTAAAAGCAATATGGGATTTAGTGAGGAGTACTTATCTGTGAGTCAGACCGCATCAGAAACCAAAGGAGTTGAAAAAGAAGAATCGAAGCAATTAAAGATTGAAACCCAACGATATGGACTTACCAAACCTAAAAGAATGATAATTCGAGCAAAGATAACCAAATGATTCAAATCCGAACTTCTCGTAAGCCACGGATCCTCCAAGGTGATATAATCAAGGATGTTGAGTACATAGAATATGTCAACGAGAAATCTGGAGTACTTGAAATTTCTAAAATTTCTTTCCCCGTTGTTATTGTACTTTCACAGGACTGCGATTTGGAAAATGATTACAAAAACCGTACATCTAGGACGAGCACCTCTCAGGATAAATGGCTTCTCTCTGTCCTTGTAGCTCCACTATACAATGCCGAACATGTGTTTTTAGGAGAACATTTATCTGAATTAGGCTTAAGGATGCAACAAGTTAACAAAGAAAAGACCCCAGGCAAATATCTTCGTAATAATGAGATACCAAGATATCATTATCTTGAATTCCCTAGCTCAATCCCAATTGTTCCATCAATTATTGATTTTAAACATTATTTTGCTGCTAATCTGAATTATCTAAGATCGATCAAGCAAAAAAATTTCGTTTGTTCTGTCTCACCTCTTTTTAGAGAAGACATATCCCAACGCTTTGCAAATTATTTAGCTAGAATTGGTTTACCTGAGTTGTTAACACTGTAATCCTAGCTTGATCAAAGAATATAGTTTTATCTAATGCACACATATGCTTTTGTCTCTAAACCTGACGACAAATTGGAAGATTCCTTGAGTTGTTTCTACTTGACTAACTCAAGAATTCAAACAATTTAATCTTTCAGTGTTATTTCCCAACCAGTTGCGATGGAGTTGGGTTCATGGCTTGCCCCGAGGTTCAATGCCTTTTCTTCTTTATGATGCTAGATTCGAAATATCTAACTAATGATTATTTCAATCTCAATGTGCTCTTGTGAATTATCCTGTTTCATAAATTATTCGAATAATTCTCCTTGAAGAGATTCGGTCGAACTAGGAATGTTTATTGTGTCATTTGTCAAATGGTTGTTTGGTAGAATGAACGCAAATATTTTTTCAAGAGAAATAATTCCTATTCCTTTAGTACTTGCAAGTTGACTTAAACTATGAATATTTTCGTTTTCCAATGCCCGCTTAATGCGATCAATATATATAATTTTAAGCCCTATAAGTTCTTTGAGATCTTTATTTGTGAATGATAACATTTTTGATTTAAACTCGAAATATAGATCGTCAAACGCAAAAGGGTCATATTTGTATATTTCTACAGGAATATCACATGATTGTAAATGGCGTGTCATAATCTCGAGCGCAATTTGTTCAGGTAGACCTCCACTCTGTCCGCCGAGAATAGGAAATGCTACAGAAGATATTTTTCGTTCTTTGTAAGTTGAAAGGAATTTTATCAATCCTTTTTCAAGGTACTCTGGTCGAGTCTTGTCCTTCCAATGGTACTTTGTTGGAAAATTAAGAACCCAGCGGCTTGGTGTAACTTTAAAAAGCCATAATGTTCCAATTGCTAACTGGTGCTTTTTACAAAGATCTTCATAAATTAAAAACATGTTTGGATAACGTAATTTGTATTCGAGCGCAATTCCAGCACCCATCACCCCGACACAGTTAATTGTATTTACTAATGTTTGAGAATTACTTGTGAAGATATTCCCCTTCAATATTTTCATTTGTTGTATTTATGTAGTTAAAAAAATAAATTATGATCAATAGTCACATCTATATGTGGAAACGGTTTTGTTAAAGTAAGAACAGTCTCTTGAGCGTTCTTCGAATGACAAAATATTTTTTTTATCGATTGAATGCTAATCGAAGGATAAACTAGAACCTCAGCACAACGAATTCTACGGCCATCTGGAATGGTGTTCCAGAAGTCACTAAAGATACATTCCCAGTTGATTTTAGAAAAATTAATGAGGTCGCAATAAAAAGATGTTGCGCTAGAAGCTGCATTGCCATCAGTAAAAATACTATTCTTGTCATAGATTAAATTTCGTTCTAACCCCAAAATCACAATTTCGTCTTGAATGTTCTTACGAACGTACAACATTGGATTTTTTGGATTAAAATAAAGAGGTACGTAGTCATGCAACTTTCTTCTATGAAAAGGATCAATTTTATTTGATCGACGTTGGTTGACTGAAGAATTGGCAATATTTATGTAACCTGAAACAGCTTCAGTTACCGCATTATGTGATAATAATCCATATATAAAAATATGACCAAGATTTGAGATATGTGACATATGGTATAATAGCTTAATTTTGTAGGTATTGAGAATACTCTCTTTATTACGATTAATAGAAACTGTAATATAATTAAACTTTGGTGTTGGTATCGGAAGAAGATGTGTTGTTTTAGAAATATTCAAATTAATAATTGAAGGATCTGCTATCATCTTTATTGGGGTCTTGGATTGTTCCCCAATTTTAGAATTATCTAATTTTTGTTCATTTGCAACTTCTCTATCATCTATCAATTGAGAATTCATAGCTTTAAATGATTTCGAATTTACAGGTGGAGGATATTCCTTCTTCATTATGATATTCTGGGCTTGCTCGCGGATCGTTCGAACTTCCTTTTGTTGCTTTTGCACAATTGCAATATCTTTTTTGAAATGTGCATTAATATCCTGCATCATCT
>OBEQ010229269.1_pt1 | contig 11290 bp, 9 predicted proteins | sample 1670901 | NCBI WGS metagenome assembly OBEQ01 (sample SAMEA104232315, study PRJEB22302) | groundwater metagenome | biome: forest; feature: aquifer; material: groundwater | place: USA | collected 2011-08-07 | depth 5.4 m | reverse complement strand
GGCGAGCCGGGAAAAGAACGGGCGCCGATAGTCGCGCTCGATCCGCGCGCGCGCGTACTCGACCAGTTTTCCGTACTCGACGCCCGCCGGACTTGCGGTTTCGCATGCGCGGCAATCCAGGCACTGGTCGATGTGCTTGACGAACGTGGCGCCAAGCTCGAGCTTTCCTTCGTCGACCAGGATCATCTGGCGGATGCGGCCGCGCGGCGAATCGGCTTCCAGGTTCCACAGGCGATACGTGGGGCAGTGATTGAGACACAGGCCGCAGTGCGTGCAGTGGGCGTAGTCCTCGTAGGCGGGAACCAGGCCGGGGATTGGAGCACGGTCCGCCATGGCTAGATTCCGCCCGCGTAGCGCCCGGGAGCAAGGATCCCGGCGGGATCAAAGACGTTTTTCACGCGGCGCATGAGGTGGGCATCCGGCCGCGCGGGTCCCCAGACGGAGAGAGAGCGCTTGAGCGCTGCGGGGCACCAGGGGAGCATGGCGTGTCCGCCGGCAGCGGCCACCATCTGAAAAACGTGTTCGCCGATTTTGGCGAGAGCATCGAGCGAGCCGGATTCCGGGGGCGACAGAGCGAGATAAATCGTGCCGGAGCCGCGTCCCAGAAGAGCGTGCGGAACCGAATGTTGCCGAGCGGCGGATTGGAACGCCGCAAAAAGTTCCGCGAACCGCCCGGGCAACACGCTGATCCGAAAAATCACTGCTGACGCTGACGCGGCCAGAAACGCAGTGATCGCATCGCAGAGTTGCTGCCACACCGGACCATGGGCGGCATCATCAAGGTCGAGCGTGGCAGCAGCGCCCGCGGCTCCGGCGAGGCCGGCCAGCTCGCGCGAGTAGCGATTGACCACAGGCTCGGCGCCTTCGTAACTCACACAGAGGACCCAAAGCTCTGGCGAGAACGAAGAGAGCTTCTCGCCAAACAGAATCCGCACGCACTCCGGGCTGAGTATTTCCACCGAAGACGGGGTCAGCGGCGAAGACGAGATCCGGTTGCGGAGGGCAATGGCTCCTTCCGCAGCCGGAAACGCGGCAAGGAATCCCCGGCGATGCGGCGGAATGGGAAACGTCCGGAAGTTTACGCGTGTGATCACGGCCAGCGTGCCGAGGGAGCCGATCAACAGTTTGTGCAAGTCGTAGCCGGTGACGTTTTTCACGACCCGGCCGCCGCTCTTGGCGAGAGCCCCTTCGCCGGTGACGAATTCCGCTCCGATGACAAAGTCGCGCGCCGTGCCGTAGAACTGGCGCAAAGGCGCATCCACTCCGGAGGCGATGGCGCCGCCGACGGTGGAAGAATCAAAAAACGGAACCGCGAGGGGAAGAAACTGGTTTTGCGCCTTGAGAGTCTCGTCGAGGGCCAAGAGAGTCATCCCGGCGCCGACGCTGAGGGTCAGGTCGCCGGGATCGTAGTGCGCAATCTGATTGAGACGCTTTGTGCAGAGGGCAATATCGAAGCGAGCCGGGGGCGCGCCGATTCCGAGCTTGGTGCGGGCGCCCATCGGAATCACGGCCAGCTTTTCCGCGGCAGCAAGGCGAACGACTTCGGCGGCTTGCTCGTCGGAAGCAGGATTTACGACGACCGCGGGCGCCACCCCGTCAACGGCCGCGGCGGCGCAGTCGGCAGGGAGGCTCGAAACGCAATCGGAGCCAAGAGCCTGCTCCAGACGCGAGGCAATCGTAGCGGCGGCGGTCGTCATGCTTGCGATGCTCCGTGGTGGGACTGCGTCTGGATGCGAACTTCGCCGCAGCCTTTGCCCAGGGGGAGGATTTTACCGGGATTGAGGCTTTCGGAAGGATTGAAGGCGCTGCGGATGCGGCGCATGAGGTCGAGATCCGCTTCGGAAAACAGCAGCGGCATCAATTCGTTTTTCTCCATCCCGACGCCATGCTCGCCGGTGAGCGCCCCGCCCAGCTCGACGCAATAGCGCAGGATTTCGGCGGCGGTGCGCGCGGCGCGGTCGAACTGCGCCGGGTCGCGCGGATCGTACAGAATGATGGGATGGAGATTGCCGTCGCCGGCGTGAAATATGTTGCCGATCTGAAAGCCGTTCTGGCGGCCGAGCTCGGCGACGCGGCGAAGAGTCTGCGGGAGCCGCGAGCGAGGAATGACTCCGTCGAGCACGTAATTGCTGGGAGCGAGCCGCCCCATCGCCCCGAACGCGTTCTTGCGGCCCTTCCAGAGCAGTTCACTCTCGGCGGCATCGCGGGCGACGCGCACTTCGCGCGCGGCGTGCGCGCTGCAGATTCCGGTGACGGCCTCGGCCTGCGTGGCCACAGCTTCGGTTAACCCTTCGACCTCGATGAGCAGCACCGCGCCGCTGTCGCGCGGGAAGCCGGCGTGTACGTAATCCTCGATGGCGGCGAGCGTCCAGCCGTCCATCATTTCGCACGCGGCGGGCGTGATGGCGCGCGCGGTGATGTCCACGACCGTCTCGGTGGCGTCGTCCACGGTGTTGAAGATGGCCAGCAGCGTCTTCACGGACTCCGGCTTTCGCGAGAGGCGTACGGTAATTTCCGTCACGAGAGCCAGCGTGCCTTCCGAGCCGACGAACAGGCCCGTCAGGTCGTAACCCAGCGCGTCGGTAGTCGGTCCTCCCACGCGGCAGATTTCGCCGTCGGGGAGAACGAGTTCGAGGCCGGTGATGTGATTCGTGGTCACGCCGTAGGCCAGGGTGTGCGGGCCGCCGGCGTTTTCCGAGACGTTGCCGCCAATCGTGCACGATTTTTGACTGGACGGATCGGGCGCGTAGTAGAGCCCGGCGTGCTCCACCGCGAGGGTCAGATCAAAATTCACCACCCCGGGTTGGACCACCGCGCGCAGGTTTTCGTAGTCCACCGAGAGAATCCGGTTCATCCGCGCGAAGACGAGCATGACGCCGCCCGAGCGGGGGAGGGCTCCGCCGGAGAGGCCGGTGCCCGCGCCGCGGCCAACGATGGGGAGGCCGTAGCGGTTGGCGGCGCGCACGATGCGCGATACCTCTTCGGTGGTGCGGGGAAACGCGACAACGTCCGGGCGGCCCAGCTCGACCGAGCCGTCGTACTCATAGAGGATCAGATCATCCCGGGAAGAAAGAACGGCGTTCGCTCCGAGGAGCGAAGTCAGCTCGCGGATAAAGGAAGGATCAACGCGCAAGGTCCGTGAGTCCCTGAATGTCACTATAGAGAGCGCAAGCCGCGGACGCAACGGAGAATGAAGAACGGGTGAGGTGGAACTGCCGTGGTCGCTGCCACGGGAATCGAGTGCCGTTCCAACTGATTGTGGGTGAACTAATCCGTCCGTCTGAAGCGAATGTCGTTTAATTCGACGATCTTGCGGCCTCCTCAAGTTGGAACGGTACGAGTTGTGCTACCCTGACGAACCGCCGGTCTCACAGAGGAACGCAATGTCCCGACCGAAAGTGCTTTCCACGCGCCCGTTGTTTCCCGAGGCGCGGGAGATTCTAAACGCTGCCTGTGATGTGGAGTACTGGACCAACCCGGAGCGAATCAGCCGCGAAGAGTTACTGCGGCGCGTCAAAGGAAAGGACGCGCTGGTGTGCCTCCTGACCGAGCGCGTGGACGACGACCTGCTGGACGCGGGCTCCACCCTGCGGATCGTGGCGAATGTCGCCGTGGGGTTTGACAACATCAGCGTCGCGGCCTGCACGAAGCGAAAAATTGCGGCCTCGAATACCCCCGGCGTTCTGGACGAAACGACGGCGGATTTCGCCTGGACGCTGCTGATGGCGGTCGCGCGGAGGCTCGGCGAAGGCGAACAGCTCGCGCGGTCCGGCAAGTGGAGAGGCTGGGACCTGGATCAATTGTGCGGCACCGATGTGTGGGGCAAAACGCTGGGCATCCTGGGATTCGGGCGCATCGGCCGCGCGGTGGCGCACCGCGCCGGCGGATTTCAGATGCGAGTCCTCTACCACGATGCGGTCCGCGCGCCAGAGGCCGTGGAGCAAGAGTTGCGCGCGGAGTACAGCGAGTTCGACCGGCTGCTCTCGGAGAGCGATTTTGTGAGCGTGCATGTTCCCCTGCTTCCGGAGACGCGCGGGTTGCTCGGCGCGGCGCAGTTTGCCCGCATGAGGCCCAAGGCTTTCCTGATCAACACTTCGCGCGGGCCGGTGGTGGATGAAGCGGCGCTGGTTGCGGCGCTTGAATCGGGCAAGATCGCCGGAGCCGCGCTTGACGTGTACGAGAAGGAGCCGCAGATTCACCCCGGATTGCTGCGGCCGAACACGGTTCTCGCGCCGCACCTGGCCTCCGCATCGCTCGAAACGCGAACAAAAATGGCGTGCATGGCCGCGACCAACGTGACCTCTCTGTTTGCGGGGAAACGGCCGCCCAACCTGCTGAATCCGGAAATTTGGGAAGGAAAGTAGGAGAAGAGCTTCACCGCTGAATCACGATGCCGAAGCTGAGCCACAACAATCCGAAGTTGACGCTCGAGGGAGCTTTACAGGCCGTCGCCGCCGCGGAGCGCCGCGCGACTGAGCTTGGCGTGCCGATGGACATCGCAGTCGTTGATGACGGCGGCCACCTGTTGGCTTTCGTTCGAATGGACGGCGCCAAAATCTCTTCCGTGGACATTGCAATCGTCAAGGCCCACTGCGCCGCGATTCGCCGCCAGCCCACGGGACCGTATCTGCACGACGGCCAGCCCGACCTGGTCGTCACGATGGGCCTGCTGGCCGGCAGTCACGCCAGGCAGACGCCGCTCCGCGGCGGCCTGCCGCTCTTCCACGACGGCAAGTGCGTGGGAGCCATCGGGGTCAGCAACGGGACGGAAGACCAGGACGTCGACGTCGCGCGCGCGGGCGCAGCCGCGCTCGAAGTCGAATCCGCATAATCCTTCCATGGCGGACCTGAAACCACTCGCCCGCCGCATTTTCCAGGAAACTTTGAGCGGCATCGACATCGTGGAGACCATGCGGCGCAAGCTCCGCGGCGACGGTGCGCGTATCCGCTGTGCCGAGGTCAGCGTCGATCCTTCCGACTACAGCGCGATCCGTGTGGTCGCATTTGGAAAAGCGGCGCACGCAATGGTGGATGGATTTGCGGCGGCCGTGGGCGAGGGCGCTCGGTTTGAGGGGATCGCCTCCGCACCGGAAAAGCCGGCCCATGCGCTCTCCGGAATTCGTTATTTCCAGGGCGGCCATCCCGTGCCGACCGGTGAAAGTCTTGCGGCCGCGGAGGCAATCCTCACCATGCTGCGGGAATGCGGAGAGAAAACGCTGGTGGTGTTCCTGCTATCCGGGGGCGGTTCCGCGCTGGTTGAAAAATTGCTAATTCCCGGAGCGAACCTGTCCGACGTGCAGGCGATGCACCGCGCGCTGGTCTCCTGCGGCGCGCCGATCGACGAAATCAACGCGGTGCGCAAACATCTTTCCGCCGTCAAGGGGGGCCGGCTGGCCACCGCTGCGCCAATCGCCACGAAATTGTCGTACGCCATCACCGACGTCCCGCCCGGGCGCGAATCTGCACTGGCTTCCAGCCCGTCGATCGCGGATCCCACAACGAAGAACGATGCAGCTCGAATCATCGAGCGCTACCACCTACGCGAAAAATTCTCTGCGAAATTGCGTGACTGGCTCGACACACGCAGGATGACGGAAACACCAAAGCCGGGCGACCCGGTGTTCGCCAAATCGCACTTTGCGATTCTTCTCGGGATGGACGACCTGTTTGCTTCGGCACAAAGCGCGGCGGGCGCAACGGGATGTGTTGTGGCGTGCGACAATTCCACCGACGACTGGCCCGTCGTCCGCGCCGCGGATACACTGATGGCAAAGCTTGCGGAATTGCAGAAGGCCAATCCGGGGCGCCGAGTGGCCGTCATCGCCGATGGCGAGGTGAGCTCGCCCGTTACCGGAAGCGGCGCCGGCGGCAGGAACAGCGCCTTCGCGCTGGCTTGCGTCGAAAAAATCGCCGGCCGCAGGATCGCTGTCCTGAGCGCCGGCACGGATGGCATCGACGGAAACAGCCCCGCAGCGGGAGCCGTTGCGGACGGAGACACGCTATCGCGTGCCCGCGCCGCGGGACTGGATCCCCAGCAGGCGTTTCAGCAAAGCGACGCGTACGGTTTTTTTTCGCGGCTGGGCGACGCCATCGTCACCGGACCCACGGGCAACAACCTGCGCGATCTCAGGATCCTGCTCTCCGAGGAATAGCCTTAGCCTGCCCGGCGTACCTACGGTTTCTTGGCCGGAGGAGCCAGCCGGGAGTCGATGCTCTTCAGCCCCTCCATCATCTGCTGCATGGCCTGCTCGAGTCTATCCAGCCGCTGCAGAACCGCCTTTTGGTCGCCGGCTGCGGCGTCCTTCGCGGAGGTTTCTTCTTTCTTTTCCGGGGCGGCGGGTTTCTTCAGCCGCGCGATCTGCCCCTGAATGAAGGGAGTAAAGGTGATCGAGAGGTCGTCCCGCTTCAGCATGGCTTCCAGCGCCGGGATCGCCTCCGGGTCGCCGCGCTCGCCGAGTGCGTTGACGGTGGCAATCCGTATGGGGAAATGCGGCTCGTCCAGAAACGCCGTCAGCGTGCGCGTAATTTCGTGGTTGCCCTTCTGCAGACGCCCGAGGCTGTTGATGGCGGCCTGCCGCGAATCGATCGGCGAGCCCGGCGCCGCGGTTTCGAGCAAAAGGGGCACGGCTTTCTCGTCGCCGAGCGGTCCAAACGCGCGCAGGGCCGCGTTGCGAACCAGCCGATCGGGAGAATCGGCCGCCACGGCCGCCTTCAGTGTTTCGAACGCGTGCGGAGTCTTCAGCTTTCCGACGGCCTGCGCGGCCGCGGCACGGGCCCGGAAGCTGGGATCTTCGAGAGCGATGGAATCGAGTTTTGCCGCAACGGCCGGATCGTCCTTGATATTGCCGAGGCCGCTGACGATGGAGTTTCGAACCCAGGGCTTATCTCCGTGCCCGAGCGCTGCCAGCAGTACCTTGGCCGCCGCAGGGCCGCCGAGCCGCCCCAGGGATTCCGCGGCAGTGGACCGAACACCAGCGATGCGGTCGTTCTGCGACGCATCGCCCAGCGCGGCGATAATCTCGTCGTCCACCTTCATCCCGCCGAGCACCGACGCGGCATTCGCCCGGTCAAAGGTCCCTCTGGCGTTTTTCAATTGATAGATCCATTCACTCTTGTCCTTGTGAAACTCGGCGGTTTTCAGGATGTGCCCGCCCTTGTCGAAGAGCACCAGCAGCGGCTTGCTCTCCGCCGGAAACGTGAAGGTCTCGGACTCCTTGGACACTGTGATCGGAAACGACTTTGCGCCGCCTGCCGTGGTGATTTCCATTTCCACCGGGACCTGGAACAATCCAACTAATCCTTCCACCTTCTGCGTTTGCTTCACGGTGAGAGCCACTTCGTGCTTGGCCTCGTCGTACGCATAGCTCAGATCAAACCGCGGCGCGCCCGCGCCGTACACCCACTGGCTCAGGAATCGATCGATGTTCGTGGACGTTGCCTCTTCCATCGCCTTCGCGAGGTCGGCCGTAACGACATTCTTTCCGCGATGGACTTCCAGATAGTGCTTCAAGCCCTTGAAAAACTGCTCTTCGCCGAGCTGGTGCCGCAGCATCGAAAGCACCCAGGCGCTCTTGGTATAGGCGTTGCCGTCGAACTCTTCCGACTCGGTGAAGTCGTGGCGCACGATCGGTTTCGAATAAAGCTGCGGCTGCGAAAACCAGTTTCGAGCCGCCTGCCAACGTTCGTAGTCCGCCTGGTCCTTGCCGAAGCGCGATTCCGACCAGACGAACTCCATGAACGAGGCAAAACCTTCGTTGAGCCAGACGTGGCCCCAGTCCTTGCAAGTCACCAGGTCCCCGAACCACTGGTGCGCCAGTTCGTGGGAGATCAGGTCGTCTTGTCCCGCGAGAAACTCCGGAACCAGCTTGGGGTGCGTCAGCGAGGAACTGGTGTTGGTCGTGGCGCTGGAGTTTTCCATCCCTCCCGCCACAAAATCATCCACCATCGCCTGCGCGTACTTCTCCCAGGGATAGTCCACGCCGAGCTTCTTGCTGAAGAACTCGATCATCGCGGGCGTCCGGCCGAAATTCACCGCGAGACGGTCGCCCCGGCCGCGCGGAGCGTAGTATGTGATCGGCTTGCCGCGCCAGGAGTCTTTCACTTCGTCAAATTCCCCGGCGACCAGCGTGATCAGGTACGTGGAGCTGGGCACCGACTCGTCCCAATGCCACGTTTTCAGGCCCTTGCCCGCAGTTGTCACGTTTACGAGTCTTCCATTCGAGACCGTGATCCATTCCGCGGGCACCGTGACGATCATCTCCGTCGTCAGCCGGTCGTTGGGATAGTCATACGTCGGCAGGTAGTAGCGCGTGTCCTCGGATTCGCCCTGCGTCCAGACCTGCTTGGGCCGGTCCGGGTAATTCTTGTCCGGCAGGATGAAGTAAAGGCCCTTTTTCGGCTTTCCCTCGTAGCGGATCTCCACTTCAAATTTGTCGCCGGCGTGGGCGGCCGCCGGGAGGGAGACGAACAGCTTGTCTTCCGTCGTCTCAAATTTGGCCGGCTTCGCGTTCACCAGCGTGCTCTGGATCGTCAGCCCCACGGAATCAAACGCGATCCGCGCCGTCCCTTCGCGCAGAATCGCCAACCGGTGGGTAACGTCGCCGATCACTTTCCGCTCGGGAATATCGAACTTTAGGACGATGCGCGAATGCTGCAGATCGTAGTCCCGGCTGCGGGCATACGGCTCCGCTGCCCTCCCCCCCCGGGCGCTCAAAAGGACGAGCGCGAACAAGCTCCACTGAAACCGCCGCGCGAAATGCTTCCCGCGGATAATGTCGTTGCAATTCATGCGGTTTTGCTCCTGTCGATGCTGTGTCCGGCCCCCTCCAGCGCGGCGATCCCGTTCTCCAGGTCGTTTTGCGCGAGGAGCAGGTAATCCGTATCAAAAGTCGAAATGGCAAACAGGCTGATGCGATTCTCCGCCAGCGGGACGGTCAGTGAGGAGAGCACACTCGTCATGGAAAAATCAAGCGGCCCTGCAACGCGCAGCAGTCTCCGGTCCCTTTCCGCCTGGAGTCCCGGCGGGACGACCCGCTGCTCGCAGACCAGAGAAAGTTCGTCGCGCGTTCTCGTCACCGAACAAAAAGATCCCTTCCATGCCCAGGCCGGCAACTCGGAGTCCGGTCCGAGGCGCACGATCGCGTATTTCTCTTCAAGGAGCGCCAATCTCACTTCGGTTCGGACCCCCAAGGGGATGTTGTGTGCAGCCACTCAGACCCTGACCACGCCCATTCTAACGAGATTAGACGGATGCCCGTCAAATTCGGTAACGAACAGATCGCGGTTGAAATGGCTCAGCCCAGCTCGTCCAAGGAGGCGTGCCGCTTGAAATTCGCTTTGCTCTCGCCGCCCGGTGGAACTAAGATTCGCATCGTGCTGCCAGGGAGGTTGCCATGAGAACTGCCCGAATATTGATGCTCGGATTGTCCCTGCTCGCCGGTCTTCCGTTGCACGCACAATTCGGCAAGAGCATTCCGATCAAGGCCGGCACCCCGGAAGACAAGGCTTTGGCGGAGATTGCCGCCACGACGGATCCCGCGCAGAAGCTGGCGCTGATCAACAAGTTTGCCGAGGAGCTCGGCAAGGGCGACATGGAGATCGTCGCCGACGACCTCTGCGAGAATTACTACTTTTCGGTGAAGGACTACGAAAAGGGCTTTTCGTACGGCGAAAAGCTATGGGCGCTCGATCCCGAAAATTTCGCGAACGGAGTCAACCTCGTCCGCGCCGCGCAGGAAAAAAACGACCTGAACCGACTGTTCCAGTACGGCGAGAAAACCGGAGCGATCGTCCAGCGGTTCCGGGCGCAGCCGGTGCCCGAGGGCCGCGATGCCGCCGCCTGGGAACAGCAGAAAACGCAGTCGCTTGCTGACATCCGCGAAAACCTGAGCTACGTAGAACAGTCGCTGTTCATCACCGCGTACAAGTCGAGCAATCCGGCTGACCGCGCCGCCTATCTGGAGCGCTTCGCCGCTGCGTTCCCGGACTCCGGCTACGCGCTGCAAGCGCAGGAGATTGCGGCCACCTCGTACCAGCAGGCCCAGCAATACCCCAAGATGCTCGACGCGGCGAACAAGCTCCTCGCCAAGGACCCCAACGACCGCGCGATGCTGATCCTTCTGGCGGACTACTTCAGCGAAAAAGGAGAGCAACTGGACAAGGCCGAGGCCTGCGCCAACAAGGCGATTCAGCTCGTCAGCGCCGCAAAGAAACCCGGAAACCTGACCGACGAGCAGTGGGCGAAGCAATCTTCGCTGGAAAAAGGGATCGCGCTCAGCGCCCTGGGACAGGTCAACATCCAGAAGAAAAACAACGCCCAGGCCGTCGAAAACCTCAGGGCCGCCGCCCCGCTCCTCAAGTCGGATGCGTTCACGTTCGCGCGCAATCAGTACCGGCTTGGATTTGCTCTGCTCAATTTGAAGCGCGTCGCCGAGGCCAGAGTCGCCTTGACCGAGGCCGCCTCGGTCGCAAGTCCTTATCAGGGCCCTGCGAAGGAAAAATTGAACTCGCTTCCCCCCGGACCCGCGCGCAGCACGAAGAAGAAGTGAGGATGCGGCTTCATTGAATCGAAATCGGGCGTTGACGCATCCAATTGCCAGGATAAAATGTGGAAAGATACCAGCAGAGCGGAGACGAACAGATGCAGGAAACGGCTACATTTGGAGCAGGATGTTTCTGGGGTATTGAGGCGGCTTTCCGCCGGATCCCGGGAGTCGTGGACACCACGGTCGGCTACGCAGGCGGCCATACCAAGGACCCCACCTATAAAGATGTTTGCGCCGATGAAACCGGCCACGCCGAGGTCGTCCAAGTAAAGTTCGACCCCGCGCAGGTCACCTACGACCACTTGCTCTCGGTCTTCTGGGAGATTCACGACCCGACGCAGGTCAACCGGCAGGGGCCGGATTTTGGGGCTCAATATCGCACCGCGATTTTCTTCCATTCGCCGGAGCAGGAAGCCGCGGCCAGGAAATCCAAAGCCGCGCTGGAAGCCAGCCGCAAGTTTTCCAGGCCCATAGCGACTGAAATCACTCCTGCCGGCGAGTTCTATCGCGCCGAAGAGTATCACCAGCGCTACCTGGAAAAGCGCGGCGCGGCAAGCTGCCATTTCTGATTTTGATGAGAATCCCTCAGCCGTCGGCGGGCCATGATGTGACGTAACTCGCTGCTTCAGCATGGCGGAGAGGGTGGGATTATCCCCCAGGCCCTTTCCGCGTAGTTCTGTCTTTTCTTCGACATGCACGACAAACCGCATGAATACAGGCGATTCAGCGGTTTCCACAGTTTCAAT
>OBEQ011510917.1_pt1 | contig 11295 bp, 14 predicted proteins | sample 1670901 | NCBI WGS metagenome assembly OBEQ01 (sample SAMEA104232315, study PRJEB22302) | groundwater metagenome | biome: forest; feature: aquifer; material: groundwater | place: USA | collected 2011-08-07 | depth 5.4 m | reverse complement strand
TTTATTCCATGACAAAGTGAACTCTGGATGAAATTTAGCATCGGATTCGATCATCTTCTGAATTGTTTCGAGCGTGAAAAATTGAACCTTTTCAATTTCTACAGGATCCGGCGTAAATGGCCCGTTATGATACGCCCTATATATCAAAAGATCTGCCTCTCGTAAGTCAGCGCTAGCCCAGACCGGGTAGGTATAGTGCTCTTGTGTTATAAACTCCACGCTTGCTTCAACGCCAAGTTATTCTCGCAATTCCCTTTCGGCAGAAAGTGTATTGTCTTCCTCGGGGTCAATCCCGCCTCCCGCAGAAAAATCCCAATGAGAGGGATAGGAGGAATCTTGGGCGGCACGCAATTGCAAAAGCAATTCGCCGTTATCATTAAACAATAAAACCCCTGAACTTTTTTTGTATTGCATGGTAAGTACGCCTAAATCCAACAACCCCTGCTCATTTCGGATAGATGATACTAGCTCCAAATTCATTCAACCTCTCAATAACACCCTTTACCAATTCCCTTTTGAGTTTCCCTCGTGGAATAGTGGTGACGATGATTCCGTCGGGATTCAGGACTTTCGTGTGCTTGCCGCCCTCTTTCAAGACAAAACCGCTTTGCTCGGCCAATCGGCAGAGTTTATCGGCGTGGCAATCGTTCGGATTAAACTTTCGCTGTTTCACGATTGAGCAGTTTCAGGCGTATATTTCTTGTTGGCAGAGGTAAGCCGCTGAAATCGTGCGCCATCTTCACAGAGGGACTATAATTTGGCATATATGCAAGATACTTTTGAGGAATATCCAAATAGGTATATACCGCATCGTTGATCATCTGAACCAATTCAAACAGATTTTCTCCCTGCGTGAAACAACCCTGAAAGGTTTTGATCTCACAGACAAGCCCGCCATCCTCAGATGCACGAACGTAAACCATGAGCTCATCAGGGAAAAGCCCCTTCAAGCGATTGATTTCTTTTATATCTTTTTTTGTAAGTCCGACCATATTGATAATATACACTGCCGACTCATTTCATTACAAGTGCCTGTTATAGAACTAAGTTTAAACTCGTTTTGATGAGATTTTATGCTCGGTTTCCAATGTTGGTGCGCAGGAGTGGACGGTGTTCGAATGATTATTGCAAACAAGAATAGTGCATCAAAATGATGTTTCTAGTGAGGACCTTCCCCTTCTTGTAATTCTAAAGTTTTAATCTTTGGAAGTGTCACCAAGCCACTTAAATCACCATACATCCCGACTGTATTTTTAATAACTTTTTGAATCTGTTTTTCTCGCTCAGACCAAATTTTCTCATACGCTATTTTTTCTTTTCTCAATCCTTCATCCATATTAGAAAATGCTTCAATAATTGCTTCTACTCTCTGTTTAAATTCCACCCCAGTTAAATAGGAGTAAAGAATTTCCACCTTCTCATCTTTCCCAACCGACATCGCACGTTCGCGAGCAACATCTACCAAATTTATGTGCAAAGCTCCAGCCAGTGCTACTATCAGTTTGATATCGCAAATCCATACGCCATCGCGAAAGACAAAACCTTTCACGCCTTCCGGCAATACTGCGGACACAATTACAGCCAAATCTGCTTTAATTTCCCTTTGGTTATCTTTAAGTTTCTGTATCCAACCCTCGTTCCATCCTTTGGTTTTTTTAGATTCCCACACTATTTTCCCACATACATGCCCAGAGCGATCCAAAACTTTTTGAATAACATCTGCACCCTTCACGCCCTTTGGCACGGGCAAAATCTCATCATGCGGGAATTCAACTCGCAACAATTCTTCTAACTCTAACTCCAAAACTTCACCCTGAATCTGCTGCGATCCTTGTTCTAACTTACGTGCCAAATCATCTTTTGCTATAGTGGCGTCCGCTAACTGTTTCTTCAATTGAGCAATAATATACTGCTGTTCTTCGGTGGCCTTCTTGCTGGCTTCCTCAGAAATCTTTTTTCTTTCCTCGTCTAATTGCCTTTGTTTTTCTAGCTCAAAATTCTTTTTTTCCTCTTCAAGTTCATTTTTCTCCTTGCGTACTTGTAACTCATTTTCATTTGCCTCGCGTAACCTTCTCTCTTTTCCCGCGAGTTGTTCTTCCAATAGTTTCTTTTCAACCTCTCTCTCTTTCTCAGCTTCTTCTAACTGCTTTTGTAATTTAACAGTTTCTCGTTCATTCTGCTTTGTTGCGCGAGCAAAGGCTTCTCCTTCAATCTTTTTACGCTCTCCTTCAATTTGCTTTATTTTTTCTAGCTCGAAGTTCTTTCTCTCTTCTTCCAAGTTTTGTCTATCTACTCGAGCTTTTAAGGCTTCTGTATTGGCTTCTGCCAACTTCTCGCTCTGCCCCTTTACCTGCTCTTCTAGAAGAGCCATTTCTGCGGCTCTTTGCTTTCCTGCTTCTATTTGGGCCTGCTTCCATAGGCTCGCTTTTTCGGTTGCGAGCTTTTCGGCTACCTTTTTATTGAGTTCAACTTGAGTATTTCTTTTACTCTCCTCAAACTTATTTCTCTGATCTTCTAGGTCACTTCTCTGCTTTGCAATTTCAGCCTCTTTTAATTTGTTCTGTTCGCTAAGCTCTTTTTTTATTTGTTCAGCCAATTGACTTTGGAGAGTTTCTGTAATAGTAATCAAGGCGCCACAACTGGGGCATTCAATTTTATCAACTGCAAATTTTTCTTGTCTGGATTTATCCATGAATATGTTATGAGACTTTGTTGAAAGGATAACAAACGCAATGAGGTTGAGGGCAATCAAACGTCGCTCATTCATTCGCTCCTTCAGAACCCTCGGTTCTGAATTCCGCCAACTTGCGGACTCCTACACGAGGAAAACCTATTGCTTTCCCCCCGACCCCCTTTCGTGTTCAAATCCCTCCCATCATATGACAAAACCGGATACCCATAAAGAGTACCCAGCTTTGGATTGGTGCGCAAGGAGTGCTTCGTCTACAACTCTCGGCTCGCCGTCGCTCGCCTCGGTCGCAGGCCGCCCCTCGCGGTTCCGAGTTGCTACTCGGAACATCGCTGCGGTCTTCTCATCCCTCACACGAGCGAAGCAGGGAGGGTAATCGAACGTCGCTCGTTCCACTCGCTCCTTCAAAACCCTCGGTTTTGAACTCGCCTTCGGCTCATTCCTACACGGGGAAAACCTTGTACTTTTTCCCCGACCCCCTTTTCGGTTCGAATCCCTCACGCGAGCGAAACAATTCGCTCGCTCCTGCGCACACCCAGCGAAACCAAAAGCACCCCGAAGGGTGCTTTGCTGGGTGTGCGCAGGGAGGGATTCGAACCCCCGTAGCCCGAAAGGGCGCGACGTTTACAGCGTCGTGTATTTGGCCGCTCTACCACCTGCGCAAAAAACTGACTTGTCTAAAGAGCTACCCTTATGAGATCCCGCTATCTGCCATCCGCTACCTAGCGGAGGCGGAGCGGGATTATATATACTCTCGTGTGCATGTGCATTTATTTCTTTTCTTTATCTTTCTTGCTCTGGACCTCTCCTTTATCCCCCATAATCTCCTTAAAGTCAAGCGCCTTATTTGCGCCATTTCCCGATTTAATCTTTTTGAGCGACTCCGACACCACGTTGTCGATTTTGAGAAGAATCACCCGCAACTTCCTTAAAGATTTTCCTGCGAAGCTGTTGAAGGCACCGTCGAGCTTCTCGGGAAACTCCGAAGTAACCCATCGCTCGATAAACCACTTCGGCTCCGTTGCACTCTCTCCCACGCGCGGCAAAGAGTGGGCAATGAGGAACAGCACCATTCCCACCGAAACCATCGCAATGTTTGCAAGAATAAATTCAAGCATAGGAGTAATCGCAAATAACGCGAATTAAGGCGAATAATGCAAATCCATTCGCATTATTGAAATTAAGATTAGCATTATTCGCGATTACTCCTACAGTTCAATCCTATAAAACTCCTTGACCTGTATATTCTCCCCCACTTTCGCAATCACCTCGCCGATGACGTCTTTCACCGTGCGCTTCTCGTCGCGGATATACGGCTGCGCGAGCAGTCCTTCCACATCCTTCGATCCCACGGCCGCGATTTGCATGGCGAGTTCGTGCGCAAGCGCGCGGAAGGGTTCGGAGCGAACCACAAAATCCGTTTCCGCAGAAATATTCATGAGCACGCCGATGCGCTCGTTATGCACGTAGGCATGCACCAGTCCCGCGCCGGTCTCCCGACCAGCCCGCTTTTCCACTTTAGAGAAGCCCCGCTCACCGATCAAAGCACGCGCCTTCTCAAAATCACCGCCTGCGTCCTTGAGCGCACGGCTACATTCCATCACTCCGGCACCGGTCGCCTCTCTCAATTTTTGAACTGTATCCTTATTGGAATCCATCTCAAAGCCACTTTCCCGCTTTCCGTCTTCTCCCAAGAAAGTTGGTTTTGAGATGTGCTCCTTACGCAGCAATCTGCGTTACTTCTCCCTTTGCCGCTTCCGTAGATTGTACCGCACTCCGTGCCTCCGCGACAACACCCTGAATTTTCCCCAAGAACCACTCAACGCTCTTTCGCGATTTTGCATTCCCCGGCACCGCGCACGTGATTGATTCCGGATTTGCATCCGTGTCGGCGAGCGCTATCACGGGAATTCCCAACTGGCGCGCCTCGCGAATCGCCGTTTCATGCATCACCGGGTCAATCACGATAAGCGCATCGGGGAGCCGCGGAAGCTCCTCAAGTCCCGCCATGAGCTCCGTAAGGCGCGCAAGTTCGCGCTCAAGCCCGAGGCGTTCTTTCTTCGTGTATTTCTCGAACATTCCCGTCGCAAGTCCGGTGCGCAATCGCTTCATGTACTCCACCCGTTGCGCGATGATTTTAAAATTGGTAAGCGTTCCTCCCACCCATCGGTTCATCACGTACGGCAACTTGAACATGGTAGCGATTGCGAGGATAGCATCCTGCGCCGCCGGCTGGGTACCCACAAAAAAGAAAAGGCCTGCTGTTTTCGCCTTTTCCTTCAAGAAACTAAGCGCGCGCGAAAGGTCCTCGGCCGTCTTTGCCAAGTTGATAATCTCAATACCGCCGCGATTCGCCAAAACCCATGCCTTCATGCGAGGATGGGTCTTGCTTTTCTTCCTTCCGTAGAACACGCCCGCTTCGACCATCTCCTTCGTTGCTTCATCAAGCTCCACGGTGGAATTTGGTTGCGGATATAATGATTTTGCTTCCTCTGTCATGATGGGAATGAATTATATACGAGAAGACATCGAAGGTCAATTATACGATTATCCCTCCCCCCAAAAGTTCCCCCTGCCGGGAATAGAACACTGCAGACTGGCCCGGAGCGACGAACTTCTGCCTCTGCTTGAATACAAGTAGCGCGGAACCACGCGGACTAAAACGCGCCTGCCTGCCGGCAGGCAGGGATTTACGCATATTTTTTTCAGCGCTCTTCTGCGTTCGTTCAACGATTGTCAGCGTCGCGCGAGCGAGCGGCTGGCGGTAGCGGACACGGGCCATAACGGGTAGGTTGTAGGTTTTAGGTTTTAGGTTGAAGGGAGAAGTGAAATTCACGTCAGCGAGAAACACCTCTCTTTTATGAAGAGCCGGATTATCATCTCCTTCTGCAACAAGAAGCGTATTTGTCTTGATATCTTTATCTGCCACATAAAACGGTCTAAGATCCTTCCGCGTTGTTCCCTGCCTGCCGGCAGGCAGGCGCGTTTCCTTCTCAATAAGTCCGCGATTGGCCACGCCAATATGGCGTTGGCCAATAGTGTAAAACGCCGCCCCGTCGTGCTCTCCCACGTGCATACCGGAGACCGTCACCACTTCTCCCTTCTTGCTTCGGATGCGCTTCTTCAAAAAATCTTTGAGCGAGAACTTCCCAAGAAAGCAAATCCCCTGGGAATCTTTCTTTCCTGCCGTGGGAAGTCCTGCGCGCCGCGCAATCGCACGCACCTCGGGTTTCAGATAATCGCCGATAGGAAAGAGGCAACGCCGCAGCTGCTCCTGCGTGAGCGTCCAAAGGAAAAAGGATTTATCCTTGTTCTTGTCTCGAGCAGGAAATAGCGACGTGGGACGTGGGACATGGGACATGACGGATTTCCTTGTTACTTGTCGCTTGTTCCTTATCGCCGTGCGACGGAGTCGCACATAGTGCCCTGTTGCCACATAATCAGCTCCATGCGCGAGGGTCCGCGCGAGGAACAAACCGAATTTAATCTCTTTGTTGCACATTACATCCGGGTTCGGGGTTATACCCTGGGCATAACCACTCACCATATATTCAACCACCCGCCGCTTATATTCCTTTTCAAAGTCCCACACGTAGAATGGAATTCGGAGCCGCCCCGCGACACGGCGGGCGTCTTCTGCATCCTGTTCCGCGCATCCGTCAAGGTTGTAACACCGCATGAAAACACCCGTAACGTCATACCCCTCACGCTTCAGTAACAGCGCCGCAACAGATGAATCAACACCTCCAGACATTGCGACAAAAACTTTTCTCTCATTTTTCGATTGTATTATTTTCTTACCCTTCATTTTGGTACACTGGAGTATATGGCTCGTTCATCATCCTATCTTGTGCTACGCGATTTGGGAATTATAGCTTTGAGCATCGTCGTAGCCGCCCTTCTCGGCTCCTCGGATGTACTGCAAAACCTCCTTGATGCAACGGAGAGTTTGCGGTTCATAGGAAGCTTCTTCGCGGGAATGCTCTACACCTCGTTATTCACGACGGCCCCTGCCATCGTTGCAATCGGGCAGATTTCGCAATCCCATTCACCACTTGAAGTCGCGCTTGTCGGCGGCCTTGGCGCGCTCATCGGGGACTTCTTTCTCTTTCATTTTGTTCGCGATTCACTTTCACCGCACCTCCTGTCACACGTTCATATATTCCACACACGGCATATCCGCCGGCTCTTCTCGCGCGGGCCGCTCCGTTGGGTCTCACCGATTCTCGGAACCCTCATCATTGCCTCTCCGCTCCCCGACGAACTCGGACTCATCTTTCTCGGCTTCTCCAAAACAAAGACAACAGTTTTCGTGTCGCTCTCCTACCTTGCAAACTTCATCGGCATTCTCACAATCGGGATTGTAGCTCGCGCACTACACTAGCGGGATCATCAACTTATAACGAATACCGCCGATCGGCGGAACGAATTTACGAATTTGTATATTCGTTCAAGATTCGCTATTCGCTGATTTTCAGTTTTTCTCCATACGCTCCACGTAGTCCCCCGTTTCCGTGTTGACACGGACAATGTCGCCCTCATTTACAAAGAGAGGCACCATCACCTTCCCGCCTCCTTCAAGCGTCACTAACTTCGAACCGCCCTGCGCCGTATTTCCTTTGATTGCCGGCGGCGCCTCAATAACCTTAAAATCCATCTTCACGGGAAGTTGTGCCGTGATGACTTTCCCTTCGAAGACCACCGTTTCCACCTCTGTGTTGGGCTTCAGAAATTGCCCGCGTTCTCCAAGCATATCCTGTGAAAGCATGAACCGATTCTTCGGATCCCCCCCCTCGTGGAACCAAAATTCTCCGCGGTTGGTATAAATAAAAACTGCGGATTTCCTTTCCATTTCCGCCTCTTCAAACCCATCGCTCGGCTGGAAATTCCTCTCTAGGATTTTCCCGGTGATTAAATTCCTGATTTTCGTCTGTACCACCGCCTTTCGCTGCTGCATGCGAAGGAAATGCGAATCAATCACTTCATAGGGCGCTCCGTCCAACACAAACAAAACTCCTTTTTTGAGATCGGTATAGGTAAGCATAGGTTTTAGGTTAAAGGTGTTAGGTTTTAGGGAACACAGACAACGGAAGCAAAATAACAAAAATCCCGCCCCGGCGCAAGGTCGGAGCGGGATAACAGCAAAAACCCTAGTAACTATTCCCGCCCCTGTCATCGCGCCGAGGAGCATCGTCCCGGCGTTCACGCGGGGGCCGCGTACTGCCCTCCGGCTCTTCAATCTTCAAGTTCACGCGGGCATTATTCTTGATACCCACAATGCGGAGCAGCGAGCGGATGGCCTTTGCAGTCGCACCCTCCCGTCCCACCACCTGGCCCATGTCCAATGCATTCACACGAAGCGAGAGGAGCACGCCCATCTCGTCAACTTTCCGGTCAACCTTCACCTCGTCCGGGTGATCCACGAGAGCCTTTACTAAGTATTCAAGAAATTCTCGATCAGGTGATTGTTCCATGATAAACTGTCGTACAGAATTTCCAACCGACCTTTCGCTCAATCATTTACGGGAGCGTGTTCCTATTGTTGCGTAATTTACCGTTTCTGTCAATCCCACACCCTCTCACGCCGCAGGTTTTTCTGCCGCAGTTACCTCCTTCGCCGGGGCGGCTACATCGGCCGGGTCAGCAGAAACGGGCTTTGCCGTAGCGGCAGGCTTGGCGTCGGCAGGAGCCGCCGCGTTCACCCCCGCTTTCGCTGAAGCTTCTGCGGGTAAACCTTCTGTCGCTTTCTTCTTATTCATTTTAATCTGCCGCACTTTCCCTTCCACCGCTTTTTCGCGGATAAAAAGATTCCAGACTGTGTCACTCGGCTTCGCTCCCACTTTTAACCAGTGCGCCACGCGCTCCTTGTTGATAATTGCCTTCTTCGTAAAAGGGTCATACGAGCCCAATTGTTCCGTCGGAGGTGCGCCGACTTTCGAACGCCGCTCGGAGACCGTGATGCGATAGCTCGGCTGGTGCTTTTTCCCTACGCGTTGTAAGCGGATGATTAACATGCGGAAAAGCATACCAAAAAGCCCAATAAATGCAAACCCGTCCCGCTCCGCCATCCGCCAAATGGCGGAGGTGGGAGCGGGACGGGGCACTTCGTTCCTCGCTCCTCACACGCGAGAACCGAAACAGTTACTACCGTGATTCCGTATGCTCGCGAAGTTTGTTCACGAGATACGCAGCGTAATCGCGGCCGCCAAGCCCGAAAGCCAAGCCGCCTGCGAGCGCGAGCATCGCAATGAAGCCCGTCACGATGCTGTTGATGATGCTCACCGCAACGTTCAATTGCACGAGCGCCGTGAGAAATCCGAATACGATGATTGACCACCACGCAAGCGTTCCCAAGAACCTTCCCGCGTGAAGCCGCGCACCCATCACGGAGGCGCGCACGACGTGGCGGACAAAGTTCGCCACGACCGCCGCCGCAAGCATGATGAGCACCGCAAGAATGACGTTCGGGAGATACCGGAGCACATCCTTCAGGAATCCGGAAAGCGCATTCAATCCCAAGATGTCCGATGCCGCGAGAAGGAATGCCAGCGCCACGAACCAATACACCAACCGCCCCAAAAAGTATGACGCGCGAAGCTTCAGATTCGCCCGCTCAAAGTAATGGCCAATGCCAAGCTTCGAGAGGAAGGAATCAAGCTTGACCGCCTCGAAAATCTTTTCAACCGCCGTCCCCACGCCGAAGGCCACGATGGTTCCCACAATGAGCACCACGAGCGCCCCGATAAGCGTCGGGAGAAAATTGGCCACCCCCATCCAGAGTCTCTGGAGGGATTCGACCACAATATTCGTCCAATCTTGTACTGCCATAATATGATATAAACTAATTTACTTACGATTATTACCTGCTACTTACCGCACACAACTCGACCTTTTCCCCGTAGCAGCCCGCCTTCAAAGAGCGAATTGCTACCGACTTTTATGATTGTTTAATTATACCTAAGCTGTTTTGGAAGGTTTGTGGATAAGTGGCATTTGCCGTATTCCTGTCGGGGACGCTGTCTGCGGCGTACTGCCGCAGCGCTGTCTCTCGCGCCGCCGCGCTCCGAGAATCCCCGACAGGAATACGACTGCATGCTGTTGGAAAACGCCTGCGGGCACTCGGTAGTTTCTCTACTCGCTCATTGATTTCTTCCTCGCTTCCCGCGAAGGTTTGGAAAGAGTGTGCTTCGAGTTGATTGGGGACTCCACCGAGATTCCGAGAACCCCCGCGCGAAATATGACTGCGCGCTTTAGAAGAAAGCGGGGATACAACGTAAAAGGGGCCGCGTGCGCAGTCCCTTTTATTTTTGACTTCCTCCTTTTGGTCTTTGTTGAACTCTTTCACCCCGCCGTGCGTTTCAGACGATGCCGAATCCTTGAGCCACCTTCATTGTCCGTTCGGCAGTTGATGTTGCTTTCGGCGTTTCTTTCTTCACCACACACACCACAGGCACATTCCCAAACTTCTCCACGCCCGCGCTGTTGTAGAAACAGAAGATCGCGACAACTGTTCCCCCCGCCTTTCCAACTTCGTTCGTGGCGTCAACGAGTGGGGTGCCGTCGAATTCATCCTGCACAAGCGCCACCGCCTCGCCATCATCAATCCGATGCCGGTCAAAAAGGAGATGAAAGCCGTCACGGTTCATGTAGACGTACTTGCGCTGGCACAACGCTGCAAGCGCATACGCAAGAGCACATCCTCCATCCACGCCGCAGAAGACGTCCACGCCGGGAATGAGGTTCAACGACTGATTCACGAGGAGACTCGAATAATAGGCTAGTATGGGCGGGTGCCGCTCGGCTCTTGAAAAGTTCATAATCAGGTTTCCGGATGGGCGTGGGATTATGACGGGTACCACCGAGTCATCCAAGGACGGACCTCCCCAGCCACCGCATCGGCAAAGAAGCTTGATCGGCCCCTCTGGCTTAGGATGGGGATCTCCAGGGCTCCTATTCGGTCGCAAAAGTTCGGCGACATGAGTAGGAATAATAACTTTCTGAGTATTCATATAGATTTAGTAAGTTACAACTCGTTTTGAGTCGGAAAAATAATAATACTATTCCTATATTTCGTCAAGTTTTTGTGCTGTGCCCCGCAGTGAAAACTCGACTTGCGCCGCCGCAACGTCGGCGCGCATTTGGGGTGGTCGAGTTTCTGCTGACGGGGCTGTGTATAAACCCCCTTGCGGGCCCCTTGAGGCAAGGTACAATGAATGCATGATCACAGGCGGACACTAATGAAGGCCCCGCAGAAAGCGGGGTTTTTCATTTTCTTATGTCACAGAAGTCCGATTTCCTATTTCTTAGGAATTCGGACTTCCTTGTTTTGCGGAGGTGAAGAATCAGGGAAAATCATGTCCCATATTTTCCCCGCCACGTTCCGCACTTCTCCCGTGTAGGGAAAGTGGTGATTGCCGATGAGGGGCAAGCTGTTGCACTCAATCACGCCGCATCTCTCCTCCCGCCAGGGCTTCCCGATGTCGGGAATCATAAAATCAATTCCCACGATATCGTCTCCAAGATATTCTCCAATCGCCTCGAAAAGCTTTTTGTTCTCCGGATGCGTTTCCTCGGTTGCGTCCCTTGAGACCCCTCCCACCCCCCAA
>OBEQ011489931.1_pt1 | contig 11295 bp, 11 predicted proteins | sample 1670901 | NCBI WGS metagenome assembly OBEQ01 (sample SAMEA104232315, study PRJEB22302) | groundwater metagenome | biome: forest; feature: aquifer; material: groundwater | place: USA | collected 2011-08-07 | depth 5.4 m | reverse complement strand
TGGGCAATGTCCAGGATAAGAAGCTATTGATTCCTGAATTATCAATTGTCGAATTTGTTTGTCCTGCGGGGTTTGTTCTGCGGCTAATACTGTGGAAAGCATTATGACTACAACTAAAAAGAGGAAGCCTATTTTTTTAATTTTCATTCTCGGATTTGGTTTCCTCGTCATCCGCCTTGGGTTCTTCATAATTATCTAGCGCTACTGATACCGACTCGCCTCTCGAATTTGTTCCTTCAGCTTCGCCGTCAGAAATATCTGCACCGTTTAAATTCATATCTCCACCATTCGGCCAATGTACTTGCGTAACTTCTCCGTCTTCCACTTCAACAGGAACGCTATAACTTCCGCTGGCTGTTGTTACTGTAGCATCATGTTCTTCGGCTTGAGCATTCCTGAAACAAGTTCCGATGAGTAAGAAAAGAAGAACGATTATTCCTAAGCTTTTAGTAGCCGCCAACATAATGGCTGCCTTTACCATGACTATTATAACCGCCAACTCGGTGACTTCCTCTACGACCTCTTGCATAAGCAACATTTGACACAACGGTTAAAACAATTAACACAATTGCTAGTATCATTATTTTTTTCATAGTTTGCCTTTCATTTAGTAATAATGTCTTCCCCCGTATGGCACTCCCTATTTATCACGATTGGCTCGCAGGATAAGCATAACCAAATAATGGGCTGCTAATCACTAACAGCCTCCTTGAAAATCCAGCTTTCAATCTGAATCGCTTAACCAATTTTAATATTGAGCTCTCCTATGACCCATCTCTCCCGTATAGGGATTGATATTTCCGCTTGTGCTGAAATTATCTGTCTGCGTTGAATTTGGGCTAGAACGATAATACCCATCTACGGAAGTTCCGTCACTACGGGTATATCCCCTAACATATTCATCAGCAAATGCTAGTGCTTGGGCAGCGAATAGGGACAGCAGCAAAAAAATCCATAGCTTCTTCATGGTAGGCCTCCTATTGGTGGAAGGTATTTTACTCTTGCTTCAATGTGAAAAGTACTGTAAGAACAAGCAATTTGTCATCTAAAAAAGCCATCATCGCTTTCTTAAATTCTATCCACTTCTTAATTTCCAAACTGAATTGTGGCGGCCAATGATCTTCTTTTCTTAAGGTCTTACGCCTTAGTCAATGTTACGTTGACCTCGTCAGGCGAAACGGTAAAAATCGCACCTGTAGCAACATCTACTACGAGCCCGATTATTCCGAATGGAATGATAAGATTTGCACAATACCACCAATTAAAGCCTTTATGCGTAGCTCTGGTTTCTTCTACATAACCTTCTTTCGTGATTTTAATATTGTGCCTTCGCTTGCGTTTGACGTCTGTCGTTACAGGAGTCGCTCCAGCTGACATGCCGTCAATGGTAACAGTAGCGCCCAGTGGATTTGATCGGATGCTAATATCTTGAGTTTTACCACTGACAATAGAAGCACATCCAGCTTGAGAAATAAGAAATAAAATCGTTAACCAGCTAGACAAAAATTTTTGCATCCTATCCTCCCGTCAAGTTTTGTTGACACTTTTTGATAAGGCATTATACCGCTTTAGGGCCGTGGGGGTCTAGGTCTGTTTATGCTGATTTGTTTTTAAACTTTTACCTGCTAAACAGGGACGACATTTGACGGAGCGATATTGTACTGAGGCGGAAGTTCTCTAAGCTGAACATCGTGAAGATGAAACTCCTCGGCGATTTTGATTTTGTTTGTTGTTAGCGTGTAACGACCGCACATTGAAAACTCTCCAAAGCGTTCAAGATAAGTTGCTCGAAACTGTTAGATTTATAAAAAATTCAGTTCGTCAAGCTCCAAATTCTTTAACTACATTCCAAAAAGCATAGCCCTGCGGATGCCCTTTTAAATCAGCCAGGTCGCCGGATGGGGTTGTAGGAATGCCTACGTAAGGAAAATAGGCGGTCAAACCACTGTTTTCTAAAGCAAGCAACGTTTCATTGTCTAGCTTCGTGGTTCGACTATCCCAACCTCCATGATGAATGAATGCTGCTGTGGTTGTTTCTTTATCATGATCGAACACAACGATAAGCGGTTCTTGGTCAAGTGCTGAAATTTTTTTCTCGTAACGAATCATATTTACTACATAAACTGTGCGATTCTGTTGAGTGTCCCCTGATGACATCAGGACAACCTGAACCAACTTTGCTAAGAGCTGATTCGGTAATCCTGGCGGAGCTTCAGCAGCCGTAACAACATGATACCTATCCTGTGGACAAATTTGATCCCATTGCCCATAAGCACTATATGGCACAACATATTTACTTACGGTCACTTTGCGTTTTTCTAATTCCTGTTTCTGCTCCATTAAAAGTTCCCAGTACAATTTAGTTATCTAAGAAAGACCTTACACATTCTGGTTTAAGATCAATCCATCGATTCGGCTTCAATAATCCTAATAATTTCTGGTGCGATAAACACACGATTGCGACGGCGTCCTGTTGCTTCTTTCAATATTCCAAGATCTATCAATTTATCTACATTAAGTTCTGCTGCACGTCGGGTTACCTTAAGTTCTTTTGCTGCCAGAGGTATGCTTATTGCGGGCCACGCAAATAATTCATCGATAAGTTGAAGAATGACCGTAGACGTTCTTTTAGATTGCAATTTACGCCTATAATTTTCCCATAAATGGAGAAGTTTGTCAGAGCGCTTAATTGCATCGCTCGACTGTTCCTTTATTCCTTCAAGAAAAAAATTAATCCAGTCTGACCACATGGCGGATGTATTAACTCTATAAAGAGAATTTACATATTTATCTCGATTTCTTTCAAAAAATGCACTGAGATAAAGCAGAGGAACCGGTAAAAGGCCCCATTCACAGAGAAGTAAAATTATCAAAAGCCGACCTATTCGTCCATTTCCGTCGACAAAAGGATGGATTGTCTCGAACTGATAATGGATTAAAGCTAACTTCACTAATAAAGGGAGGTCGCTTGAAGCGTGCAGGTATTTTTCAAACATATCTAACGCAATTTTCATTTCAGGTGCTGGAGGAGGTATAAAACGTGCTTCCTGAATAGGTCGACCAATTTGACCGATAGCATTTTGAATATTTCTAAATTCGCCTGGTCTTTTTTCTTGGCCACGAACTCCGGACATTAAACGTTGATGCAATTCACGAATAAGACGCAGCGAGACTGGTATCTCTTTTAATCTTTTTAATCCGAAATTCATCGCCTCTACGTAATTATGAACTTCTTTTACATCCTGTTCTTCACTTCCTCTTGATGCTTCAGCGTCAAATAGAAGTAACTGTTGTAAAGAAGCTATTGTTCCTTCAATGCGACTTGATAAAACAGCTTCCCTCTGCAAAAAAGGACCTACTAAGAGATGCGGATTTGGAAGCCTTTTACCTACTCCTCCGAGATGGCCTAATGCTCGTTCTGCCTCAGAAAGGATTTTTATTGAAGTCATGTCTAAATTTATTTTCGGTGGCAGTGGGTAAGGCACAAAAGCTTTATGGCCGTCTTGTATGGATACCAATTTCCCTGGCATATCTTGTGTAAAATCAGCCAATTTCATCGTTAAGATACCCTCATTCGTTTAAAATACTGTTAATATACTTTTTAACTATAAAGTATCTTAACGTAATTAGGCTAAAAAAGCTAGTTTTTCTTCGGTCAAATAAGCCCCTCAAAATATGAAAAATTTGCTGAAGCTCAATCCTATTAAAAGGATATCCCGTCATTCTGGTGGGGTATGCCGCCCTTATCGGGGACACTTTAGGGACACTTACCATATAAAATGATGGGAAATTACCTGAAACAATATGAATCGAAATGAAAATGGTAACTTGCGGTTGGTTCTTGAATTACGTGGTGAAATAATGGTTTGCGGAAATTCTCTCGGTCGGTTCCGTAGTCAGACGCTCTATCCAATTGAGCTACGGGCGCGAATAACCTTAATTATTTCTTTTAACCTATCGAGATTCGCGCCAGTCCTGACTTCCCATACTATTTTATTGGCGGCCAGGGCGGGCGCTTTTAAGCGGGGTTATTATATCAAAATACTTTATAAATCAGAAGCTTACAGATTCAACTGTTGGTATAGCAGGATGTTTTAAGGCATTGGTTTAGAAAGTCTAATTCGCTTTGCAGCACAGTTTCTACCTTCTCGCGCGTTCCATTGGCCAGAATTACTTCGTAAGGACGGCCCGTTGTGGTAGACCTATTAGCCACAAGATCGATGAACGCCGAAGCCGTATGGATCGGAACATGATAACGACTCTGATACCAAAAAATCTTCGCGCGCAAGAAAACGGCGGCAGCGGAGCTTGAGTGCGTCTCTCCATTACGGATAAAGCTTAAATTTGAACTTCGTATGCGCTCAATTAAGTAATCAATCTTCCCATCTTCTGTAGTAAGGTCGTGGATAATTTGAAAATTTTTAATCTTCTTCGAGATATCGCCCGGATCTCCCAAATAAACCGGCTGGTGAGAAAAATTGGGGATTGTTGGGGCTGCGCATCCGAATAGAAAAAGAAAGAGAATTAGAGCTGATACCGTTTTATGATTCATTCTTTTCACTAGAACCTGTGACATTTTTCGCTTGTTGTTATTATGGTGTCAAATCTTGCGTCAAGAGCTTGGAAAAACTTCATTTGCGGCTTCGATATTGCGAACATCCAATCAAATGATCATTCACCATGCCCGCCGCTTGCATATAAGCATAGCAGATCGTGGAACCAACAAAAGTAAACCCGCACTTTTTTAAAGCGAAACTCATGGCGTCAGATTCTTTCGTTTTGGCGGGAAGTTGTTTAATGTGGCGCCATTTATTTTGAATCGGTTTGTAATCCGTAAATTGCCAAATGAATTTGTCGAAGCTCCCAAATTCTTTTTGAATTTGTAAAAACGCTTTGGCATTTTTGACAGTGCCTTGAATTTTCAAGCGATTCCGGATAATGCCGGCATCCTTCATCAGTTTTTTGATTTTAGCTTGATTGTAACGCATAATTTTTTTGGGGTCAAAATTGCTGAAGGCTTTTTTGAAATTTTCTCTTTTGTGTAACACCGTACGCCAGCTAAGGCCCGCCTGGAAAGCGTCAAGCAGCAAAAATTCAAAATGTTTCCGGTCATCATGCACCGGCCTGCCCCACTCCAAATCATGATAACGAATCATGCGCTCGTCATCAGCGTCGGACGGCCAGCATCGTAATGGATGACTTCTATTTTTTATATGTGGCGCCAATGTGTTGACTACTTTTTCAGTAACTCATCTGAAAGATTTAAGATGTCGTGGGGGTCAGACCCCGAAAAGCATTGATTATAATCGATGACGCCTCTTTCACATTCGCGTTCTCTTTTCATTTCTTCTGCTTTGCAGCGAATTTCATCATAAAGACCTTCAGAACATGAAGCTTTATAATCAGGCCGGCATTTGATTTCATGCTCCCTGGCAAGAGCGGCGCAACATGCGTGACATTCCTCTGTGTTGTCTTGGGGACAGCTTAACTGGCATTCCTCAGGCGTTCCTACGCCCGGCGAAACTTCACTGTGGAGCTCAGATTGAAAACCGGTAACGAATAAACTCAAAACAAAAACTGCCATGACATATTTCATTTTTCCCGTCCCGATGCTTTCTTGAGCGCTTCTAGAAATTTAGGGTCAATCTTATACCCCAACGATTCTGCTTTGTGCACATCCAGCCAACTGCTGCCATAAACTTCTTTCGCCAAAAAAGAAATCGCCCGGCTGTAGTAGGCTTTTCCGTCATTTGGATTAAGGGCAATGGCTCTTGTGAAGTCGGCAATCGCTTGGTCCAAATCGCCTTTTTTACCGTAAGTAAGCCCGCGATCCTCATAAGCTTTTTCATAATGCGGATTAATGGTGATGGCTTTATTAAATTCGGCGATGGCTTCATCGTATTTGCCTTTTTGCCCAAACTCCACTCCCTTATTTAAAGCTTCTCTTTCCGGCGAAAGTTCGTCGGCATAACCAACAATCAAAAATGAGAAAGACGCCAAGAAAATGAGTACGCTCATCTTAACAAAACCGCTATTTGGCTTAAACATAATTCTCAGCGCTTTTTTGATAAATTTTTCAAGAGGCGTAAGCGCTTCATCCAGAGAAAGATAAGGCATAAAAAGCAAGGTAATGAGTGAAAAGAAAGCTGAAATGAGAATAAGCGGTTTTAAACCAATGATTGAAAAAAGAAAACCCCCTAAGACATCTGAACCCATTAAACCCAAATTAAAAACGGACATTAAAAAAGCGAAGATCGTTCCACCCGCATATTGAGGAGAAATTTTAGCGGCTAAATTAAGAAGGGTTAAAAAGATCAACGTATTAATCATCCCAAACAAAATGTTTGAAACTAAAGCAATCGGCTTCAATATTTCTGAATGGTTTACAAAAAACGGAATAAAATAGACGAAATTAAAAAGTAGCATGACGACCCCTGCAAATACGGAGAAGATTAAAAATTTCCGAACGGGCAGATACTCGATATATTTTCCAAAAATAATAGTGCCAACGAGCGCTGCCAAACTTGCGACTGCTTGCAACATGCCTAAGAAGGAGCCGCTAAATTTCAACGTATCCACGCAATAATAGAAAAAAGGAGCGCCGAAAGAAGGCGAAAAATTCCAGAAGAAAAGAAAAAGGGACAGCAGCCAGAAATCTCTTTTTTTAAAAATAGCTTTTATACCGGAGGTGGCTTTGGATTCGGCTTTTGCTTTCTTCGTCTCTGATACAAACAAGACAGAAATAATGGCTGTGAGCAAAGGGAAAATGGCTGTGAGCCCAAAAATAATTTGATAATGTATGGTTCCGCTTCTTGCTAAATCAGAAATATAGCCGCCTAAGATAGCCGTAATGATCATTGCAAAATACACAGAGCCCCATTGAATGGATTGGAACCGCCCCGTTAAGTTAGAAGGCTGCCCCACTTCGACCATCAAACCATCCGTAACGACATCCTGAAAAGCATAAGCCATATAAGAAATTGTGACCAACGCCAAAAGGTTGAGTGCTGTGTAACTTTTTACTACCGCAAGAGCCAGCCAAATCAGCGCGGCTAAGCTTGAGGTAATTACCAAATATGATTTTCTGCGGGAGCCGAAAATAGGCAAAGAATCAGAAATAAATCCCCAAACGGGTTTCACAACCCAAGCGATGAGAGTGACCGCTTGAAAATAAGCTAATTGCGCGGGGTTGAGTTTGATGCCCTCTTTCAATAGAAAGCCCAAGGACAAATTTGGAAGAGAAGCTAGGCCGTTTGAGGAGAAGAAATAAACCGCGGAAAAAACGACTGAGAAACGGAAGAAGGTTTTTTTATCCATTTAATTTACGGATTGATAAAACTGGCGGCGCTGATTTTCATTAATCACATCTGATCTACCAATAGAAGTCGGGACTGTCATTATCTTTCTATAAAATTTATAGTAGATAATGGCGGAGGGGGTAGGATTCGAACCCACGAGACCCTTACGGGCCTAACGGTTTTCAAGACCGCCGCATTCGTCCACTCTGCCACCCCTCCAATATTTATATTTAATCGGAAGGGGTGACTGTACTGACTTCCGATTAATGATTTCTTGAACATTCAAAGCAAGTCGGTGCTGCCACCCCTCCACGATAAAATAATGAAAACTATGGCAGCACTGACTTTTTAAATTAAATAAAATGTGAAATCAGTACCGGTGTTGCCTTTAATTAATAACCGCCTGGTACGGTTAATGTGGGCAACTTCGGCCCTGACTTTCACTAATCACATCTGATCTATCAACAAAGGTCAGGACTGTCATTATCTTCCTATAAAAATTTATAGTAGATAATGGCGGAGAGGGGGGGATTTGAACCCCCGGTAGCACTTTAGGTGCTACAGCGGTTTAGCAAACCGCCGCACTAAACCGGGCTATGCGACCTCTCCATAATATTTTATTAATTAAGACAGATAAGGTTTGAGTGCTGCCGGAATTTTGATTGACCCGTCTGCTTGTTGATGGTTTTCCAGCAAACACAAAATCGTGCGTGCAAACGCAACGCCGGAGCCATTCAATGTGTGAACCAATTGCGACTTTCCTGTTTTCTCCGATTTATATTTAATATTCATTCGGCGCGCTTGAAAATCGCCAAACGCACTGCAACTAGAAACTTCAAACCATTTGTCCATCCCGGGCGCATAAACTTCTAGGTCGTAACACTTCGCTGCTGAAAAACTTAAATCTCCTGCGCAAAGCAAAAGGGCCCGATAAGGAAGTTCGAGAAGTTGCAATACTTCTTCGGCGTCTTTTACAAGCGATTCGAGTTCATTTAAAGAATCTTCCGGCTTCACAAATTTAACGAGTTCAACTTTATCAAATTGATGAACGCGCGAAAGCCCGCGCGTGTCTTTTCCGTAAGAACCTGCCTCGCGCCGGAAACAAGGCGAGTACGCAACGTACTTTATCGGAAGATCCTTCTCGTTCAATATTTCATCACGGTGAATATTCGAAACGGGGACTTCTGCGGTCGGAATCAAGAAAAGATCGTCATCTTTAACGCGGTACATGTCCTCTTCCATTTTAGGGAGCTGGCCGGTGCCGGTCATGCTCGCGCGATTCACCAATGCAGGAGGCCAAACTTCGCGGTAGCCATGCTTTTTGGTATGGAGGTCCAACATAAAACTCATCAGCGCCCTGACAAGCCTAGCTCCCTCTCCTTGGAATAATGCAAACCCGCTGCCGCTAAGCTTCGCGGCCTTTTCAAAAGAAATCCATCCCAATTTTGTGCCCAGTTCGATGTGATCTTTGGGTTTAAAGGGGAATTTGGGTGTTTTACCCCATTCTCGGGCTACTTTGTTACTATTCGCCCCAGAACCGTCTGGAGCTGATTTATCAGGTATATTTGGGATATTGTATATAATATTGCCTATTTTATCGCATATTTCTACCACTTTAGTGTCAATATTGCCTATTTTTTGGGATATTGACTTCATGTCGTTAATTAAGGCATCTGATGATTTCCCCTGCTTCTTGGCCTGGGAAATTGCATCATTAGCTTTGTTGCGGTTCGCCTTTAAACCGTCCACTTCTTGAATAAGGTTGCGGCGTTCGGAGTCAAGCGCAAGCAAGGCATCTAAACCCTCAGGCTTAACGCCTTTTCGTTTGAGGCCCTGCTTCACTAGCTCTGTTTGTTCGCGGATTAATTTAATGTCGAGCATATTTTTACCGGTGATTAAGACAGAAAATCCCAAATCCTCCGCTTATCACAGTCCGTCTCTTTGTTTCAGACATAAGCCCTTGGATTTGGGATTTTATTTCTTGTCTTCTTGTTCGTTTTCTACTGCGACTTCTTCTCCTCGTGCCGCAACCTTCATGGCAGAAGCTACTCCGTCTTTCGCGTTTAGTTTGATCACTCTCACGCCTTGTGTGTTTCTGCCGACAGTTCTGATCTGGTTGACGGGACAACGCACCACCATAGAATTTTTTGTGACGATGACGATTTCATCGTCTTCTGCAACACTCATCACATTGACCGCATAACCATTCTTTGTGGTTACCTTTGTATTGATGATTCCCTTGCCGCCTCTCGATTGAAGCCGGTAATCCTGAAACTTTGATTTTTTCCCGAACCCTTGGCTGGTGACAGTCAGCACGGTAGCTTTTGGGTCCACAATTTCAACAGCAACCACCTCATCTTTTTTGCCCAATCGAATTCCGCGTACGCCGCTTGCGGTGCGCCCCATTTCGCGAGCTTGCTTTTCATTAAAGCGAATGGCCTTTCCTTCTTTGGTGGCGAGAAAAATTTCGTCTTTGCCGTTTGTGAGCTTGCAATCAATTAATACGTCTTTGTCTTTAAGCGTGACGGCATTAATGCCTGTCGCCCGCGGATGGGAATAATCCATGAGATTTGATTTTTTCACGATGCCGTTTTTTGTCACCATCAAAACAAAATGTTTGTCATCAAACTCTTTCACCTGTAAGAAGCTCGCGATGCTTTCATCCTGCCCGAGAGCTAACAGGTTTACAATGGCTTTTCCTTTTGCCTGACGAGATGCTTGCGGAATATCATAGGCCTTCCGCCAATAGACACGGCCTTTGTTTGTGAAAAACAGAAGCTGATCGTGGGTGGAAGCAAGAAACATGTGCTCGATAAAATCTTCGTCTTCATCGCGTACTCCGCCGCCTGTTACACCTTTACCTCCGCGACGCTGGCGTCTGTACGTATCAACAGGAAGCCGTTTGATGTAGCCGGCGTGTGAAATCGTAATCAATACGTCTTCTTCCGCGATCAAATCTTCGATCTCAAAATCGGTTTCTGCAGCAACAATTTGAGTTCTCCGTTCATCGCCATATTTTTTGGTGAGTTCTTTGGACTCGTCTTTAATAATGCTGAGCACTTTTTGCTTGCTCTTCAAAACGGATTTAAAGTATTCGATTTGTTTCAGCAATTCCAAGTATTCCGCTTCAATTTTGTCTCGTTCAAGCGCCGTCAGGCGCTGAAGCTGCATTTCGAGAATGGCTTTAGCCTGAATTTCGGTTAATTCGAAATTTTTAATCAATGCTTCTTTGGCAATTTCCGGATCTTTGGAGGCTCGGATCGTTTTGATTATTTTATCCAAACTTCCGATTGCAATCTTAAGACCTTCCAAAATATGAGCGCGGCGTTCGGCCTTATCGAGATCAAATTGCGTTCGCTTACGAACAACTTCGATTCGAAATTCAATAAACTGCTCGATCAATTGTTTCAAGTTTAAAACTTTCGGCTGGCCATCCACCAAAGCAAGCATGATCACACCGAAGGTTTCCTGCATTTGGGTGTGTTTAAAAAGCTGGTTGAGCACGACTTGCGGGACACAATCTCTTTTAAGTTCTACAACGACACGTGTTCCGTCACGGTCTGATTCATCGCGGATATCATAAATGCCGTCCACTTTTTTGGATTCAACCAAGCGAACGATCGATTCGATCAAATTGGTCTTGTTGACCATGTATGGAATTTCCGTAATCACGACCGCATCTTTCTTAGACTTGGCGCCGCCTTCAATCGCAGCTTTGGCGCGAACGATAAGTTTTCCTCGGCCTGTTTCATAAGCGGATTTGATTCCGTCACGGCCGCAAATCACACCCCCGGTCGGGAAATCCGGCCCCTTTACAATTTTCATCAAATCTTTTATGGGCACCTCTGGATTGTCGATCACCGCCATGATTGCTTCGATAATTTCATTCAAATTATGTGGAGGCACATTAGTAGCCATACCAACAGCAATGCCGCTTGAACCATTAATCAAAAGATTGGGAAGTTTGGCAGGTAGAACGGTTGGTTCAACAAGCGAC